>OESW01000093.1_pt1 | contig 10985 bp, 14 predicted proteins | sample 1534831 | NCBI WGS metagenome assembly OESW01 (sample SAMEA104161952, study PRJEB21768) | metagenome | isolation source: underground water
GTGCGGTCAATCACGCGCGTATTCAATTTGGCGGTCAGGTTGCGCATCTGCGCGGGAGAAAGATCGTGATTGAAAATAACCAGCGGAACTTCCATGCGTTCTACAATTTCGGCGATCTCCTGGACTTTGCCGCTACCCGCGAACAATGCCGCGTCGGGGCGCTGGCGCTTGCCCTGAACCAGCGCCACCGCACGCACTCCGGCGCTCTCCGCCAGCAGGCGCAATTCTTCCAGACTTTCCGCGTAATCGAAGGTGCCGAGATCCAGACTGACCAATACCGCCGTGTTTGCTTCGGTAGTGCTCTCGTGCATTACTCGGCGTCTATCGGAATGGTCACGGTACGTGATGGGACGATAGTGGAAATGGCATGTTTATATACCATCTGGGTAATAGTGTTCTTCAGCAGGATCACATACTGATCGAACGACTCGATATGACCCTGCAACTTGATGCCACTCACCAAATAAATGGCAACCTGTATATGCTCCTTGCGCAAAGCATTCAGGAACGGGTCTTGTAACTGCTGGCCTTTTACGCTCATTTTGTTTGCTCTTTATTGTTATAGACGGGGGCTCACTTTACTGGATTTCTCAGCTATCCGGAAGAGCATCCTGAAAACGTCCCCATCCTTAGCCCCACCTTTTCCCAATTTCAGTTCGAAAGTATAACAAGGCGGCAACGTGTGGACGCCGCCCAATTGATTTTCAGGGTATTTTTTCTATCTGAAAATACAGACCTGAACGCAAAGTTACGATGGGCTGCTTTCTGGCTGGCAATAATACAACGCCGTTTCGGCTTGGTGTCGTTACCGAAAATTGATGAAATGCCGCTTTCCGCAAACGACACAAACTCGCCCCTAATTTTTCCTCAAAGCCGTCGGTCAACATTTAAATTCAATGGCACAAGGTGTGGCCATCACTCCATATCCAAATCCTGGCGCGCCCGCCAACTCAATCACATTCGATAGTCCTTACGGCGAGAACAGGGATGGACTCAACGAGACGACTATTCTGTGTTATGAAACCGTAGTCTGAAAATCATCTAGCCGACCCTTATTATTCTCTATAAATAGCCTGTTTTAACTCATCTATTCCGGCTTTGCCATGCTGGTTGAGCTGTTACCGTTGCATTGCACCAGACCACATGACGTGAATAGATAAAATCGTGTCAGCACAATACATCCGGTTGGTTCCATGACGAATAGGCGAATCTCGCGATTTTTATACAGAAAACCAAATAAGAGGGTGGAATATGAACACATCGAGTCAATTATTAATCGCAATCATGATGGCGGTCGCTGTAGGGAGTTTTTTCTGGGCCTACAAAGCTACCTCAGTCTCAGTGTTCCAACCCCGGAGGCGGGATCGACGCGCAAGCTTCAGGCCTCAAGCGTATGACCGACGTAAACAGGCAGAAGATACCGTCTGGAATGCAGTGATATACTGGGTTCACCGAATCGTATGGCTATTTGTTGCGGTCGCTCCTCTGATAGTTATTGCGGTGACCTTTGGTCCAAGAATCGGATTGACATAATAACTGACTTGATCTGTAGCCATTGAAGGACAGGGAAGGCATCGGGAGCATGTATCCGATGAGCTATAACTCGATTGAGTGCCTGAGGCAACGCCACCAAGTTTGAAGCAAGCAGCAGGAATTGGCACCCAGCCGAATGTCGATACTTGAAATTGCCGTCTTAAAAGCAGTCATCTAAGCTGTGCGTCCAAGTTAAAAACTCAGGTTGCCCAGTAGCAGTCACTGGTGACGATCAGCAACGACACGAAGCGATCCTTTGACTTGCTTCAAAGCGGTCATTCATTCGCAATTGCCAAAAGCATGTGATGCAAGTTGGCTATCTTTTGGTTGCTACCCTGGTTTTGCCGAAGCGGTATTAAGCGGCATTATTATTGATATCGCCCTGAAGGCGGAGGGGGAGGTGGATAATAAGATGGCGCTGGTGCAGGTGGTGGCACAGGGCTCGGCAATACGCTGATGCCAACCCGCACAGTATCTCCCGGTTGAGATAACATTCTTGTAGTAACATCCTTCTCATTGTAATGGTAGGTCACGTTATAGCCACGGATAACATCGCGATAATTTTCCACCTGCCGACAATGCCTTTCTTCCCGCATCTGAGGCAATTGTGTTATCTGCTGCGTTTGCGCAGCATTTTGGTTTGCAACGCGATCCCCTATGATGGCGCCAGCAATCGCCCCGGCTGCGGTTGCAGCGGTGTTGCCATGGCCCTGCCCGATCTGGTTGCCCACTACGCCGCCCAACACGCCACCAATCAGGGCTCCACCGATGGAACGCTCTTCTACCGGCGTGGATCTGGATACGGCTCCAGTCGAACTAACGGTTTCATTCCAGCATTCCTGCTTTGGCTCTGAAACGCGCTCGTAAATCGGTGTGCTCGATATCACCCGAGCAGTATCCACGAAATCCGCTGTCCATGCTGTGCTGGAAGAAATTGCCGCCAACATAATAAGAAAATTTTTCTTCATTTATACACCCCTCTAGAAATATTAAAATACAACAACATACTCACCGCGCCGGAGTGCCGTATGGCGCATTCGGTAAAGTAGCTGGCGGGGTCGCCGGTACGGCTTGCCATCCACTCGGGCACGAAGGCACATATGGGTAGTAAGCATTGGCGGCAGCACAGAAATACCAGTATTGCACCGGTTGGGGTGCAACGCTAGGTACATAGACCGGATACGGCTGTTCATATACCGTATAAGGTTGAGTATAGACCGTTCGCGGATAAGTCAGATCATAAACGACAGCACCGGCTATCAACGCTGGAAAAATCCAGCCACCTCCCCAACCCCAGCCACCGCCATGACCACCCCCACCACCATGACCACCCCCACCACCATGACCACCGTCAGCATAAACCGGAGTGGTTGATAAAATCGCAAGAAATGCAATCAATAATATTTTTTTCATGGTATGACTCCCAGTAAATTCTTAACGTTGCAAGAACATCTGAAGAATAGATTACCTCTTTTTTCTGACAACCCTTTGATCAGGAGAACAATCAATCCAACAAACTGCCACATCACATCTTGCTGGCACATATTACAACTTCTAAAGCGCTTGTATGCACAATCGCCTATTTGCGCCGCTCATTTAATCCCGGTGCACTAAGCTTTCTTCCATTGTCTTTTTTCGATGAAAGTTTGACACAGGAATTCTCAGATGGTTCATACTTTACTGAGAGCTAGAAAGCCACCTCTTCTTCAGGATGTCCGCGTGCATGATTTGCGGAATACCGCAGGCATGCGTCTACGTAAGGCAGGTGTGCTTGAGCTTCTGGATGCCTTGAATCTGATCAACGATGAAAGCAGCCGGACGAATACCATCCTGGAGATGCTGTTCAGGGAAAAGTCGGAGTCTACCGATTCCGACAGACTTTATTACTTACTAACTGTTACGTGACAATAAAGTCTTGAACATGGGTGACAGAAAATCAATTGGTTATGTGAAGAAATTTTCGGCAAGTTCCCTTTAAAGTCTTGAACAATGTCTGGCACTCGAAATATTCCGGTACACTTCATCAATAAAGTCTTGAATAGTGAGCGTTGACGTTGGTAATTATCATAATTATTTCGCCGCCCGACAGCAGACACTCACCAAGTAGCACTATCGGCACATAGCAGTCCCTAGAAGCGCGAAGGTAACTGGCTCACCAGTTCGGATAAATCTAGCTGGATTATCGCTGTTCCAATTTGATATTGTGCGCCAGCGATGATCAATCTGATGGCACATCGCGCCGGATTTACCCCGATCCGTTTTGGTAAGGGCGTGTTGCGTACCGTGACAGCGGCAATGGCCGGAATAGCCGCGCTAAAAACCTTGTGGGGGATTTCAACTGAGCGGGCACTCCTCTATCATTCATTCGCCTTGTATCTAAAGAAGCGAATAAAAAACACTCAACACATACAAACAGAATTTAGTCGTAGCGTAGTGCTGACAAAATCATTTCAGAGCGATGCTCACCATTGCACCGATGCCCCAATCAGGGCTGGCATCGGTAAGGCCTTTCAGCACATAACCCTGAAGTTTGGAATTTTCACCTGTTTTCTGGGTCGCATAAACCATCAATTCGCGCATCTGTACACCAGCAGAGGTGGACGGTTGGCGCAAATCAAGCATCACCCCGCCGCTGGTTTCCTGGGAGAATTTATAGGCACCGCCCACCGAGCCATACCAGACGTTGTTCAAGTTGACGCCAGCAGGGCTGCCCAGCACGCGGTAGCCCAGACTGGCAAGTGCGGTAGCCTTATCGTAGGTTTTGTAAAGGTCTGCTTGCAGCGAATAGTCCAGTTTGCCTGTACCCAAACCCTTGTTCGCGTCAGCGGTACCGAATTTAATCTTGCCTGTAATGTCCATAACGGTTAGGGTCGGGACATCGTTCAGCACGTTGTAGCTTAAACCGGTAACGATGTCGCCCAGCCCGGAATTGGTAGCAGGTGCGCCAACACTGCTTTTTATCAGTATGCCGTTGGCATCTACGCTTACTACGGTGCCGCCGGACGGTGCGGTAACGCGAATATAGGGCACGGTCAGCTTGAATACGTAGGGGCCGCTTTCATATTTCCCGATCACTGGAATGTAGGTCATATCAGTAGCTTGCGTGCCGCCATATTTGCCGCTGCTGTAATCTACGCCAGTTGTTGCCGTAACTTGATTGTCGGCTGCATGAACAGTACCGGTTATTGCAACCAACGCTGCGGAAATGAGGATTTTGGTGCTTTTCATATTTTTCTTTCGTAAAATTTATTAAAGAAAACTACTTTGAAATCGATTCCAAAAAATATTCACTTTTTTAAAATATGCACCGCGCTAGTGCATCTCCGGTAACTCTACCCGTTCAATGCGCTCTACTCGCTCGGGAAGCTCTACCCGTTCAATGCGCTCTGTCCGCTCAGGTAGTTCAACCCGCTCAGAACGCTCCATTTGTTCATTCCGGTTAATTCGTTCCAAATATTCAACTCCATCTGGGTGTGTATTATTTTCCGATTTCTCCGAAGGTTCGCCTCCTTCTGGGCGAACGCGATGATCACGCTCACTGGATTCTTTCGCCTCACCTGAACGGTTTTCGCCGCGCATATCACCGGAATCTTTCCTTTCCGCATTTTTCGCTGCTTGCCCGGTGCTTTCTCTGCTCATGTTGCGCAGTTCGCCACGCTGGAAATAATCGCGCGTAACCTCGATGTGTTCCACCACTAACCGCTTGTCCGGCGTGAAGCGCGCACTAACACGTACCAACTGGTCGGGTGCAAGCTTGCTGCCTATCACGGTTTGCGGGGAAATCTCCATCGGTGTTTGTCCCACGATGAGTTTGTCTGCGGCACGTGATGCATGCAGATAACCTTGCAACTCAAGGCGCTGCTCGCTTCCGCCGAAGGGTACGGCAGGTGCGACATCAATCTTTTCAGCTTTCAGCAAACCGTGCTGCAGCTGTCCAAAAACACGCACTTCTCTGCCGGCTGCCACGCCTTCTGGCACATTTCCAAAGGCAGGCGCAATGCGCAAGCCGTACACGCTAAATTCATGATTGCTTACCTGACTGACAGGCCCGTTCACGCTGACTTCATTTTGAGCCGGCACGCGGTCGATGCGCGCAGCCACGATGACGCCGTCCTGTTTGCGCAAGCCACTTACCTGCACAAAATCGCCGGCATGCAAGTTTGCTGTATTGCTGCCAGATGGGTTGATGGTGTGCTCGATCATTTGCACCTCCTGTCCCATGATCTGCATTTGACCATTGGCCGCGCTCACGCGCGAAATTGGACCCGATACCGCATACTGAACCGAGATATTGCGCGCAGCCACCTCGTCGCCATTGCCAGTGGCTTCGGCCAGAACCAGCTGCCCCACCGCAAGATCTTTGGCCGTGGCCGGACGGCCGTTTATTTCCAGCGGCGTTTCCGGGTCGTAATGAATTTCCATACCGTTCACGCATATGCTGGCGAAACCGGTGATGATGCCAACAATCCCGGTTCCTCCAATTCCACTACCCTGCGCCATGTCCCCGGTGCCACTGATACCCTCTCTCAAAGCCATGGAACCTGTGCCGCCTATCCCGCCATCGTGTGTCGCAGCGCCTGTACCACCCATACCGCCTTGCTGTGTAACACAATTATTTGCTGCCCATCCGGCTTGCGAAGAAAACAACCCTGCCATGACAAAAACCATGGAAGATGCCATAAAAATCCGGAGGAGTAATTTACTGTTGGCCATTTTTGCCTCCTGCTGCGGAATCAGTTCCCGTGCTTTCGCTGTAATAATACACACCGAAACTCATACGCTGATCGGCTCCGGCATGGTTTGTATCCCTGCGTTGCAATACTATTGCACGCCGATTGATTTTTTGTAGCGCCTGGTTGCCAAGCTCCTTGGAGAGGCTGGCCAGCTCTTGTACGGATGCTGCGTTCAATTGATCGTAATAAACGATCCGTTCCAGCAATGGCGGTTCTATACCCATTAAATTGTGGGCGCAGGCAGCAACATGGTCATGTATGTTTGCGCCGAAATAATAAGCTTTTTCGTCAAACCCTTTTTTTGGAATAAATGCGTCGGTATTCAGGCAGACGCAATCCTGTTCGTCTATGCGCACGATCCCAAGGCGCAACCATTCGTCCAACACCACGCGCGAACGGATATCCTTACTGACTGAAGTAATCAGGCTTTCAAACGAGCATGTGCCGCCATCGCTTGCCAGACGGGCAAGCGGCTTGGGTTTTCCTTGCACATCAAGATATTCCGGGGTACCGACCCAACGTGCGACCAATGCGGCGCCGAATGAAATTGCGGAAGGAACGGTGTCATCATCGTAAAGGCTGTTCCGTAAACGCTTTACATCTTTGCGATGCACGCCGGACAACAGGCTGATACGGCTATCCGTTTGATGCCGGCCACCCAGTTGGAATTCTTTATCCGTCACTTCCACAAAAACGCCTTTCAACAGATCACTGATAAAGGGGTAAGTAATGCCCTGGGCGAGCATGATCCTGACCAATGGGCGTAAAAGCCGCCGAAAAGCGGCAATCAAAGCCGACGAAGGCGCTGCGTTCAAATTTGATTCCGTATCCATATTTTGAATCATACACGAAAAAGACGATTTGTGGGAAATATTCACACAAACTCTTGACATGGGAAATTTTTCCACGTATTATGCATTTGCGTGGGAAATATTCCCGCACATAGCCTTACCCTATAAACCAAAACCGAAGGAGTAAATCATGTTTACCCAACACAAAATTGCAGCTTCTCTCAACAGCACATTTTTACTTAACACTATTAGCGCAACAGCATTAGTGATGGCCAGCATGTCTTACGCTGCAGCACAGACCGTTGCGTCGCCGGCCACTGCGCCGACCACTGTCGCAGCGCCAACTACCGTTGTAACACCAACTATCACGGCAGCCACATCTGTAGACATTCCTGCAACCGCAGCCGATCGTGAAGATATTTCCGGTCATGCTGAGACGATTGAACACGCTGAGCGCCCGGAGCACGCTGAACGCCCGGAGCACGCTGAACGCCCGGAGCATGCTGAGCGTGTTGAACGCGGCGAACGCTAATAACTTATTGACGTTTCCGTAATTAGCAACAGTTTCCTTTCCCCATCCCAACCTTTCACCCGGCGGTACTGCGGAAGGGTGGGGCCGAAGGCTCCGGCCACCAACCAGCATCCCTTTTGCGGGGGAAAGGACTTGGCTTCCCTCTCTAAGCGGGGAAGTGATTGAGGGCGGGGGAGGTTTTCTATTTGCGACAACACTTGTCATGTATTTTGGAAAGCTCGATGATGGCCAACAAAGAAAGGAGTCTGATCATGAAAAGCAATATTCTTTTTATAATTGCAGGGCTATTATCACTTTTGTCATCCGCTGCAATCGCAGACTCATCATTTGCAGACTCATCATTTACTGATACTGAACAACAGAGCTTGGAAAAAATGATTCGGGCAAGAGCTGAACAACAACTTGCAGCGGAAGATAAAAAATACACTCAAATATTTGCACTTGCTGGAGACAGACAAGATGAGTTAGCAAAAAGAAAGAGTGAAGTCACCCATACCTATAAAAAATGGCGTGATTTAAAGTCTGCTGTGGAGGCATCCCCCAACAAGGCAAATTCTATTGATTTTAATGCGGTTAAGGTAGCCGCACAGGCATACTCAGAAGCTAATAAAGCGTTTATCGCCTTGCAGAAAGATATCCTCATAAATGCCAATGTTCCAATTAAGGATCATGTTGCTTACTTAGTTGTTACGCGGTGATTATTTCTGGATTAATTGTTTATTAAGCCCCGGTTAATGTTTGTTTGCAACACTATATTCACTGGGAATCACCCAGCTTGAAAAGCAGTACACAAGGAAATTATTAACTTATTAACCAACAAGGAGTTTCATCATGAAAACACGTATCTTGACAAACATCATCACTGGCGTTCTGGCAACTTCGATTGCTCAGGCAGACTCGGCTTTTTCAACCCGCGATCTGGATGTGATTTATTCCGGCTTGAATCCCAGCTTCACCCGTGATGTGGACGTAAGCAGCTACTACACAGTACCAGCACAACTGCAACAGACTACCGCGAATAAGCCGATATGCAACTGGCGCATGGTTAAAAATAACCTTAACGCACCAAAGTACACTGTGGCAGGCAACACCGAGTACTTCGCTCCAACGAATCTGCAACTTATGTGCTAACAGGATTCTTGCGCGAACAAGTATGAGCGCTCGTTCTTCATACCCTGATGTCTTAACTTCCCCTTAGTTGTTAAGACCTTTGCCCCTGACCTTCGGGATCCAGGGGCATTTTTTACTAATGATTAATATGTTGACGGTCTCTAACGACGGGACGTTTAGAGCCACCTGTGCCGCATCCGTTGTACGGCTTTAATAACGAATCACTTCAAAGGTGGTAAGTATGAAAATTGGTAACAGACATTCTTTGGCACTTCCCATTTCTCGGCCTAGTCAACGCCATCATCGATCAATAAAGAGCCTAACAATATGGCTCTCACTAGCGTCGGCTTTCATTAGTGCCATCTTCATATCTGGTTGCACTGGCATGCCCAGTGCATTTGACTTCTCCCCCAATACAGAGGCTCCGACCTACACCCAAGATAAGGCGGTTACCCTTGTCGAGCCCTTCAAGATACAGATAGACAATGCATACTGGACGGATCGCTTTGAGAAACCAGGTTACTCCTCGCTTGTAAACATGTCGCAACAGTATCGCAAACAACTGGAGGCTGCATATGTTGCGATACCATCAGCCAAGTTTCTTGTGGTCGAGTTTACAGTGAGCAACCTTGGGCGCGAAGCCGCCTCATGGCGTGAGGACAAGCCGCCCATATTCAATTTGGTAAACGCAGGCGGCTTTAAGTATACCTCCGTAGGACAAGATATAAACGATGATGACCTGACAATGGCAATAGTCCGTGGTAAAAGTACCATGAATCCAGGAATGTCGATAAAAGGAAAAGTGGTCTTTGATGTTCCCAAAGGGGAGTATCTCATGCACGTCTCATTGGGCAGACATGCAGGCAATTTGAATTTTGGCGAAGGTGCCACACTTTTCAAATGGATTCTCAACCCGTCTGGAGTGTGACGGGCATTATCGACCAAACGAGAGCTTTTGACGCGAGCCTGCCGTTTACCAGATATGCTCTTGGTGCGTTACGGAATGTCCTGCCTCGGCACTATACTGCCAGAATGACCTGCTCCCCACAGATTTTGCGCGATTTTTTTGCCCTGTTTTTCCGGTTTTTTGCTTTGCGTCAACGACCAGAACCCTTTTATTCATTACTTCCTCCTGTCCTGATCTACACTGTCCCCTCGCATAGCCAACCCTCTTACCCTACGTACTGCCCTTTCAACGTCTAGAGCAGCAACCATGTCCGCTACTCTGGAAGCAACCATGTCCTGTTCTTCGGGATGCAGATCCTTCCATGGCTTCTGCATCAGATTGGGGAATGTCTTGATCCATCTGTCGTAAATTACCTCAACGGAATGACTCGATAGTTTGTGGTCCATGTCCTGCTTCTAAGAATTGGCTGTAGGGGGACGTAAGGGCAAGGCAGGGACAAAAAGGTACTAACTCGCAATGGAGGGTATGGCCTCATAATTTGCCTATCAGTATATGCTTTAATAGTATGGACAGGAGCGAACATCTCCTTTTGGCACCAACCTGCCCATCAATTTTGCTGATTGCCTTCCTACTTGCGGTCGTTGGTTTCAGGAACTACCGTCCCTAAACGGCAGGGTGGAACATTACCTTACAAAGGGTCAAATCCTGACCCATAGGGAAGGCTCCTGTCAACGCTACATGAACTGCGTAGGGTCGTGAAAGCGTAGCGCATAGCACCGTATGGTCGCTACCTGCGGCGCAATGTCCGCTAGTTATTGTGCCGACATGAACTACTTTGTAATTTGCTTCAACTCTGCGGCATCTGCGTCGGTAGGTTGATGATTTAGACTCAGCAAAATGCTTGCCAGGCTTTTAATTGCAGCGGGTGCAGTAGCAACTTTTGTAATCGCCTCCAGCTTGGGCTTATCCGTGTCGGCGGCCTTGTGTTTAAGATTCAACAGCGCCTGTGCAATGGTTTTCTCATCGGCAGAAGTAGTGGTATCCGCAGCCACCTTTTTCAACTTATCTTTGTCAGCTTCGCTTGGATAATGATGCAGATTGATCATAATTTCTGCCATAGTGCGCGTCGCGCTACTAACTTTGTCGTCCGCCGCAGACGCGCTAGGGATGGCGAGTAGCTGCGGGGGCGGTAAATTTAGGGATGGATTCGATGGTCATTTGTAATCCACCCTTTCACGTAATTCCTTACCGGCCTTGAAGTGCGGCATGTACTTGGCTGGCACTTTCACGCGGTCGCCCGTCTTTGGATTACGCCCAGTGCGCGGTGGTCGGTAGTTCAGGTCAAAGCTGCCGAAGTCACGTATCTCCACTCGCCCACC
>OESW01000362.1_pt1 | contig 10909 bp, 6 predicted proteins | sample 1534831 | NCBI WGS metagenome assembly OESW01 (sample SAMEA104161952, study PRJEB21768) | metagenome | isolation source: underground water
TCGATGAACGTCTGCCGCCTCAACCGCATTGGTGACCCGGTTCTCGGTGTAGGTGAGCAGCGCCGTAGTTTGCCGGTCGCGATCCCACTGCGTCGAAAGCGGCGAGGCGCGACGCCCGTAACCAATGGCGACCTGTTTGAGCACATTGCCGAAATCGTCCACCTCCAGCGTCAGCGCATGCTGGATGCGCGGATCGGCAGGGTTGCGTTCGTAGTGATAGCTGATCGCCTCGCGAGGGTGGGTAAAGAACACACCATGGCGGTTGTTCTCGTGTGGTTGCAAACACTCGATCGTGAAGTTTTGTTCGGTAACGGTGTAAGGATGATCCTGCTTTGGCGTGTCATCGAGGGCGTAAACTTCCTGCCGCAACATTGCTCCCTTCAGAGAACGGCAGGCTTCGCGTTCTTCGTCCAGGGTCAGTCCAGTCGGAAGTATGGTGTCATCAAGCAGTAGCTCTTTTGCTGCGGCGTCTGTTGCCGCGTCACCGCTTCTAGTCTGGGGGTAGTATTCACCGACATCGCTGTCATCCAGCAGGCCCGCGAAAAAATTGGAGATGCGATCACGACCAAGATAGACACCAGTATGGAACCAGGTCTTGGTGTGAACCGGCGGCACATGCGATTCAGCAGTGACGTTATCGCCGACCGGGAATATTTCGCTATTTGTAAGTGAAGCAAGCTGCTCGGTGTCCCACTGCTCCACCATTCCGAAGCCGCGGAACTCGCGCTCGACACCATCGAAGTACCCGTGATGGTAAGCGTAGCGAGTAACGAAACGGTTGCGGCTGATGTGGTCGTAAGTCTCGACCTTCTCAACTACGTGCACCGGGAACGGCAGCTTGGTGATCCACGGTTTGCCGTCGCGTTTGTCTGCCAAATAAAACTTGGTGGAGGGCGCATACTGCACTTGGGTTTCCGCACCGAGATTATTGATGGTTTTGTATAGCAAATGCGGTTTCTTGTCACCCATCAGGTTCACGTAACGCATCTGCCGCCGCGCATCACCCGGCAATGACGATGACCAGACCAGGCAGGCGGTGCCGTTACCCAGCAGGTCCGTAGGCACGATGGAAGCGATGTCGTCAATGCGTGGGAACATGCGCAACGTTTGCGGCGCACTCCAACTGTTGCCGGACTGGTTGAAGTAGAGTTTCACGCCGTCGCGGTGCAGGTAGATGATGTCTGTCGTGCCGCTACCGTCAATGTCGGCCAGCCGGATGCGTTTGTGGTCGAATTGGTCCGGGTTGTCGAAATGGGGCACGGAGTCCATGGTGACCTTGGCCCCGAAACGGCAATAACCCAGATTGGGCCAGTAGCAGACTTCGCCATTGCGGATACGTACCAGATCGGTAAGCCCATCACCGGACATATCCGAGAGATAGATGGATTGCGTGCCATCGGCGAAAACCAGGCGCGGCCCTTTTTCTTCGTCCAGCGCCTGAGCGACTCGACGGGCAGGAGCAAAACCTTCTTCGGCCAGAGAGGCGTGCCAGACGAAAGCATCGTCTTCACTAATCAGCACATCCGCATGGCCGTCCCCATCGAGATCGACAAACTTGAGATTAGGGTCGCGCGTGTTTCGGTTGAGTCGCGACGTGAAAGGGCGGAATGGTTCCCATCCTTCATCGGTGTCGTGCTCGTAAAGGCCGGGAATGGGGCCTTCCATGACCACCAGGTCGGGCTGGCCGTCTCCGGCCAGATCCATGATCTGTGCTCCACCCGCCAGTGAAAGATTGGGCTTGGTTGCAACACGTTCCAGCGGTGCAAATTCGACCGGGCGCTCGCTGGCGGGGCTGAGGTTGCGCTTATAAAACCATGCATCTGCTTGTTCGCTGAGGATGCCGGGTATGCCTTCGCCGTGCAGATCAGTCCATTGATAGGTGCTGCCGTCCACCCCGATGGGCAGGTTCTCCAGGCTTTCGGGATCAACGTCATAAACTGCATCCTGCACGATAGGCTGGGTGTATTCGAACTCGACTGGAGGCAGGCTGCGTTTGTCGTAGGTGCCGTTGTTGCGCTTGTAACCTGTTTGTGTGACGGCTAGCAGGAATGAATAGATGGGGTTGTTTACGTCCTTTGGTTTTTCCTCGTACGAGTAGTCGAAATCGGTGGAACGCACTAAGCAATCGTTGCCTACGCCAGCTTCACCATTGAAATGGTGGAACATCAGGACTCGCTGGCACAGGCGAGTGGTGCGCACTTCAAAACCTGAGCGGTAGGTCGAGAACGGATCCTGGCGTGTTGGCCATATGCTTGCGTCGTTGGGTGTTGGCGCATAAGCGGCATGTTCACCGTAGTCGAAGACCGCTTCGAATATCCATGCGTTGCTGCCGACAGGTGCGCTGGCATCCGGAGGTTCGGGCCAGAGGGCATCCGACTTCAATGCCGGGAAGTACGGGGAACGATTGCCGTAACGAATGCGCTTGAGATAACGCTGCGCTGAACGGGATTTATCCGTGCGGTTGCGCTCATGGGCTTTGGAAACTCTGTTGCCTGCGGCGTCCTCGAATATCCGCGCCGAGTCTTCGGGTTTGTAGCCATAGGCAACGACATTGCCCTTGTCATCATGGCTCTGACAGATCAACCAGCTGAAGATGCGACTCGGGTCAGCGGGGTCTGCGATGCGGCTGTCAGCCGTTTTGCCGTACCAGGTGGTGATGTTGTCCTTGGTAATCGAGCGCCAGAACACGTCGGTTGCATCGGTGGTGTTTGTCCAGCGCTCAATGCGAGCAAACAGACCCTCTGTGCGGGGGCGGTAGCGGCGGACCGTGTAAACGACACCATCAACCGTATGCGGCTTGTCGTATATGACGTGCTTGCCAGAATTGAGCAACCAATTTCCAGCTGCATCTTTCTCAAACTCGGGCACCAAATCTTCTGCACCGGAAAGAATGAAAATATCCGAATCCTGGGCGTCAAAATACTTTGGCAAGCCTTTATCAGTCTTGCGGGTGATCGAGGGAATGGAAAGACTCCAGCCGAAGCCAAACGGACCGTTACCTGCTCCTGAGTCATATGAGATGGAAAGTTGGGGACCAAAACCTGAACGACCGGGACTGGTCGCGATAGGTACTGACATGGAGCCAGTACCCGTGACAGGGTTGGCTGCAAACTTCTCGCCCATGCCGCGTATGGCGCCGCCGCCTTTGGGCAGGGTTATGGTAGGCGCAGAAACGCTACTGTTAGAAGCAGTCTCTTTCGAAGCCTGTTCCTCGTTTCGCATTCCTCCCCCTTTTTTTCCCGTTGTTACCCCAGGTTAAATCGAGTCAAAAGCCACTGCCCTCTTTTATCACTGTTTGAAAATAATAGTGATGCGGGGCTTATATCCTGTACATCCTATTCCTGATAATTGTTCCCTGATAGTTCATTAGGCCATAGGAGGCCGAAAACAAAGATATCTCATTACGTTCGGGAAAACAGCGCTGAGATGTTTTGACGAAGCATGGAGTTATTTCTACCGAAAGGAGAATCTTTCAGTCGCTTCTTAATATCATCAGGCCAAATGAATAATTTGGATTAAGTGCGGATCAAGATATGCTTCTAATTCTGGGAAGTCAATAAATCTAAAGACATAGATATGCCTATATAGTCGTCCCTACAAAACCCCTGCATCCCGCATGAAAGCTGAATTTATTTGCTGAAACATGTACATTGAATCCCACAAAAACATTATCTAACTAAATAATTTATGAGGGATTACAAGATTACTTACTATCATGACTTGCCCTACCACCCCGATTCGCGCTCCGGTGTTGCAGTAATCCTGTGGATGCTCAAGTCCGCACCGTTAAATTCTTCTTCCGGGTCGAGGCGAATCCCGACCATTTTCTTCACCACGGCATAAACCGCGTAGCCTCCGCCAAACGCAATGACGATGCCGAGCAGCGTGCCTGTCAGTTGCGCCATGAAGCTCACGCCGCCCAAACCGCCAAAAGTTTTCAGGCCAAAAATTCCCGCCGCGATGCCGCCCCATGCGCCGCACAAACCGTGCAGCGGCCACACACCGAGCACGTCGTCAATTTTCCAGCGGTTCTGCGTCAGGGTGAACATCCACACGAACAGGCCACCGGCCACACCGCCGACAACCAGCGCGCCGATGGGATGCATCAGGTCGGAGCCGGCGCATATCGCCACCAGCCCGGCCAGCGGGCCGTTATGCACGAAGCCGGGGTCGTTCTTGCCAATCCACAGCGCGGCCAGCGTGCCGCCCACCATCGCCATCAGCGAATTGACCGCGACCAGGCCGCTGATCTTGCTGATTTCCTGCGCCGACATGACGTTGAAGCCGAACCAACCCACGGTGAGTATCCATGCGCCGAGTGCAAGGAACGGGATACTGGAAGGAGGGTGCGCCGAGAGGCGCCCATCCTTGTTGTAACGGCCGCGCCGCGCGCCGAGCAACAGCACCGCCGCCAGCCCTATCCAACCGCCCATCGCATGCACCACCACGGAACCGGCGAAGTCATGGAATTCAGCGCCAAACCACGCATTCAGACTATCCTGAATGCCGAATCTATGGTTCCAGGCGATGCCCTCAAAAAAAGGATAGATGAAACCCACCAATATGAAGGTGGCGGCAAGCATCGGGTTAAACCGGGCACGCTCGGCCACGCCGCCGGAAACGATGGCGGGGATGGCGGCGGCGAAGGTGAGCAGGAAAAAAAACTTGACCAGCTCGTAACCATTCTTTTGCGCCAACTGTTCCGCGCCGGTGAAAAAATTGACGCCATAGGCGATGCCGTAGCCGATAAAAAAATACGCCAGCGTGGAGACGGCAAAGTCGGTGAGGATTTTCACCAGTGCGTTCACCTGGTTTTTTTTGCGCACTGTACCCAGTTCCAAAAAAGCAAACCCGGCGTGCATCGCCAACACCATGACTGCACCGAGCAGGATGAACAGCGCATCGCTGCCCGCTTTCAGGTTTCCCAGGTTTTCCATGTCTTACTCCTTATGTGAGAACAAACCAAGAAACAGTACGCAATTTCTATTCCATCAATAAGTGATATTGATTCGTAAAGGTTTTGTAATTTTCAGCGCCAGAGCAATACGAATACGCGCGCTAATTTGGTGCGCACCTACGTAGTGCGCACAAAGACGGGGCGTCCGGCGCAGCTCAGCCCGCAAGCGTGGCGCGGACGCTGGCGCGTCCGCCCATGCGGGCAAACCATGCAGCCAGATTGGGATGGGAGCTGCGCCAGTCACGCTCGGCCTGGCGCAAATCCAGGTAGACCAAGGCGCTCACCAGCGCAAGATCGGCCAACGTGATGGATGCACCCTCGCACCACTCGCGCGTCCCCAATTGATCGGCCGCATAAGCCAGCGCGCGGGTGATGGCGTTGTTGTTCCGGCTGATATTGCCGGCCTCCTGTTTTTCAGCCGGGCGAGTGCTTTCGGTGCGCACCGCGACCGCGGAATCCATGATGCCATCCGCCAGCGCCTCCCAGCGTTTGACGCGCATGCGCGCCCGCGCATCGTTGCGCGGAATCAGGATGGGGCTATCGTTCAGGCTGTCGGCATATTCGGCGATCACCGGCGAATCGAACACGCAGGTTTCATCATCGAGTATCAGCGCAGGAATCCGCCCCAGCGGATTGACCCGCGCCACAATGCTCCCCGGCTCGCGCGGCGGATCAACAACGTAATCGTGCGTGATGTTCTTTTCCAGCAATACCAGGCGCGCCTTGCGTACATAGGGACTGGTGTTGGTGCCTAACAGTTTCATGTGGTACTCCTCGTGGTCAATATGTTTGTGGTTTGTCTTAGGTGACGCGACGAAACATGACAACCAGAGCTGTCGCAGGCGCCTGCCATTAACCGGCCAACCCCGCATAGACATTCTGCACGTCATCATCTGCATCAATTGCTTCCAGAAACGCTTCAACCTCTTCGCGCTCGGCGTCGTTCAGCGCCACCGTATTTTTTGGCCGGTAGCCTAACTGGGCAGACTGCACGGTAAACCCGTACGCTGGAAGTGCGCGGCATACTGCATCCAGATCGGTTGCGTCGGTGATGAACAGTGTTGCCCCTTCTTCGGCGTGCTCAAAATCCTGAGCGCCAGCCTCAATGGCCGCAACCTCCGCATCTGCATCTTTGGAATCAGGCGTCGCCTCGATCATCCCCTGATAGTTGAAATCCCACGACACCGAGCCCGATGCACCGAGCTGCCCCTTGCGAAACAACACGCGCATGCTGGAGAGCGTGCGGTTGATATTATCCGACAAGCATTCGACGATCACCGGCACTCGATGCGGTGCGAAACCCTCATAGACAAGCCGTTCCAGGTTCACACCTCCATCGAGCAGGCCCGCGCCCTTCTTGATGGCACGCTCCAGGGTTTCGCGCGGCATGGACGCTTTTTTGGCCTGCTCCACCACCAGGCGCAAACGCGGATTCATATCCGGATCGGCGCCGGCGCGCGCTGCAACCATGATTTCCTTGGACAGCTTGCCGAAAATCCGGCCCTTTGCGTTAGCTGCAATTTCCTTATGTCTGGCTTTCCACTGAGCGCCCATATCTACTCTCTATGTTCTTTTGGTGTTTACAAAATCTACTTGAGAAAATTCCCAACAGGCACGCATCTTGCCTCAAGTGCCGGTTTGCATCAATCTCGAATGACAGCTTTTACATCGGCTGCTGCCGGTCGCTGCAGTCAGCTTTCGATACAAAACAGCCGGTCGATCTCCTCTAAAGTGGGCGTTCAACGTTCGTCATGAGCGCCATGTACCGACTTGCCGGCGGCTATCTGTGGGTAATCCCGTGCTGGCCGCGCGCATCACGGAACCCTCCGGCTTTCCCAATAGACAAACCGCATGGACTCGGCTAGATTGCGCGCAGTAACCCGGAGTAAGCAGCTGGGTCAATAACTTGTTCAGGGCGGCAAAGCAACATGAACGACGCAATGTGGAAACTGGTATACAACGAGGAGAGCCTATACCCCAATAAGTTGGAGCAGCACTACCCGCGCATCATGGAAAAGATCATCAAGCTTTGGCCCACTCCGCAGATGGAAGAGTTTTTCAATGATTTGATGGTCAATAATGACCCTATGCGCGGTGACCGCCAAGGCTTTCCGCCCGAGGTCGCCAGAGAACTCTATTACCTGAGCAAAGTGTTTGAAGGCACGCGCAACCTGCCCAAGAGCGTCGATAATAACCCACTGGCGCACCTCAACAGCAATCCGGTCAACGGCGGCAACTTCAAATACTCGCCGCAGAATTTCGTCAACATGCGTACGCCCAGCGATGATAGCCCCTGGATCAGCATCGACACCAACACGCGACGTGAAATAGAAAGCATGGGCTACCCCAGTACGGCACCCGGTTTTCTGAAAGCGGCTGGCGCCAGGGATCTCAGCGCAATCGGCCTGTTCCTAAACTGCAAAATAAACATCGACACCTGCGACGAGCGTGGCTGGACACCGCTGATCATCGCCGCTTTCAATGGCAGCGAGGAACTTGCCAAGCTAATAATCCAGAACAGCGCCAACGTAAGCATCAAGGACAAAGGGGGATACACCCCAATGCACTGGGCCGCATTTAAAGGTCATGCCAATATCGTCAAGCAGTTAATCATCAAAGACGCGGATATAAACGCGCGCAGCCTGCGCGGCTGGACGCCGTTGTTGATGGCCGCCATGAACGGGCACCTGCCCGCCTGTGCTACATTGATCGCCAGCGGCGCCAATACCAACCTGTCCTCCGACGATGGCTGGACGGCGCTGCAAAAGGCCAGCCACAACAATCACACTTCGGTGATCAAGCTGTTCCTGTCGTTAATGAAAGTCGATCTGCGTGGCTTAAAGTCGAAAGAATAGCCAGCCAATTTGCGCACGCAAGCGCTGGCAGCGCTCATAGAGAATCGCCTGCTTTTAGTGAATCCGTAACCAGCCAAAGGCTGGGCGGAATTGACACAGGGGTAAGTCGTCAATAAAAACGTTTTTAGCTCCGTATATGCCCCGGCGGCACGAATAGCCAGGCAATCAACACAAGGATTCCAAATGCAGTGTATGCAACCGTAAAAACCCAAGGAGCAAAATCGTAGAACAGAATCTCATGCAGCCAGTGCTGGATAAAAGAACTTGAATAGGCACTGCCGCCCGCTGCCTCCCTTGACCGGCTCTCCCACTCGGTAAGCGGGCATATCAAGCCCAGCCATGACTCCGCTATGACGATTCCAATTGCCAGAAGGTGGATAACCCTGAACCACCAGTTCTTGACCCAGCCCCAATACCAATACCTTCCAAGCAGGATCACAACCAGCCCCAGAATGACAAACGCCACGAACAATGCATGTGTGACGAGAATAAGGTCAGCGAGGATCAGGTGCATGATCGTTCAATTATTGAATATTCCGTAATTTGCGGCAACAGCCCCGTTCGGGCTAATGCTTCGACAGGCTCAGCACAGGGCACATCCGTTCGTGGTGAGGTATCAAACCATAACGGATGTATCGAAGCCCAAGGATGACGCGAGGTTTCACCCTTCGATACCTCAGGATGAACGGTGTAATGAATTACGGAATACTCAATAATTCCGTCAAAAACGGGTTTCTGTTTCACCCCTCCACTACCCCCACCCCTGCAACGTCTTCTCCAGCCAGAACAGGCCGACGATGGTTTTACTGTCGTTGATTTTGCCCTGCCTGATCCACTCCATCGCTTCGGCAAGCGACAGCTCGAACACTTCTAGGAATTCGCCGTCATCAAGTTGACGGCCTTGATGAGTGAGGCCGCGCGCGAGGAAATATTCGATGTGTTCGTCGGCATAGCCGATGCACGGCCAAGTGGTGGCAAGGTGCGTCCACTCGCCGGCGACATAGCCGGTTTCTTCCAGCAGCTCGCGCTGCGCGGTGCGCAGGATATCTTCACTGGGATCGATCTTGCCCGCCGGGATTTCGATGAACTCGCGCTGCGGCGCATAGCGGAACTGGCGCTCCATCACCAGTTTGCCGTTGTCCAGCAGCGCAAGCACGGCGACTGCGCCGGGATGGATGATGTATTCGCGGGTGTGCACCTGGCCGTCCGGCAGGCGCGCATGATCCTTGCGCACCTGGATGAAGTTGCCGTCATAGACCAGCTCGGAATCGAGACAGGTTTCTTTCAAATCCATTGTTGCTCCCTAATCTTCGTAACAAGTGTATCGCGCACTGGGTGACTGCGTATTGGTGGACCTTAGCTCGTCTCGCCAGATTGGCAAACGTCTATCAATTTTTTGCAATCGTTGATGGCCGGCAAACATTTTACGCCCTGACATACCCAAGCGCTGACACCTTGCGAGCCAGGCTTCGCCAGCGTCTCAGGCAGGCCGGAAAGCTCGCCTTCCAACGTCAGGATCAGGGTGCCGGGCCAATAGTGTTGCACCAGTTGCCGGCGCCATGCTGCGCTTGCCCCCGGTGCACTGCGCAGGATAACGATTTGCGGCGGCGTGAGATATTCCTGCAACACCATCAGCAGACTCATGAAGCCCGCCGGTTGCCGCGCGAGCACCGGATAATAAAGTTTCAGCGTGCGCCCGGCGGCTTCGAGGTAGTGCATCTCTCCCAACAGATGGCCGAGGCGCTGCAAGGCGAACGCCGCGATGCCATTGCCGGACGGCGTGGCATTGTCATGGCCGGGCTTGGGGCGATGGATGAGCTTCTCGTGATCGTGGCTGGTGAAGAAAAAGCCGCCCTCCTGCTGATCCTCGAACTGTTCCAGCAATACGTCGGCGAGTGCGCGTGCAAACTCCAGATCAGCCGGGCGGAACTGCGCTTGCAGCAATTCCAGCAGGGCGTCCAGCATGAAGGCATAGTCATCCAGATAGGCATTCAGGTGCGCCTTGCCGTCCTTGCAGGTCGCCAGCAGGCGACCGTTCTGCCACATCGCGGCACGGATGAAATCCGCCGCACGCTGCGCCGAGGCTATCCATGCCGGTTCGTCCAGCATCCTGCCCGCGCGCGCCATGCCTTTAATCATCAGCGCATTCCAACTGACCAGGATTTTTTCGTCGCGCCCTGGACGCACCCGGCTCGCACGCGCGGCGAACAATTTTTGTTGCGCGCCGGCGAGCAGTTGTTCGGCCTGCTCCAGCGGCAGATGGCACGCTTGCGCTATGGTGTCCAACGGTTGGGCGACGAGCAAATTCCAATGCCGGTTTTCAAAGTTGGGCGGCTGATCCAGGCCGTAGTGGGCGGCTGCGATGGCATACTCCTCCGCGCTCAACAGGCTGGCGGCCTGCTCCGGCGTCCACACATAAAACTTGCCTTCCTCATGTTCTGAATCCGCATCCAGGCTGGAATAAAAACCGCCCTGCGGCGACTGCATCTCGCGCATGGCCCAGTCTGCGATGCCTTGCGCCACGCCCTTGAACGATGCCTCGCCGGTCAGCACACAGGCATCGGTGTAAAGCGTCAGCAGCGGGCCGTTGTCGTACAGCATTTTTTCGAAGTGGGGAATGGCCCAACGCTCATCCACGCTGTAGCGGCAGAAGCCGCCGCCCAACTGATCGTGAATGCCGCCCTCCGCCATTTTGCGCAGCGTGAGGAGCGCCATTTCGCGCGCATCCACGTCGCCGCTGCGCGCGGCGTACCTTAACAAAAACTCCAATCCAGCCGGTTGCGGAAACTTGGGTGCGCCGCCAAATCCACCATAAACGGGATCGAAAGCCTGCCGCAATTCGTTGCATGCATCATCCAGCGGCGTTTTGCTGAAGCTGACCTGATCTTCCGCGCTCGGCAGCGTGGAGTCGAAGGCGTGCAACAGCGATGCATTCTGCTGGGCAATATCATCCCGGCGCGTGCGATAAATTTCGGCCACGTGCTCCAGCAACTGCACAAAGCCAAGCAGGTTATAGCGCGTTTCTTTGGGGAAATAAGTGCCGCCGAAAAACGGTGTTTGATCCGGTGTCAGAAACAAGGTGAGAGGCCAGCCGCCG
>OESW01000145.1_pt1 | contig 10866 bp, 19 predicted proteins | sample 1534831 | NCBI WGS metagenome assembly OESW01 (sample SAMEA104161952, study PRJEB21768) | metagenome | isolation source: underground water
ATGGCCGCAGATATTCCGGATGCTGGATGGTGACCTTTTCAACAGCATCGGCGCAGCGCATACGAACCAGCGGGTCATCGAGCGCGATTCCGGAGATCAATACATCGAACAATTCCGGCTTCTCCAGCACCAGGGCAACTACTTCATCCGATCTGCCGATGGAACGCCGGTCGCCGCCTCCCAGCATTTTCAGGATCGTGTGCACGTGTTGACTCCCATGTTTTTAACGCATCGGTTGCCTGATGACGGTTTTCCACTTTGATGGGTCGGCCTTGCGGATATCGCTCAAATAAATCTCGTGATGCTTGCCGTGCAGCTTGCATCCATGTGCCTCAATGAACTGATGCACCTTGTCGATATTCGGTCCTTCCTCGCTGAACGGGCCGATGTGCATGATCTGCGCGCATTTTCCTTCGTCAAATGACTCGAAACGCACTCTGGAAATAGCCGCAGAATTCTTTTTCCTTTTTACTTCAGCGATAGCATTGCTCACCATCACCTGAGTGATGAATTCCGGCTGCGCGATCATCGCCGTCCATAGCCAGTTGCGCTTATCCTCGGTAGTGAACTTGCTCATGTCGTCCGCCCACCACAGGCCTTCCAGCGGCATCACGCCGTAGTCGATGGCGAGCGTGCCTTTTTTCACCATGAACTTGAGCGTGTAGGCGACAGAAAACAATGCGGTGATCGCATCGGCATATTCCTGCGAGTTGTTCGGGTCGCCTTTGCCGTCCACCATCAGATAGTTCATGGTCGGAACGTCAACTTGCACCACCTCCTTGACGGAAGGATGGTACAGGTGTTTGAGCTCTTTCTTCCAGTCGAGTTTTTTCATGGGATGCTCCAGATGATGCGGCTGTACATACTCTACCATCACTCTGCTGACAGCGTGGTGTCAGCAGGGTTTCACCAAGCCTTAACCATGACCACCAATTAATTGAGCGCCTTTCCCCAGCCTTTCTCATAGCCCATCTCTGCACGCTTCCGGCAGCCAGCCTCATCGGCATGGCGCACATTCGCGGTGTAGCGTGTTCCTGTTCCATGTGTTGCCAATCTCATGGTCGCAGTGCGGCTGGTTTTCCGGTTTCACTTTTCGATTGCCGGTAAGTCGCACGAACCACTCTTGCAACCGCCAATATCGTTTTCAATCCATCGCCGAACGGGTGGCAGGTAGGTGAATGGCAAAGCTAGCCAGTAGGCGGGTATGTGTTTGCACAATAATCTGAAGCAGGCTATGCCTCGAAGCGTTTCGCCCGTTTGCAAATCCTGAACCGCAATTTCACCGACGCTCAATTGCCCGGTTGGAGGGGTTGCCGTGGTATCTTTGAAACGAGCTAGCCAGTCGAAACGATGATGCATGCGCGCATATCCAGCGCAGCGCTGACAATCGGGATGGCGGTAAAGGAGAATCGAATTCATGTTTGCCCTCCTAAGATGAGTTACTGATTTCGTTTCTTAAAATCGGGCTATGCCTCTAACGGATCAAGAATACCTTTAGTTGTCCAAGGTTTTCGCTCCCCACAGGAACGTTACGATTACAGCGGTGATTGCAATGATCGAATAACCTACTGCTGCGTCGGACAACTCGAAATAAGAACGACCTCCAGGAAACAGACTCCTGCCGGTATTACTCATGGCATGGAAGAAAATGACCGCGAATACGCACTTGTTCGTATTGTTGTAGAGCCAAACGTACAGGATACGAAAGCCAACAGTGGCGAGAACCCCCCACGCCATCAATACCGGACTCTGACCTATTTGAACCATCGACGGGAAATGCCAAATCGCCCATATTGATCCCATAATGAGGCTGGCACCAAGCGCGCCCCACCGTTCCTGCATTGGGTCGATGGCGTATCCCATATATCCAAGTTCTTCGCCTGCGGCGGCGACGAAGAATGCAAGGAAGAGCAGGGGTGCTAGTAACGGGAAACTCCATTCTGCGGGCAGTGGAATTCCGAACAAGCGCATCACCCAGTAAGTCAGAAAATACAAAATAGGCATAAGGAAAATAACGGGTATGTACCAAGCCTTATTCCTGATTCTCCGGTAATCGAAGATTCTCTTCAGTAGCTTCACGACGCCCGCAAATTTCTCTTTTCGATATATCAGGATCGCAGCCGCGATCAGCGGCACAAAAGTCGCACCAACATCCGTGATGGGAAGATTGTCTGGAAGCCCTTCGATCTTGACCATCGTGCTCAGCAACCAGAACGGAATGGTCAGCGTGAAGACCAGCAGGAAGAAAACCAGCGGAGACCTGTTTGTCTGTAGTTTGTCTGTCAACGGTATGACTCCCTCTTGTCCGCCATGTTTGGCGCAAAGCTATGCTGGGCCACTGGATGCAATGACATGGCGAAAGACTTCTGCTCGGTTTATGACCGACCACATGTCACTGTCTGGTCCGCTACCGCGAAACGTGAGAAGTGCGTTTTCCGACTCCCATTCTTCATAAACATTAACCCGGTCTGGTTCGATGGGATCCTCTGCCACCACAAAATCGCGACAACCGGGCGACTTCCGGGCCAAAACTGTTGCCTGAGCCGAGGCAGCAAGAAACTTCTCCATGGCTCCAGTTTTTAGGTAAAGCCTCCCGGACACGATAAGCATGTTTCACTCCCTGGTTTGAAATTGGTGTTTTCAAGACGCCCAACGTTAAATAGAAAATAGCTTCCCTCGTCCCTCATAATTTCCTTTTTTTGATCGAATTTTCGTTAACGCGAAACTCAATGACCCGCTTGACCAACCCAAGTGGCATCGGTTTGTCGATGGGGAACTGGATTGCGCCTTTCGATGTTTTGTAATTACCCAATTCATTCTGAAACGCACGGACTCCGCTGGCGGTGGGATAAAAGCCAATGTGGTGCTTGAATGCCGCAAAGTGGACGAGATTGCCATTGAGATAAAAAGTCGGCATTTGATAGCTGATCTTTTCCGTTGCATCGGGCGCGGTCTTGCGTATCGTCTGTCGCATATTTTCGAGGATAGTCCGCACCTCTGGTGAAAAGGCAGCGATGTATTCATCAATGGTCTCAGGAATTTTTGGGACAGCTTTCATGTTTATCTCACATCTTCTTTGAGTGCTCAATCAATTGGTCGAGCGCCTTGCCCCATCCGTTCTGGAACCCCATCGCGGCATGCTTCTGGCAGCCCGCTTCGTCGGCATGGCGCACAGTCGCGGTGTAGTGCGTTCCTGTTCCATGCGTCGCCAACTGGATGGTCGCTGTGAAAAAGAACTCACCGGTTTCTACTGCATTGGGAGGGAGAACAGCCGGACGAAAACCGGGCAGCAGTGCGTTCGTCCATACCAATTTTTGGTTTTCGATCACCTCAAGGTAGCAACCGAGATTAGGGAATTTTTGCCCCTCAGGCGACTGCATCACCGTGCGAAACATGCCGCCTGGGCGCAGGTCGATCTCGCACTCTATGCCTTTCGGAAAGTTTTGCTCGATCGCTGCCACTTGTTGATCCGCAACCGCGCGTTTGATCGGACTGGCAATCAGCGGACAGATAGCGTCTTGAACAGGCTCCGGAAAATTCAGCGTGTACATGATGCCTCCTGTGCCAGGAACTCGGCCAGCCGGTCAAAGGTGCTGTTCCAGCCTTCGTCGTGCCCCTCTTGTTCTGCAGTCGACTGGAACGGAGATTGCTGCAATGTCATCTGTGTTTTGCCTGCCTGATCGGCAAAAGTGACAGTCACCAGGGTTTCCATGCCGCGCTCACCGCTTTCTTCCCAGGCAAAGGTGAATGTCAACCGTTGCTGCTCGACCACTTCGCGGAACACACCGCCATGCCAGAGCAATTCGCCCGTCTCGATCGAGCGCAAACAATTACGCCAACGTCCGCCGGTGCGTACATCCCACTCGATCCCGACAGCGGGGTGGTGCTTGGGTCCCCACCACAGCATCGCGGCCTGCGGATCCAGCCATGCTTGCCAAACCAGAGCGCGCGGTGCATCGAAAATGCGCGTGATGACGAGCTGATTGTTATTATCAGCAATCATTGCTTGCTCTCGCAGTTGAACATCCAGTGCACGCCAAACTTATCCACCAGGTTTCCAAAATAGCCGCCCCAGAACATCTCTTGTAATGGCATTTCCACGTTGCCGCCCTCCGAAAGAGCTTTGAACAATCTTCTGGTTTCGCTGCGCGTGTCGGGCTCAAGATTGATGTACACATTGTTGCCTTGGTTGAGCTTGAAACCCATGGTCTCCGGCGCATCCGTCCCCATGATGACATGCCCACCCAGAATAGGCAGCGCGACGTGCATCACCAGATTTTTATCCGCTTCATTCATCGGCGGTTGCCCAGGCTGCGCAGGCACATCCTTGAAGCGACCAATCGGCGTGGAAAATTCCGTACCGAAAACGGTTCTGTAAAAATTAAATGCTGCTTCTGTGTTGCGAGGGAAATTAAGATAAGTGCTGACTTTTGCCATGATGATTTCCTCCTGTTGAAAAAATTAAGACGATGGACGTAAATGCCGGGCAGCATCGGCCAGGATCAAAATACTGACCAGATAGGCCACGATGAGCAGGCGATTGAAGTAGCCTACTACCTTCGGTATACCATCGGGCAGGCTAGCCCACAAATGAGGCACTCCTTCCGGGTGAAAAGCACCGGCAGCCTTAAGCGCGTTGATAAACACGACCATGGCGATGCCCATCAGCACCAGGCTCACCCATGGTGCATGACGCACCACCCCCATCAACTTTGGCTTGGCGAGGGTGTAATGGTGCGGCAAATAACGTCCCAGAATAAACGTGGCTATCGGCAAGAACGGCACGCCTATACCAAACGCCAGCCCATGCAAAGGATGCCTGATGTCGAACAGACCGCCCATCACCGCGCCGATGCCCGTTATCACCAGCAGCAACAACGCGAGGCGGGCAAGCCAGCCTTGGGTGAACGGCAGCATGGTGAAAGCCAGTGCCAGATAGGCAGCCCCCCAGGCAAAGAAAAACGCCGACAGCAAGCCGCCGTATTCGCCAAAAGCATATTCGCTCACCATGTGCCAGGAGGGGGTGATTTCAGGACTGAGCACATGCAAACTCACCAATGCCAGCAATGTCACTGCCGATGCGGCAAGGGTAAAACGTGCCGCGATGAACGATGATGAGGTGTTGATTAACATTCTGTGTGCCTCCTTTTCGAGATGGTTACTTCTGCTTTTTCGCTGCCGATTTTGCCAAATTTTCCGTCACCCTAAATTGCACGATTTTACGGATGAGTGCCACGGGTATGGGCGCATTAAGGGGCAATTGAATCGCGCCCTTGGAGGTTTTGTACGCGCTCAATTCAGACTGAAATTCGCGCACGCCACTCGACGTGGGATAAAAGCCGATATGGTGTTTGGCTGCCGCAAAATGCACGAGGTTGCCATTGAGGTAAAAGGTCGGTATCCGGTAGCTGATCTTCTCAGTCGCAGCGGGTGCGGCTTTGCGGATGGCCGACCGCAACTGCTCAAGCATGGCCTGAACATCTCGGGGAAACCCGGCGATGTATTCGTCTATGGTCACCGGGATAGATGGGGACGGTTTCATATTGGCGTTTTCTTGACATAAGCAACCAGTTGTTCGAGCGCTGTCCCCCAGCCTTTTTCGTAGCCCATATCGGCGTGCTTTCTGCATCCTGCTTCGTCGCCGTGTCTGACGGTCGCGGTGTAGCGCGTGCCAGCTCCGTGCGTGGCGAGCTGGATGGTTGCGGTAAAGAAGAACGCACCGGTTTCTTCCTCCTTTGGCGGGGAGGCGGGACGGAAGCCGGGCAGCAGTGCATTCGTCCAGGTCAGCCTTTCGTTTGCAATCACCTCAAGGTAGCAACCGATGCCCGGAAATTTCTTGCCTTCGGGCGATTGCATCACGGTGCGGAAAATGCCGCCAGGGCGCAGGTCTATCTCGCAATCTATCGTCTTCCAGGGCAAAGGGCAAAACCATGGCATGAGATGTTGCGGCTGCGTCCAGGCTTTCCAGACCAGCTCCCCGGGTACGTCCACGATACGCTCGAATGAGAGGTCGAGCCTGGGGTCGAGTGCTTGGTAATCGGTGTTGCTCATGGTGCGTTTCTCCTTTGGTGGAAGGGCGAACATTAGGGTAAGGGGGGTGCCGCTTGCGGCTCACCCCCAGCCCATTCGAGAGCCTGCTGCGTATCATCGAATATGCGCATCTCAATGGCCTTGCTGTTACGGAACGTGTAGACAGCTGCATGCCGCCCTTCGCGCCATTCTGTCTCGTTTTTCAACCTCACTCGCACATAGATGAACACGATGACCTTATCGCCGACGGCAATGAATCGCTCCGGTTCGCAACTTCCTTCAGCCCAAGTGCTGCGCGCCCGCGACAGGTGTGCTTTTACTGCTTCGTATCCGTAACATGTCCTGCCTCCCGGATAATCTGCTGGTTCGATCCACGCGATCTGCGCATCAAATGTTTTGACGGTTGCCTCAATATCATTTCGGTTGAGCGCGGCGTATGTCTCCCTCAGTGCGGCTGTCTCAGCTGCAAGAGACGGTGTCAGTTTGTCCATATTCCTCTCCCAGTGCACGACTGCCGGGTTAAACGTCAGGTCTTTAGCTCTCAACGGTTACGTCCTGATAGGATTCTCTCGGGAGGTCTGCTGCCCGAGCTGTTGGGCGAGTCCGATGAGAATTCCTTCGGGACCCCGGATGTAGCAGAGCCGATACATGCTTTCATACTGGACCACTTCGCCGACGAGCTTCGCGCCGCGTTTGCCGAGCCGGACGAGCGTATCGTCAATGTCCTCCACGGTGAACATGACGCGTAGGTAACCGAGAGCGTTCACCGGGGCGATGCGGTGATCGGCGACCACGGGCGGCGCGAGAAAGCGGGACAATTCGAGCCGACTGTGACCGTCCGGCGTACGCATCATGGCAATTTCGACGCGCATGCCGCGCAATCCAGTGACGCCATCTGCCCAGTCTCCTTCAACCGGGGTGCGCCCCTCGAGATCGAGACCAAGTTCGGTGAAGAACTCAATGGCGGCATCAATGTCTTCCACCACGATGCCGATGTTGTCCATACGCTTAACTGTCATGATGTCTCCTTGGCGTCTAGCTTTATTTTATTAAGCATCGTAAGCCTGCTGCAGACTCGCGATGTCTATCTTCTTCATCTGCAACATGGCCTGCATCACGCGCCCGGCCCTGGCCGAGTCGGGATCGTTCATCAGTTCGGTCAATTGTTTCGGCACGATCTGCCAGGTCACACCGAATTTATCCTTGAGCCATCCGCATTGCTCTGCGTTTGGATCGGACGAAAGTTTGGCCCAGTAGTAATCGATTTCTTCCTGATTTTCGCAATTCACCACAAAAGAAATAGCTTCGTTAATTTTCACGAATGGGCCTGCGCTCATCAGTTGATACTCCTGTCCAAACAATTCTATGGTGACGATCTCCACTGTACCGGAAGGCGTGTTCTCCAGAGTGGTGTTGCCAACGATCTTCGCGTCCTTGAAAACGGAGACGTAAAACTCGGCGGCAGCACGAGCCTCTTTATCGAACCACAAAAACGGCGTGATCTTTTGCATTGCGCCCCTCCTGTTGATGCGTTACTTCGCCGGTTCGTAAAAACACATCTTGGGCGAAGTGACCTTGCCCGCCTTCTTCAGCGCGGCGAGGATCTTGCCGACTTCCTTCTGATCCAGCCCCGTGGCCGCAACGACTTCGGCGCCCTTGACAGGTTTACCCGCTTTTTTCATCGCGGCCAATACTGTTTTTTCCTTATTTTCCATGACGCTCTCTCCTTATGGGTGGGTTAAAAAATCGTCCAGCCTTCCGAGGCTCTCGCCCCAGCTGGTGCTGTATCCGGCTGCGTTGGCCGCATCGCGGCGCGCTTCCGTTTCAAAGCGGGTGTGCAGCATGAGCGTGGTCTTGCCGCCCTGCTCGGCAAAGGTGACAGTCACCACCGAACGCGGCGGCAGGCCCGCGCCGCAGGGATGGCTGTCATCCGCTTCGCTTTCATAGACGAGACGTTCGGGCACGACGATTTCTCGATAGGTGCCGACGCAGGGGTAAATGTTGCCGTCCGGCGCGCGCATGTCCAAATGAAATGCACCGCCCACGCGCAAATCGGATTCGCAGGAGGAATTGCTGAAGCCATTCGGCCCCCGCCATTGCATGATGTGCTGCGGCTCGGTCCAGGCCTTCCATACCAGCGCGCGCGGTGCGTTGAAGGTGCGGGTGATGACCAATTCATTTGTATTTTCAGCGCTCATCTTCAGCTTTCAAGTTCGACAGTCGCAACGTTCACGTTTTCTTTTTGATGATCAAATGGGTGGCATTGGGCGAGCAGGTGCGTTCGGCACAGTGGTAAGCCAATGACGGTAAATCGATCCCGGAAAATAATGGCTCCCCGGAGCCGAGCAGAACAGGGGCGAGGGCGATATGCATTTCGTCGATCAACCCGGCGCGCAGATATTGCCTGATCGTTTCCACCCCTCCGCCGACGCGCACATCCAGTCCATTCGCCGCATCTCTGGCTTGTTCCAGTGCGCTTAAGATGCCGTCGGTCACGAAGTGGAAAGTCGTGCCGCCCTCCATGGCGATCGGCTCGCGCGGGTGATGCGTCAACACAAAGACCTGTGTGTGATACGGCGGATTGTCGCCCCACCAACCTTTCCAGTTCATATCCGGCCATGGGCCCCTGATCGGGCCGAACATGTTGCGCCCCATAATCCACGCGCCGATATCGCGGAATCCGCGCGTAGTGAAGTCTTCGTCGATGCCGGTTGTACCGGAGCCATTGCCGTGCATTTGCTGAAATGTCCGGGTTGGAAAGAACCATTCGAACAGTTGCAGCCCACCTTCGCCCAGTGGATTTTCAAGATTCTGGTTCGGCCCTGCGCCGAATCCATCGACGGAAACGGTGAAGCCCTCTACACGCAGTTTGCTCATATTCATTTCTCCTTTGAAATCGCTTTGAATCCGCCATCAGTTAAATGGGCGCACCTCTACCGGCGCCCGACAGGCGACGGCGGCCTTGCGCCCCCACGTCAGCGCCTCGTTCAGGTCGGCAGCTTCCAGCACCCAAAAACCGCCGACGTGCTCTGTAGTCTCCAGATATGGCCCGTCGGTGATGAGCACCTGACCATCGGGCTGCGTCCGCAAGGACTTCGCGCTGCTTGCCGGGCGCAAGCCGCCTACGAAAACCCTGACACCAGCAGCTTTCATTTCATCGTTGAGCGCGTCGATATCGCGGGACATCGCTTCGTCCTCTGCGACGGACGGGTCGTAGTCGTCGGGGTGGTGAATAGCAACCCAATACTGTGTCATGGCTTCTCCTGTAACCGAACTCGTTGTTATGGATGATTTGCGCCGCTCATATTTTTGTCAGGAATTCCGCCAATCGTGCCAGCGTCTGCTTGCCGCCCTCGATGGCGCCAAATTCCGTGACAACGAGTTCGCGCTCGGCGGAGGTGTCGAACACCAGACGCATGGTCAGGCGCGTCTGCTTGCCCAGCGTCTTGAAGGTCCACGTCGCCATGAAATGCGTGCCGGTGCCACCCTCCCTGTGTCCACCGTGGGAAAACACGATGCGTTCCGGTTTGACGATCTCGCGAAACACGCTGCTGTTGGGATAATCCCTGCCATCCGGGCCATGCATGGTGAGCTTCCACACGCCGCCCACGCGGAAGTCCATTTTCTCGATAGTCGTGGTGAAACCGTTCGGCCCCCACCACTGTGCCACATGCTGCGGCTCGGTCCAGGCCTTCCATACCAGTTCGCGCGGGGCGTCGAAGACGCGCGAGATGACGATCTCGCGATCTGAGCTTTCTGTTGCGGGATCATTTTTTCCTGCGCCCATTTTTCTTCTCCTGTGCGTTCAGTTCTTTCAGGTAGGCGTCCAGGCGATCGAAACTCTGCTCCCAGAACTGGCGGTACTGCTCGATGAACCCGGCGGCTTCCTGCAACGGCGCAGCTTCAAGATGACAGGGGCGCCATTGCGCCTGGCGACTGCGCGAGATCAATCCTGCGCTCTCCAGCACCTTGAGATGCTTGGTCACGGCGGGCGCGCTGATGTCGAATGGCGCAGCCAATTTTTATACCAGCGACGAGGTGATCGTGCAGAAAGTGAGCTTCAAGAATCAATACCAGATGAAGGTCGCCGGGAACCTCTTCATTCCCAAGAACCTGGATCGGCAGGTGAAAAATGCGGCGATCGTCGTTGGTCATCCGATGGGCGCGGTCAAGGAGCAGAGCGCCAATCTGTACGCCACGAAGATGGCCGAACGGGGCTTTGTTACCTTGTCCCTTGATTTGTCGTTCTGGGGCGAAAGCGACGGTCGACCGCGCAATGCTGTTTCACCAGACATCTACGCCGAGGATTTCAGTGCGGCGGTGGATTACCTGGGCACGCAGTCCTTTGTTGACCGGCAACGGATCGGGGCCATCGGTATTTGCGGCAGCGGCAGCTTCGTCATCAGTGCCGCCAAGATTGATCCGCGCATGAAAGCCATCGCCACGCTCTGCATGTACGACATGGGCGCCGCCAACCGCAATGCGCTGAATCATTCGCAGACCCTGGCGCAGCGCAAGCAGATCATCGCCGAGGCGGCGGAACAGCGTTACGCCGAGTTCACGGGCGGTGAAACCCGGTACACCAGTGGAACTGAGCATGAACTGAATAAGGACACACATCCCATTCAACGCGAGTTCTTCGACTTTTACCGTACGCCGCGCGGCGAGTTCACGCCCAAGGGCTCGTCGCCGAAGCTGACGACGCACCCGACGCTGACCAGTAACGTCAAATTCATGAACTTCTACCCGTTCAATGACATCGAGACGATTTCTCCGCGCCCCATGCTTTTCATCACGGGCGATCAGGCGCACTCCAAGGAGTTCAGCGAAGACGCG
>OESW01000308.1_pt1 | contig 10799 bp, 8 predicted proteins | sample 1534831 | NCBI WGS metagenome assembly OESW01 (sample SAMEA104161952, study PRJEB21768) | metagenome | isolation source: underground water
GCGGTCTGTTGAGCGCGCGGAAATTCGGAAGCATAGGCGTGGGTAAAGCGCAGCGCGCGCAAACTGTTTGATGCGGCCTCGGCCTGCGCTTTGCCCCGCTCGGTGAGATTCACGATGCGAGTAGGGTTATCGTTGATACGGTCAGCGACATTTGCTTCGCTTTCGCCGTGGCGGATGAGGATGATTTTCATTGCCCAACCCTGTGATTGCTGATGAATACCTCCCTCACCCGCCGCACTCGCGTGGGGGAGAGGGTTACAAGCGCACCATGAATTTTTAAATTCTCAATATTCACAGCGTAGTGAAAAACCGCCCGCTCATTTCTTCCAGCCCCAGCGTTTGCAGCACTTCATTCAGGCGCTCGGCTGCGCGCTTGCGCGGCAGGTCTTTGAAACTGGCGATGATGAGTTCGTTTTTCATTGAGTGTTCCCAGCCCACCAGTTCGGTCACGGTGACCTGGTAGCCGTGCGCTTCAAGTTGCAGGCAGCGCAGCACGTTGGTGACATGGCTGCCGAATTCGCGGGTGTGGATCGGGTGGCGCCACAGTTCGGTCAGGGCGTTTTTCGCCAGTTCTTTACTTTTATTTTTGCGCAGCACTGCGGACACTTCGGCTTGGCAGCACGGCACCAGCACGATGAATTTAGCCCGCTTCTTCAACGCAAAACGAATGGCGTCGTCCGTGGCGGTATTGCACGCATGCAGCGCGGTGACCACATCAACCTTGGCGGGCAACTGATCGGACTCGATGGATTCCTCCACCGATAGATTGAGGAAGGCCATGCCGGAAAAACCCAGGCGCGCAGCCAGTTCCCGCGCATGCTCGACCAATTCGTCACGCCTTTCGATGCCGTAGATGTGTGATTTATCGTTCAGCGTCTTGAAAAACAGGTCATACAGGATGAAGCCCAGATAAGACTTTCCCGCCCCGTGATCCACCAATTGAATATCGGGGTGATCTTGTTGGATTTCCTGCAACAGCGGCTCGATGAATTGATAGAGGTGATAAATCTGTTTGAGCTTGCGGCGGGAATCCTGATTCATCTTCCCGTCGCGCGTGAGGATGTGCAGCTCTTTCAACAGCTCAATTGATTGGCCGGGTCTTATTTCGTGCTGGTCATTCATCTATTATTTGGTTTTTTGTAATGCCACGGGTTTTATGGAGGCGGTAATTTTATCTTGATTCCGTCGCTCCCGTGCTTTCCGAAAGGCCGTTCGTGCTGAGCCTGTCGAAGCATGAATAGCCTTCGACAAGCTCAGGCCGAACGGGTATGTATAAAGCTATTTACGAGACACTGCACTACATTATGGAGCCGCATCTCATCGGATGTACGCTTCCGTCGCATAGCGGCGCATCATGCGGTGGCTGTTGAAATACGAGGCGTTCTTGCTGATCGCACCCTTCATCACCTTGAGCCACCCGCCGTCGCCGTGGCCGTAATACAGCGGCAGCACCACTTGTTCGAGCTTGTCGTAAAGCGCCTGTGCATTGCCGTCGGCCATTCCCGCCGCATCGCCGATCGCCCAGCCGGTCACGCCCTCGATGCAGCCTTCAATCCACCAGCCATCCAGCACCGAGAGGTTAGGCACGCCGTTGAATGCGGCTTTCATGCCGCTGGTGCCCGAAGCCTCGAGCGGCGGCAGCGGCGTGTTGAGCCACACATCTGTTCCTGCGGTCAGCGTCTGGGCAAGCGCCAGATCATAATCGGGCAGATAGACCACCGGTATCGTGCCGGCAAGAGCACGAGCATGCGCATACAGTTGCTCAATCAGGTGCTTGCCGCTTTCATCGTGCGGGTGCGCCTTGCCGGCGAGCACGATCTGGAACGGGTGGTTGCGCGCGATTGCCCGCAACCGTTCCAGATCGGAGAACAAAAGATCCGGGCGCTTGTATGCCGTCATGCGCCGCGCGAAGCCGAAAATCGGGACATTGGGTTGCAGCGACACGCCGGTGAGCGCCTGCACTTTATCGATGAGATGTTGTTTCGCCTGAACATGCGCTTCCCAAATCGCGGCTTCCGGGATACAACAGTCGGCGCGCATCAGCAACTGGGGATCGTGGCACCAGCCCGGAAGGTAATGGTCATAAAGCTGGCGGAAACTTTCGGCAGCCCAGGTATACGGGTGCACGCCGTTGGTGATCGCGTGCACTTTGTAACCGGGAAACATTGCATTCGACACTTCGGCGTGTTTCTTGGCGACACCGTTTACATATTCGCTCAGGTTCAGCGCCAGCCGCGTCATGTTGAGACTGTCCTCGCCGGCCATGCGCTTGATGGTTTCGATGTCAAAGCCGTTGTTCAGGACGCGCTGCACCAGGTCGTAGGAAAAGCGGTCATGCCCGGCCTCGACCGGAGTGTGGGTGGTAAAACTGCACAGGCTACGCACGTATGGAAGATCGTAGAGCGATTCGCCCGGACGGACAAACTCGGGCATACGCGCGTGGCGATGCAGCAATTCCAATCCAAGCAGCGCGGAGTGCCCCTCGTTCATGTGGTAATGCCGGATGGTGAAGCCGAGCGCTTGCAGCAGGCGCACGCCGCCCAGCCCAAGCACGATTTCCTGCTTGAGCCGGTAGACGTTGTCGCCGCCGTAAAGATAGTGGGTGATTTCGCGGTCGTCGCTGCTGTTCTCACTCAGGTCGGTGTCGAGCAGCAACACCGGCTGGCGGCCACCCATGTGGCCTTCGAGCACATACAACCAGGCGCCGATCCAAACCGTGCGGCCATCGATCTGAACAGCAATTTTGGCGTCGAGGGGTTGCGCCCAGCGCTTGAGTTCCCATGTCGCCGCATGTTCCAGCTGCCGTCCCTGCGCGTCAATTTCCTGGCGGAAATAGCCGGCGTGGCTTACCAGGCTGACCGCCACCATCGGCAGCTCAAGGTCGGTAGCCGAGCGCAAGGTATCGCCGGCGAGCACGCCCAACCCTCCTGCATAAGTCGGGATCGCGCTGTGCAGCGCGATCTCCATTGAGAAATAGGCGACGCGTGGTTCATGGATAAATTCGTCAAGCATGACTTCGTTCCTCTTGTAGGTGCGAATTTATTCGCACATAGCTCATTGTTAGTGCGAACACCCACAGGGTGCAAGAACCCCTGCGAGGTAAATTCGCACCTACACAATCATCAATTGCGTCTTATAGGTTCATCAGCCCGCACGCATTTCGAGCATCAGGTGATTAACCCGTTTAACAAAACCGGCTGGGTCGTCGAGTTGCCCGCCCTCTGCCAGCAATGCTTGATCAAACAGGACAGATGCCCAATCGTCAAAATGTTTTTCTTCTTCCTTCAAACGCTTCACCACCGGATGATTTGGATTGATTTCCAGGATAGGGCGTGTAGCGGGTGTCTTCTGCCCGGCTGCCTTGAGCAGGCGTGCCATGTTTCCGCCAATATCATGCTCGTCGGCCACCAGACAGGCGGGTGAGTCGGTCAGGCGATGGGTCACCCTGACCTCCTTGACGCGCTCTGCGAGACTCGCTTTTATTTTTTCGGTCAGGTCCTTGTGGTCATTGGCCTGTTTCTCCTGTTCCTGTTTTTCGGCTTCATCCTCCAGCTTGCCCAGATCAAGCCCGCCTTTGGCCACGGAGACCAGCGATTTACTATCGAACTCGGCCAGATAACCCACTACCCACTCGTCCACGCGCTCGGAAAGCAACAGCACTTCAATGCCCTTTTTACGGAACACTTCCAGATGTGGGCTGTTCTTTGCAGCATTGAAAGTTTCGGCGGTGATGTAATAAATCTTGTCCTGCCCTTCCTTCATGCGACCGATGTAATCGGCCAGCGAGACGGTTTCCGCATCGCTATCCGCATGGGTCGAGGCGAAGCGCAGCAGGGTGGCGATTTTTTCCTTGTTGCCAGAATCTTCCCCTGCTCCCTCCTTCAACACCAGACCGAATTCACCCCAGAACCTGGCGTATTTTTCCTGGTCATTTACCGCCAAATCTTCCAGCAGTCCGAGCACCTTCTTGGTGCAACCGGCACGAATCGCCTCGATGTCTTTCGACTCCTGCAGGATTTCGCGCGACACGTTGAGCGGCAGGTCGCTGGAATCAACAACGCCGCGCACGAAGCGCAGGTAGGACGGCAACAGTTGTTCGGCATCATCCATGATGAACACGCGGCGCACGTATAGCTTGATGCCGTGGCGCGCCTCCCGGTTCCACAAATCAAACGGCGCACGCGCGGGAATATAAAGCAGCTGCGTGTATTCCTGACGCCCCTCCACACGGGCATGCGTCCACGCCAAGGGGTCTTCATAATCGTGCCCGACATGCTTGTAGAACGCCTTGTATTCGTCATCGGAAATATCATTCCTGGAGCGCGCCCACAATGCAGAAGCCTGGTTGACCGTCTCATCCTCAGCGGTGATTTCCTGCTTGCCATCCTTCCATTCTTCTTTCTTCATCACGATGGGCTGGACGATGTGATCCGAATACTTGTGGATGATGGAGCGTATCTTGTGGCCGCTAAGCAGGTCGTCCTGATCGGCGCGCAGATGCAAAGTGATTTCCGTGCCGCGCGCGGGCTTATCCACCATCTCGATGGAAAATTCCCCACCGCCATCCGATTCCCAACGCACGCCTTGGTCAGCCTTTTCCCCGGCGCGGCGCGTGGTGACAACGACCTTGTCGGAGACGATAAATGCGGAATAGAAGCCAACGCCAAACTGCCCGATCAGATTCACATCCTTCTGCTGATCCCCGCTCAGTCTGGCGAAGAATTCCTGGGTGCCCGATTTCGCAATCGTGCCCAGATTGCTGATAACCTCATCACGGCTCATGCCGACGCCGTTGTCGCTGATCGTGAGCGTTCTGGCATCCTTGTCATAACTGATGCGGATTTGCAAATCCGCATCGCTTTCGAACAGCGTGGCATTGTGCAACGCCTCGAAACGCAATTTGTCACAGGCATCCGACGCGTTGGATACCAGTTCGCGCAAGAAAATCTCGCGGTTGGAATACAGCGAATGGATCATCAATTGCAGAAGCTGTTTAACTTCCGTCTGGAAACCCATCGTTTCACGATTTGCAGCAATGTTCTCGGTCATACAAGTTCCTCGGTACGTTCAAAAAGAGTTTTGGGAGATGGAGTCTATCTGAAAAATTTCAAGTGTTGGGTTCTGATGTACATGGCAACGTAAGTCCTGGCCGTTCGTGGCTCAGTTGGCTGCCTATCCCCTTTCTCACATCCCCATTGACAACAGAACGCGCGTTCTTTACAGTACGCAGTACGTTCGTTCTCTATCCATCTTGCCATGACCGACTTCAACCCTAAAGACGCTGAGTATCTTTCCAAACTCCAGGACTATTACGCCGACTGGAAAAGCATTCCCTCGTATGCCTCGTTGTGCGGGGTGTTCGGCATTGCTTCCAAGTCGTGGGTCAAGACCATCCTGACGCGCCTGAGCGAGGCGGGTTTCATCGAGCGCACCCCGGATGGGGTTTGGGTGCCGATGCGCCAGTTCTTCGCCCGGCCCCTGGCCGAGTCTTCCGTTCCGGCGGGTATGCCGGTTTCCGTCAATTCCGGCCAAGGCGAGTTATTTATCATCGATGAGATGCTGATTGATACGCCCTCCAAGACCACGCTGATTCCGGTCAAGGGCGATTCGATGATCGAAGCGGGCATCCATGATGGCGATGTCGCCGTGGTGGAAAAACGCATGTCTGCCAATGTTGGCGACATTGTGGTGGCGATTGTGGACAGCGAGTTCACGCTGAAGACCCTGGATAAGGAGCGCGGCAAATTCATCCTGCGCCCAGCCAATCAGGCCTATCCTGTCATCCGCCCGCAAGGCATGCTGGAAATTTTCGGCGTGCTAGTGGGCTTGATACGCAAGTATCGAAAGTAATTCCCATGCACCCATCCATTCCGGACAGCACTCCGTGCTGCGTTGAACTGTCCCTCGCAGATTCCGGCCAGCTCGCTTTATCGCACACGCCGATACCCGCAGGCTTCCCCTCCCCTGCCGATGATTATGCCGGGCAGCGCATCAGCCTGGATGAACACCTGATCCGGCATCGCGAGTCCACCTTTTTCATGCGCGTGGCGGGAGATTCGATGCACGGCATGGGCATTTTCGACGGCGATTTGCTGGTGGTGGATCGCTCCTTACCCGCCACGCATGGCTGCGTGGTCATCGCGGTGGTGGATGGCGAATTCACCCTGAAGCAGTTGCTGCGCACGCCGGACGGACAGGTGTTGCGCGCCGCGCACCCTGCTTACTCGGACACGCATCTCAGGCCGGAGCAGGATTTTTCCATCTGGGGTGTAGTAACCTGGAACATCCACAAGATTTGAGTCTAATTCATTGTAGGAGCGGGCCATGCCCGCGAGCCATTTAATCGCGGGCATAGCCCGCTCCTACGGGTGCCCGGCTACAAATTTTACAGACAATTATTTCATCCATGAATTCATGCGCGCCATTGCCCTGGTAGATTGCAACAATTTCTACGTTTCCTGCGAACGCCTGTTCCAGCCCAAGCTGGAAGGCAAGCCGGTGGTGGTGTTATCCAACAACGACGGCTGCGTGGTGTCGCGCTCGCAGAAGGTCAAAGACCTCGGCATCAAGATGGGAGTGCCGTGGTTCCAGTTGAAAGATATTGCCAGGCGCCACGGCATTATTGCGCTCTCCTCCAACTACACGCTGTATGCCGACCTCTCCAACCGGGTGATGCGGCTGCTTTCCCGTTTCAGCCCGCAGCAGGAAATTTATTCCATAGACGAATCCTTTCTGGACCTGAGCGGCATGGCCGACCTGACCCAATACGGGCAGGCGATGCGCGGCACCATCAGGCAATGCGTGGGCATTCCGGTGTGCGTGGGCATCGCATCGAGCAAGACCTTGGCGAAGCTTGCCAACCACATCGCCAAGAAGCGGCCGCAATATGCAGGCGTGTGTAACTTTAACGATCTGCCGGAGCGGGATTTGGATGCCCTGCTCGCCGGAATCGGGGTGGGTGAAGTGTGGGGTGTGGGCAGGCGCACCACCGCCGGGCTGCAAGACATGGGCATCACGTCGGTGCTGGATTTGAAACACGCGCCCGCCAAACGCATACGCGCCGGATTCAGCGTGGTGATGGAGCGCACGGTAGCAGAACTGAATGGCGTAGTCTGTCTGGAACTGAATGAGCTCAGCCCGTCCCGGCAGCAAATCATCTGCTCACGTTCGTTTGGCATGCCGGTGTGTGCACTGCAAGACCTGGAGCAGGCGGTGATTGCCTATACCACCCGTGCCGCCGAGAAGCTGCGCCGCCAGCATTCCCTGGCAGGCGGCATACAGGTCTATGTCCGCACCAACCCGCACAAGGAAAAAGAACCGCAATACCAGCAGGACATTACCGTGCCGTTGCCTGACCCGACGGATGACACGCGCCTGCTGTGCCGTGCCGCCCTGGACGGGCTGCGGCAGATATACCGCAGCGGTTATGCCTACCAGAAGGCAGGGGTGATGATTACCGGAATCATTGCTGCCGCATCAAGGCCGCGCACGCTGTTCGATGATGTGCAAGCGCAGCAGAAATCCCGATCACTCATGGCGACACTCGACCATATCAACCGCAGCATGGGCAGCGGCACGGTACAGCTATTGGGCGAAGGTGTCAGAAAAGGCTGGGCGATGCGGCGCGGAAATGTTTCAAAGCGATACACGACGGAATGGGATGAGGTGGCGGTGGTGCTGAGCTAATCGGCCACCCATATGTAGAGCGGGTGCCCAGCTATAAGTTTCACAGACAAGTTTCAACTGCTTTTTTTAGGATAAAAAAGAGCGGCCATGACCCGGCACATGCTCGCGCGGAAGCGCGGAGCCTTGAGCCAAGACCCGATCAGGGAAGGGGCTGTAGTGCTTAGGGATGCGTGACGAGCGCGCCAGTCACTTGGCGGGCGGCGGCTTCTTTGGTTTCTTTGCTTCTTTGTTTTTACGTTGCTGTCCTTTAGCCATGATTGTTCTCCTCGTAGTGTCGGTATGCTGAAATGTGCGGCAACTAATGCGGTTCGGTTAAAGATGTAACCCTGCCGTTGAGCCAACCCGAGTTCCGGTGAAACACAACGCGCCCAGATGATAATCCGTCACGAGAAAATGTGAAACTTTTTATTCCGTCTTTTCAAGAAAGGGAGATGTTCCCCAGGAAACAAAAAAGCCGGATCAACCGGCTTTTTGTTTTGGATAACTTACTGATTTAACTGGTCGGGGCGAGAGGATTCGAACCTCCGACCACTTGCACCCCATGCAAGTACGCTACCAGGCTGCGCTACGCCCCGAAGGTACGGATTATAGCAGAGCAACAAAATGCATGAAAAAAAGTTTGGGCTAAAAATAGATTTCATCGAGACAACCGATAAGCATGCGCATATACTTCGAGCATGCTTATCTCACTAGCAACAATTTTGACAAGTTTGCCGTTGACAGCAAGGCACGGTTTCTTAATACTATCGGCGAAGAAAGCTTGCAGTAGAGAGTAAATCATGGCGAGTAATGAAAAGCGCGTAACACCAATACACAACCCGCAGGAACCAGCGGTTGATCAAACACCGCCGATTGACGATCGGGCGTGCCTGGTCGAGCGCCCTGATGGCTTCTACTGGCAGGACAAGCTCACCGAAAAATTGTATGGCCCCTTCCCAAGCTCGACCGAAGCGATGCAAGATATGCAATACCAGGAAGATAGCGATTATGGGGAAGGTGAGTCACTCCAAGAAGCAGAAGAGGAAATTGGTATCGCCGATTGGATTGATCCAGATACGGGCGAACTGGCGGAAGGCTCAACGCTACATCTTTGCGACGAATAACCTCCCCGCTCCGGGAAGATGAACAAACCCGATAGAATTATTGCCCAACGTCCTGCAATAGTGCCGGTATTGCGGGTACATTCCGGCACATATATACAGAGCTAAAACCATATGACCAAGATAGCATTCCTGCTGCTTGTGGCGCTGATTTCCGGCTGTGCCAGCAGCCGGCCGCAAAGAGTATGGGATGCTGCATCAATAGCCAGTTATCCGTCCCCTTTTGTCATATTTAAAGATAAGCCGAACGGGAAAGTTATTGCTGGTTTCAACACAGATTACATCAAGAATATAATCAGCATTAAAGAGCGGGTAGAAAATGCTGCCGGTCCATTACGCACTGAACTCCTGATTTCTGAAGGCGATGAACCCAATGGGTTTTCTTTCGCTTACCATAAAGTGCCAAATATCGGCATTAATGCCGGCATGATAAAGCTTATTGGGGAAGATGCGGATGCAATGGCCGACTTGATTGGGCACGAGTTGGCGCATCTGTACCTTGAGCATGGAAAGGTACGGCAGAATCGGGAAGAGAACCGTATTGTGGCTTCAACCGTCCTTAGTTTTGCGCTAGTTATGGTTGGTATTCCAATCCCTGTAACCGCGACAGATGTTGCCACGACTGCAGTCTCAAGAACATTCTCCAGAGAGGATGAGCGCGATGCAGATCAGCTCGGGGTGACATACATGACCCAGGCAGGTTTTGATCCTTGGGGCGCTGTGCGCCTGCAAGAAAAGCTGGGGGCGGCTTCCTCCGGCTCCCTGGTTCCTTTTTTAAGCACGCATCCTGCAAGTGCCGAGCGCGTTGAGAACATGAAACGCCTGGTAGTGGACAAGCCACCGGATGTCGCGCCCGTGGTACCGGATAAACCAGCAGTTCCTTAGCAGGTTAGGTAATCACCGTGGGCTGCTCGCGTCCCGTGCGTTGCTTCAGTTCCGAAATTTGCAATGCGATTTCGATCAAGTCGGCCAGCGCCACTTGCGCGTCGAGGTGATGGCGTGCAACGTCTGCTTCGTAGGCCTCCAGATAAACGCGCAACGTTGCGCCTTCCGTGCCGGTGCCGGACAAACGGAACACAATGCGCGAGCCGTCCGTGAAGACGATGCGCACGCCTTGGCCGGTGCTCACGCTGCCATCCACCGGATCGGTATAATTGAAGTCGTCGCAGAACAGCACGTTGAATTTTCCAAGCCTGCTTCCGGTTAATGTGCCAAAGCTGTCATGCAGATGAGTCATCACGCCCTGCGCGGCAGCAGCCGGCAATCCCTCATAGTCGTAGCGTGAATACACGTTGCGGCCATACTTCGCCCAATGTTCGCGCACGATGTTCTCCACTGATTGATGGCGCGCAGCGAGAATGTTGAGCCAGAACAGCACTGCCCACAGGCCGTCCTTCTCGCGCACGTGATCGGAACCGGTGCCGAAACTTTCCTCGCCGCACAGCGTGACCTTGCCTGCATCCATCAGGTTGCCGAAAAATTTCCAGCCGGTGGGCGTCTCGTAGCAGGGGATATTCAGCGCTTGCGCCACCCGGTCAACCGCCGCGCTGGTGGGCATGGAGCGGGCTACACCGGCCAAGCCTTTTTTGTAGCCCGGCGCCAGCGTGGCGTTGGCTGCGATGATGGCGAGGCTGTCGGAAGGCGTGACGAAAAAACGCCGCCCCAGAATCATGTTGCGGTCACCGTCGCCATCCGAGGCCGCGCCGAAATCCGGCGCCTCGGCACCGTACATGATCTCCACCAGATCATGCGCGTAAGTCAGGTTGGGATCGGGGTGCCCGCCGCCAAAATCTTCCAGCGGCACGGCGTTGATCACGCTGCCGGTTGCCGCGCCCAATCGCCTCTCCAGAATTTCTTTCGCATAAGGCCCGTTCACCGCGTGCATCGCATCGAACTTGATGTGGAAGCGCGCCCCCGACACGTTACTGGCGTAGCCAGCCGATTGCGGGAGGGGGCGCAGGGGCGGCATTTCTGTACAAGATGGTTGCGCGTCGGACTGTGCAATGCCGCCCG
>OESW01000038.1_pt1 | contig 10763 bp, 14 predicted proteins | sample 1534831 | NCBI WGS metagenome assembly OESW01 (sample SAMEA104161952, study PRJEB21768) | metagenome | isolation source: underground water
CAGCCGGTTTTCGGCCGACCAGGTCGCCATCATCGAAGCGCGCAAGTCGTTGCTGTTCTGCGTCAAGCTGCCGACTGCACGCAGGCTGGCACCCAATGCAGTGCCGACAATGACCAGCGCCACCAGCACCTCAAGCAAAGTGAAGCCTGCGCTACGGCGATTAACGTGAAACTCGCGCAGCGAGTTCCTGTCCCCCTCTCTTACAAGTGGGGAAGGGGCGTTTGGTAGGGTGGGCACGCCTTTGCCTCGCAGAGGTTCTAACAAAGTCAGGCAATCTGCTATCGAGCAAGCTCGATGCAGAACTGACACTCGCACCGGGAGGGTGTGCCCACGCGGATTGGAGCCGCGTGGGCATAACCAATGACTTGATGCGTATTTTTGCAGCTTAGTCAGATGGCTAGTAGTTCCATCAGAAAAATCCATGCACACCCTTCCCGGCTGCCTTGCTTGGTTCATGAGTTGACGGTGATTTGAGCGCATATTATTCGACAACAAAGTGTCCGATACCATCAGCGCGGATGGCGACTTTCGAATCCCCGGCTGCAAGCGTCAAGACAAAAGGTTTGCTGACCGGTTCGCGGCCGAAGATGATGCGCAATGGTATGGTCTGCGCTGCTGATGCTGGGCTGACCGAGAATATTACCGGCGAGCGTTTGAATTCACGCTCGCGCAGCAAGTCATCTTGCTTGAGCGCTAGCCAATTATTTTCTTCGAATAATAGGAAGCGGTAACGATCGGCTTCTGCCTCGAATGCGATCGGGTGGTTGCGCACAATCGCTTCGTCGCGTGCCAGTTGCAACAGCAGCGCAATCCGTTGCGCGTCGTTTTGCAATACTTGATGCTCGTTCGGCATCGCTTTGAATGACACTATGCCGAGTATGATGCCAACAATCACCATCACCACCAGCAACTCAAGCAGCGTAAACCCGCGCGACAGGTTTTTAGAGGATCTCTTAACCAAAGAAGAAGTGCTTACATATCCCACGAGCCGATATCGGCATCACTACCGGCCCCGCCGGGCTGCCCATCAGCGCCAAACGAAAATACATCGAGTTCACCCTTAATGCCGGGGGAAAGATATTGATAGGGATTGCCCCACGGGTCTTTCGGCAGCTTGTCCAGGTAGCCGCCGGTTTTCCAGCCATTGGCATCGGGGCCTGTGGTCGGTTTTGTAATCAGTGCCTGCAAACCTTGCTCGGTAGTTGGATAACGCTGATTATCGAGCTTGTATAACTTGAGCCCTTGCATCACAGTAGCGATGTCCTGCTTGGCCGCGATGATGCGTGCATCGTCGGTGCGCCCCATTAACTTGGGAATGACCAATGCAGCCAAAATACCCATAATAACGACCACCACCATGATTTCGATCAGGGTAAAACCGTACGCTACAGGACGAGCCGGCGCATGACGGGCAGAAGGAGCATAAATATTGCGCATAAAATTTTAGTCTTAAGAAGTGACGAAATAAATTGCAAGTGAACCGCCCCTAGTTTACTAGGCACTCGCTAGCCTCTCAAAATGCCGCCTCTCGAATTCGACCGGAGACTGGCGACCATTGTACCCTTGGCGACGCCTTGGGTTGTAGAACATCTCGATGTAATCGAATATATCCCGCATGGCTTCCTCACGGTCGATATAAATCCTCCGCTTGATACGTTCACGCTTGAGCAAATGGGAGAAGCTCTCGACGACGGCATTGTCGTGGCAATTGCCACGGCGGCTCATGCCGGCAGTCAGGTTGTGCGCCTTGAGGAAGTCTCGCCAGTCGTAACTACTGAACTGACTGCCTTGGTCGGAATGAATGATCACCTCATGTTCCGGCTGTCCGCGCCACACTGCCGTCATTAATGCATTGAGCGCCAGCTCCCTGTCGATGCGTGATTGCATCGACCAGCCGATCACCTGGCGCGAGAACAGATCGAGTACCACCGACAAGTACAGCCAGTCCTCGTGGGTGCGTATGTTAGGTGAAGTCGGTGACCCACACCTTGTTTGGTTCGCTTACGCCAAACCGTTGATGCACATGGTTTGGTGCTATCACCGAAGAGCGAGCATAGCGTTTTCCGGCCGAAGGTGGTAACCCACCTGTAAGTGCAGCCCCTCGGCTCGCATCAGCCGATAGACACGATGCTTGCCGCAGCGTTCGCCCAGATCGCGCTGGTTGTCAGTAACCTTACGGTAGCCATAGACCAGCCACTCTCTAGCCAGGACTGCTTGATGAGCCTGGCCAGGCGTTGGTCTTCTTGCCGCTTGGCGGAAACAGATTCGGCCCGGGCAACCGTTATGAGCTCAACTACGACCACTGCAAAGGCTTTGGCATCTGTGTCTCCGAATGCTCTTGCGCCGTCATCAGCATGGTGCCGGAAGTTATTTAGCGCCTATCCGTAGTTACTCCCGCAGCCCTCCTGCACCCGCAATCTTGCATTCTCGGATTTACCATTTTTGATTCTCACTATTTAGACAAAAATGGGTAGTTACCGCCATTTTTTCAGCCAGACCACATTGTTAACAAATCCCTCTTAACCCTTGATACGCCAGCACCGGCGGCCCTTCTGGCAATAAAGATTGTGTGTTGGTATGTAATATGCGTATTGATTGTCAAGGAAGCAAATTCGGGTCATTAGTCAAGAAACCGATACAGTATGTGAGCATGTTTATTGATGGAGGCTATCGTGCTTGAGCTCAGTGTCTATTACAACGATGTCCTGCGCTATACCATTATTGCGAATTGGGACAAGGTGCAAGAATTGCGGAGCCAAGGGTTTTATGTCCAGGTTAAGCCGGCTCCCGGTCAAGGTTAGGATGGGGCGTTGGTGCTCATGCCGGATTGACCAAGCTTGACCTGGGCACAGAGAAGCGGATGGAGGTGAATCATGGGTATCGCGATGGATATGGACAGTTACGAAATCGAGTGCAATTCGATGGAAGATGAATACGGCGAGGAGGTCGTGTATTCCGGCTGGAACCCCGCAGTTGCTTTGGTGTGCCAGCAACAGTTGCTTGTCCCAACCAACCGGCTGACAGTCATGCCGATTGATTGTGGGATGGGGGATGCGGAGTTATTCCGGCAATAGGGGCAGGTAATGCCTTCTATTCCTGCAATAGAAGCAGGTAATGCCCTCTTAAAATATAAGGTGAAAAAGCCCTTCTACCTGTACTTTAGTACAATAGTATTTGTTTTTTAAAACTGTTTAAATGAGTTCATGTGGGGTAAGAGAACTAGGTTCGAGACTTAAGCAACACAACGAAGAAACAAAGGGGAAGGCAATGACCAAAAACATTAAACTTAATGGGTCAACCGTAGCACTGGTTGTAGCGGCGCTATTCACAGCCCAGCCTGTTGTGGCGGATACGATTGAGCTAAACAGCTTTTGGGCGGGGAGCGGAACCGTTACCATTGATTTTACCGGGACAAACTGGCATAACGGAAGCACCGTTACCGGCTTGCATGAAACTGGCGGGTCGGGAGGGTTCTTAACTTACGATTTAACAATAGACCCTTCAAAGCAAAAAGGCTTTCAATCATTCTGCGTAGATATTTTCCACAGTTTCAATTTTGCTGTTGACTCTACCGACGTTCTGCAATCAGCCACACTTATTAGCTCAACTGCTGCGGCTGACTTGGGCCGCCTGTACACGAATCACCATGCAGACATAGACTCGCACGGTAGCAGCGCTGCTAATGAGGCAGCCTTTCAGCTGGCAGTTTGGGAAATTGTAAATGAGGGTTCCGGCGCCTATACTCTTGGCGGGGGCAATTTCAAGGCGACCGGAACTGGCAGCGCCCTTGCGCAGTCGTGGTTAAATGAGTTGGGCATTGCCTCGACTAGTAATTACAGTGCTAATATTTGGACTGTGCAATCCATGCTGACGAGTGGGCATGGTTATGCTCAGGATGTCGTGGTCTTTGCTGCGGTTCCCGAACCCGAGACCTATGCCATGATGCTGGCCGGGCTTGGCCTGCTTGGCTTTAGCGCTCGTCGCCGGCGTGGTGGTTGATTACCCCATACCTGTACTTTAGTCCAATAGCATTTGTTGTTGAAATAGATAGAATCCTCTCACATCAACAGGCTTTTTTTGTTTGTTATAAAGGGAAAATTATTATGAAAACCACTTTTTCACGCATGGCGGCCGTTGCTTTGACCATGTGGCTCGGTCTTGTTGCCGGGGCGGCGAATGCCGGTGCCCTGACGTTCAATGGCTGGAGCAGCAGTGGTGGCGGGTATGCCACAAGTTTTTTTAATGTTGTTGGGACTACGTTTACGGACTGGTTAGATTTCACTCTCCCCGCAGGCTCGTCTGGTAATGGCGCATCAAACGTCATTAGCTTGACTACTACGGGTGCCGTAACTTTTTCTAAATTTGAATTGTGGGATACTGCCAATTCGAGTCTGATTTCCTCCGGTAGCACAGGTGGTTCTACTTCATATCTGAGTTTTTCAGGTGGGGCAGTTCCTGGTGCTTATGAATTGAGAGTGGATGGTTCCTCAAGTTCTTCCGGGCCTAATGCTTATGCCGGAAGCGTCGTGATCAGCCCGGTTCCGGAACCAGAGACTTACGCCATGTTGCTGGCCGGGCTTGGCCTGATTGGATTTACGGCTCGCCGCAGGAAACAGAACGCTTAATCAGGTTTGGCTGCATCTCCGACAACCCCGCCCTGGTGGCGGGGTTTGTCTATTAAAAAATCTCCGCTGCAGATGAAATCAAGATGAACCGGAAGGATGTGTTTGATCGCGCCATTTGGTGTCGGACATCGCCTTTTGTAGTCTATGTTTTTTTCATGCTTCTGGCAGAACTATTGTCGAGGTCCGGCTGGAGCGCATATGAGCTGCGATTGCTTTATGCGGTGAAGATTGCCGCAGTTGCTGGCCTGCTTTGGGTGCTGAGGGGTGTTTACGTCGAGTTGCGTTTGCCACGCGGTGCAGGGGTTCTGACATGGGGCGTTGCAATTGCCGCTGGGGCGGCCGTGTTCGTGGCATGGATCAGCCTGAACGCAAGTTGGATGGAAATCAGTGCATCTGCCGGCTTTGACCCCCGTGGTGATGCCGGTACCGATTGGATGATGGTCATCGTAAGGCTGGCAGGTGCTGTATTGGTGGTTCCCTTGATGGAGGAGCTGTTTTGGCGATCATTCCTGATGCGCTGGATTGCGAAGCATGATTTCCTGACCGTCGAACCAGCCCGCGTAGGATACAAGGCTTTTGTCACTTCGGCGGTATTTTTCGCTTTCGAGCATAATTTGTGGCTGGCCGGGTTATTGGCTGGAGTTGTCTATAACTTGCTTTATATGCGGAGCGGCACATTATGGTCGCCGATACTTGCGCATGCTGTCACCAACGCGCTGTTAGGGGTGTGGATCATCTATACTGGCAACTGGAGTTACTGGTAAACTGATTCGGATGATTAATCCTTGGCAACAAATTTATTTGATACTTTCCCGCGCTTCCATCCGGGCAGGCGCATGTGCGGCAGGGACTCACGCCACATACTCCACTCTGACCCACTTTCCCATGACCCCCTTTCCCACCGCCCGCGCAACCGCAACGAAGGTGCCATGGAAATCGGGCTGTACTGCATGGCTCCTGGCGATGGCACAATGGTCAACACGAGTTACGAATTTGAAAACCTATGACCGCTAATGACATCCCTGTAGTGGCATTTTTCAAGCGACTGCTTGATCCGTTTATGATCTGGGGCTTGCTGGTACTGCTTGCCTGGGCATACGACGAGCCCTTTACTGGTTACTATCTGGTGCTGATGATCATCACCTTTTTCATCTCGTCATACATTTACGAACAAACCAACATATACCGCGCGTGGCGCAACGGCAAATTGCTGGCATACATCCGCGATACTCTCGTCGGTTGGGGCATCATTATCGCCATCCTACTCTTTCTGGGCTTCGCTACTAAACTCTCCTATCAGTATTCTGAACAGGTTATCCTGACTTGGTTCATCGTCACCCCGATCGCACTTATAATTAGCCATCTCATCGTGCGCAAGATCGCTAATAACCTGCGCAAGGGCGGTGAGGTGCGCTCTGCAGTGGTTGTCGGAGCCAACGATACCAGCCTTAAACTGGCCAAGCGCATCGCAGAGTTCCCCTATCTGCTCATAGATATTCGTGGCTTCTTTGACGGACGGGATGACGCTCGGATTCAGGAAGGGCTCGGGTCGCGGTTAGGCGAAATAACAGACGTTGCCAGCTATGCTCGCAAACACAACATCCAGATGATCTTCATCAGCCTGCCAATGTCTGCCCAGCCCCGCATCCGCGAGATACTGGATGACCTGCATGACACTACTGCCTCCATTTACTTCCTGCCCGACGTCTACATCTTCGATCTGATGCAGGCCCGCTTCGACAACGTGGGTGGCATACCGGTGGTCGCGATATGTGAATCGCCATTCTCCGGCGTCGATAGCGTGGTCAAAAATATCAGTGATTTCGTGTTTGCTTCGCTCATCCTGCTTTTGCTGTCGCCCCTCATACTGGGTATCGCGTTGGCTGTGAAACTTACCTCACCCGGCCCGGCTATCTTTAAGCAGCGTCGCTATGGCCTTAACGGCGAGGAGATCATTGTCTATAAGTTTCGCTCCATGAAGGTCAGCGAGGATGGTTCACACATTGTACAGGCTCATAAAAACGACCCGCGACTCACCAAGATCGGCGCTTTTCTGCGCCGCACCTCACTGGACGAATTGCCGCAGTTCATCAATGTATTGCAGGGGCGGATGAGCATTGTCGGCCCGCGCCCGCACGCGGTAGCGCACAATGAACTTTACCGCAAGCTTATCAAAGGTTACATGTTGCGCCACAAGGTAAAGCCGGGGATTACCGGTTGGGCTCAAGTAAACGGGTTGCGCGGTGAGACCGAGACGCTGGAGAAGATGCAGGCGCGTATCGAGTACGATCTGAACTACCTGCAAAACTGGTCAATATGGCTGGATCTATGGATTATTATGCGCACGGTGTGGGTAGTGCTGCGCCGGGATAATGCGTACTAAAGTTCAATTGACAACCAGTTGGTGGGCATGTAGTTTTAAAACGCTGGGGATGTGCTGTGCCGGACTTGTCAATAACGATTTTTACAGCCCACCATTTTTGTTTCTGACCCTTTGTTGTTAAGTTGACCGAATAATCTAATTACGAAAGTTGAAGGGAAAATATCTTGATTTATTTTGATATGTTGTCGCTCATGAAGGTTAAAAACTCTGCGCCATGCAGGCGTATGCTGTGCGGGATGCTGGTGCTGGTCACCGCTGTTGTTGGTCTTTCCGCTTGCGGTAGTAAGGAAAAAAAAGCTGGGCAGGCACTGGTTAGGGTAAATGGTGAAGAGATTACCGCACTTCAGATCAACGATGAACTAAGCCGTGCGGGTGTCAAGCCTGGTCAGCAGGAGGCTGCGACCAAGCAATTGTTAGAGTCAATGATCGACCGCCAACTCATCATGGCCGAGGCGATGCGCAACAAGATTGACCGCACTCCTGACGTCATGAAGGCAATCGAGCGCGCCAAGGCGCAGATTATCGCGCAGGCATACCTGCAGAGCATAACGTCTAAAACTTCCAAGCCTTCCAAGGCCGAGATCGACGACTATTATCAGAAACACCCGGAGTACTTCACTCAGCGCAAGCAATTCGACATGAAGCAATTGGTTCTCCCCACCAAGGACTTCAGCGATAGACTCAAGCTGGTGGTAGATACCGCCAAGTCACTGGACGAAATTGCGGCATGGCTGGATGGGAATGGCGTACGGTACGCACGCGGCCAGTTATCACGCAGCACCACGGATATGCCGCCGGAGATGGGAGCGAAGCTGCAGGCTCTGCCGAAGGGGCAACTGTTTATCGTCAATGAGGGTCAAAGCAGCTTGATAAACTCCCTTATTGACGTCAAGGATAGTCCTGTTGCGGCTAAGGATGCTGCTCCGCAGATCGAGCAATATTTGATCAACAAAAAGACCAAAGAGATAGCGGATGCCGAAATCACACATTTGCGTTCATCGGCGAAAATCGAATACCTCAATGCGACGCCGGCTGCTGCCCAAGCACAGGCTACCGTGCCTGAAACAAAATCGGCGGGCGCTGCCGCAGACAGCCAAGTAGAACGCGGTGCGGCGGGGCTTAAATAAAGATAGTTTGGCATCAATGGCTTTATCCCAAATAATCCATTAGATGCTATGTTCCCTCCCCCATGCAGGGGGAGGGCCAGGGAGAGGTGGTTGAACGCAGCTTTCCCGCCGTACCAACCTCCATCCTAGTCTTCCCCCGGCGGGAGGAAGGGACCGTTGGTTCTAATGATTTATCTGGGTTTAAGTCAAGAATAAAAAATCAACATAACGATCTATGGGTAGATCATTAATGAACAATTCGGTCATGGCGTCTTTTGCAACCAGGCTGCCTGGCATAAAAGCAGCCATGCCTGAATGGTGGCCTATCCTGCTGGGCATGCTGGTCATGTATACCCCCACTTTCTACGACCTGTTTAATGGCTTGTGGGCCACAGAAGAACAGGCGCATGGGCCTATTATTCTTGCCCTTGCAATCTGGCTTATTTATCGGCTATGGCCGCGCATGATGGAAAAAAGCGCAGGCAAGCCTTCTTCTGTTGCGGGCTGGACGGTTTTTGTTATAGCGCTGGTGTTTTACATTACTGGCCGTTCGCAAGAGATCATGCTATTTGAAATGAGCTCTTTTATCTGGATGCTCGCCGCAATCCTGCTGATTAAGCGTGGCAGCAGTGCGATAAAGGTCATGTGGTTCCCGCTGTTCTTTATGCTGTTCATGATTCCTTTGCCTGGCACTGTAGTCATCGTGCTTACCATGCCGATGAAAATGGCGGTTTCTTATGTGACAGAGAATATTTTATTTTGGGCCGGTTACCCCATTGCGCGTAATGGCGTCGCCTTGCAGATCGGACAATATCAACTTTTGGTTGCGGATGCCTGTGCCGGGCTGCAAACACTTCTGACGCTGGAATCACTAGGCCTGTTTTACCTGAATGTTGTCCGCCATACCTCAATTTTTCGAAATGTGGTGTTAGCCATTTTAATTGTGCCCATCTCGTTTACCGCCAACGTGATACGCGTCATCACCCTCACGCTGATTACTTACTATTTTGGCGATGAAGCCGGACAAGGATTTCTGCATGGTTTTGCTGGCATGGTCTTATTCCTGAGCGCATTGATATTAATCCTGAGCATGGATACGTTACTGCAATTCATTGTCAAACCGCGAGAAGCAAAAACTGCGCAGCCTGCGAGATAAAACCAATGAAAAAACCTTTTATCGTCAGCCTCACCTTGGGCATGCTCATGGTGTCGTCCAGTGTCTTAACCAAGGTTATGACGCCTGCTGTTATATTCGCTGACCAGCAGGCCAAAATTAACCTTGAAACCCTGATTCCAAAGGAATTTGATGGCTGGAAGTTGGATTTGTCCACTGCGAGTTCCATTGTCAATCCTACTGTGGGAGGGGAACTTGACAGGATTTACAACCAGACGCTCTCACGTACATATATCAACAACGAAGGCGAGCGCATCATGCTCGCTATAGCTTATGGCGGGGTACAGAAGACAGACTTGCATGCTCACAGGCCCGAGATATGCTATGCGGCAAGTGGTTTTGACATAGGCAAAATGACCAAGACAATTGTCGATACGACAATCGGGCGGATACCGGTGATGCACCTTGTCGCGAAACAGGGTGTGCGCAATGAGCCGATAACCTATTGGATCAGGGTAGGCAATTCTCTTACACGCGGATGGGTTGAGCAGAAGGTGGCGGCGATCAGCTATGGATTGACCGGGAAAGTGCCAGATGGCGTTCTGGTTCGCGTTTCTGCCATATCCAATGATGAGCAGGATTCCTTCCGGATTCAACAGATATTTTTGACAGCCATGTTGCAGGCAGTGCGAAGCGAGGACCGGTTCTGGCTGGTCGGTCAGTTGACCCCATGAGTATATTGGCAAGACGTCAAGATTTACCATCCGGGCTAGAGTTTTCAATTGATCGAATAAGGCATTGCTTCTTTCGCAATTTCCACCAAGTCTGAGCCGTTTCAGAGGGAGGCTGCAGGTACGTACTCAAGGCCGTGTCGGAGTAGTAAGTTACTGGATCCGAATCGGTAGCGGATTCCCGCGTAGTGCATGAGCCATGCGAATGAAGATTCTGCGCGATGGCATGGATGCTAGCATGACTGTCCAAAATTGCGGCAGCGATAAGTTCTAGGTAAGATGAAAAGCTAAGCAATTTACTGTTAAGATAACTTGTTTTGTATTGCAAAAGGAGTCTTCAAAAATGAGTAGAATATTATTCTTTGCGCTTTCCTTGCTGTTGGTATGTATGAACGCGGGACTGGCTGTTGCGTCGGACAAACCGGGCGCCTATCAACTGCGTGAGGGAGATTCGTTGCAAGTTTCTGTCTGGCGTGAAGAATCCTTGCAGAAGCAGGTGATTGTCTTGCCCGACGGCAGCATCACACTCCCCTTGGTCGGACGTATTGAGGTGGTAGGTCTCAGCACACCTGAAGTTGAGCAGATTATCACCACAAAACTGAAGAAATACATCCCGGAACCTATTGTCACGGTCGTGATTGCTGGGATCGAAGGGAACCGTGCTTATGTCTTGGGAAAAGTCATTCATCCTGGATCACTGATCATCAGTGGACCCATTACCGTGTTGCAGGCAAGATCGGAAGAGCGTCGTGTAGGGAAAGAGTGTAGATCTCGGTGGTCGCCGTATCATTAAAAAAAAAAAAA
>OESW01000315.1_pt1 | contig 10654 bp, 12 predicted proteins | sample 1534831 | NCBI WGS metagenome assembly OESW01 (sample SAMEA104161952, study PRJEB21768) | metagenome | isolation source: underground water
GCGACCACCGAGATCTACACTCTTTCCCTACACGACGCTCTTCCGATCTTCCCTTGTCGCCTACCAGGTAGGCAGGCGCGCCATCCCGGGTGGTGATTGCCTGTGCACCGGATACGAGAGTGCCCGCTGCACCGGCTACCGGTGTCTTGACGACGAAATCGTTCACATAGCTGTCGCGGTTCTGGTAGCCCAATCCGGCAACGATACCCAGCCCGTTATCCAGCTTGTTGCGAATATAGACACTGGCATCCTCGCCGCTGGCATCGCCCCAGCCTTTCTTTACCTTTGCGGTAAATTCACGTTTATCCGGTTGTTTGGTAATAATACTGATGACCCCACCGATGGCGTTGCTGCCATAAAGTGCAGAAAATGCGCCGGGCACGACCTCGACGCGGGCGATGTCCTCGACAAAGGGAATCCGCCAATTCACTTTTCCGGACCTGCCATCCTGGATGGGTTGTCCGTCAAGCAGAATAAGCATTTTGTTTTGATCTATTCCGCGCAGGGACATGCCGCTGGTTCCTGAAGTACCCTGCGACTGGCCAAGCGCACCGTCCCGCAAATAGAGGCTGGGCACCTGGTCAAGCGCGTCGCCCAGCCGTGAAACATTCTTTGTTTCGATATTTTTGGCATTCACTACTGTCACTGCGGCAGGTGTATCGGAAAGTGAAATACTCGTCCTGGTTGCTGTGACCACCACCTCACCCAATTCTGCAACATCGCCACTCTCCGTTGCGTATGCGGCAGTGACTAAACAGATAAAGCCCAACGCAAACAACACTTGTTCTTTGCGCAAATGAATTTTCATCGGAATTTCCTGAAAAAAAGGGCGGGTCTCCCCGCCCTTAGATACACAACAGCTTTTTTAGTAAATATCGTGCTGCGTGTTGTTGACGTTGAAGTGCCCGGTAGGTGTAACTATCCTCGGATCGGTGATCACTTTCTTCAACTTGCGCGTCTTGTCATCCACCACCACGATGGCAGATTTGAGGTTTGCTGCACTCCAGACCGAAAACCATACCTCGTCGCCTGCCATGTTGTATTCCGGCTGAACGACACGTTTGGCGCCTTCACCAAGATTGGCCCACTCGGCAATCGGCAATACGACGAACCCCTTGTCGAGTGCATTGATGTCAAATACCGCGATCGACTGGCTGATCTTGGCATCCCCGTTGAGCGGCGAATCTACCCACAGGTTTGTTGATTTCGGATGGGTCTTGATGAACAACGATCCGCCACCCTGGCCCTTCAGGGTTCGCACCACTTTCCACGCATTTTCCTGGTGCTTGACAGGGTCGGTGCCGATTAGAGAGATATCTTCACTTCCCAGATGACTGGTAGCCCAAACCGGCCCGAACTTCGGATCAATAAAGTTTGCGCCACGACCGGGATGCGGAGTTTTGCCCACGTCAATCGTGGCGGCCAGCTTGTTTTCCTTGATATCGATCACCGCGATCTTGTTGGAGGCGTTGGCAGCATCCATGAAGTAGCGTTGGGTTGACTCAAAGCCGCCGTCGTGCAGGAATCGCGGCGTATCAATTGTCGTCGTCTTCAGGTTATTCAGGTCTGAGTAGTCAACGATCAGCACTTTCCCGGTTTCTTTCACGTTGACCATGAACTCGGGTTTATAGTGAGAAGCCACGATAGCCGCGACGCGCGCTTCCCTGACGAATTCATTGGTCTCGGAGGCAATGCCACTGGTCGAAACAATTTTTAACGGCTTCAACGTGTCGCCATCATGGATCACGTATTGTGGCGGCCAGTAGGTGCCGGTGATCGCATACTTGTCTTCCCAGCCCTTGAACTTGGAGGTTTCCACCGAACGAGCCTCAACACCAGTCTTGACTTCAGCCACGATCCCGGGTGTTGCCATCCACAGGTCAATCAGATTGATCTTGGCATCGCGACCAATCACATAGAGGTAGCGACCGGACGCGGATATCCGGGAAATGTGAACCGCATAGCCGGTATTGAGCGTGGTTACGATTTCTTTGGTATCGCCATCAATCAGCGCCACCTTGCCCGCATCCCGTAGCGTGACAGAAAACAAATTTCCCAGTTTGAGTTTGTTCATTTGTTTGGTCGGACGGTCTTTCACCGGCACGATAACCTTCCAGGTAGCTTCCATGTCCTTTAAACTCGTTTCAGGTGGAGCCACTGGCGTTTGCTGTATGTAGCGCGCCATTATATCTATTTGCTTTTCGGTCAGTTCGTTGGAGGTGCCAAAGTTCGGCATACCACCCGGTGAACCACCCGTGATAAAGACCTTCAGGTAATCCGTGCCCTTATCTATGGTGACATCCGGTGTCAGCTTCTTGCCGGTCGCGCCTTTACGCAGCACGCCATGGCAACCTGCGCAACGCTCGAAATAAACCTTGCTTGCCTGAGTCATTTCTGACTCGGTTATCTGTGGAGCCCTGGTATTGGCATCATGGTGTATCGCGTCTTCCGCTGCACCGTAAGCACTGTGGATGGCCAGTGGCAAAGCAGCCAAAACAGCCAATGCGGCTAGTGTGCTTTTAAAATGTTGTTTCATAATTGCCTCCAAAATGGTTATTAAAAACTTCCCCTGCTTGAACAAAGATTTTGAAATAACTTCTTTGGTTTCTTCACCCAATCGACCCGTGAAGCAACCCAAGGCGCCTAAAAAAGCTAAGGTAACTTTATCCCCCTAAGCTCCTGTGGATATTACAGGTGAAAAATCAATTTTGGGATGTGACATATTGCCGCACCCCCATGTGCAACACTCCGAATGCTGCGCGGTTTAGCCTATCCATATTCCTTCCACCCGCACCCGCATACCGTTCTCCCGCTTGGCAAGGGCGTTGACCAGGCCCGAATGCCGTGACTGCAACATGCACATACGCGGGAAAAAGAAATAGCGCCGGCCGATTTGAAGCTCCTGGCGGGTATGCCTGACGATCCCCTCGTAGGCGATGATATGGTAATGGCCGATCTCCCGGCCGCGCTCCCGTGCAGCCATCGGGCCGACGATGCACCAGACGATGGTGCCGTTCAGATAGTCCGGTTCTTCAACCACCACCCCCACATGCGTTACAGGGCAGCCGGTCATCACCGGGCGCCCGTACAGCACATCACCCTTTTTGACGGCGAGTCTCTCGACATTCGCCGGGTTGAGCGGCACGATAGTCTCGCGCGGCCCGGGATCCTCGGAAAACGGTTCCAGCACGAAGTCGTACTCCCTGCCCAGCATATCTTTCCAGGTTATGTTCTCGTCCGGGGCAGTGAAGGCGGTCGCCACTGTGGTCGGCTGTTCGAGATAGATGCAGCGTTTGAGCGCGTCCGGGTGGGTGGCGGCAAATTCGGCCAGGGCTGCGCAGGTCTTGAAACCGCATTGCCCGCAGTCTTTGCCGGGGAGCTTCTCCAGAATTTCACGCACGCTTGCCGCCATTACTGGCCCCGGTAAAACAGGTCTGAATCCAGTGTCCGCAACACCCCGAAATGGTGTTCCCAGCCGATCTCCCTTTTCCCGGCGCAGATGGTGCAGGTCGCCACCGGTGGGCTGCCCTTGAGCATCATCGGCTCCTTTACCTCCTGCGCCCGCTCGACTCTTGCAGCAATACGGTCTATGCCGATGCCGTGCAGCGCATCTGTTTCCAGCACATCAATGCCAGCCGCATCGATGATGTTGGCGCGGAATACTTCTTTCTCCGCCTGAGAAACCAGATCGATCTTGGTAACCACCGCAATGTCTGCCAACGTCAGCATGGCGCCGATCTTGCGCGGCAGATTCATGCCGCTGGTCGCCTCCAGTACCACGATGCCGAGCGATCCCTCGATATACGGCGCGCAACGCAAACACAGGCCCGCAGTTTCCACAAACAGTGTGTCCGCCCCTTCTTTAGCTGCCCATTTCACTGCATCGCCCAGCACCAGCACCCCGGCATGATCCGGACACAGATCGCCGGAGTACACCTTCTTGGTCGGAATGCCAAACTCGGCACGGAACAGCTCGTCCTCATCCGCAAATTGCACGTCGATCTTGAGATAGGCAAGCCGGCATCCTTTTGCCAAAATCCTCCTGGCGACTTGGCGCAGCACCATCGTCTTGCCGCTGGTGGGCGGCCCGGCACACATGATGACCTTCATCGCGCGCCCTTCATATTGATACCAAGCTTGCGAGTTTCATGATTACCCTGAGTTCTTCCTCTGACAGACGATCTCCTCCCCGGATTTTTTCGCGCAAATCGACCATGACCTTGTCGATACGGTCGATTGTCTCAGCGACCCGTTTCTCTTCAGCACCGGTGGTAATGACATCCTGCATGGCACCACTCTTCATTACGATGCGGTAGCCCGAGAGCAGCGCGATGTGCGGGTCATGGGTGACAAAAACAAAAATCTTTTCATATTTCCGCAGCAATTCCAGCGCTTTTGCTCGGTTGATACCGGCGTTCTCGATTTCGTCCAATAAAATAATGGGGGAATTTCCGATGATCACGGCGTCGGCGATCAACAACGCGCGGCTCTGGCCGCCCGAAAGCTCGGTCATTGCGCTGTCGACAATGATTGGCTCGCCAGTCAATTGATTGGCAAATTCGAGGGTGTCATCGACCACCGACCCAGGTCGCCCGCTGTGTCTTATCCGGGCGTGAATATCGAGAAATTTGTGAACCGGCAGATCGGACAGGAAGCTGGTGTGCTGCGTAATCAGCGCAATCGGATTTTTGGAGGGGTCGTCCAGAAACTCTGTGGAGGGAGCCACATCATTGATCAGGATGCGCCTTCTCGACGGCGTATTTTCGTTGGCGAACAGGCCAATGTCGTTGATCAAGGCGGTTTTGCCGGAACCTGTCGGGCCAACGATGCTGAGCACATCGCCCATCGCAAGGTCGACCCTGTCGACCGGATCCTTGTTTCCCGCTCTGCCGTAGCCGCCCAGGATGGAGATTTTTTTGATCGTCATCGCCGACATCTTGTCCTCAACCAGAACTTCGCCCTCCACCTTCGGCGCCGGCATTCCGAACATGGGGGAACACCATTCCCGCTTCAATGCACTTGTCGCTTCATCACACCGTTAGCATAACTATTTTAGTATAGGCTCAATGCCGTGTTAGCACAAAGCACCATTCGGTTATTGCGCCGCGCGGGTTATTTATCCAAGAGTTCGGAGTCCATTCAGTCATCGAGAACCATTTGTTTACTGCCGGTATTTCTCATGGCACTGCACACAATAACCCGTCATCCTGGATAAAGCCTGCAATGATTTTTTCATGTTTTTTGTTTGTAAAACATCCCCTAATTCGTCTGCGCTATTGTGGAATGCATACCCCAGATTTTTAAAATCCTCATTTTCTGACATGTCGCACATCTGTTTCATTTCTTCGGTCAACCCAAGCTTCGTGTGGGCTACTTTCGAAGCCTTTCCAAATTTTCCCTCGGAAAGCAAGCCGATAATTGATTGGGTCGCCGCCATGTGTGCCCTCATATTGGAAAGCTGGTGTTGCTTCATTACACGGGAAAGGCCGAGAGATATTCTTGTATCGTTCATATCATGTGCCCTATGACCAACCACGCCTCCCTCTGCGGCGATGGCGCCAATAGGTGCGAGTAGAAGTGCCAGTATCGAGATTTTTTTCATGTGCATTTTCCTTTTGTAAAAGACGTTATTTTGGAACGCAGGTAGGTAACTCTGATTCAGCATTCGGTTTTGGCGACTCAGTAACATTTTCCTGGGCAGCAGGTTTGGCAGCTTCAGCGGAGTTGTCCGGGGTCGCAGGGGTCGCCGATGTCTCGGTCTTTGCCGGCTCGGCAGATACAGTTTCCGCCACTGCCAGCGAGCCAGTGGCGATGAACGCCGAAGCAATAATAAGAGAAATAAGGGTGCGCATGATTCTTCCTTTCAGATGTTAAATTGAAGACTACTCATAATTCAGAATAAGCGGTTCAGTAGTGTTTGTATGTGACATTAATCACATAGGGTTAATCAGAGGTTTCCAAGGCGTTTATCGTCTTTGCCATAGCGCCGGACTGCTGCCAGTACCGCGCATGGGTCTTGCGATAACGCTCAATGGCGAAACTCTGCGCTTCCATTTTCACCAGGATTGCGCCGTCCTCGTCCGAGCGCAGCAATTCTCTGCCTGCTGTGCGATAACGTTCGACCACTTCTTCTTTGGGGTGGCCGAAGCGGTTGCGGTAACCCACGGTGAACACGGCATAACGCGGATGCACCGCTTCCACGAAGGGTTGCACAGAGGAGGTTTTGCTGCCGTGGTGCGGCACTACCAGCAGAGTGGCGGGCAGCTTGTCGGCGTGTTCTTTGAGCAGTCGCGTTTCGGAATCCTTCTCGATGTCCGTAGCCAGCAATATGTGTTGCATGCCGATGCTGATGCGTAGCACACAGCCACGGTTGTTTTTGCGGATTTTTTCTTGTGCATAGCTTTCGCGTGAAGGGTGCAGCAGTTCGAAATGCACGCCATCCCAATCCCAATTCTGGCCCTCGGTGCAACGGATTAATTCCCTCTCCCTTTGGGGGAGGGTTAGGGTGGGGGACGCCTGCTGCAGAATGGGACTCTGCGCTGGCAACGAAGAAGACAGCCAATTGATCGGCATGGCCTGTATCACGGAAAGCGCGCCGCCGGTGTGGTCGGTGTCGTCGTGCGTGAGTATCAGGCCGTCGAGTTGCGCGATGCCCATCGCACGCAACGAGGGAATCAGGATGCGGTTGCCGCTGTCCGCATCGCCGCTGAAATCGGGGCCAGTGTCGTAGAGCAGTGCGTGATTGTGCGTTTGCGCGGCGACTGCCAGGCCTTGCCCGACATCGAAAATGACAAGGCGCAGCACGCCATCCGGTGGTGCAGCAGGCAGCACCAGAAACATCGGCAGCATCATCAGCAATCCCAGCCAGCGCGCCGGAAAGCCGCGCGGCAGCAAACACCACAGCGCGCCCGCCATGCCCAGCGCGACGCTCCATGCGGGCGGCGCATGTTGCGTCCACACCGCGTCCGGCAGACTGTTCAGCCATTCCAGCGCGGCCATGCATACACTCATGGCCTGATGCGCCAGCGCCAGAATCCAGTGGAAGGGCAGCAGCGCCCCAAGCAGGGTGAGCGGCACCACCACGAACTCCACCAGCGGAATGGCGAAGGCATTGGCGATGGGCGACACCAGCGACACCTGCTGGAACAGCGCCAGCAGCGGCGGGATTAAACCGATCATCATTGCCCACTGCACATGGCCATACTCTCGCAGCCAATGAAAATCCGTAAAAATCCATCGTCCCCGCGTATAACCAGCGACTTTGCTGGCGTTTTTTGCCAGCTTAGTCGAATGGCTAGTAGCTCCATCAGCGGACAAAACGAGCCGCCTGCGGCGAGTTTCGAGGAACGGCCAAACCGCGATGTTGACCCGCATTCGCGGGAGGTTTTTAATCGGCTGGATTCCGGCCTTCGCCGGAATGACGCAGTTTTGTGCTAACGGATTATTTGGGATGAAAGAAATTTATCCTTGGCAAAAAAATGACTGGGCGCGCCTGCAAGAGCTGCACAAGCGCCCCCCGCATGCCCTGTTGTTCAAGGGAGTAAAAGGCATAGGCAAGTTCGATCTGGCGATGAATTTTGCCCAATCTTCGTTGTGCCAACATCCGGACGAATCCGGTTTTGCTTGTGGAAAATGTTCATCGTGCCACTGGTTTGAACAAGACTCACACCCTGATTTTCGTTTGCTGCAATCGGAACTGTTGAGCTTGGACGGCGAAGAAACCGAATCCGGCAAAAAACCCAGCAAGCAGATTTCCGTCGATCAAGTTCGTGGATTGGCTGACTTTGTTGGCATGTCCGCCCACCAGGGCGGCAGGCGCGTGGTCATCATTCATCCCGCCGAGGCGATGAACACCAACGCGGCTAATGCTTTGCTGAAAAATCTCGAAGAACCCCCGCAAGGCTTGCTGTTCATCCTGGTATCGCACAAGCCGCAGCAACTGTTGCCGACCATTTTGAGCCGTTGTTTGTCCTTTACGCTGTCATCTCCCGATGTCGCAAGTGCCACGCAATGGCTGGCCGGGCAGGGCGTGAAAAATCCCGTTGAAGCCCTCGCCGCATCCGGCTTTTCGCCTTTGCAAGCCGCTCAACTGGACGAGAAACTGGGCAGCGAAGAGCGCGATAAATTACTGCGCGCCGTGCGCCAGCCTGCCGCGCTGGATGTTTTTGCGCTGGCCGAAGCTTTACAGAAAACCGAGCAGGTGCTGGTCGTGCAGTGGCTGCAACAGTGGTGTTATGACCTGAGTTCGATGAAGCTGTCGGGCAAGCTGCGCTATCACATCGGCGAAGAAGCAACCATCAAGAAACTGGTCGACCCGCTTGCCCCATTAAGCCTGGCACATCTGCAAAAGCACCTGCAAACTGCGAAGCGCGAAGCGCAACATACGCTCAACCCAAAACTGTTTCTGGAGTCGCTGCTGTTTTCCTACTGCCAGTTTGTGCGCGGGTAATCCTGGAAGCGTCGAAGCGTCAATTGGCGGTTTGTAGGTGCGAATTCATTCGCATTAACTAAAGCTATGTGCGAATGAATTCGCACCTACAAGAAGATATTTTTCCATTTTTTGTTTCGGTTTGTCCGGTTTAGGATAATCATGCAATTCATCGATTCCCACTGCCATATCAATTTCCCCGAGCTGGCCGAAAATATCACCGATGTGCTGGCGCAAATGCAGCATAACGAGGTGGTTGGCGCACTGTGTGTTTCGGTTAACCTGGCGGATTTTCCGCAGGTGCTTGCGCTTGCCGAACAGCATCAAAATGTCTTCGCCTCGGTGGGCGTGCATCCTGATTATGAAGGCGCCGAAGAGCCTGATGTCGCCCGCCTGGTCGAGCTGGCGCAGCATCCCAAGGTCATCGCCATCGGTGAAACCGGCCTCGATTATTTCCGCCTGAAAGGCGATCTGGAGTGGCAGCGCGCACGTTTTCGCACACACATTCGTGCTGCACGTAAAAGCCGCAAACCCTTGATCATCCACAGCCGCGAGGCGGCGCAAGACACCTTGCGCCTCATGGCAGAGGAAGGTGCGAGCCAGGTTGGCGGGGTGATGCACTGCTTCACCGAAACCTGGGAGGTAGCCGAAGCCGCGCTGGCAATGGGTTTTTACATTTCCTTTTCCGGCATCGTCACCTTCAAGAATGCCACACAAATCAAGGAAGTCGCCCGGCGCATGCCACTGGAGCGCATGCTGATCGAAACCGATGCGCCCTATCTAGCCCCCGCGCCCTATCGCGGCAAGCTCAACCAGCCCGCATACGTGAAACATGTGGCGGAGGAGATTGCCAGACTGCGTGGAATCCTGCTGGCAGAAGTCGGTCGCGTCACCACGGATAATTTTCATCGTTTGTTTCTGGGCGGAGATTCCATGTCTGCATGAGGCAAGATGAAATTCATCCGGCTGGCCGGATTTGCGCAGTTCCGCGCACATTTGCTTGACCTGACGGCATTTTTCGTTATAATCCGCGCTCCCAAAACCTTGCTCCACCGTTACGCATGACGGGGGGCACTATCCAAAAGGAGAAATATGCGACATTACGAGATTGTATTTATCGTACATCCCGACCAGAGCGAGCAGGTGCCCGCGATGATCGAGCGGTATCGTACCCTGGTGACGGCCAAGAACGGCCTGATCCATCGCCTGGAAGACTGGGGCCGCCGCCAGCTGGCTTACCCGATCCAGAAAATCCACAAGGCGCATTATGTGCTGATGAACATCGAGTGCAACCAGGAAACCCTGGACGAGATGGAACATGCATTCAAGTTTAACGATGCCGTGTTGCGCCACCTGACCATCAAGACCAAGACTGCGGTAACCATTCCTTCGGCGATGATGAGGGAGGAAAAGTCGCGTTCGCTGACCGGCGATGCGGCTCCTGACACAGCACCGGTTGATGCCGCGGCACCGGCAGCATCGGCTGAGGCCGCAGCTGCTTGATCGAATTGGGTTGCAATCGGTTCGTCGTTGACGGAGAACTTGTTGAGCTGGATGGTTTGCGGTACACCCCGGCGGGGTTAGCGCGAATCGCATTGAAAATCCGCCATGCTTCAACGCAACAGGAAGCAGGGACGCCGCGCCAGGTGCAGTGTGAAATTCCGGCCTTGGCACTCGGTACCGCCGCCCAACAGGCAGGTTGCCTGCAACTAGGGCAGCGGGTGAAAGCGGTAGGATTTTTGGCCCAGCGCAGCTTGCGCAACACGCAACTGGTATTGCACATAGATAACATTACATTGAAATAAGGAGCACAGCATGGCTCGTGTATTTAAGAAAAAAGATGACAAGAAAAACAGCGCTTCGCGTTCGTTGTTCAAGCGCCGCAAATTCTGCCGCTTCACTGCGGAGAAGATTGCGGAAGTGGATTACAAGGACCTGAACATCCTCAAGGAATTCGTTGGCGAAAACGGCAAACTGCTTCCGGCGCGCATCACCGGCACCAAGACGCGTTTCCAGCGCCAACTGAGCACTGCGGTCAAACGCGCGCGCTTCCTGGCGTTGATGCCTTACACTGATTTGCATTAAGGAGCTGAACATGCAAGTGATACTGATGGAAAAAATGGCCAACCTCGGCCAGTTGGGCGACGTGGTCAAGGTGAAGAACGGCTACGCACGCAATTTTCTGATCCCGCAAGGCAAGGCCAAGCGCGCGACTGAAAGCAATGT
>OESW01000310.1_pt1 | contig 10481 bp, 8 predicted proteins | sample 1534831 | NCBI WGS metagenome assembly OESW01 (sample SAMEA104161952, study PRJEB21768) | metagenome | isolation source: underground water
AAGGTGGTTCATCTCAAACATCATCCGCTTCATCCTCCAGAACCTTCAGGAACGCATTCCCGTAGCGCGCCAGTTTGGCTTGCCCCACGCCGCTGATGCGGCCCAGTTCGGTGAGGGTGGCGGGGCGCTGGTTGATGAATTCCAGCAGGGTGCTGTCGTGGAAGATGACGTAGGGCGGTACGCCTTGCTCGCGGGCCAGCTCCATGCGCTTGGCTTTGAGGGCGAGCCATAAGCGTTCTTCTTTGGTGCCGGTAAATGGTTTGCTTGCCTTGCTTTCGCGCTCGGCACGTTTGCTTTTGCGCTTCACCGGCTCGGCATCGCGCCGCAGCCATATCGCTTGTTCGCCGCGCAGCACGGGGCGCGCGGCCTCGGTGAGCTTCAGGCCGCCGTAGGCTTCCATGTCCGCTTCCAAGTATCCGCCCGCCACCAGTTGGCGAAACACGCTGCTCCATTGCGTGGCGGTGAGCGCCTGGCCGATGGCGAAGGTGGAGAGTTGCTGGTGACGGAATTTCTCGACTTGCGCGGTGGTTTTGCCCAGAAGGATGTCAACCAGATGGCCGACGCCGAAGCGTTGCCCGGTGCGGTACACGCAGGATAGCGCCATCTGCGCGGGCTGGGTGGCGTCCCAGGTGTCCACCGGCTCCAGACAGTTGTCGCATTCGCCGCAATTGCCCGGATGTTCCTCGCCGAAATAACGCAGCAGTGTTTGATGACGGCAGGTGGTGGATTCGCAGTAGCCCAGCAGTGCATCGAGCTTTTGCCGTTCCACGCGCTTGCGCTCCTCGGGCGCATCACCGGAGTTAATCAGTTGGCGCATGGAGACCACATCACCCAAGCCGTAAGCCAGCCAAGCATTGGTGGGCAGGCCGTCGCGCCCGGCACGTCCGGTTTCCTGATAATAGCCTTCCATGCTCTTGGGCAGGTCGAGGTGCGCGACGAAGCGCACATTGGGTTTGTCGATGCCCATGCCGAATGCCACGGTGGCGACCATCACCACGCCTTCTTCGCGCAGGAAGCGCTGCTGGTGGGTGGTGCGCGTGGCGGTATCCATCCCGGCGTGATAGGGCAGCGCGTCCCAGCCGCGCTCTTTTAACCAGGCGGCGGTTTCTTCCACCCGCTTGCGCGACAGGCAATACACGATGCCCGCATCGTTTCGATGTTCGCTTTCCAGAAATGCCTGCAACTGCTGGCGTGCATTATTTTTCTGTGCCACGCGATAACGGATATTGGGGCGATCAAAGCTGGAGACGAACTGGCGCGCCTGTTCCAGGCCGAGCTGTTCCACGATTTCGCGCCGCGTCGGCGCATCCGCCGTGGCCGTCAGCGCGATGCGCGGCACATCGGGAAAACGCTGGTGCAGGATGGTCAGCTCACGGTACTCGGGGCGGAAGTCGTGCCCCCACTGCGAGACGCAATGCGCTTCGTCGATGGCGAACAATGCCAGCCCGTGCTCAGCCTGCACCCGCTCCAGCAGGTTGAGAAAGTTTTCATTCAGCAGCCGTTCCGGCGCTACATACAGCAGGTCGAGTTTGCCTTGCAGCAACTGTTGCTGCACCGTGCGCGCGGCATCGGCGGCGAGGCTGGAATTGAGGAAGGCGGCCTGTACGCCGAGCTGGCGCAGCGCATCCACCTGATCCTGCATCAGCGCAATCAGCGGCGACACCACGATGCCGACACCGCGCCGCAGCAGCGCGGGTATCTGAAAGCACAACGACTTGCCGCCGCCCGTGGGCATCAGCACCAGCGCATCGCCACCCGCCGCAACGTGCTCGACGACGGCCTGCTGCTCGCCGCGAAAGGCGGCATAGCCGAAAACGTTTTGTAATATTTGTTGGGCGGTGGTGGGCATGGGTAGTTAGAAGATTCTTTGGTACTACTACCCCGTGGTCTTGCCGCAGGGATAGATGCAGGACGAGCGGATCAATTTGTTCTCATTTTTGGCTCTCATTGTCTAGACTAAGGTAAATATTTGTCAGTTTTAAAATTTGCCAGGCTTATCAAACACGCCTCTTAACATCACCAACGTCAATATTGGCGCATCTTCCGACAATAAAGGCTGGTGTTGGTATGTAATATGCGTATCGATTATACAAGGGTAGCAAATTCAGGTTTGGCAGTAAGAAACTATTCAGAGTGTAAAGTGCAATTTGATAGATGGAGGTTATAACACTTAAGCTATGCGTCTACTGTTACCACCGCGCAGCGCCCACTGTTTTCCCTAAACTTCCGGAGTGGCCTGCCGATATCTTAATTACGAGGTAGTGTTTTAACCTCAATACCACGGAAGTAGAAGGAGGTGTGCCATGGCTGTCGTGATGAACATGAGTAGTTACGAAATTGAACGCGATCCGAGGGAAGCGGAATATGGCGAAGAGACCATGTTTGCCGGCTGGAATCCCGCTGTCGCACTGGTGTGCCAGCAACAGATGGTTGTGCCGACAGGCAGACAAATGTCCATGCCGGCTGACCTCGCCACCGTAGATGCGGAATTGTTCCTGCAAAAGATGTATACCTGCCAGCGTTAATTTCGCGGTGGTTTTTTTGGATTGTGATCAGTCAGCCTCCCGTCCCCGTTAAGGGGATGCGGAGGCATGATGAGGTGCTTACAAAATCCCTGACTCCACTGCATAGCGCACATGGAACAAATTGAGCTTGCGCGCGCGCAACGCTTCCAGCAGTTTGTCGGCCAATACCGTATCCAGCACGAACTCCACTTGCACCGGCAATTCACCTGCAAGTTCAAAGAAAGATTCATCGTGCAGGCGGCCATGCCTGCCAAAACCCGCGATGGCACGGAATGCCGAACCTCCCGGCGCGCCGAGTTTCTTCGCTTCTTCCAGTAACCACTCATACAGTAGTGTGCCGTTGTGGCGTTGTTTTTCCGTGAGGTAAAACTTGAGGTAAACGCTCTGCATACATCCTCCTATTGCTGAATCCACTTTATGGTCTGCATACCCAGCACGGTCATCAGCAGCGAGCCGCCCAAATGGGCAGCAATGATGGCCATGCTCCATGCGTATTGCCCGCGCGCGAGCAGCGTAACGGTTTCAGCCGAAAAGGTGGAAAAGGTGGTCAGCCCGCCGAGAAAGCCGGTGATGATGAGCAAACGCCATTCCGGCGACAGCCCCGGATGTTGCATGAAGAATGCAACAGCGAGGCCGATGAGATAGCCGCCGACCAGGTTGGCGGAAAGTGTACCCAGCGGTAGTTCAGGCAATGCGGGGTTGAGCCACAGGCCCAACCCCCAGCGCAGCCATGCGCCGATGGCCGCCCCGAGGCCGACTGCAATAAACGCATTAAATATCATAGGCGCAGTTTAGCAGATTGAGAGAAATCGCAATTTAGGGAGCCTCTGAGCAAGCACAATATATTTACGGGGTCACTTGACCCATTGGTTCAGCAGCCAACGCGCCCACTCGGTCACATCCGTAGCCGTCATGCCGATGGCAATGCCTTGCTGCGCCAGCGCATTGCCCGCCGCGCCGTGCAAATGCACAGCCAGCAGCAGGGCATGATCTGTATTCAATCCTTGTGCGATGAAGGCGGCGATCATACCGGTCAACACATCACCCATACCGGGACTGCTCATACCGGGATTGCCGGTCTTGTTGAGGTACGTTTTGCCGTCGCGGGTGACACACACGCTATCCGCGCCTTTCAGCACGACGGCGCAACGCAGTTTCTCCGCGAGTTGCCGTGCAGCCTTGATGCGCGCGGACTGCACTTCCGCCGCACTGATGCCGAGCAACCTTGCGGCTTCGCCGGGGTGGGGGGTGATCACTGAGGGTGTCTTGCGCGCGCGCAGGTCGTCTTGCAAGTCGTGTTGGCGGGCGAGCAGGTTGAGCGCATCGGCATCCAGCACCAGTGCGGCATCTGTCTTGAGCGCTTCATACAGGATTTTCTGCGCGATAATCGAGGTGCCCATGCCGCAGCCGACGGCCAACACACTAACTGCCCCCTCTCCCACTGGGAGAGGGTTGGGGTGAGGGAGCAGGCGCAGTGCATCATGTGCGCGATGTAGCATCAGCTCTGGCTGAATCATATCCACTATCGGGGCATTATCCGCCAGCAGGCCGACGTGCACGCAACCCGTTCCCAGTTTGAGTGCAGCGCGCGCAGCCAGCAGCGGGGCGCCCACCATGCCGCTTGCTCCGCCGATCACCACCACTGCGCCGAACATGCCCTTGTGGCTGTCGCGCGGGCGCGGCTTGAGGAAGGCGGCAACCTGCTGTTGCGTGATTGCGGGAGTTCGTTTGTTCATGTGAGTAATCCCGGCTTGACGGAGGTGCATAGTATAATTGCACTTTAAGATTTCTCCGCACCGTCATGCCCATGTTCCAAGTTTCTGCCGGTAAACCAGCCCTCTCATCTTTTCGCCTCGAAAAACTGTGCGCCACCATCAAGGATGCTGTGCCCAATGTGGTGCTGGTGGACACGCGCCACTGGTATTTTGTGGCCTTCAAGAGTATGGCCCTGGCTGAGAGCGATGCCGCACTGCTGGATCGCATTCTAGGGCTGGATGAGGCGGCAGGCGAACCGGATGGCGCGGCAAAACTGGAACCCCTGCAAGGGGGACGCCACGGGGTGCCCCAAGGGGACGCTGGCGGTGTCTGCTCGCAAGCTCGCAGGCCGCTCAGTCAGCCCGGAACCTCCGATTCCACCCTCGTGCAGCGCCTGCTGGTGGTGCCTCGGCTGGGCACGATCTCGCCGTGGTCTTCCAAGGCCACCGACATCGTGCAGCATTGCGCGCTGCCCATGGTTGATCGCATCGAGCGCGGCGTGGCGTATTGCTTCAAGACCCGGGACGGCAAAACTCTAAGCGAGCAGGAACGCAAGGCAACCATGCCGCTGCTGCATGACCGCATGACGGAGTCTATCCTTTTCAGTTTTGATGGCGCGGCGGAAAAAATATTTAAGCATGGCACGCCGGTTCCGCTCAGCACGGTGGACATCCTGCACGGCGGGCGCGCGGCACTGGAAGCGGCCAACCGCACGATGGGGATGGCGCTCTCAGCCGACGAGATTGATTATCTGGTGGAGAATTTCGGCAAGCTGAAACGCAATCCTACCGATGTCGAACTGATGATGTTCGCGCAGGCGAATTCCGAGCACTGCCGCCACAAGATTTTCAATGCCGATTGGGTGATCGACGACGAGCAGCAGCCTTACTCCCTGTTCGGCATGATACGCAACACACACGAGCTTCACCCTGAAGGGACGGTGGTGGCGTACTCCGACAACTCTTCCGTCATCGAGGGCGCGCAGATCGAGCGCTTCTATCCGCGCGCCGACGGCGGTTATGCCTACAGCGAAGAACTGACCCATACGCTGATGAAGGTGGAGACGCACAACCATCCCACCGCCATCGCGCCGTTCGCCGGTGCGGCTACCGGAGCGGGTGGCGAGATACGCGACGAGGGGGCAACCGGCTCCGGCTCCAAACCCAAGGCGGGGCTGACCGGGTTCTCGGTTTCCAACTTGTGTATTCCGGGATTCATACAACCTTGGGAGGTGTTCCCTCACCCTCAATCCCTCTCCCGGAGGGAGAGGGAAGTTGAACCCTCTCCCTCCGGGAGAGGGCAGGGTGAGGAAGCGATCTATGGGCGCCCCTCCCGCATCGCCTCTCCCCTGCAAATCATGCTCGACGGCCCCATCGGCGGCGCGGCATTCAACAACGAATTCGGCCGCCCGAACCTGGCCGGATATTTCCGCACCTTTGAGGAGCAGGTCAACGGTGAGATGCGTGGATACCACAAGCCCATCATGCTCGCGGGCGGCGTCGGCAACATCAAGGCAGAGCACACCCACAAACATCCATTGCCGCAAGGTGCGCTGCTGATCCAGTTGGGCGGCCCGGGCATGCTGATCGGCCTTGGCGGCGGTGCAGCCTCCAGCATGGACACCGGTGCGAACGCGGAGAACCTGGATTTCGATTCGGTGCAGCGTGGCAATCCAGAGATGCAGCGCCGCGCGCAGGAAGTGATAGACCGTTGCTGGCAGATGGGCGGGAACAATCCGATTCTCTCCATTCACGATGTCGGCGCGGGCGGCATTTCCAACGCGCTGCCGGAGTTGGTGCATGGCGGCGGCAAAGGCGCGCATTTCGAATTGCGCGCGGCACCGAGCGAGGAACGCGGCATGTCGCCGATGCAGATATGGAGCAACGAGGCGCAGGAGCGTTACGTGCTGGCGATAGCGCCGGAACGCCTTGCGGAATTCAAGTCGCTGTGCGAGCGCGAACGCTGCCCGTTCGCGGTGCTGGGGCACGCTACCGTCGGCGACCAATTGACGGTGCATGACTCGGAATTCAACAACCACCCGGTGAACATGCCGCTGTCGGTGCTGTTCGGCAAGCCGCCGAAGATGACGCGCAAGGTGAAGCGCGAAACCGTGAAGCTGCCCGCATTCGACGCGAGCAAAATTGATTTGCGCGAGGCCATAGAGCGCGTGCTGCACCTGCCCTCGGTGGCGGACAAGACTTTCCTCATCAGTATCGGCGATCGCACCGTGGGCGGCCTGACCGCGCGTGATCAGATGGTGGGGCCGTGGCAGGTGCCGGTGGCGGACGTGGCGGTGACGCTGATGGGATTCAATACCCATTGCGGCGAGGCGTTTGCGCTTGGCGAGCGCACGCCGCTGGCAGTGCTGAATGCACCTGCTTCCGGGCGCATGGCGGTTGGAGAGGCAATCACCAACATCGCCGCTGCGCGCATAGAAAAAATCGGCGACATCAAACTGTCTGCCAACTGGATGGCGGCAGCCGGGCATCACGGCGAAGACGCCGCGCTGTTCGACACGGTGCATGCGGTGGGCATGGAACTGTGCCCGCAACTCGGCATCAGCATTCCGGTTGGGAAAGACTCCATGTCGATGAAGACAAGCTGGGTCGAAACTCCGATAACCCCCTCTCCCCAACCCTCTGATGAAACTACTAGCCATTCGACTAGGCCATCAAAAAATGATGTCCAAGTCGCTGGTTATCCCGCGAGGGGAGAGGGGGCGGGTAGTGTGCGCAAAGAAGTCACCGCCCCCCTGTCGCTCATCGTGACCGCCTTTGCGCCGTGCACCGATGCGCGCGCCACTCTCACGCCGCAACTCGCCGCCGACCTCGATACCGTGCTGCTGCTGATCGACCTTGGGCAGGGCAGGAATCGCATGGGCGGTTCGGCGCTGGCTCAGGTGTACAAGCAGGTAGGAAATGTCGCGCCGGATGTGGATGATGCGCGCCACCTGCGAATCTTCTTCGACCTGATTCAGCGTTTCAATGCCGATGGCAAGCTGCTGGCCTACCATGACCGTTCCGATGGTGGAATGTTTGCGGCGCTGTGCGAGATGGCGTTCGCCTCGCACATCGGGCTGGACGTCAATCTGGACGAACTGAAAGGCGATGCCATCAGCGCCCTGTTCAACGAAGAACTCGGCGCACTGGTGCAAGTGCGCCGCAGCGACCTTGCGGAAATTTTTGTGCAGTGCGATGAAGCAGGGCTGGCAGCAGTGCATGAGGTGGCGACGCTGAATACGCTCGGTACCATCGAGATCAAGCGCGCGGGCAAAACTTTATTCAGCGAGAACGCGATTATGCTGCAACGCATCTGGTCGGAGACGACGTACCAGATGCAGCAGCTGCGCGACAATCCAGCCTGTGTGCAACAGGAATATGACCGCATTCTGGATGCGAATGATCCGGGACTGTACGTCAAGCTTACTTACAATCCGAACGAATCCCCATTGACCGCTCGCGGTGAGCACGTCGAACCGCAAGCCAGCGCCGTTCGTCCTGAGGTATCGAAGGGCAACGGTGCTCAAACAGCCCATTTTGGTTCGATACCTCACCACGAACGGACTGCTTATCCTTCGACATCGCCTTTAGTCCTGAGCGGAGTCGAAGGGTCAGGGCGAACGGCAGCGGCGGCGCTGTCCCGCCCCAAAATCGCCATCCTGCGCGAGCAGGGTGTGAACGGCCAGGTCGAAATGGCGGCGGCATTCGATCGCGCCGGATTCGCGGCGGTGGACGTGCACATGAGCGACATCATCTCCGGGCGCATTGTACTGGCGGATTTCAAAGGCGTGGCGGCCTGCGGGGGCTTCTCCTACGGCGACGTGCTGGGTGCGGGCGAGGGTTGGGCCAAGTCCATCCTGTTCAATCCACGCGCGCGCGACGAATTCGAAGCGTTCTTCCAGCGCAGCGACACGTTCGCGCTGGGCGTGTGCAACGGCTGCCAGATGATGAGCAACCTGCACGAGATTATTCCCGGTGCTGCACCTTGGGCGCACTTCGCGCGCAACCAGTCCGAACAATTCGAGGCGCGCTTCGTGATGGTGGAAGTGCAAGCATCGCCCTCGATCCTATTTGACGGTATGGCAGGCAGCTGCATGCCCATCGTGGTGTCACACGGCGAAGGCTACGCCGATTTTGGCTCAGCGAATAAACTTGCTGTTGCACAACCGTTGGTGACGCTGCGCTACGTGGACAACACCGGCAAACCCACCGAGATCTATCCGCTCAACCCCAACGGCTCGCCGCAAGGCATCACCGGTCTCACCACGCCGGATGGACGTTTCAGCATCATGATGCCGCACCCCGAGCGCGTGTTCCGTGCCGTGCAGAACTCATGGTATCCGCGCGAGTGGCAAGAGAACGGCGCATGGCTGAGGATGTTCCAGAATGCGAGGAAGTGGGTGGGGTAATGGTTATTTTATGAGAAAAGAAATAAGGCAACCGGACGGACGTCTTTTTTACTGGACGCAGAGCCGAACCCAATGGACATTTGAGAACGATATCAATAACCGGAGTGCATTTATATGGCCAAGCCAGTCTCGTTGAGGGATATTCCGCAAAACAACATCTTCCGTAAGGGTGACACCTTCGTGCTGTTCGGCGAACTCTTTGGCCGGGGTTACGCCAACGGCCTGGTGAACGAGGCGCGCAAGGCGGGGATGACGATCATCGGCGTCACCGTCGGGCGCCGCGATGAGAACAACGCGCTGCGCGCGCTGACAGACGAGGAGCTGGCCACGGCTGAGGCCAATCTGGGCGGGCGCATCATCAATGTGCCGCTGATGGCCGGTTTCGATCTGGATGCCCCCGCAGGCGAACCCACGCCGACTGACTTGCTGGCCAACATGACGCTCAAGAGCTGGCAGGACGACAAGCTCGACTGGCAACAAATCGAGAAGTGCCGCGAGGTCGGCGTAAAGCGCTTCAAGGATTCCGTCGCCAGGGTGATGGCCGAGCTGGATGGCATGATTGCGGACGGCAGCAACGTCTTCTTTGCCCACACCATGGCGGGCGGCATCCCCAAGGTGAAGGTGTTCCTGGCTATCGCCAACCGTATCTACAAGGGACGTGGCGAGCGCTTCATGTCTTCGCGCGCGCTGCTCGACAGCGATCTCGGCAAGCTGTGCCTGATGAATTTCGACGAGGTCACCGCGAATACCTTCCAGCACCTGATCGAAGGCAGCGCAGCAATCCGCGCGCGGCTGGAAAAGACCGGCGGCCAGGTGCGCTACACCGCCTACGGCTACCACGGCACCGAGATCCTCATCGACGGCACATACCACTGGCAGACCTACACCAACTACACCCAGGGCTACGCCAAGATGCGCCTCGAACGTATTGCGCGGGACGCATGGCAGCGGGGCATCAAGGCCACCGTTTTCAATTGCCCGGAGATACGCACCAACTCGTCCGACATCTTCGTCGGCGTCGAACTTTCGCTGTTCCCGTTGCTGAAGGCGCTCAAGAAAGAAGGCGGCGCATCTTGGGCCGAGACGCAGTGGCAGGCCTGCCGCGACCTGCTGCAGGATGGCGTGTCACTCGAGGCGCTGCTGCAGAAGATCGACGACTACAATGCCACTGGCGTGATGCAGGCATACCGCAATTTCGCCGCCTGGCCGATGGACAACTCCGGGGCGCTGGCCGACCTGATGATAGGCACATCGGAAGAAATCACCCAGATGCACAAGGATCGCAAGGCGCTGGTGACAGACATCCTGAGCGCACTGGTGCTGGAGGGAACAGGGCCGTTGATATTCATGGAAGCATCCCATCCTTCGGCTCCGGTGCTGTGGCTCAATCACGACATCATCGCCAGGCAGCTCAACCTGATTCACGATTGAGATATGGGGCGTGTTGCGGAATGTAAGGATGCGGGCGGGTAGAAGCCGACGCTAGGGTGGGTTGCTGCGACTGAACTTGGGTCGGCATTTGTTTCTCTATCTCAGCAGCAATTAGGCCTAAGCATTGGACGACGCCTATAAGGCTTTGGGTGTAAGCAAAGACAGCACCGACGCAGAGATTAAACGCGCATACCGCAAACTGATGAGCCAATATCACCCGGACAAGTTGATCGGCCAAGGCATGCCGGAAGACATGATCGCAATGGCAACCGAGCAGGCCAAAGAAATCCAGCTTAGATCGGAAGAGCGTCGTGTAGGGAAAGAGTGTAGATCTCGGTGGTCGCCGTATCATTAAAAAAAAA
>OESW01000201.1_pt1 | contig 10383 bp, 7 predicted proteins | sample 1534831 | NCBI WGS metagenome assembly OESW01 (sample SAMEA104161952, study PRJEB21768) | metagenome | isolation source: underground water
GTGTGAGTGCCGCCCATTCCGGTTCGCAGGCGAACACGTTGAGTGTGGCGTGAACGTTGCTGCTGATGAGCAACAACAAAAAAACGTAGAGATTTTTTTTCATGGTTTTTCCTTATTGAATTTGTATATCAATACTGGTGTGCACCGTGCGCTCCCATACTCATGATGTATTGCAGGAATAGCTGGTTATCCGGCAACCCTTGCCGCGAGTTGTCGTGTGCCAGTTGCAAACGCAGACGGGAAAACTCGCTGGGGTTGTAATCCACCATCCAGGTGAGGCGCGAAGGATTGAAGGCGTAATTGCTGATGACGTTGCCCGCATTCAGCGCGCCTACCGTGGCGACACCCGGATCGAGTTGGTCGTAGCGCACTCCGGTGCGCCAGGTCGGCATGAACTGGTACACGCTTTGCAAATACCAGCCGCTTTGCGTAACGGCGAAGCTGTCGGTAGTGGCCAGGTTATAAGTCAGCAAACCGCTTTCCTTGCGGCGGAAATATTCACCCTGTACCTTGAGGTAGCGTTCACGGATGTTGCCGTTGGGCGAGTATTTCCACACGAAATCCAGCCCTGTGGTGCGGCTGTCGCCGCTGAAGCTGTTGCTCACGCCGCCCGCCGTATTAAGCAAATCCGGCACCCCAGCGCTCACCGCATTCACGCGCTTGGTCTCATGCAGCGATAGCCCCGCGCGCCAACTGTGCTCGATGCCGATGTCGTCGCCAATATGCGCGAACAGAACCCCTGCGCCAGCGCCATTTTTGTTCTGCCGATCCGTTCCCGGGAAACCGTGCCCGCGGCCTATCTCGCCGCCGATTTCGACAAACATATCGGCCGGAGCAAGCCACTTCAGCTGCAAGCCGTCTTCGCCGATCTGGTTATCCCACAGCACGCGATATACCAGCGGTTGATCGACGAAATCCCATGCGTGGGCGTGTTGCTCGTTAAGATAACCGAGGCCGGAGAAGAAGCGCCCCATTTTCAGGTTGAGCCCATTGCCCAACGCGCTGCTTTGCACGAAAGCATTCTCCACGCTGATGCCGCCCGCCGGAGCCAGCGCGAACGTCGCTACGCCGCGAAACTGCGGATCAATGTTGGCTGCAATGCTCAACTCCGATTCCTTGAGCGAAAAGCTTTGCGCATAGCCCGAATTGTTGGCATTCATCGCAAAGCCGGTTGCGGGAATGGCAGGGTCTTGCTTGAGCTGCCCGTAAGTGCCGGACAGAATCAGTGACACGGCGGGATTAAAGCTACTCTCGCTGCTTGCGCCAGTACCGCTGCGGATGGGTTGTTGTGCGGCAGCTTGAGCCTGTGCCGCGACGCTTTCCGCCTGCCGGCTGTTTGCTTCGGCTTGTTGCAAACGTTGTTCCAGTTGCGTGATGCGTTGCTCATAGTTTTGCTTCAATTGTTGAATTTGCTCACGGATGGATTGCAGATCGGCATCAGTTGCGGCAAGCGCATTGGGCGGATTGCCCAATAGCACGGCAAGAGCCACACACCAATAAAAATATTTGGACATGGTTTACTCCTTAAAAGCATGACAAAACCTCGCACACTGAAGGCGAGGAATTTGAATGGGCTTATGCGGAGTAAGGTGGAGCGCGCGCCGCGAAAGGAACCGACGCGACGGAAAAGAAGAGGTAAGTATAGTTTTGTTCTACGCTGTCCGTATTCTGGCTTTGCGTAAAACCCACGATGCTGCTACCGATGGCGCTGCTGATCTGCGCATAGGCATCGCAGAGGTCGCAGTGCTTATCGTATGCCGGCGATTGATCACCCGGTTGCGACTGTTGTGCGGCCAGTACATGCGTAATGCCATGCGTCAGCCCGCCGAGCTGCGCGAACAGCATGGCGAATACCAACAGCAGTTTCAGAAGTATGGATTGCATACGCATGGGTGCGACCTTAACAAAGAAGCTCGGGCGAGGCAAGGCAGATCGCCTCCATTGCTTCTGGTGGCTTTTTACGTGAAGTGTTGTCGGCGACTGGCCGACCACTCGCGGACGCTCACATCCCCCAGCAGGTGGGAGGCAGTTGGGTGCCCGGCAGCTTTGCTGCCACCCTTACGCACCCGCAAGCGGGAACCCTGCTGTGCGGCAATTCTTGTCCGAGCTTGCGAGGCTAGAATGCCGCCTACCTTTGGTGCGCTGCTCGGATCGGCTATTCGCTTTCCAGTTTGTCGGTCTGGGTGAAAGTCCAGGTGCGGGTGATGCTGAGGATATCAGTGTCCTTGCGGATGTCCGGCGGGAGCGGGGCGAAGGGGGCCGCCAATTTAACGATGCGCTGTGCCGCCGCATCGAGTATGCGTTGCCCGGATGGGCGGCTTACTTCCACGCTTTCCACGCTGCCGTCGGCGCGGATGGAAACAGTGAGTTGCAGGCTGCCGTAAATCTTTTGCTGGCGCGCCTGCTCCGGATAATTCAGGTTGCCGATGCGTTCCACCTTGATGCGCCAACCTTCGATGTATTGTGCGAAGCGGAATTCCTGCGTGCGTGCGCCGATGAACTTGCGCCGGGGCATTTTTTGGTAGGTGTCCAGATTCTTGTGTATCTCGGCTTCCAGACGGACGATTTCCAGGCTGCGTTGCATCAGGTCTTCGCCATTCATGCGTTCGCTTTCCTGCTGTTGTTGCAGATTCTTTTCCTGCGCCACGCTGTGCGTGCTCTTGATCTGGGTCAGCAGACGCTTGCTCTCCTGCTCCAGTTGTTGCTGGCGCCGCGCGGCTTGTTCCGGCGTGAACTGCTTGCCATCGTTCAGGGTAGGTAGCGGGCTTTTTGCACGGCGCTCTTCAGGTGTGTTGCCGCCGCCATCGAGGTTGTGCTGTGCCAGCGCGTCGGCTTTTGTAGGGCGTGTTCTGGATTTGCTGTTGACCAGCACCACTTGCAGCGGTTGCAGGAAATCGGCGGCCTTGCGCGGGTCGGGCAGGACGAAGCCGATGCCGAACAGCGCAAAAGTATGCAGCGCCAGCGAAAATGCCAGGGCGGCTGCGAGAGGCTGTTTGATCAGGGCTGGCAAGTCGCGACCTCCTCAATCGCGGAGATAAAACGTGCGTTGAAATTCAGGTCGAGCAGGTCAATCCCGCCTATCTCCAGCATGACGCGAGTGTTGGGCGGCAATTCCGGCAGCGAGGGGATGCGCCCCACCAGCGGGATGCGCGCGAGCCTCACCAGGTTTTCGCGCAGCACCAGCGCATCAACGGTAAGTCCGCGTAGCGGTTCGTTTGCTCCCTCGCCCGCAGCGCGGGAGAGGTTTGGGGAGAGGGCTTCCTTGGCAGCTTGTTCCTGCAACAGCCAGCGCAGGCACCAGTAGCGTTCCATGTTACGCTGGAATTCGTTGTAGATGGTGTAGGCAGAATCGAAATTGCTCATCACGGTAAACAGCGCGGTGTCGTTCTGCGCATAGATGGGGGCTTCGCCGCGCAGCAGGCTGATGATCTGGCGCTGGTTGATGAAGTCCACATAGCGCCGCAGCGGCGAGCTGGACCACAGGTATTGCGCCACGCCCAGCCCCTGGTGCGGTGCGGGCACGGTGCTCATCTTCACCTTGCCGTTGCTCTGCGTGCGGTAAATGCCCGCCACATTGTGCGCCGCGAGCAGCTTGCCCCATTCGCTGTTGACGAAAATCATCAGCTCCGCCACTACCTTGTCGATGGGCGAGCCGCGCTGCCGCGTGCTGATGGTGATGTGGTCGTTTTCCACATAAAAATTATAGTCGATCTGCTGTGTGCTGTTGTCGGCAGACTTGCCGCGTACGGCTTCCAGTTTTTGCGCGAGATTCCACAGCAAGGTAAGTTCCGGCGCAAAGGGGTAATCCAGCTTGCCTGCGGCCAGCGTGGCTTCGTTGAACAGCGGCTCCAGCGTGTCGTGGCGCAGGTTGGCGGCGATGTGGATGCGCTCGACGCGGCTTTCCGTGCCGATCACGGCCAAGGTTGCGGCATCCACTTCGAGGTACATGGACAGCGACGGGCAGACATTGTCCGCGCTCAGGGTGAAGGCCTGCACCACGCTCTCCGGCAGCATGGTGATCTTGTCGCCCGGCATATACACCGTGGACAGGCGCTGTGCCGCGATGGCGTCGCCCTTTGATCCGGGCGCGATGCCCAGCGTGGGTGCCGCGATGTGTACGCCGATGCGCCAGTTGCCGTTGGCGAGTTGCCTCACCGAAAAAGCATCGTCAATTTCCGTGGTGGTTGCATCGTCTATGCTGAAGGCAGTGTCTTCGGCCAGCGGCAGTTCCGGATGCGCTTCCACGGCGACTTCCGGGAAGCCGGTGCCATGCGGGAAATGCTCGAACAGGAAACGCTGCAAATGGTAATCCTGCGTGGAAGGCAGTGCGCCGCAGCGCTGCAACAGGTGCGCGGCAGACAGGTGCGTGGCAGCGCAGGCAGCTTCAAGCGCCTTCACTTCGGGCATATTGCGGTCGGGTTTGTAGAGCAGTTGCGGCAGCTTGCCGGCAAATTCCGGCGGTAGCGTAAGCCCGGTCAGTTCCTCGGTGTAACGCGCCTGCAATGCGGCTTGCAGGCGCTTCTTCTCGGCGCTGGCCAACGCCGACTTGAGCGCGTCGGGCGGCGCGGCTTTGTAGTGGCCCTTGCCCTTCTTGTAGAAGTGCATCGGCGAGGAATGCAGGCGGATCAAGGTGCCAGCCGCCTCGATGGGATTGGGTGTGTGGCCGAAATATTCGCTGGCCAGCGCATTAAAACCGAACTCGTCTGCGGGGCTGCATTCCCACAGGAACTCCACGTCTATATCTGCAGCAATGCTTCCCGCCTGCGCCATGAATTCTGCCAATCCAGGTTGGGCGAAGCGCAGCAGCACATTTGCATCCTTGATCTTGCTGCGCTTGCCGTGCATGCTTTCCACCTGCAATGAGGTGGTGTTGTCGGTGAGTATGGCGCCGACCTTGAAAGCGCCGTCTTCTTCGTAAAAAATGTTCATTGATGGTGCGGCGAAAAAAGTGGCGCGATTATACCCCACCGGCGGTTCTGAACTTCACGGGAAGTGGCCTATCTCCACGCCACCGAGTATGATGGGCTTGGTACAGGTAAACCCTTACACCACCCTCGCAAATTTCGATAAAGGAGCCATTCATGAAAAAAACCGCGTGTACCTCACTATCATTTCCTGTTTTGCATTGGGCGCTTCATTGGCGCACGCTGACTCCAGGGAACCCTCTGGAAAGATGCATGAGCATGGGGATCAGATGCCCGGCCAAATGCACGGGGATATGAAAGAAAAGATGTTCAAGGAGATGGACACCAACGGCGACGGCGCGATCTCCGAGGCCGAATTTAATGCTTTCCATGCCAAGCGTTTTAAGGAGATGGATGCCAACGGCGATGGCAAGATCAGCCATGACGAGATGGAAGCCGGGCACAAGAAAATGATGGAAAAAGGCAAGGGCAAGCGCTTTGACGAGGCGGACACCAACCATGATGGTGCGCTGACCCGTGAAGAAGCCAAAAAGATGCCGATGCTTTCCAAACACTTCGACGAGGTGGATACCAACAAGGATGGCAAGGTGACGCGCGAGGAAATGGATGCCGCAATGGAAAAGAGACGCCACGACCATGATGCGAAAGAACATTCGCATGACGATATGAAACAAGGCGGGTATTGAGGTTTAAGACTCCCGCCCCATGAAACGACAAGGCCCTGTAGAGTATTCGTAGCGCCAGCACACCGGGGTAATTCCAATTCTATTTCAAAGGTGAGATGGAATAACCCCTATGCCGGATTGTTATGCGCCGCGTTGCTGCCAGCGCCGCAAGCCGTGCTCCACCAGCGAATACACCGCAGGCACCACCACCAGCGTGAGCAGCGTGGAGGAAAACATGCCGCCAATCACCGCTACGGCCAGAGGGCCGTTGGTTTCTGCGCCCGCCCCCAGGCCGAGTGCGGCGGGGAACAGCGCAAGGATGATGGTGGCGGAAGTCATCAGCACCGGACGCAGCCGGATCGGGCAGGCGTTCTGCAATGCATCGTTGATGTCCATGCCCTGGCTGCGGCGCTGGTTGGTGAGATCCACCAGCAGGATGGAATTTTTCGCTACCAGGCCGATCAGCAACACCATGCCGATCATGGAATAGATGTTCAGCGTGTGCCCCACCAGCCACAACGATATGACGCCGCCGATGATAGCCAGCGGTTGCGCCAGCATGATGATAAACGGCTGGATGAACGAGTTGAACTGGCTGGCCAGCACCATGTAGAGCAGCACCAGCGCGAGGCTGAAGACAAAAACCATGTAGCCGACCGTCTTGCCGAATTCTTCCGCCTGCCCGATCAGCTTGACGCGGTAACCAGCCGGCATCATGCCGTCGGCGATTGCCTTCACCCTGGCGCTCGCCTCGCCCAGCGGCATGATCGGCGTGGCATAAAAGGTGCCGGCATATTGCAGGTCATAGCGCCCCAGTACCGCCGCGCCGAGATTCTGTTCAAAAGCGGCGACGCTGTCCAGGCGCACCATGCTGCCGTCGCGCGCACGCAGGAAGATGCGGCGTAAATCTTCCGGCTTGGCGAATGAACCTTCGCTGGCTTTCAGGCGCACATAATAACGTTCGCCATCACCCGGCTCGTCACTGTACTGGGCAACATCCACTCCGCCCGCCATCATGCCGAGCGCCATCGCCACATCCTGCGCGGAAAGCCCCAGCGTCGCGGCATTGGCGCGGTTAAGCCGGATGGCGAGCTGCGGCAGGTCGAGCTGCAAATCCAGGTCCACCCGCCCCAGCCCCGGAGCTTCATTGACCAGCTTGCGTTGCAGCTCGTTAGCCAGCCGCGCCACTTCGGATATATTCGGGCCAGTGAGCACAAACTGCAAGGGCTCACCGCGTTGTCCGCCCACTGCGCCTATCGGCGCAGGAAAGGCGCTAATGCCGGGGATGTCCGCCAACTCCTTGCGCAACTGGGACAGCAGTTCCTGTTGCGACAGTGTGCGTTCATTGCGCGGCAGCATGCGTACATTGGAAAAAGCCTGGTTCACCTGCCCGGCCTGGCCCACGCCGATTGCGCTGAAGTTGGTCGAAATTTCCTTGTGGCTGGCGAGTATTTTTTCAACCTCCGCCAGTCTTGCGTTGGTATATGCGATGGAAGAACCAAGCGGTACTTTGCTGAATACCATGAAACGGGCTTGATCTTCATCAGGCATGAAAGTCTTGCCCACACTGGCGAAGAAAAACCCGCTGGATAGCACGGTAGCAATGGTAAGCAGCACCACTTTCCAGCGGTGCCGCAGCGCCCGTGCCAACGTCCTGCGATAGAAATTATCCAGCTTGTGGAACATCGCGTCGAGTATGTGATACAACTTGCCGTGCTGCTTATTCACCTCGAGGTAGCGCGAGCACAGCATGGGAGTCAGGGTCAGCGAAACGAACAACGACACCAGCACGCCAAAAGTCACCACTACGGCAAACGACTGGAAGAACTTGCCGATGATGCCGCCCATGAAAATTACCGGTGCAAAGATGGACACCAGCGACAAGGTTGCGGCCAGCACTGCGAACACCACCTCATGGCTGCCGTTGACGGCGGCTGTTACCGGATCAGGATCAATCTCCGTGCGATGCCGGAAAATATTTTGGCTTTGGCCGCCTGCTTGCGCAGGCTTAACATTCGCTTCGCTCATGTTAGCCTCCGCCGAAACATCCACCGCTATTTGCAAATGGCGGTAGATGTTTTCCAGCACAACTATCGCATCATCCACCACCACACCGATCAGCAGCAGCAGCGCCAGCATGGTCATCGCGTTGAAGGTGTAGCCAAAAAAATAAATTACCGCAATCGCTCCCAGCAGCGACACCGGGATGGCCAGGGAAATGATGATGGTAGAGCGCACGCTGCGCAGGAAGAACCACACTACGACGGCGGCCAGCAATGTGCCTTCGAGCAAATGTTCCTTGAGCGCATTGATCATTTCCTGGATGAACAGGGCGTCGTTGGTGGCGACGCTGATTTCCATGCCGGGCGGCAGCGACGGAGTGATGTCCCTGTTCAGCCGGTTTTTAACCTCCTCGATGATCGCGACCGTGTTGGCATTGGACACTTTCACGATGCCGATACCCACCGCCGGCCTGCCGTTGAAGCGCGCCAATTGGCGGTAATCCGCCAATCCGTCCTCTATCGTGGCAATATCGCGCAGATGGATGGGTGCCCCATCGCGATACGCAATAATCATGCGCTCCAGGTCATCCAGCTTGTGGAACTCCAGGTCAAGCTTGAGCAGGAATTCCTTGCTGCCGCCCACCAGGAAGCCACCCGGAAGTTGCAAGTGCTCCCGCCCAAAAGACACCGTCAAGTCCTGGGTGGTAAGGTTGTGCGAGGCCATGCGTGCCGGATCGAGATTGACGCGGATGGTGCGGTCGCGCCGCCCTCCCAAACGCACCTCGCCCACCCCGTCTATGGTTTCCAGTTTTTTCTTGATGATGTTGGTTGCATACTGATTGAGTTGCTGCTGGGTGCGGTCTCCCTGCAATGCCAGCCACATCACCGGGCTGGAACCCGTATCCAGCTTGGCCACCACGGGAGTATCCGCATCCTTGGGCAGGCGGCGCATGGCCTGGTTAACCTTGGACTGCACCTCGTTGAAGGCTACATCAATGTTCTTGTCAAGGTTGAAGGTGATTGCTATGACCGATACGCCGGGCGACGAACTCGATTGCACATGCTCAATGCCCGGGATGCTGTTAACCGATGTCTCGATGACATTGGTCACGTTCATATCCATGTTGTCCGGGTTGGCGCCCTTCATCGTGGTAGTCACCGAGATGATGGGAAATTCGATACGCGGGAACTGATCCACGCCGATACGCTGATAGCCGATCAAACCCAGCAACAGCAGCACCCCGCTCAACATGTAGGCGAAAACGTGGCGCTTGATTGATAACTCAGGCAGGTTCATATAGCGAGGTGTTCTTTAACCTAAGATAATTACATTAGCCACGGATTAACACGGATATTCACGAATAAAACGTGGGATTAATCCGTGTTTCATCCGTGTTAATTTGTGGCTGAATTGACCTTCCAGAATTACTTGCTCACCGTTACGACAGCCTGGTCGGTGAGGTAGCCCGCGCCATCCGCCGCCACGCTCTCGCCATCGCTCAAGCCGCCGAGTATTTCCACCATGCCATCCTGTTTGGCGCCGACCTGCACCACGCGCTGCGCCACCTTGTCGCCCTGCACCACGTACACCACCTTGCCGGCGGGGCGCAGCACCACACTCTGCTCCGGCACCACCACGGCATTCCGGTGTTCGCCCAGCACGACCGTACCATTCACTGTCGCGCCCGGCTTCCATGCACCCGGGTTATCAAAGGTGACGAACACATCGAAGGCGCGATTGCCGCTGCCGGCCATCGGGCGGATTTCCTCAATTTTGCCTGCCAGTTTATCGGGCGCAACGGGACTGGACAGGCGCACCACCATGCCGCGCTTGACCATACCCGCCATGCTTTCCGGGAAGGGCAAGCGCGCGCGCAGTTTTTTGGTGGTCACCACCTGAAATAGCGGATCACCTACTTTGACGAACTGTCCGGGCGAGACGATTTGCTTTTCCACCCGGCCATCCACCGGCGAAATGACATTGGTCTTGCCTACATTGCGCTCGGCCAAGTCAAGCTGCGCGCGTGTGGCAGCCAGCTGATCCTGTGTGGCGGCAGTCTGGGCAATGGCATCATCCAGCGCGGCCTGTGAAATAAAATTCTTCTCGCGCAATTGCTTCAGTCGCTCCAGGTTCCTGGCCTGGTTGGCACTCAGCACCCCCACGCGGCGGAATTCGGCCTGTGCCGCCTGGCGCGTAAGCGATACGTCCTGAGCGTCCAGCACGGCAATCACCTGCCCTGCCTTCACTTCGCTACCTGCCACTGCCAGCACCTGCAACACCTTGCCCTGCACCTCGGCGGAAATTTGCGGGTCGGCCAAACTTTCCAGGCTGCCCACGGTTTCTTCCAATAACTCGACGGTGCGTGCCGCAGCCTGCGCCACTGTCACCGGTGTAGCCATCGGGCCGGTCTTTTTTTCCTCCGGTTTCTTGCCGCACGCAGCCAACACCAGTGCGCTCAGCAGCGCTACTGTCAGGTAATTTTTATTCATGCCATCACTCGCCATGACTCAACCGGAAATTTTGGAGGTAAGGAAATTCCTGTTTCCAAAAGAGACAGGGAAAGATAAGCCGTCTGTTGTGTATTATCAACAGGCTCAAAGAGAAAACAAAACCCGGTCACGCCGCTCAGAAAAAAAGACGCAACGCAAGAAAGGGCGGAAACGCAGCTCGGCGCCCGCCCCAATCTACGGGTAGTTAGGCGCCGAGGATGCCTTTTGCCGTAGCCGGCTTGGCTGCTGCTTTTTTAGCTGCGGGCTTTTTAGCGGCTGGCTTTTTGGCTACAGCTTTTT
>OESW01000041.1_pt1 | contig 10321 bp, 3 predicted proteins | sample 1534831 | NCBI WGS metagenome assembly OESW01 (sample SAMEA104161952, study PRJEB21768) | metagenome | isolation source: underground water
GATGGCTCATATGTCAGCAGCTCGACACAACAGTAAATCTGCCATTCCAAACGATATTGCCAATGACCCTGCAAACATCAAAGCGATGCCAGCTAGTGGGACGAACGCCAGAGTTACTAATCCGGATGGAACCTTCCGTGACACAGACATCCATGCAGCGCACGAAGATCTATTAAATGAAATACAAGCTCGTTGTCAAGAAGGGAAGACACCCGGCACTCTTCAATCTTCAATTGCCGCTCAAGATGCATTGGAGGAAGCAAAGATTAAATCGGAGTATATGACACGAGAACATTTCGATCGGGTTAAAGCGGGAGGACTTGCTCCACCAGAAAAAGGACCACCTGTCGATCCCGAGACCGGCCGGGTAGTAAAGAGCACCTCCGGAGCTGAGCCAGTTCCCGCACCTGAACCAGTGACCGAGGCAGCGCCGGCACTTGCTGAACCAGTACCTACCGGCGGCCGGCCGACTGCTGGAGCAAGATTTCGCGCAACGGCCAGATTTGGCGGAAATGTCCTCGGAGCGGTGGGGGTGGCTGTAGCGGTCAAGGATGTATACAAGAGTGTCAAAAAGGGCGAATACGGACGTGCAGCAGTAATTACAGGTTTAACGGGATTGTCCTTCACACCGGCAGCACCGGTCGTTTTAGCTGGTGGTGTAATCATGAAATACCACACCGATTCGACCATTGAACAACGTGCATTTGCCGCTGGGGACATAGTGCAGCAGGCTACCGGTAGCGTTGTGGCAGGTGCCCTTGTATCTGCGGGAAATGCGGTTGGATTGTCAATCTATGAAACAGGGGCTGATTTTGCGCATAGCGTAAGAAACTTTTTCAATGATTGGTGAGTAATAGGGGACAGACAACGAATATGAAAAACCAATGACCTCGTGCATCAAGCCAAAGGGGCCAGGGTCGAATTATTTCCACGAAGAAGCACTAGGAGGAAATCACGAATATGAGTAAGGGCAAGCAGCAAGGTTCAGAAACGGAGCGATAGCGAAGGAGCAAGATGAACTTCGAACCACAAAAATTCTTCATCGGCCTGAAGTAATAGGGGACAGACCACGAATATGAAACACCACATGATTTCGTATTTGCAAAGTTTAGACAGATAGGCAAATGAGCGACACTGACTTATGAACTTCGAACCGCAAAAATTCTTCATCGGCCTGATGGAATTTTTCTCCATCCTGCTGCCGGGTGCGCTGCTAACCTACCTGCTGAAGGACGAGGTGGGACCGGTGATTTTGGGGTACAAGTATGCATCACTCAGCGGTGCCGAAGGGTTAGCCGTATTCCTCGTCACCAGCTATCTGTTCGGCCACTTGATCTTTTTGCTGGGGACCTGGCTCGACGAGTTCTATGACATGGACCGCCGCTTGACCTTGAACCAGCAGATCAAGCTGCTTGCGAATAGAAGCAAGCTGTTGCCTTGGCGATCACGGGCGGCGATTTGGCTGGTGTTCAAGCGGGAGAGCGATCTTGCAGTCAATCGCGCCGGGAAGATCAAGGAGGAAATGCTTAAAGGACTCCAGGCAAAAAACGCCATCAATAATTTCCAATGGTGCAAGGCGCTTTTGGCCAAGGAATATCCAGACAATTTGGCTACTGTCCAGCGTTTCGAAGCTGACTCAAAATTCTTCCGCTGCTTCGTGATTGTGTTGCTGATTCTCGTCGTCCTGTGGAGTTGTCAGCACAAGTGGCAGTTGGTTGGCATTGGCTCCGCGTTGATCCCGCTCGCGATGTGGCGCTACATGGAGCAACGCTACAAATCCACCAACCAAGCTTACTGGTCTGTCATTACCCTTATGGCGAAAGAAGGCAAGAAGTTACCGGAAGATAAAACAGCGCCTGCTGCCAGCAAACTTACCCATGCCGGCGGGGTCGTGTTTCGGAAGCGTGAAGGCGAGGTAGTGGAATATCTGCTGGTCGAGGCCAAGGATGATCCCGAACAATGGGTACTGCCCAAAGGCCATATCGAAGCAAGCGAGAATCCACGCGAAACGGCAGTGCGCGAGGTACATGAGGAGACCGGGGTATGGGGCAAGATAATCGCAGACTTGGGGCAGGTCACTTTCACGGTGAACGGAGCGGCAATTACCACCCAATTTTTTCTGATGGAATACGCAGGACGCGGACTAGGACAAGAAGCCAGCCGGGAACATCAATGGGTTCCGTATGAAGAGGCAGTAACAAAGGCAAGTCATCTCGAGACACGAGACCTGTTGAAATCGGCGGAAATGCATCGAGTGCGGATATGAAGGAAGTTTCGGCATGCGTTGAGTAGCGATGAAAGAAATTATTTATTTCTTAACTTGAATTTAGCGGGCACTGTGCCCCAATCGGGAGAACAAAAATGAACAAGATCACTTTCCCCATAAAGTTTGGCTCGAAGGGCGATGCCGTGGTTGACCTGCAGAAAGCGCTGCAGGCCTTCATCGAACGCGATGCGATTTTGCGGGATAACCCGGACGCGCGGGAAAAAGCATCTGCACAATTAAAGAAAGAGCGTGAGGAACAAACCTATAGCAAGATTACTGCACTGTTAGTGCAGGCGTTTCAGAAAGAATACGGCATTCAACAGGCAGAGGCAGTAGATCAGAAGACTGCCGATGCCATGAATGCGCTGCTGGAAAAATTGAAATTGCTGGATCAGCCCGATACACCATCCACGAGTCGAAAGATTACAGGGCGAATCGTGTATGAATATGGCGCGCCAGCAGAGGGTTTGAAGTTGCGCCTTTACCGCCTCGACTTTGGCGGTAAAGCAACACTGCTGGTCGAAACGAGTACGCTTGCGGATGGCCTGTATGCTTTTACCTATGATCTGGGTGGCAAAGCTGCGAGTCTTGAGGTACGCGCTGTAGGGGGAGAAAACAAGGAGATAGTACTCTCCAAGCCGTTGAACAACCTGAGCGGTGATTCCATCACGACGCTGAATTTGGTCGCTCCCGGTTCCCTGAAGCCGTTGGCCGCAGAGTATCGGCGCTTGGCGGCTGACTTGAAGCCGCATATAGGTGAAATGCAGCTAGCTGAGGCCAAGGAAAATAACGAACGACAGGACCTCACTGTACTGAACCGCGCCACCGGATGGGATGCACGGCTGATAGCCCTGGCTGTGATAACCGACCGCCTCAGCGCCGACCCGGAGGTGAAGCTGCCGCAGGAGGCGATCTATGGCTTGCTGCGCGCGGGTCTGCCATCCGATAAGTTGCTGTTGGCGCAGGTCGAGCCCGACGTCATTGAACAGGCGCTGAAGACAGTGCGCGAAGCCGGTATTGTTGAACTTACCGACCCGCAGATAGCCGAGTTCAAGAAGTCGTTCACCGACTTCAGCAATAAAGTGCGTTTGAACATTCCAGCGCCGGGTTCGCGATCGAGCTACGGCGATCTGCTCAAATCATCCGGTTTGCCAGCCGATGCTCAGGCAAAGTTTGCTTCCGTTTTCATCAATCATCGCGGTGATGCATCCCAACTATGGGACAAAGCCCGCGAGGCTGGTCTGGACGAGGTTCAGATCAGCAAACTGCAACTGCACGGCAAACTGTCATTCCTGGCAGGAAACAGCCATGAGATGACGGCCCATCTGATGCAGAAGAAGAACGGCGAAAAGCTGGTCACAGACCCAGCACAACTGGTCGATTTGGATTTACACCGGCCCGAACAATGGAAAGCCGAGATAAAAAAACTGGCAGGCGATGATGAGGGCAAACTGGCGGCTCTGATACCGGTTGCCTACGCTGGCGCAATGGTGGCAGACCGCCTTGAAGCTTATTGTCAGGATATGGCACGCAAGGTGCGGCTGAGTTATCCCACTCAGGTCATCGGGCAGATGATCAAAAATAATGAAATCAAACTCCCTGCAGCGGCTGAAAAGATTAATGCGACGACCAAACTTCTGAAGAGTGCCGCTGCTCAAGGTTTCCGCTTAGGTCAGACACCTGTAGAGATGTTTTTAAAAGTGCATGTCGGCGCATCAAGCGGGATGGCCGATTCTGACCTTCAGGCAGCCAAGCAGCAGATGAAGACGCTACAGCGTGTCTATCAAATCACTCCCAGCAACGAGGCAATGCGTGTACTCATCAGTATGGGCATGACCTCTGCCTATGACGTGACGGCCTATTCCGAAGTGGAGTTCGTAAAACTCTACGTCGCCAAAGTACAAGGAGGTATATAAATGAACAATATAACCATAACAACAACAGCCAGGCTGGTCTACCGCAAGGCGAAGCAGGTGAGCAGCGTTATCTACAACTTGTTCACCATCGCAAAAAAATTCGATAGTGAAACCCAAGTAGCCGGGATGTCGGCGCCGGTGGTAATACGCGATGAAGTACGCAACGAATTGATCAAACACTACCCGACCATGGAGTCGCTGTTCGGCTCGATGGATTTTTGCGAGTGCGAACACTGCCGCTCGGTACTCAGCCCGGCAGCCTACCTAGTGGACCTGCTGCAGTTTATCGATGCCGAGCCGCAGGTGTGGGCTAATTTTCTAGCGCAGTGGAAAGCGACGCATAACCAGCAGGATTACCCTCACACGGACAACAATGGGAACGCGATGAAGCCCTATGACGTATTAATAGAACGTCGTCCAGATATTCCTTACATTGCGCTCACCTGCGAGAACACCCACACCGCATTGCCCTACATCGATATCGTCAATGAGATATTGGAGTACTACGTCGCCAACAACCAATTGACCAAGGAAGCGGCACACGATACCGGGGATGCGACCACAGCGGAACTGCTGGCTGAGCCGCAGAACGTGATCAGTGCAGCTTACGACAAGGTCCGTGGAGCGCGTTATCCGCTCAATTTACCTTTCGATCTCTGGATCGACACGGTGCGGCAGTTCTGCAATTATTTTGAAACCCCTTTGGCGCAAGTGCTTGAAGTTTTTCGCCCGAGCGACAATCTGTTTTCGACGGTGCAGGACTTCGATCGTTCCAGCATCTTCTTTGAATCATTAGGTCTCTCAACGGCGGAGTTGGAGATATTCACTGACGCCGATCCGCTCGCAAAATGGTATGAGTTGTATGGTTTTAAGACAGCCGCCGAAGCGATGACCGTAGCGACTGATGCAACTACGGGTCAGCGTATCGACTTGAATTCTGCCAAAGCACTCTCTCGCCGCTTAGGTGTGACATACAAGGAGATTGTTGAGATCGTCCAGACTGGATTTGTTAATCCGAAGCTAACGAAACTGGGTTTGCTTTACAAGCTTGGGGTCAGCATTCACGACGCTCGCTTCTATCTCGACCACAAGAATGATCCCGCCCCTGTTACTGATGAAGAAAAGAAACAACAACTCGAAGTGCAAGCTTTTGTGCAGGAGTTAAAGAAGTTTGCAGACACCTACCCAGCAACCTCTATCTACCCAGTAACCACAGTGCAGTTAGAGAACGAGCTTGGGGCGATTCCCTTCAATGATATTCTGGTGCTGGCAGACCCCGATGCAGGATGCAATTTCGACCTGACCACGCTGCAATATGCCGATGGCAAAACTTCAGCTGATCCGATTGCGTTGCTCCGAATCAACCTGTTCGTGCGTTTGTGGCGCAAGCTGGGATGGAGCATCGAGGAGACCGATCATGCGCTAACCACTTTCACCCCTCGATCTGCGCCATTCGACGGGACTGCGGCCAATCTAGCCAAACAGCCGCTCAAGACCGCGCTTATATATCTGGCGCACCTCAAGGCGCTGGACGAGAAGGTTAAGGTTGGCAAGCAGAGCCGACTCAAACTGCTCACGCTGTGGTCGGACATCGCTACCACAGGCAAGAAGCCACTCTATGCACAACTTTTTCTCACCCGCAGCGTTTTGAAAAACGACGCTGTGTTCGATCACCCGCTTGGTCTGTATTTGACTGACATGACCATCAAGATCAAGGATCATGTGCTGGCCCTGCAGGGCGCACTGGGCCTCACTGCTGATGAAGTTGGGCGTATCTTGGCGGATGACGGTAAGAATGTTGAAAGTGCTGAACTGTCCTTGGCTAACGTGTCGTTGCTATATAGGTACAACCTGCTTGCGAAAGCACTCAAGATGTCGGTTAGGGAATTGATATCGCTGAAGCAGTTATCCGGCTTAAACCCTTTCACGCTTCTGCATCCGGATCCACTCGCGGATACACCAGCCGGAGTTGCGCCAGCCAAAAAAGCAATTGAGTTTGACTACCCATTCTCACAAACTCTGCGTTTCGTCGAGATTGCCGAAGAGGTGAAAGATAGCGGGTTGAAGATCGAAGATATTGAATATCTGCTGCGCCATCATTTTGACGAGACCGGCAAGTATCGCCCCAACCGCGAGGGCACGCTAATCATGCTGAAGAAGTTGGCCGAAGGTGTGCGAGCCCTCCGTGCTGAGCATGCGGTGCCGGACGATTCTGGTTCCATAACTGAAGAAGTGTTGCGGCAGAAGCTTGGGCTGGCCTTGACGCCCGATGTGGTCGAGCGCTTCCTTGCGATGGTGAACGGTACAGTCGAATTCACCGCCTCGAAGACAGGTTTGGATTTGGCAGACGAATTGAAGATGTCAACCTTTAGTGACGAAGAACGCATACGCCAGCTCAGTTACAAGGAAGTGCCGTACAAGGAGCAGAAACTTACCTTTCAGGGAGTGCTGTTCGATGCGCAAAAGACTGCGTTACAAACGAAATTTGCTCCGGCACTTTCAGCACCTCAGAAACTTGCTTTCGCTGAATTGCTTGGCGGTGTATTGACGCTGGCACGCGAATTTTTCGACAACCAACTGATGAAGCAGAAGTTGCGACTTGACGACGAAGCGGGCTTCCTGGAAGACAACGATTTCAGTTTGTTATTTTTTCCGTTGAAGCAATTGAAGAAAATACTCTCTACCGACACGCAACAAGAAATCAATGACAAACTAATAGCAAACGCGACGATACAAAGCGAAAATCTGACAGAGCTTCAATCGCGTCGTTATCATATTGCGCAGGCGTTCTTACCCTTCCTACAAACACGCCTTATCCGTCAATTCATCGTCCAGACGATGACCGCATACACGGGTGCTGATCCGGCGCTGGTGGAAAGCCTGACAACAGACGAGCGGTTGTTGAAGCAGGTAAATTCCAAGTCACTGCTAAATGCGTTTGCTGATACAGGCGAACGAGGGGTTACTGCAACTTTCTACGCTTCTGCCACTGGCGCTGGGGCTCCATTGACGACAGTCACTATTTCCGATGCCGATACCGGAATGAAGGACAAAGATAACAACCCTGTTCGACCTGTGGGTGCTAAAAGCGCTCGTATCGAGGGTTATGTTGAAGTGCCGGCACCCGGTGCATATCGTTTCTATGTGGTTCTTGACAAGCAGGATGCCGAAGCCGAGCTTAGCTTCTCAGAAATATCCAGATCAATGCCAACAAGAGTTGCCACCAAAGATGGGGATGAACTCGGAGGGGGAGTGGATGACTTCGTTGAATTGAAACCAGGCATTCCTTATCGCTACACGCTCAACTTGCGCAAGATGAACGGTGGGGAGGCGCGTCTGCTGGTGCAGGGCGAGACTTTACCGAAAGCGCCCGTTTCGCAGCTTACGCTTTACCCATTGAGTACCATGGGCGGAGCAGAGCTAGCGATTACCTTGCTGACAAAGGTGCTGCAACTTGTGCAAAGCCTGGGACTGAGCGAACGCGAAATCCGCTACCTGCTGACGCACGCCGCAGACTTCGCAGGCATAAGCCTCAGCGAGATTCCTACCGAGGCCGTCGGCGATACGCCCGCCGAGAAGGATGCCACGAAACAGTGCTTCGGGCAATTCCTGCGTTTGGCTGCCTATACGCGACTGAAGCGTGACCTCGCAGGCGGCACGGATGATCTAATTAGCATCTTTGAAGCCAACGAAACGACCAATGCTGACAAGTTGGACAAGAAGGTCTATCCGCTTATTGCCAAGCTCACGCGCCGCGACGAAGCGGCTATTAAAGCTACAGCCAGGGCACTGGTTACCGCACCCGCATTTGCCAGCGAGAAGCCCTTGCAACGGCTTTGGGAAGCGCTGCAAGTCGTGGAACATTTTGGCGTGCCAGTGGCATCGCTGCTGGAATGGTCGCAGATCGTCACCCCAGGTGCGACTCCGCAACAGCGCTTTGAGATCGCCCGCGACCTGAAGGAGTCCATCAAGGCGTGCTTCGAACCGGAAACATGGCAACACGTCGCACAACCAATCTTCGACACGCTGCGCCAGCGTCAGCGGGATGCACTCGTTTCTCATGTCATGCATCAACATGGCTTTGATCGCATGGAACAGCTCTACGAGTATTTCCTGATCGATCCCGGCATGGAACCGGTGGTACAGACCTCGCGCATCCGCTTGGCGATCTCCTCGGTGCAATTGTTCATCCAGCGTTGTTTATTGAATCTGGAGTCCAAGGTGCCTCCTCACCCAGACCTTATCAAGAGTAAGCAGTGGGAATGGATGAAGCGCTACCGCGTGTGGGAAGCCAACCGCAAAATTTTCCTTTTCCCGGAGAACTGGCTGGAGCCGGAGTTTCGCGATGACAAGACACATCTGTTCGCAGAGCTTGAAGGGGCATTGCTGCAGGGCGACGTATCCAGTGACCTGGTTGAGGACGCCTTTCTAAATTATCTGAAGAAACTGGACGAGCTGGCGCGTCTCGACATTGTGGCAATGCACATCGAGGACAATCCCGACCCTGCCTGCCGCATCTTGCACGTCATCGGTCGTACCTACAGCCAGCCGCACAAGTACTTCTACCGGCGCTATGCCCATCAGATGTGGACGAACTGGGAGCCGGTGACAGCAGAGATCGAAGGTGACCATCTGGTACCGGTGATCTGGCGTGACCGGTTGTATTTGTTCTGGGTGACGTTTATGGAGAAGGCCGATCCGAGCCCCACTGCCACGGGTACGACGAAACTGATTGATGCAACTACGTCGGTATTAATGACTGGCCTGAATTCAGTGCTCGCTAGGAAGCAAGTAGATATTCAACTTCATTGGAGTGAATACTTGCAGGGGGTGTGGACTACACGTGAGTCGGGTGGTTTTTCCACGATCTCGAAAACCGTCAACAATCCATTCAATCCAATTATCGATGTCTTTGTACATGTCTCCAAATATTACGAAACTGGTGAGGAGCGCGGGGTGTACATCCACTTGGGCGGTGCGATAACCCAGGCGTTCTATCTGGCTGGCCGCAACAGCACTCCAGAAGAAAGGAGCTACAGCGAAAATAGCCCCTTTGGTACCAAACCTGCGAATCCTTACAGCGCGAGTACCATACAAGCCAATCGTTATTTAGGTAATGGTGCACTTAAAGTCACGTTTGCACAGCGTATCCAAAATCGACATGGTGCAGTTCCGTTTTACCACCTGTTCAACGAAGAATCTGGCGACCACTTCTACACGATTGATGATAAGGACCGTGATAAGAAAATTAATTCAGGCGACTATATCTATATGGACGTGGCTTTTTATGTGTTGCCCATTGGGGATAAGGCCGGTATTCCACTTTATTGCTGTTATAACGCCAAATCTGATGTCCACTTCTATACAACCGCTAAGGATGATAGTTTCATACGGGAACATGGTTATAAAAATGAGGGCGTGGCCTGCAATGTTTTGCCTGTTGGGGATGCCGACGGTGTTCCTCTTTATTGCTGGGGCAAAAAGTTAAAAAGTGAAACATATCTCCAAGTCCTTACTACTTCTGATGTGAAACCTACCGATGGCAAAAAGGGAGTCTTTAAAAAAATCAGGATGGATTGTTTGGCGATTTTACATGAAGAGCATCCGGAAACTCTGGATATCCTGAAGACGAAAACCGCTTACACACTTCTGCCATGTGACAACAATCTTACGGCGCTCGGAGTTTCCGAGGACGCGTATCAAAATGCCACATACCAAGCTGAAGTTCATGCAGCACTCGAACTTGGTATCGGGGAAATCGGCTCGTTGATGAAGCCGGTGTTTTATCAGGACAATGCTCATACCTTCTTCATCGAGCCTGATGTGACCGAACGAACCATTGAAGAGAAACAGGATTGGGTCACGACCACAACACGAACAGAAACAGGATTGATCGATTGGAATAGGGTAAAAGAAATCTCTGTGGCTTCAATGATACCCCGGAAGGCCCTGATTCCTGATCCAGCAGGCCCGATAGTCGATATCAGCCCAGAAGCGACCATCAATCCGGTGCTGGATGACTGGCTGGTGAATATGGGGACAGAGATCGGAAGAGCGTCGTGTAGGGAAAGAGTGTAGATCTCGGTGGTCGCCGTATCATTAAAAAAAAAAAGACAACCACGTCGGGGCGTAGACTGCT
>OESW01000091.1_pt1 | contig 10282 bp, 11 predicted proteins | sample 1534831 | NCBI WGS metagenome assembly OESW01 (sample SAMEA104161952, study PRJEB21768) | metagenome | isolation source: underground water
TCCACTGCGTCGGTAACACCATAAATGCGCGAAGCCACGGACGGGACTCCGCTTGCGCCTGCTTCAATAATGACCTGACCAAAGCCTTCGCGATAGCTGGGCAGGCAAAAAATATCCGCCGCTGCCATATAACGTTCAGGCTTGGGAGTAAAGCTTATCCGATTTTTGTGATTGATTGCTGCAAGCTATGAACACAACATCCCTAGCAGCTTGGCTGCTTTGTTTAAGCGCGTATCGAAGCAAGCAAAGAATATGGGAGACTGCGAAATGCGGCCTGCTTCAAAAGCGGCTGCGAGTTGGATGCTGTCATAGCCGCGTAATGCAAACGTATCGGCATATTCTCCCGCACGCTCAACCAACGGCTGGTCAATTTCCAGTACCACGAAGTGCGGCCAATCAGCCTCCAGCGCTGCCTTGGCCTGCTCGATGACCACAGCATCTTCTGGCACTTCCCGCGCTCGCCTGGACAATGCAGCATAGGCCTCTGCCCACGCAATACGGCACACTGCGACAGCCTCGGCTTCCAGCACCCGCGCTTTCAATTCCTCGCTCCCCACCTCAACAATGTAGAGTTTTACGAGCGCAGAGGTATCGCAGAACAAAATCATCCGCGATCTTCCAGCACCAACGCAGAAACCAGCTTGCCGTGCTCTTGTAACCTGAACGCGGCACCGACTGGCTTGCCACCTTGCCAAGTTGCGACACCCGCAGCCAACAGACACGACACACCAGCACTCTCGGTCGACGGCACACCTACAATCCGCGCCACCACCTTGCGATGTGAGGTTAGCTCAATCAACTGCCCGGATTGTGCTTGACCGACATAGCGGGACAAATGAGACTTGAATTCCTGCATAGACACTTGCATTTAAGACCTCTTTTTTTATTAAAACGAGGCTATTATGACCTTTTTATGTGCAAGAAGTCAAGGGTAAGTTAAAGACATTTAACTCGCGAACTGTTAGCTCGCGAATAAACAGCAACCTGGCAACTCTCAATGCTGGCCCAACAGTTTGCCGTAAAGCGCAAGCATTTCCTTGGTAATTTTCTGGCTGGGAAACAACTCCAGTGCGCGCACTCGTGCCGCCTCACCCATTTGTTGACGCATCTCGCGACCCCCTATCAGCTTTAGCAAAGCCTGCGTAAACGCTGCGACATCTCCGGCCGGAAACAACAATCCTGTTTTGCCGTCTTCCACTGCGTCGGTAACACCATAAATGCGCGAAGCCACGGACGGGACTCCGCTTGCGCCTGCTTCAATAATGACCTGGCCAAAGCCTTCGCGATAGCTGGGCAGGCAAAAAATATCCGCCGCTGCCATATAACGTTCAGGACTGGGTGTGAAGCTCACTCTGCGCAATTGACCGCGACTTTCCCCACAAATTTCCTGTATGTGTGTAAAAGGCACATCCTCCTCAGCCCCCACCAACAACAACACCGTGCCAGGTTTTTGTCGTGAAATTTCGGCAAAGGCGGCAGCCAAATCCAGCATGCCCTTATCGCGATTTAATCGCCCCAAAAATAGTAATACTGTTGCATTTTGGGTTATGCCAAGTTCCTGGCGCACCATGTTTTTTATGTGCGCATCAGGATAGAAGCGGTCTGGATCAACACCACAGATTGAACCGTGCCCGATGACAACACCCTTGCCTTGCTGTAAAACACCTTCAGAAACCAGAAAATCACGCTGTGATGGGCTATCTACCAGAACATGGGTTGCAAACAATACGATCAATTTATCGAACGTTTTGAGCGCCATGCGCTTCCATCCCAGCTTGTTCGCCCAAACTTGCCCGGTAAAGGTATGCATCCGAACAGGAACACCAGCCAACCAGCCAGCCAACATCGACAACAATCCCGTTTTGGGCATGATGGAATGAATCAGATCAAAGCGTTCGCGGCGAAACAATATTGCCAGTTGTACCAAGACAACCAGGTCACGCCAAGGTGATACCTTGCGTTCAATTGCAAGTGGGATGAATTGGGCATCCATGTCGTCTAGCAGTTCTGCGTCGGAAATATTAGTCACTATCTTGACCGACCACTTTTTCGCCGATGCGCGAATATGTTCCTTCATGAAAGAATGCACCACGGCGGGAATGGTGGCGACAAAACAAAGTTTTTTCATTTCAACTCACGCGCCGGGATCTTTGTTTATATGCCTCAACCAACTCTCGCAGCCCATCTTCCATTGAAATAACGTGGTGATAACCCAGCTCTTGCTGAATGCGCGATATCGGATAAGTCGAACGATTAACAAGCGCGTTGGCTCTTGATTGAGTAAGTGGAAAACCAGGTATTTTGCCTAAAGTTATTCCTGCTAACCGTGCGATTGGCTCCGGTAGTCTCAGCCATGGGGAAGTACGGCCAAGTGCATTGGCTATTACCGCAACAAAATGCTCTATCGTGCAGTGATCAGAAAGGTTGTACGTCCTGCCTTTTGCAGGCTGCATGGTTCCACAGCAAAGCAATCCCTCAACCACATTATCAACATGAATATAATTTGCGGATACCCCTGGCTTCCCGATATAAAAAAATAATCCCCGATCTATCATGGCTATCATGCTGAACAACGACTGATTTGTCATACTGGCACCAAACACGTTTGAAGGGCGCAAAATAGAGTAGCTGAATCCACCTTTGTTTGCGGCATCAACAACAATTTTATCGGACTCGGTTTTGGTAATCTCGTACTGCCCAACCGGATTCAAAGCCGAATCTTCGGTGATCGCACCATTTGACACCGGACCGTACACACCGACACTGCTCAGCTGCACCCAGTGACCGACTCGCCTAGAAGCTGCTTCGGCCAATTTGCGCGTTGCATCAACGTGCAACGCCCGCATGCTACTCGCATCCTTTAGTTGCCCTGCACAATGAAAAAGTACATCCACCCCATCCAGTATTGACGAAAGATCATAGGCCCCCACCGTCAGCAGGTCACACTTATGCGTTTCCACCAAAGAAGAGTTTCTGGACGGTGTCGAGCTGCGCGTCAGCAACCGCACTGTGTCACCCCGCTCGATCAGACGTGCAACCAGCTTCTTTCCTATGAAGCCGGTTCCACCCGTGATTGCTACTATCATGAACTTACCGTTTGACAGGTTATAAAAGCCACAGCCATCGAATAGCCATATAACCTCACCTTACTATCCCCCGCAGCCTTTGTAGCAAGCCCCAAATTGCGGGAGGAAAGTAGGTAGCCACGTAGAGTGCAAAGAATACCGGGCTGATCCAAATATATGGTTTAAGCGATACCTGCGCACGCTTCGAATCGCACTTATGCATGTAGGCAACGGCATACCAATAGCCAATCTTTGCTTCCATATATGCAATTTCATGTGAATATCGCTTTTCAAAATCCGGCGCCAAAATGCGTAACTTTCCGAGAATATATGCCATCTCTGGCGGGTATTTATCAACATGCCTGATACTGGACATGTTGTCATGAACCCGGTAGATAGCAGTCGGCTGCTTCAAATAACTCGCCTTTGAGGCATATAACAAGCGCATAAAAAGGTCATACTCCTCTGACAACTCCAGAGCAGGATCGAATAATTCATTTAAATTATGAAGTGTGGAACCACGCACCATCACCGTTTGCAAGTTGACCGGATAATGTCGAAGGAATGCCCCAAACACATTACCTTCTGGCTGTGGCCTGCGCAGCCCCAGAGTAGTGCGCCCGGTATCCGCCTGTAGTATGTAATAGTTGCTATAAACGAAATCGACTTGAGGATGGTCACGAAAAAGTGCCACTTGCCAAGCCAGCTTGTCCGGCAGCCAACGATCGTCGGTATCGAGAAAAGCAATCAGTTCGCCACGTGTGCTGCTGATAGCAGCATTACGGGCAGCACCCAGGGACATCGTTTGCTCACTGCGGAAGTACTGCAGCTTTTCCCCATAACTCCTGGCGATAGCCTCGCTACTATCGGTCGAGGCATTATCGAAAAAAACAATTTCCCAATTGTCATACGTCTGAGCGAAAACTGAATCAATCGCCTCACGCAAGTAGCGCTCGCCGTTGAAACAGTTCATGATTATGCTGACGAGCGGCCAACTCCCTGAATCCTCCTTCTGGCCCTTCAATGGCTCACCCACTGACTGCACCCAGCAATTTGCTCACACAATAATCAACGTCTGCCAAAGACAAGTCGGGATGAAGCGGGAGTGACAATAATCTGGGGAAAATATTGTCTATTACAGGCAATGGCAATACTTCGCCATGGCGAAAAAAAGTAAGCGCGTGATTGGGCTGATAATGCACACCCGTCTGTATTCCAGCATCCAGCATCCGGCTGCGGATTACCTTACGGTCTGTACCATCTGGCAGAAGGATCGGGTAAATATGTGGAACAACTTCAGCATAGTCGTGCGGAAGCCGGAAAAGCCCGGTAGCACCGAGCAGGAGCTCATCATATCGCCTTGCCAGCGCCCTCCGGTTGTCCGCAAATCTTTCCAGCCGCCCCAGCTGCACAAAACCAATCGCCGCCATGATGTCACTCATGTGATATCTCCAGCCTTGTGCCGAGACATCAAATTCCCAACTGCGTTCCCCTGCATACCTCCGTTCGCTATCCTTTTCCACCCCGAGCAATCGGGCATCACGAACCCTGCGTAGTACATCCTGATCGGATGTGACGACACATCCGCCTTCACCCGAAGTAATGTTCTTGATGCCATCGAAGCTGAAACAAACGACATCCCCCGTAGCCCCCACCCGGGCACCCCGATAGCTCGACCCGAACGCATGTGCCGCATCCTCGATAACCCGCAGGCCATGACGCTGCGCAAAGGCATATGTGCCGGCCAAATCTCCAACTCCGCCACTGTAATGCACCGGCATTACCGCCTTTGTTTGCGGAGACAATCGCTTCTCCGCATCACGCCAATCCAAGGTCAAGGTTGACTGACAAATATCACAGGCTATGGGCCTGGCTCCAGTCGCGGCAACAGCCTGAAAGGAAGCAACATAGGTCAGCGATGGGATAAGCACTTCATCCCCGATACCAATCCCACATGCTTGCAGTGCCAAATGCAGTGCAGCCGTACCAGTATTTACACAAACAGCCGGGCGGCCGAAAAAGGTTTCAAGCGCATTCTCAAAGCGCTGCACCTCGGTTCCCATGCCAAGAAACTCCTTGTCCAGCACCGCCATAACCGCCTGCTTCTCAGCCGCCGACAGGCAAGATTTCGACAGCCGAATCACTTGCTCACGCCCAAACTTTCCATGGCGCATCGCCCTTAGCCCATAACTCCTCGAGCACATTGCGGTCACGCACGGTATCCATGCACTGCCAAAAGCCTTCATGCCGATATGCCATCAACTCGCCCATGGCAGCTACACGCTCAAGCGGTTCTTTCTCAAGTACCGTATCATCGTCAGTAATCAGATCCAGGAAAGCCGGTTCAATAACAAAAAAACCACCGTTGATCCAGCCATGTCCCATTTGTGGTTTCTCTTTGAACGACCTTACCGCTTCGCCACCTAAATCCAGCTCACCGAAGCGCGCGCCCGGATGCACCGCCGTTACCGTCACCATTTTTCCGTGCGCCCGGTGAAAACGCACCAGCGCATCGAGATCAATGTTTGCCAGGCCATCACCATAGGTAAGTAAAAACGTCTCGTTCCCAACGTAACTGCGCATGCGCCGAACCCGCCCGCCGGTCATGGAGTTCATGCCGGTATCCACTAACGTCACGCGCCAATCCACTGGCTGGCTGGCATGATGGGTAACATCCCCGTTAGCCAAGTTGACCGTAAAATCTGAGTTGAGCGAATAATAATTCAGGAAATACTCCTTCACCGCCTGAGCCTTGTAGCCAAGCGCCAGATGAAAATCAGTATGCCCGTAACGCGCATAAATATTCATCAGGTGCCAAAGAATGGGATGTCCGCCGACAGGCACCATAGGTTTAGGGATGACATCGGTGAATTCGGCAAGCCTGGTGCCAAGCCCGCCAGCAAGTAGAACCACTTTCATTTCAAATACTCCATTAGCACGTCATTCCGGCGAAGGCCGGAATCCAGCAAAAACAAACACTCCGCGCAGCGGACAAAAGTGCCATGTTGACCCGCTTGCGCGGGAGGATTTTTAAACAACTGGATTCCGGCCTTCGCCGGAATGACGCAGTTTTGTACTAATGGATTATTTGGGTTCATTTACGTTCACTCCAATCGTATGGAATTTCATCTAAGGGTCGCCGATCAGCCTCGGCAGGATCATGCGGTAAATCGGCAACATTCAGCAACCACGAGTTTCCCTCAGAAACCCCCTGAAAAGCCATCCAGATACCCGGCGGAACGGTCAGCCTTGCATAGTGCCCCGGGTTACCCAGAATAACCTCAGAAAAATTATTTTTGCTGGACGAATCGGGGCGTTCATCATAGAGAATGAAACGAATTTTTCCGATGGGCACCACCAGGTTCAGCGTCATCCTGTTGTGGCGCTTCCAGGGCTTGATTTTCCCAGACTGCATCGTTGAAAAATAGGCCTCGCCAAACCCGTGATACCCTGCTTCACCCGCTTTCATTGCATGAAAAACATTTCCCCCAGGAGTTTCAATTTCCCGCAATGGTGTGACCAGAACGCCAGCAATCATGATGCTGCCCAAATGGCGCCCCGGTCACGGGCAAGCGATTCATACTCGGCAATCTGGCGCTGTGTCAGGTTCCACACATCAATATCCGATGATTCATAAAAGGAACGATACCAGGACGAAGTAAAACGAACCGTTTCGGCAAAATCCATCACCGGCCGCCAACCGATTTTATGCAATGCCTTATCACAGCACAGCTTAAGCAAGCCCGCCTCATGAAATGAAGGCGAGCCGGAAACGTCCTTCCATGCCGCACCGGGCCAATGCTCCTTGATCTTGTCCAATAGCTCGGCTACGGCATAGTTTTGATGCGCCGGAGGGCCAAAATTAAAGGGTTCACCATTAATGCTGGAATCGTTCGCCAAGCTGAGAGCCAACATCAGATAGCCGCTCAGCGGCTCCAATACATGCTGCCAGGGCCGCGTTGCCCGTGGATGGCGAATCTCAACCTTCTCCCCGCGCGACCAGGCGCGCGCGCAATCCGGCACGATTCGATCCTCTGCCCAGTCCCCACCGCCAATGACATTCCCCGCCCGGCCAACCGCCACTTTTACCGGTGAATCCGCCGCAGCGAAATAGGAATGGGCATAAGTCTTGACTATCAACTCCGCCGCCCCCTTTGATGCGCTATAGGGATCCTTTCCGCCCAAGGGGTCGTTCTCCCGGTAACCCCATACCTGCTCGATGTTGTCATAACTTTTGTCACTGGTCACAATGACAGCGGTGCAAGGATGCTGTGCCAGCCTCAATGCCTCAAGGACATTCGCCGTGCCCATTACGTTTGTTTCTATCGTCAGATGCGGATCGAGATATGAACGTCTCACCAGCGGCTGGGCAGCCAGATGAAAAACAAAATCAGGCTGCTCGTCTTTAATCAACCGTACTACAGACGCAAGATCACGGACATCGCCAATGTGGTGAGACAAACGCCCACCCATCCTGGCCGCATCGAAGTGCGCTGGAGACGTGGGAACACGATCTGAAAAACCGACAACGGAAGAACCCAGTCGCAACAGCCATGCCGCCAACCAGGAGCCCTTGAAACCGGTGTGTCCCGTGATAAGAACCTTCTTTCCATCAAATTGATTTAATTTCATTTGAGCATCGCTTTTTTGTTTGGATATACCGCCTCATTAACCACAGATTCAAGCATTAAAAACCATAGAGTGATGGGTTGCGCTGGTTTACGTAGTGCTTCAGTCAAACACGAAGCATTAGCCGTTTAAAACTCATCGTTGCGAAGCGAAAAATTTTTCTTGCTGTGGCCACAGGTTCACGGATCAGGCGCGACACAAGATGTTTCAAAGTACTCCACGGGAAGCACAACATCACCCACCAACGGGTCTTCAATCTTTCCAGTTCTACAAGTTTAATCAATTGTTGCGGTGTCCATAGCGGAGTTTGAAGCTGGAATTTTTGGATAGATAGGTTATCCCAATCAAAATCTGGAATCAGATAACCTTTCTTCTTGGCAATTTCCAGCACCTCCGAACCGGGATATGCAGTCAGTAGAGAGGCATGGGGAAACACCTTAAGTTTGCGGCAGAAAGCAAAGCTCTCTTTGATTTGATCCAGAGTTTCCACTGCATCGTGGCCGATATTTCCTACTACCAGATAAGTTCCAACTTCCATATCGTGTCGGCGAATGTCCTTTACTAGCTGGGGAATTTTGTCCAACTTGACCGGCTTGTTGATAATATTGTCCAGAACCCATTGATTGCCTGACTCGATTGCAATATTCACCCGATAACAGCCCGCAGCCTTCATCTTGCCAAGAATCTCATCATCGAGTAACCAGGGAGAAACGCCGTTCGGGGTGTCCCAATAAAGCTTGTAACGGGTAGCCATTGCGTCAAATAAATCGCCCGCCCGCCGCTGCTTGGCAATAAGCTGATCATCTTCAAAAAAAATTTCATCGATTTGGTACTTATTCAGCAGGTCATCGATTTCAGACAACACATTCTCGATGGAACGCATTCGAGGGCGGCGAGTGAACACCTTAAAAGCTGTGCAGAAATTGCAGTGATACTGGCAACCCCGGGAAGTAATCATGGAGACTGCCCGTTTGCCTTTCCCCACTCCCCCGTGGCGAACTCCTGCCGCGAAGTATTTTTCCATCGGCAATAAATGCCGGGCAGGGAAGGGCAGCTTATCCAAATCATCGATTGTGGTGGTTTTCTGAATCACAAAAGGATTGCCGGCCTCGTCCCGGAAAGCGATCCCATCAAGTTGGCGCAGATCCGCACCGGCTTCGATACAACGGATCAAGGGAGCAATCACATTTTCTCCCTCCCCGAGAACCGCCACATCTACGCAATGATCCTCAATGACTGATTCTGGTACACAAGTGGGATGAGCGCCACCGAAAATCACCACAATGTCACTATCCACTTCTTTGACTACTCTCGCCACTTGGTGTGCGTTTTTTCGCTGCGAGGTGAACATGCTCGTGATGCCCACCACATCAGGATTGGCTTGCGCAACAAACTCCTTGATCTGTTCGAAAGTCAGCCCAACGAGAATCTTGTCGTCATTGATACGGGTTTCCTGCCCCCAGCCATCAATGAATGCATCAAGAATCTGCACGTCAAATTGTTCACGCTCCAGCATCGAAGCGATATAGGCAATTCCAAGCGGCGCATTTGGGTTCATGTCCCCACGCGCGTTATTGGAAAAAGCGGGCGGCTGGATCAGCAATATTTTCTGTAACCGTGGTCGATGGGAAATAGGGGCTGGAGTTGCAGCAATGACAGGATTAGCTCCGCAACCCATTTGCCCCTGACCAATGTTGATAATTTTCTTACTCACTTAATAATCCTCAGTGCTCTGAACAAGCCAGCTTGCTTGCGCGAATATTGGCATCCAATCTGGGTCAACTTTTACTTTATCTGGAATCAGCGTACGCCCAACCAGCACTTCGCGCCCAAACTTCCACAACCACCGTATAGATACACCCCTTGTATATCCACCGGCAAAACCGAGAGTTCAAGCCACTGAATTAAAATGTTTGTAACACTGTACCAGTTGTCACAACGTTACCGGTCAACTTATAAATCATATTCGCATACTTTGACGCCATGGTTTCTGCAGTAAATAAAGCTCTGTATCTTTTATATCCCCGCTCCCCTTGTTCTTTTCTTAAGCCTTCATCTTTGAGCAGAATAACAATATTTCGCGCAAAGGAATCAACATCACGCCTACCTACACAGTACCCGCCTTCGCCATTGACTACTACCTCGGGTATCCCGCCAACATCTGTCGCGACAACGGGCACTTTGTGGGCCATAGCCTCAACACTGGTAAAGCCGAAAGATTCATATGCCTGGGAAGCAACAACGAGGACATCTGTATTGGCCAGCAGGTGTGAAATGTCAGTCCTGAAACCCATCAAATGCACATGATCACGCAACTGAAGATCTATCACATATCTACTCACCTGCTTTCTTTCATGTGGGAAACCATAACCGCAAATAAGCAAATGTGCATTGGGGACTTCTTCCAGAACTTTCTTGAATGCCTTAAATAAAAAATAATGCCCTTTACTCGGTCCATATGTACCTAACATAAGGCAAAGGGGGGTAGTGTTTGATATTCCGATTTCATCCCTGATGCTCTTTCCATGCGTAGATGAGATCGGAAGAGCGTCGTGTAGGGAAAGAGTGTAGATCTCGGTGGTCGCCGT
>OESW01000360.1_pt1 | contig 10252 bp, 6 predicted proteins | sample 1534831 | NCBI WGS metagenome assembly OESW01 (sample SAMEA104161952, study PRJEB21768) | metagenome | isolation source: underground water
TGCGCCCCAAACTTGTCGGAAAAATAGCCGCCCAACGCGCGCAGCACGCCCCCCGGTATGCTGAATGCGGCAGCCAGAAATGCTGCCGTCTTGAGGTCAAAACCGTATTCGCTGATGTAGTACTTGGTCATCCACAGCGCCATGGCCACGTAGCCGCCGAACACGATGGAGTAATACTGGCTGTACTTCCACACCACGGGATCTTTTAGCACCGCAAGCTGCTCGCCGATCGTCACGCTCTTGCCCACCACATGAGACGTATCGGTAAAGGTGAAGAACCAGAACAAAATCGCGGTAACCAGCATGAGTACCGCATAAGCCTGTGGCACCATCGTCCAGCCGTAAGCCACCACAATTATCGGCGCCACCAGCTTGGTCACCGCCGCGCCGGTATTGCCCGCGCCGAAGATACCCATGGCCAGGCCCTGCTGATCCTTCGGAAACCAGCGCGCGCAGTAGGCGATGCCCACCGTGAATGCACCGCCGGCGATGCCCACGAACAGGCTGGTGACAAGAAAGTGCCAGTACTCGGTGCACCAGGAAATGAAATAAATCGGAATCACGGTGGAGATCATCAGGATGAAAAACACGATGCGTCCGCCAAATTTGTCGGTCCACATGCCCAAGGGCAGGCGGATCAGCGAACCGGTGAGAACCGGCATGGCTATCAGCAGGCCGAACTGGGTCTCGTTGAGGCTAAGCGTCTTCTTGATCGGGATACCGATCACCGCGAACATCATCCAGATCATGAAACACACTGTGAATGCAAATGTGCTCATGATTACCACCGACCAAGCCTTGTATTTTTGCGATGCCATGGTGATCTTCCCCCTTTAGGGTTGACGTATCCAATAAGAGTAGGCTTGTCCAGATAGCATGCACATTCTTCCGAAGTACAAGCCAAGCGAGGAAAAAGAACTAGTTCTTTTGGGTAGCTACGGAGTTTTGCAGATTGGACGAAGCGATATTATTTTGCCGTCAAGAAAACGCCGGTAATTCCATTTCCCAATCATATAGTGAAATAGATTCATCGCACCTTGATCTATTCATGCGCCAGAAGAAGGGCGCGATGAATCTCACCCCTACCGAGTTATTTGGTTAAATGAGGCCATGCTCCACCGCATACACGGCAGCCTGCACGCGTTTGGCGATGTTGAGCTTGCGGAGAATGCCTTGCACATGAATCTTGATGGTGGATTCCGAGAGATTGAGCACGCGGGCGATTTCCTTGTTGCTGGCGCCACGGGCAAGCATGACAATGATTTCCCGTTCGCGCGGGGAGAGCTTGCCCGGATTAACTTCCACCACGGCAACCTTATCCTTGGGCGGGATACGCAGGGAATCCGCCAGCCGGTGCGCTATTTGCGGCGACATCACGGATTCGCCGCGCGCCGCCCGCTGTATGGACTCCAGCAAAAACTCGGTATCGATATTTTTCAGCAGGTAGCCGCGCGCCCCGGCGCGCAACGTATCCAGCAAATCTTCGGCATCTTCCGAAACGGTGAGCATGACAACATGCGTTTCCGGAACCTCTTCCGCCAGCACGCGCAAGGCTTCCAGCCCGCCTGTGCCGGGCATGTGCAGATCGAGCAGCACCACGTCTGGCTTGAGTTGTTTGGCGCGCTTGATGCCTTCCAGCCCGTCGCCGGCTTCGCCCACCACCTCGAATCCCTCATGCCGCTGCAGCGCCAGCTTGATGCCGCTACGAAACAGCGTGTGATCATCAACGATCAAAATACGTATTAGTTTCATACCCTCGAGTCTCTCCCGTACGGCAGAACAAGACGCACTTGCGTACCTTGTTCGAATTCCGATTCCAGCGTCAACTTCGCGCCTATGCGGTGTGCACGCTCGCGCATGATACTCAATCCCACATGAGTATCCCCGGCATCGTAAGTAACATCGAAGCCGGTACCGTCGTCGCGGATACAGAGCCCGACACATTCTCCGTCACTAACGAGCTCCACGTCAACGCGGCTTGCCTTGGCGTGCTTGCGTACGTTGGAAAGCGATTCATGCACAATGTGCATGGCCTGGAGCACATGTTCCGGCGGTATATCCGGTACCGTCCCGCGATGCGTTAAGGTGGTGCAAACACCGGTTTGCCCCTCGAATTTCTCCAGCGCGCTGCGCACGGCGGTTTCCAGATCGGCATTACCGAGGCGCGTGCGGAAATGCACCAGCAGCTCGCGCACATCGTCATAACTTTCCTGCACCCCTTCCCGCATTTGTTCCAGCCCTTGCAACGCCTCGGTGGTGCGCCCATGTTGCAGATCCTGGTGCAGTAATTGCACCTGAATGTTGAGATAGGCTAGCGACTGGGCGATGCTGTCGTGCAATTCTTGCGCCAGCAGGTTGCGCTCCTCCGACACCGCCATTTCTTTTTCGCGCGCGACGAGCCGCTGGTTTTCAATGGCGACGCCGAGGTGTTGACCCACCGACTCCAGCAGCCGGATTTCAGACTGCGGCAAAATGCGCGGTGTATCGAAAAACAAATTGATCATGCCCATCACCCGCTGTTTGGAACGGATCGGAACCGCCACCACCGCCTGGAATCCGTCCCGTTTGCATGCATGCAACAGCGGCCATGTTAATGAAGTAGAAAAATTGGAACTGATTGCAATGCCGTCACGCGCCACCTCTCCGCACAGGCAGTTGCCTACAGCGAGACAGGTTTCCTCGGCAAGAAATGATTCCGAAACTCCGCGCGATGCAACAATTTGCATTTGTTTCCCCTTGGTGTCGACCAGGCGCACCACGCCGTCACGCGCACCGATCAGAGCGGACAGTTTATCCAGCACGATACCGCACAGGGGTTCCGTTGCGGTCGAGGAATTAAGGAATGCAGCCACATCGTAGAGCGCCGTGAGCTCACGGTTTTTCACCTCAATGCTACGGGATTTTTCTTCCGCCCGCTGTTCCAGCGTAGCGTAAATATCCTGCAACTTGTCGGCCATCTGGTTGAACCCCTCGGCCAGCTCGCCGAATTCGTCCCGTTTGGCGACCTGCAAGCGCACACCGAAATCCGCCTTGCCCATGCGCTGGATGCCCTCCCGCAAGCGGTTGACAGGGCGCACCACCATCAGCGAAAACAGGTTCATCAGCAATACCGTGCCGATCAACGCCAGGCCCATCAGCCCGATCTGGAAGGAACGCAGCAGTATGGTGGCGTGATAGTTGCTGTGCTCTATCATGGCCACCAAATCGTTTACGCTATCGACAAAATTTTCTACGGCACGCCGGTACTCCACCAACATCATTTCCTGCTTTGTTTGCTCTGTAGCATCAAGAATGCGCCTGATGCGAGGTTTGATATCGGCCTGCCAAGCTTTGTGTAATTTGGCCATCTGGGCACGTACGTCCTCATCCTTGGGCAGCGAAAGCGGTCGCTGCTGGTCGCCACGATCAAGGTCGGACAGGACTTTCTCGAACTTTGCGATCTTCGCTTCGATGTCACGCCGCAATTCAACAGAAGGGTACTGCACCTGCTGGGCAAGCAGGAAAGCGATATGGAACGAACGCATGCGCTCGCTGCCGGCATCGTTAATCGCTGCGGCACCGCCCTCCAGCCGCCAGGACACATACAGCGTAGAACTGATACCGACCAGGGCAACGAGAAAATAGAACAGCAGCAGGCCGGTGATCTTTTCCTGAAGTTTCAATGCAACCATGCGAGTCTCTTGCCGATGTTAGTAAAGTGGATTACCCCTGCCCGGTTGACTAAGAGCCCATTTCAGGCAGCCTTCCCAATTTGATAAAGATTACGGAACGGGTTCATGATGCGGGCAAGACACCGTTTGCGCAAGTGATAGAGTGCGTGCCGGCAACAAGAAATCGTCCACGTACTCAATTTGGCGGAATCACCATCAAGATTCATGCGCAATGCATCATCTGCAAAAACAACATTGCCTAACGCATGCAGGCCGCCATGTTTGGCCTTCGAAAGTGTCAACTTTACCTTATTAGTGCAGTAAGGATAGTGGAATTGACACAGCCGAGTGCAAAGTTGACACGCCTGACCTGGTTATTAAATTGGAATAACACCGCTCCACCTATCCAGAAAGAACCTTGCACATCAAGAAAGCACAATGGCATTATGCGCGTTAGCACTATTTAAAAAATGTCCTGACACGTACGTCCGGCTATTAACTGGCGCCACAGCACATATGAAATCATTTAGCCAGCGCAAAGGGATCGTTCCGATTGCTGACGCCATTCAGGTCAACAGCATGAATGATGCCCTGCGAAACCCGCTGTGGAATGCCTTGGACGTCTCGCTTTGATTGAGCGATGGCTTCCTGTACAAGCAGCATGGCTCGCCCGGAATTGATTTTTTTCAGTGAAGCTCTCTGGTTTGATTACTTCAAGAAACCCATCGATTCACGGCCACGCAATAGTTCCGGCAAACTGAGGGAAATCCAAGCGTGTTTTTTGGCTGTTCTTGGAACGAGGTCCAGCCAGAAGCTGTCTCAAAAAACATTGTGGTTCCATAATATTTTTTGAGGCAGCTTAAGACAGTAACAAACGTACAAGGCGATGCATATGACGATCAAGGAAGCCAAGCGCAAGCTCCATGACGACACCTTCCTGCTGGGCAGGTTTCGCCGGCAGCCCGCCATCCGCGAACTTTCGGCGTCGTCCGATCCGGACTCGGCAATCGTCTTGGCCGAAGCACTAGGCAAAGGCCATCCCGATGCCGTGCGGATCGACGCCGTCTTGCGACAACTTTCTGCCGAACGTGACGCAGACAAGGTGCTGGCTTTGTGGGAGCACTGGGCCCAGGCGCCGACTGCTCCGATCGCGGCCATCCTGGCACACCTGGGCTGGCCGACGAGGTGTGTAGTGCAGGCAAGAACAGTGAGTGATATCCTCGCCTTGGCAAATCATGACGCCGCCCCGGAAATCCTGAAAGCGGTTGCTGTCTTCGCGCGCAGCCTGCCGTTGGCGGACGATGGCGTCAATGATGCCATCTACGGCGCTTGGGTGCGTTCCCAATCGGACGATCTGGAACGACTCATCACTGAGCAGGAAAGGCAGCCCGGCAGCCCGGCCTCGGCAATCGCCCTGGCCGAAGCGCTAAGCAAAGGCCATCCTGATACCATGCGGATCGACGCCGTCTTGCGACAACTTTCTGCCGAACGTGACGCCGACAAGGTGCTGGCTTTGTGGGAACACTGGGTACAGGCGCCGACCGCTCCGGTCGCGGCCATCCTGGCACACCTGGGTTGGCCGGCGGGGGGTGTGGCGCAGGCAAAAACAGCGCGTGACATCCTCGCTTTGGCAAATCATGGCGCCGCCCCGGAAATCCTGAAAGCGGTAACGGTCTTCGCGCGCAGCCTGCCGGTAACGGATGAGGGCGTCAATGACGCCATCTACGGCGCATGGGTGCGGTCCCAGTCGGACGATCTGGAGCAACTTATCACCGGGCAGGAAAGGCAGCCCGGCAACCCGGCATTGGAGGCGCTGCATGCGCTGGTGGCGGGCAAGCCGAAGCGCTATGCCGCGCTGCACGACGAAAACGGCCACCTTCTGATTCAGGCTTATGCCATGGCCCCCGAACATCTGCGCGAGCGCCTGGCGCGCGCGGTCGCCGCCAGCCACGACCGCCGCATCAAGGCCGCATACCGCGAAGCCTTGGCCGGCAGCGGTGCGGACGCAGCCAGCAGCATCGACAATCTCAGGCTGGTCGCCGACGAAGACGGCCTGTTCGAATCTTGCCGTTCCCTCAGGTTGATGCAGGTTCTCGATCTGTGCGAACGCTGGGCCGGCATTCCCGCACGCCCCAGCGGCGCCAGTCAGCGTGCCGCCGTTGACCGCGCGGTGTCCGCCTACCGGCGCCTGAAAGACTTCAAGGCAGAGAAAGGCCCCGCCCTGCCAACCGGTATGGTGGATATCTTCGATTGGTGGCGCACCCATGAACCCGGCGATGCCCAACTGCGTAGTGACCTGGAGGCTGACGATCCCTTCGCCAAGGCGCGCGGCCTCTATCTCGGCCATAAATGCGGCATCATTGATGCCTCGCAAGTTGCTGCCGCAGCAATGAGCCAACACTGGCCCGAGCGGCTGATGGCGCGGCTCGTCGACCCCGCATTCTGCGCGCAGCCCGGCGAGGAACATGTGTTCTGGGCCACGGCCTGTGCCGGTGATGTCAGATTGCTCAATGCGCCGGTGGGCGGCACGCCCGAAGATTACGCCCACCACACCGCACTCCTCGCCGCCATGCCGGACAATCCGATCGACGTCCGCAACCGGGGTTTACTGGAAATACTGTGCGCGTTCCAGGAAGTCTTCGTGGGAGCCGGTATCACGGTGGACGCAAGCGCCGAGGCCGCAGACCGCCATGCCGTCGAGGTTGAGGATGCGCCCGATGAAGTATTCTGAGAAACTGTCTTTAAAATTGCGCGGAGGATGTCTGCGGTGTTGCGCGGTACTCGAAATCCTCATGTACTATTTGTACACTCCGGTTTCTGCGTTCCTTGCACCTTGCATCCACCCCTCCTCGCGAATTTTCAAGACAGCTTCTGAACTTTCTGGCGGTGATATATCGAAAGGAGCAGAGGGAATTCGATCATGACAGCGCAGACAAACAATTTTGCGGCGCGCCTTCGCGCCGCGTTGGGCGTGCTGGCGGGAAACGCGCCGGAAGACCTGCGCAACCGCGTCGCGTCGCTGGAGCTGGATCTGTGCCAGAAGGATGAAGAAATCGGCGCGTTGCGCGAAGAATATGAGCGGCTGCGCCAACAGGGTGAACGCGAGCGCGACAGCGCGGCGAGCGCCGGATTCGATGCGCTGGCGCGGCGCTTGGCGCCACTGCTGTCCCAGTTTGCCACGATGGAATCAATGAGCGGCAGCGAGCGTGCGCCACGCCTCGAAGATGTATTCAAGCTGTTCGATATGCTGGAGCGCGTGCTGGCCGATGGTGGACTCACCCGCATCGGCATGGTGGGCGAAGAGACCGTTTTTGATGCGCGCTGGCATCAGCGCATGGGCGGTGCCGAAGTTGACGACGGCGACAGGATCCGGGTGCGTTTCATCGGCTACCGGCTGGGCGAAACCGTCCTGCTGAAAGCCATGGTCAGCCAGGCAGTGGGCGGGGGAAATTCCGGAGAAACGCCATGACGCTGGCGCTGGATTTCGGCACCTGCAATACAGTGCTGGTGCGCTGGAACCCGGCCACGCGCCGCGCCGAGACCCTGCGCCTGGACGGGCTGACCAAGACTTACCGTTACCGGCTGCCGGGGGAAGAGATCACGCAGGAAGTGGCAGTGATTCCGTCGCTGGCGCATTATGGCGAAGGCAACACGTTGCGCACCGGCGCAGAGGTGGAAAACGCCGGGCTGGCCAGTCATCGCGGCACCTTCAGCAAATTCAAACTCGACATCCTGCGCGACAACAATCGCGCCCGCCGCATCAACGGCGATCTGATCACTCCGCGCCAGGCAGGCGAAGACCTGATCGGCCAGATACTGATGTCCGCCGCAGCCCATGCAGGCGAAGACCTGGTAGTCACGCTGCCGGTGGAGGCCTACGACAAGTATGCCGACTGGCTGCAAGGCGCGGTGCTGAAGAGTTATCGCGGCACGGTGCGCATGCTCGACGAGGCGACCGCCTGCATCCTCGGCTACGATGCCCATGTGCGCGAAGGCCAAGTGTATGTGGTGTTCGATTTCGGCGGCGGCACGCTGGATGTGTCGGTGGTCAAAACGCGCGACATCGGGATGGGAGATACGCAGTTGTGCGATGTGCTCGGACGCGCCGGGGAAGAGATCGGCGGCGCGCTGGTGGATCAGTGGCTGCTGCGCCAGATGCAGGATGCCCAGCAACTCACGGACCAGGACCTGGCAGACGTCGGCGTCGCTTTACTGCATGCTGCAGAAGAAGCCAAAATACGCCTCTCGGGCGGTGAAGAACGCGTCGAGGTCGAGCAGTTCAACGACATCACAGGGCAACTCATCAGCCACACCTTTACCTTCGGCGGGCTGCGCGAATTGCTGGAAAGCCCGCGCTCCGAATTGCGCGGTGCGAGCCTGTACGGCATGGTGGTGCGCACGCTGGATCGCGCGCTGGACACGGCCAGGAAATACGGCGCCGAGAAATCCCAGGTGCGGGAAGTATTCCTGGCCGGAGGCTCCAGCCTGCTGCTGGGCGTGGTGCAGCGGGTGCGCGAACAATTCGATGGCTGCCCGGTGCATTGCGAATCCCCGTTCGAGGCCATCGCCCGAGGCGCCTGCCGCTATGCCGGAGAAGACCTCAACCAGAAACTGGTTCACGACTACTGTTTGCGCAGTTGGGACAGGGAAGCGAAGGATTACGTGCTGGTGCCGGTGGTACCGAAGGGAACCGCCTATCCGACCGAGGGCACGGTGACCAACAAATTCATCAACGCCGCGTGCGAGGGAGCGACGCGGCTGGGGCTCGTGGTGACCGAGCGCTCCGTGATGGTGCGCCCGGAAACGATTTACGAGATGGAAGGCGGCAGTCTCAGGCCGGTACAGATGTTGCGGCGCGAAGACATCGCATTGCGCCAGTTGAACCCGAATGATTCGGAATTCATCCATGCCGACCCGCCCTGCACCCTCGGCGAGAAGCGCTTTGTGGCGGGTTTCGGCATAGATGCCAATAAGCGCCTCACGTTGTCGCTGAAGGATTTGCACCCAAACAACCGCTCTTGCGTGCAACTCAGCAGCGGCGAACGCATGTACCTGCCGGTGAAGAACATGCCGTTCGTGAAACTGTAGGCGGCAATGAACCAAATTTCCGTATTTGAACCACGAAGAACACGAAGGCACCGAAGAAGAACAATGGGCCATCTGCAAAATTGGATTCGTCTTGTTGGTGATATTCCAATATCAAGCAATTCCTTGAAAAATCTTCGTGATCTCTGTGCCCTTTGTGGTGAAGTGAGTTTCTAAGGATGAACAATTTATCCACACTCAACCTTGCGGCATTTCTGCCGCGCTCCCGCGCCAATGGCCCGGGGCTGCGCTCGGTGCTGTGGGTGCAAGGCTGCTCGTTGCGCTGCGACGGCTGTTTCAACCCGGGCTTCCAGCCCTTCGCGGGCGGGTATGAATCAACGGTGGATGAGGTCATCGCCCTGCTGCTGGCGCAACCGGATACCGAAGGCGTGAGTTTTTCCGGCGGCGAACCCTTCGCACAGGCAGCAGCGCTGGCCGAAGTGGCGGAAGCGGTGCGCGCCTCCGACAAGGGCGTGATGATCTTTACCGGCTACGAAGCTGCAACCCTGCAAGCGAGCAGCAATCCCGGCGTGCAGCGGCTGCTCGCCGCCGCCGACCTGCTGGCCGCCGGCCCCTATCGGCGCGACCTGCCGCAACGCCATCCGCTGCTCGCCAGCACCAATCAGGAACTGCTGTACTTGACCGAACGCTATCGCAGCGTAGAGTTAGGGCCGCGCCGCAGCGAGTTTCGCATCGGCGCCGACGGTGGGGTGTCGGTAACGGGGTTCCCGGTTACTATGCAATTGACACGATAACGAGGAGTCACGCATGTTCTTTCAAGACGAATTGAAACTGCATTTCGATGCCCGCATCGCGGTCATCAATGTGGTCAGCACCGAGGAAGCACGGGTGCTGCGGGAACTCATGGAGCTGTCCAGCCGCCCCGGCTGGCCCGAAGAAGAGGGGCTCTACACATGGGACATCGGCGACCAGTTCATCTGCCTCAAGAAGGCGCGCGAGACTTTCGATGACAAGCGCGAAGCCACGCCGGACACGATCCTGCGCATGATCCGCGATTACAAGGGCAGCGCGACTTTCGTGCTCAAGGATTTCCACCAGATATGGGAAGCCAAGCGCGGCACCCTGCGCAGCCTGCGCAACCTCGCGGCGCAACTGCCGGAAACGCAGCCGCGCAAGAACGTCGTCATCATCACGCCCGAATACTGCCTGCCGCTGGAGCTCAAGCACGACGTGCCGGTGCTGGAGCTGGCCAAACCCAATGCCGAAGAAATGGATGCGCTGCTGGAACGCACCGCCGGTGCGAGCGGCGCGCTTGCGCAAGTCGAACCGGCGTTGCGCATCAAGCTGGTGGAGGCGGCGCTCGGGTTGACCAGCACCCAGGCCGAGAGGGTGTTCCGCAAGGCCGTAGTGACGGCGAGCCGGGGGCGCACAAGCGCGCGCCTCGACGAGCGTTGCGCCGACCTGATCACCGAGGAAAAATGCGCCATCATCCGCGAAAGCGGCGCGCTGGAACTCTATCCCTATGTGGAAAACGCCGACCGCATCGGCGGCCTGGA
>OESW01000238.1_pt1 | contig 10199 bp, 13 predicted proteins | sample 1534831 | NCBI WGS metagenome assembly OESW01 (sample SAMEA104161952, study PRJEB21768) | metagenome | isolation source: underground water
TTTTTTCAAGCAGAAGACGGCATACGAGATACATCGGTGACTGGAGTTCAGACGTGTGCTCTCCGATCTTTGCAGTCCCGCGCGATTTCTCGGACTATACTGTCCGTGTAAATGAAGAAGCCATGCCTTCCGGCGTGGAATTTATCAGGAGGTGTTGAAATGGAATGGAGAGACCGTATTATTTCCGACCCCAATATTTTGGTGGGCAAGCCTGTCATCAAGGGAACCCGGATTTCCGTCGAGTTGATTTTGGGCTGGCTGGCGAATGGCTGGACATTTGAGCAGGTTCTGGAATCCTACCCACACATCACGCGCGAAGACATTCTGGCTGCGCTGGCTTTTGCCACCGAACGGCTGCATGAGGAAGATTACATTCCGTTGCCCAAGCTAGCCGCATGAGTATCGCCCTCCTCGCCAACGAAAACTTCCCTGCACCTGCAATTCGCAAGCTGCGCGATGCAGGCATGGATGTGGTCGCCGTGAGTGAGGTGATGCCCGCCGTCAGCGATAAAGAAGTGTTGGAATATGCGCGACGTGAGCAGCGGTGGATTGTGACTTTTGACCGGGATTATGGCGACCTGATTTTTAGAGAAGGCTTGCTTCCCCCGCCCGCAATTCTTTTCTTCCGCCAAGAGCCTTACCCGCCGGATCGCCCTGCCGATCTTGTATTGGCAATGCTTTCCGAGCCACGGCAAGCGGAAGGCTGCATGGTTGTCATCAGCGAACGAAACATCCGGCGAAAACATTTCCCTATCAGTGGCTGATGGAAGCCGCCGATCCCATCATGCTTTCCGCGCTCCAGCACTGGAGCTATTGCCCGCGTCAATGCGCGCTGATTCATCTGGAGCAGGCGTTCGACGAGAACGTCCACACCATGCGCGGCAACGCGGCGCATGAGCGGGTGGATGCGACGGGCTTCGAGACGTTCGAGGGTGTGCGCAGCGAGCGCGCCTTGCCGGTCTGGTCAGATCGTCTCGGGCTGATTGGCAAGTGCGACGTGGTGGAGTTTCATCCTGACGGGCGCATCCATCCGGTAGAGTATAAGCATGGCAAGAAGCGTGAAAAAATTCACGATGACATTCAGCTCGCAGCGCAGGTGATGTGCCTGGAAGAAATGACTGGCAAGGCCATCACGCATGGCGCGATTTATCACCACGGTTCGCGGCGCAGGCGTGAGGTGGCGATTACGCCGGAGTTGCGGCACCAAGTGGAAAACACCATTGCCGACATCCGCGCCATGCTCGCTTCCGGCAAGCTGCCGCCGCCCGCGAACGATGCGCGCTGCAAGGAGTGCTCGCTGAAGGAAATCTGCCAGCCGCAGGCTGTCGCTAAACGTGCAACACGGCATAGTTTGTTGGAGACTTTGTTCGATCCGGAGGCTACGTAAAAATGGCGCGCCAGCTTCTCAACACGCTCTATGTGATGACACCGAACTCCTACCTCCATCTGGAGAACGACACGCTGCGAGTAGATGTGGAGCGCGAGAAAAAATTACAGGTGCCGCTACATCATCTGGGCAGCGTGGTGTGTCTGGGCAACATCATGCTCTCGCCTGCGTTGATGCACCGCTGTGCGGATGACGGCATCAGCCTGGTGTTGCTGAATAATCAAGGGCGATTCAAGGCGCGCCTCGAAGGCCCGGTGTCCGGTAATATCCTGTTGCGGCAGGCGCAGCATCGCTTCGCGCTGGATGAAAAATTTGCACTGGGTATTGCTCATAGTGCGATTGCCGGAAAGTTGCGCAATGGACGCCAAGTTTTACTGCGTGGGGCGCGTGAAGCAGGTAATGAGGAAGATAGCCACGCACTTACAGCAGCAGCCGAGACACTTTCCATCTCTTTGCGCAACATCCCGCATGCACCCGATCTGGATGTAGTGCGTGGCATTGAGGGCGATGCAGCAAAAAACTATTTCGCGGCGTTGCCTTTGTTGGTCAGGCGCGAGGCACGCGATAAATTTACGATGGATGGGCGCACTCGGCGACCACCGCGCGACCGGTTCAACGCGCTACTTTCGTTTCTCTATTCCATGCTGATGAACGACTGCCGTTCCGCGCTGGAAGCGGTCGGCCTTGATCCACAGCTTGGCTTCCTGCATACCGTTCGCCCCGGACGCGCCGCTCTCGCGCTGGATTTGATGGAAGAGTTCCGCGCCATCTTCGCTGACCGGCTGGCGCTCACCCTGATTAACCGGGGGCAGATCGGTCCCAACGATTTTTCCGAACGTGAAGGCGGCGCGGTGCTGCTCGAAGGCGATGCACGCCGCACCGTGGTTACTGCATATCAGGAGCGCAAACAGGAAGAGGTGATGCACCCGTTGCTGGAAACAAAAGTGCCGATTGGTCTGCTGCCGTTATTGCAAGCGCGGTTCATGGCACGCACCCTGCGCGGCGAAATGGAAGGCTATCTCCCGTTCCTTTACCGTTAAATGCCATGCTGATTATTATCACTTACGATGTATCAACCGTAACCGCCGCCGGGCGCAAACGCCTACGGCGTGTTGCGAAAGTATGCGAGAGCACTGGGCAGCGTGTGCAAAATTCGGTGTTTGAGTGCAAGGTCGATCAGATGCAGCTTGAAGAATTGGAGCGGCGACTACTTGATGAGATAGACGAAAAAGAAGACAGCCTGCGCTTATACCGCTTGGGCCTGTAGCGCCCGCGCCTCGGCGCGGGCAAGGGTTGAAACATGAAGAAAAGATAGGGTGAATTTTCTTTCCTTGCTATTCGGCGTAAAATCCAGGCCGTCAAAACGTCCTGGAGGGCACGCCATGAGCAACACCATCACATTGCCGCAAACACTTATCAAGCGGCTGGAAAAAATCTCTGCCGGGTCGCGGAACACCCCGGAATCCATCGTCAAGCAAGCAGTCAAGAATCAGCTGGAATATGAAGAATGGAAGCTCGAGCAGATTGATGCCGGGCTTACCGAATTAAAGGCGGGGAAGGGTATCCCGGATGCAGAATTCTGGGCACGGGTGGGATCGGTCAAGAATGCCAGAAAAAAAGCTGCTTGAATGGTCGCCGCGCTCCTTGCGGAATATTGAATCCACCCGCGACTACATCGCGGCGGACAACCCGGTTGCGGCGCAGGCGGTGCTTGATGCCATCCGCCGGGCGGCTGACGGCCTGCGCAGTTTTCCGATGCTTGGGCATGTCGGGCAAAGGCCGGGAACACGAGAACTGGTCATGGTCAAGTATCATTATTCCCTGATTTACCGCCTGACGCCGAAGAAAATCGGCATTGTTGCAGTTGTTCATCAATCGAGGAAACATCGGGCATGACGCGCGGCCAGCTTGCGGCACTATTCCTGATCGGCGGGGTGGTGTTGCTGGCCTACCTGCAAAGCTACAAAGTAGCGCAATATCTCAAGCTGCAGGATGCCGACCCGTCACAGGGCAAAGAAACTCCCGTCTAATTTCGCGTGCCGTATTTTCTCGGCAACATTCCAGTATTTAATGTACCAATCCTTGCGCCAGGCGATGGTAGCGCCCGCGCCTCGGCGCGGGCGAGGATTGAAACTGCGGGTCAATTGAAAGCAATCCAAGCAAACCATATAGCACTCTCTCTTGCATCCAGCGTTCTCGCTTCGCGAGGTTTGGCAAAAAGATGCCTCAACTGCCGCCTTATGGCACACTTACGCCCGTTCCAACCATCGGCAGCCTTACCTTGCGCCCCTACGAACTCCTCATCGGCCTGCGCTATACCCGTGCCAAGCGGCGCAACCATTTCATTTCCTTCATCTCGCTGATCTCCATGCTGGGCATGGCGCTGGGTGTGGCCGCGCTGATTGTGGTGCTGTCGGTGATGAACGGGTTCCAGAAGGAAATCCGCACGCGCATCCTCGGTGTCGCGCCGCACCTGCAAATCAGCGGCACCGACGACAACCGCCTGACCGACTGGCAGCCCACCCTGCAACTCACGGCGAAACATCCGCAAGTGGCCGCCGCCGCGCCCTTCGTTGCGGGGCAAGGCATGGTGTCGCTGAACGAAAGCGTGCAGGGCGTAATGGTACGCGGCATCCTGCCACAAGACGAAAGTAAGGTGGTTGACCTGTCCGACAAGATGAAGGCCGGCTCGCTGCAAGCTTTGCAGGAAGGCGGTTTCGGCATCGTACTCGGTTCCGACCTGGCACGCGCGCTGGGCGCGCATCTGAACGACAAGGTGCTGCTCATCGCCCCGCAGGGGCAGATCACCCCGGCAGGCATGATGCCGCGCCTCAAGCAGTTCCGCGTGGTGGGTGTTTTCGAGATCGGCATGGCGCCCTACGATAATGCGCTGGCGCTGATCCACATGGGCGATGCGCAGAAGCTCTACCAGATGGGCAGTGCGGTGAGCGGCATCAGCGCGCGCCTGCACAACCTCGACCTGGCGCCGCGCGTGGCTCTCGAACTGGGGCGCGAATTGCCGCGCGGCACCTTTGCCAGCGACTGGACGCGCCAGCACGCCAACTATTTCCGCGCAGTGCAGATCGAAAAGAAAATGATGTTTATCATCCTCTCACTCATCGTCGCGGTCGCCGCGTTCAACATCGTTTCCACGCTGGTGATGGCGGTCACCGACAAACAGGCCGATATAGCCATCCTGCGCACGCTGGGCGCTTCGCCCTCCAGCATCATGAAAATTTTCATCGTGCAGGGCGCGCTGATCGGCATCATCGGCTCGCTGCTCGGGGTGGGCGGCGGCATATTGCTGGCGCTCAACATCGACACCGTGGTGCCGTTCATCGAGCGCCTGATCGGCACGCATTTTCTCGCCAAGGACGTGTATTACATCAGCGAACTGCCTTCCGATCTACATCGCGGCGATGTGCTCATCGTGGGATGCTTCTCCTTTCTCATCAGCCTGCTCGCCACGCTGTATCCGAGCTGGCGTGCATCCAGGACGCAACCGGCGGAGGCGTTGCGCTATGAATAAGCTAAGGACTGAGGGCAGAGGGCTGAGGACTGAGGTTGTAATTAACTGCCGCGACCTGCGCAAGACCTTTACGCAGGGCAAGCTCAACGTGCCGGTGCTGAACGGCGTCAATCTGGATGTCATGCGCGGCGAACGCATCGCCATTGTCGGCGCATCCGGTTCCGGCAAAAGCACCCTGCTCCACCTGCTCGGCGGGCTGGACAACGCGAGCAGCGGCAACGTATCCATTCTCGGCCAGGACGTGCAGGCGATGAATGAAACGCAACGCGGCGACGTGCGCAACCGTTCGCTCGGCTTCGTGTACCAGTTCCATCATCTATTGCCCGAATTCACCGCACTGGAGAACGTCGCGATGCCGCTGCTGATCCGCGGCATGAAACGCGCGGAGGCCGAACCGATTGCAGCAACGATGCTGGAACAGGTTGGGCTGGCACAACGCATCCCCCACCTGCCCGCCGAACTCTCCGGCGGCGAACGCCAGCGCGTCGCCATGGCGCGCGCCTTGGTCACCGAACCGGCCTGCGTGTTGGCTGACGAGCCCACCGGCAATCTGGATCGTGCCAGCGCCCGGGCGCTGTTTGAATTGATGCAGGAACTTAACGCGCGCCTCAACACCAGCTTGATCGTGGTCACCCACGATCTCGAACTGGCAAACAAGATGCAGCGTCAGTTAAGTTTGATGGATGGGGTATTACATGCTGCATGAGTAACGCGTGCAGGAGTTCAATAGGCCCATATAAGCTCCCAGCCGGCTTGAAGAGCCAGGTGATAACAAAGCAATGAATCTGCAACCATCCCTTGCCCGCATGCGGCAACTTGCACCCTTGTCGCTGGTATTGCTCAGCGCAACGATAGCCGCCACCGCCTACCTGTATTCGCTTGACTACCCGTTTGTTTTTGACGACACAGCTTACATCACTGAGAACACTAAACTGGCCGGGCTGCACCTGACCGAACTGTGGCGCCTCTTTACCGAGCCGTATAACGTCATGTCTGAGTTCCTTCCGCTGCGGGAGCTTTCCTACTGGTTCGACATTACGCTGTTCGGTCTGTCCCCCTCCGCGTTTCGGCTGCATAACATTTTTTTATATCTGCTTTGCCTGCCGCTGGTCTATGGCACGACGCTGGGCTTGTGGCGATATTTCCGTCCGGCGGATGCTGCCAGCGCGCCATGGGCCGCAGCTACCATCACCGCATTGTTTGCGCTGCATCCCTCGCATGCCGAAGAGGTGGTGTGGATCAGCGGCCGCAAAGACGTGCTTTCAGCCATGTTTTCGCTGCTTGCACTCTGGCTCGCCATGCGCGCCAGACGGGAACAGGGGCTTTCCGCGCCGCATGCCGTAGCAGCCCTGGTTGCGTTGCTGGCGGCGATGCTCTCGAAGGCTACAGCAGCTGCCGTAGCACCGGTCATCGCCATGCTTTGGCTGATTTTCTGGCGCGATATTCCGGCGCCGGGTAGGCGCCGCTCCCTGTTGTTGTGGCCTCTCGCCAGTCTATTGCTGGCAGCGTGCGCCGCCCTGATCTTTACGGCGTTCATTACGTCAAGGACTCCATTCTATTTTGGAGTTGAGGCTGTCACCCGATTGTTAGCCGTGCTGGGATGGCTGGCCCGCCTTGCCGTCAGCCCGGAAAACCGTCATTTCTTTTATCCGGTATTCGAGGATCCATACCTGCCCGTCATGGTCGCCCTCGGGGTGGCGGTTCTGGCTGCTGTCGCAGCCGGCGGGGTGATGCTCCTGCGCCGACGCTCGCTTGAGGGGTTTGCCCTGGCCGCTTTTTTGCTGCTCTGCGTGCCTTACCTGCAACTGATTCCCTATCGGCCGCCTTCGCTCGTTTCAGACCGTTTCCTGGCGCTCGCAGCATGGCCGGTCGTGCTGTTGCTTGTCGCCCTGTCCTGGCGTTTGAAACCCGTGCCCCGCACGGTACTATTGCTCGCCATTGCGTTGCCATGGGGCTTCCAAACTGTAGAACGGCCACGCGACTGGCGCAGCGCTGAAGCGATGATAGACACCGATTTGCGTGCCTACCCCGGATACTATATGCCTGCTTTGTATAAAATCGTTGCTATCCAGTTGCCACGTGGTTTGTATCGCGAAGCAAATGAGACGGCCAACAGCATAACCATCCCCGAGTTCCGGGATATCTTAATTGAGCTGATCAAGGTTGACTATGCCGTGCATGTCGATGCCGTTTCGACTGGCAAGCCCCAGGAAGCGATGGATCTACTCTGGGAATTAGGGCTTAACCTTAATCAACCGCATGTTCAAGCCAAGTGGAATTCGCCTGTAAACCACCTCTGGTCACAAAGGGGATTTGTGGTTGCACTTGAATGGGAGTATCTGGCTAAGCAATTCCCTGACAATGCATTGGTGCGCTATAACGCCGGATTACGGATGTCGGATATCTATAGGTACAAAGACTCAGCAGATCATTTGCGTGTTGCAACTGAGTCGCAACGCCTCCCGGAATACTTGCGTGGAGCAGCCTTCAGGAACCTCGGTTTTGCCTTGATGAAATCCGGGCATGTTGCCGAAGCGGAAGCCCCGTTACGCGCCGCATTGGAGCAGTGGGTACCCGATATGCGTGCATATTGTTTGCTCGCAAAGGTGTATAAGCAAACCCGGCGATTCGATGAAGCGGCGCGCGCCGAAGCCAACTGCCCTGACCTCACACCCAATGAAGAGTCAGAGCAGTGAAACCAATTGAGCCAAAATATTTCTCAAACACCGGGCAGTGACGAATATTTTTCCAAAAAGTATCGTTGCTTTGCTGTGTCCCCACTACGGCCATAAGCAGTGGACAGGGAGCGATAGGCTTCTTTGCTCTTGGGGTAAAGCTCGATTGTGCCATTAAGCTCTTCGATGGCCTGATGCCATATTACCTTTTTAGGGAGAGTGGCAATTCTTTCTTGCCCTGTATTTTTGACAAACATCAGGCCGGCTTTTTCTTGCCCCACAAGAACCCAATCCGGGTCGTTTTCAAGAACGTTGAGAAGAGGAATGATTTCGCCGGAGAAACCCAGGGTGACCGGCGTGACAATGGCCTGAATGTTGAATAATTGAATAACATTTTGCCACCCTGGATCCGCCCTGAAAATGGCGTCGTGAAGCTCTACCGCCCTATTCGTGCCATAGTTTTTGCCATCCACAAAAACAGGACGGTCAAGTTCCCAGGCAAGATAATTTCCCAAGTGATAAAAGTTGAGAACATTGCCCTGCGCCACAAAACGTTTTAGCAAGGGTGCGCTTTTATAAGGCGTATTTTCTTCATAAATCCCCACCCCCCACATTGAGCTTGCTCCTATTACCGCGATTCCTGCTATTCCAGCAGCAGCCGAAAGCAACGCAATAATTCTTTTGTGTGCTGAAGTTTTCGTCAGTCGTGCCACCCAAATGGTAAGCGCATTGCTTATCGGTACATATGCGACGATTCCCAGGAGCGCCGTGTTTCTGGCATATCGAAAAGCCAGGAAGGCGAAGGGGAGAAAAAGCAGAAAATCAACCAAACGTCTTTGGGGAGCGAATAAAATCGCTATTGAACCAACAGCCGCTATGGCAATGAATTGCGGGGCATATTCGGTTTGCAACACAGGCAGGAACTCGGTTACTGATTTTAAAAGCTCATCATTCGAGATCGCGTAGAACGGCATCAATAGCTGATGCAATCCATAGGGATTTAATGTGGCCGCAACTGCCATGGCAAGCGTGATAATGCCCAGTGTGCCCGCAGTTTTTATTTTTTCCGCCGAGGAAAAAACGGCTTGCAGTGCATATATGCCAAAAACACCGATAAGAAAAATTGCCGATGGATGCCCCTGGCTGAGTAACCAGGTAAAAACAGGCAGAGGAATAAGCCAGGCAAGTTTTTTTTGCGCAAGATAGTTTTCAAGCAAAAAAATCTCTGCTGCGAGCAATAAGTAAAGCAAGGTTTCCGGCCTGAAATTGAGGCGTGGTTCAATCACCCATAGCACCAACGCAATAACCGGTAAAGATTGCCACCATTCCATTCTTGTTTTGCTGTGAGCGGCAAAATAAAGGCACAACAAAATTCCGCAGCCAATAGCAGCATTGGCGATTGCCATTCCAACATAGCCGGAATAGTGTTCGACCAAATAGTAAAAGACGCCAAAACCCCATTCATGGAATTCGCCGGGCTCGCCCAGCCTCGGCAGAATGTAGAACTCATGGTCAGGAACGTGCATGTGCCGTATTACTTCACGGCCGACGACCATATGCCACCAAATGTCCGGGTCAAAAAGCTTGCGCAGCAGGCTGACACCGATGAGCAAGAAAAATGCTCCTCGGAGGAGGATGCGTCCGGATAGCAGGGAAGCAACCTTCGCCAGATTTATTTGCATGAATGAGTTACCCATCCAACGAACTTAAATGTGTTGAAATGCCATGTTGCCCAGGTTGATTGGCAACCAGCCAAGTCATAGCATTTTCCCCCGCCGTACTGCCCGCCTGCGCCATTCCCACACCACCACCGCATACCACAGCACACGCACGACGAAATAGCCTGCAATAGCAAGAATAATCGCCAGCAGCGGCAGGCCGACCGCAAACGGTTTGCCCAATGATATGACCCAATCCAGTAAAACGGTGTGCCAGTTGTCCCAGTTCATTTCCGGCAACTCAAAATATGCGGTTGACAGGCCATTGTGCTGACCGGTAACGAACGCGCCAAGTTCATAAGCCAGCACATACAGTGGAACGATGGTAAACGGATTGGTGTAGAGAGTGGTGAACATCGCCACCGGCAGATTGACGCGGAACAGCACTGACAGCAACGCAGCGCCTATCATCTGGAAAGGCCCGGGAATCAGGCCGCAGAACATGCCGCTAGCGACACCACCAGCCACCGAGCGGCGGTTGAGATGCCACAGGTTGGGATGGTGCAGCCAAGTGCCGAAAGGACGTATCCAGCGGCTTTGCTTGATGGTTTCGTGGTCAGGTAAAAACTTCCTGAAATATTTTTTCAGCACAGTGCATTGCTTTCCGGCAAAATCAGGATGGATAGATTACCTGATTGCGCTGAATATGCCAGTATCGCGAAAGGAAAAGATATTCATATGAGCCCGGCGATACCCGAAAAATCAGATTTGCGCGGCCTATCGCAAGCTGAAGCGAAGGCTCGGCTACGTGCGGAAGGGCCGAACGAGTTGCCCGCAAGCGGGCAGCGCAACATGCCGGTGATTGCGCTTGAGGTGCTGCGCGAACCGATGTTCCTTCTGCTGGTGTGTGCAGGCGCGATCTACCTGTTACTCGGCGACGTCAGCGATGC
>OESW01000344.1_pt1 | contig 10159 bp, 8 predicted proteins | sample 1534831 | NCBI WGS metagenome assembly OESW01 (sample SAMEA104161952, study PRJEB21768) | metagenome | isolation source: underground water
CAGAAAAAGCTGTTGGCGGTTTTGTAGGTGCGAATTCATTCGCACATAGCAAATTGTTAGTGCGAATGAATTCGCCCCTACAAATGCGGCACCATAACATGTTGCTTTAGAGAATTTCTCGTGTCATCCGTAACATCCCTGACTAACAACTCCGGTACAGATTAAAACCATGCTACTCACCGAATACCGCTTTGACCTTGCCATCCAGGCCCTGCGCAGCATCCTGCCGCTGGTGCATCCGGCCGATGCCATGCTGCGCCAATTTTTCCAGCAGGAACGCATCGGTTCCAACGAGCGCGCGCTGGTGGCGGAAACCGTATTCGGCGTGCTGCGCCACCGCCTGTTTCTGGAGCACGCCTGCGCCAACAAATCTGCAACTGCCAGCCAGGCCACGCCACGCCGCATGGCGCTGGCCTACTGGATCCGGTTCGGCGGCTATAACCTGCGCGAACTCACACCCAATCTCAAGCCAACCGAAGGCGATTGGCTGGGAAAGGTCAAGGGTATCAAGCTGGAAGAATTGCCACTGTCCATCCAGAGCGAATTGCCGGGCTGGGTCATCGAAAAGCTGCGCGCCACCATGACAGACGATGCCATCCTCACGTTGGGCCGCTCCATGCAACAGCCTGCCGCGCTGGATTTGCGCGTCAACACCCTGCTCGCCAACCGCGACGAAGTGCTGCAATCCCTGCAGGCGGAAGGCAGGGACGCGCAGGCCACGCCCTGGTCGCCCATCGGCATTCGCCTCAAAGGCAAGCCCTCACTCACCCGGCACGCACTGTTCCTCACCGGAAAATTTGAAGTGCAGGATGAAGGCAGCCAGTTGCTGGGGTTTTTGCTCGCCCCCAAACGCAACGACATGGTGGTGGATTTCTGCGCCGGCTCAGGCGGCAAGGCGCTGATGCTGGGCGCCATGATGCGCTCGCAGGGCAGGCTGTATGCATGGGATGTATCCGAAAAACGGCTGACCAATCTCAAACCCAGACTGAAGCGTTCCGGACTCAGCAACCTGCACCCACAGCTCATCGCGCACGAAAACGACAACAAGATAAAACGGCTCGCCGGCAAGATAGACCGCGTGCTGGTGGACGCACCGTGCAGCGGGCTGGGTACACTGCGCCGCAACCCGGATATCAAGTTCCGCCAGTCGCCGCAAAGCGTAATCGAACTCACCCAGAAACAAGCCGCCATCCTCGCCGCAGCCAGCAAGCTGGTCAAGCCCGGAGGACGTCTGGTATATGCCACTTGCAGCCTGCTGCCGCAGGAAAACCGCGCTATCGTTGACGACTTTCTATCCAGCCATGCCGATTTCGTCCTGCGCCCTGCGGCAGAAATTCTTGCGCAACAATTGATTCCTCTGGATACAGGCGAATATCTGCAACTGCTGCCGCAACTGCACGGCACCGATGCCTTCTTCGCGGCGGTGCTGGAACGGGTTAAGCCGATTGTTCAGGACGATACAGTCACTGCCACTCTTCCCCAGGAAGAATAATTGCCAATTTGCCACGCTTGCTTTGTTGCTCACCTTGCGAATATGCTACGGCTATCCGACGCGGCTCATGATGAACTTAATCTAAAAACTTTTTGGCGCTGACACACTAATTCGATGCCTTCCTGGTTCAAAATACTGGATGACAAACCGGATCACCCCATGTACGACGTGGCGGAGGCCAGAAAGCTTCTCGCCGACCTGCCGAAGGACGACCCCCTCAAGGCCTTGGATGAAATTGCCTCCTGGCTGACTTCAGTCAAGGACACGCCCGGCTTTCGCCCTGAGCGCCGCATTGGCATTATCATGCTGCTGGATGAAACCGGTCAGCCGTTCCATGCGGAATTGCTGCGGCAATATCTGGCTGCGCCCCATTTGCAGGATTTCCAGGGCATGCGCCTGTGGCAAGGCGCGCATGGTTTTATGAGGGCGCTGGCTGAAGCTTATGCCATGTGCGTTCATGAATACCAGCAGGCAGAAAAAAAACCGTTGGCCATCAAGGAGCAGATGCCGGTCATCTGCGTCAGGTTGCTGCGTGCTGTCGCCGAGCAGATGAAGCTGGAGCTGATGCGCTATCTGGAGGTGGAGCAGATAGTCTGGGAGCAGTTGTACATGCATTACAACTTTGCCGAGGCCAACCAGTTTGCCGACGTCATGGTTCACGCCTATCCCTCGCACGTCATCCACACCAACCCTCAGAGGGAATTGTTGCGGGCGGTAATTCTGTATGTTTCCTCACCCGCCACTCTGGCGCCGGACCAGATTGAAGTGAGTTACCGCATCTCCGCGCGCTTGGTAAGTCTTTTCGATTTCAAGGAAACAACTGACCCTGATTGCCCATATTTCCTTGACCTCTCCAAGCCCGCCGCTCCGGATCATGCGGGTGACAAGCTCCAGACAACTCCTGTCATGCGCTTCTTCGGGGCAGTCAGGGCGCTTCCCAAAATAGAAGATATAATCAATCAGAACGAGCGGGGTGTCATTGAGCAGGAACGCCGCTTCGGCAACGAATTTACCCCGGACGGCAAGCTTACCGTGCTCAAGCATCTGCAACTGTATTGGGGGAAAGAGCCGCCGCACCGGCATCATGAGCGGAGAAACATCAGTACTGCCATCGAAGTGGTACACGGCTTTACGATCATCAGCGATCTGGTCACACACATCGAACTGAACCAGATAGTTAACCTTTCCGAAGAAGATTCGGCCATGCTGAAAGAGCGGTCAAAAATCGACATCCTCGATGAGAAGGTCGACTATGCCCGGGAAACATGGGATATTCTGGATGTGAGTGTCGGCGGGGTCGGCGGTGTGGTTCCGAAGGCCGCCGGCGCTTGGGTCAAGATTGGAGCCCTGTGCGGCCTCAAGGCCCAAAACAGCGATGTATGGTGGGTCGGCATGATCCGGCGCCTGCACACTGATCCACAAGGCAAGGTGCATGTGGGAATTAAAATTCTCGCCAAGAAACCCCTGTCGGTGTGGCTGCGTTCCCTCGGCAAGGGCACGGAGCGGGTATCCAACTGGGAAACCAGCTCCGGTTCCTTCGCTTATGACTACCGGTCGGTCATCTTGTTGCCCGACGCCCATGACTCCTACGTGAACGCCACCATGCTGACGGAATCCGGGGGTTACGTGGTTGGCTGTATCTATGAAGTAATGATGGGAGAAAAGAGCCGCAACATTGAGTTCACTGGTCTGCTGGCTGAGGGTGAGGACTATGAACAGGTAAGCTTCCGGTGGCTGGCGGCCTGATTCCAATTCCAGATAGAAACGCCGCGTGTGGCTCCCACCAACCGTTCGCCCTGAGCCTGTCGAAGGGCTTGTCTTTACTATGCGTGTGGTTCGACAAGGCCTTTAGTCCTGAGCGAAGTCGAAGGATCACCACGAACGGCCTGATGAGCAATGCATTAAAATGCCTCAACCGGCAAAGCTTATTGACCGATAAGCGACTTCAACCACTACCAGCTCTTCGGCCCCGCCTGGAATGCGCAGCATCACCACATCGTCTTCACGCGCCTTGAGCAGCGCCCGCGCCAGCGGCGACACCCAGCTGATCAGGCCGCGCCCGGGATCGGCCTCGTCCACGCCGACAATGCTGTATGTGCGCTTGCTGCCATTCTCCCCGCACACCGTCACCGTCGCGCCGAAAAATACCTGATCGCAATTTCCCCGCTGCACCGGGTCTATCACTTCGGCATTGTCCAGCCGCTTGGAAAGAAAGCGGATGCGGCGGTCAATCTCGCGCAGCCGCTTCTTGCCGTAAATGTAATCGCCGTTTTCCGAGCGGTCACCGTTGGAGGCGGCCCATGTGATGGTTTTCACCAGCGCCGGGCGCTCCACTTTCCATAACTGATCGAGCTCGTCCTTCAGGCACTGGTAGCCGAATGGCGTGATGTAGTTCTTCAGTCCGAGGGGAAGCTGCTGCGCCGGTTCCAGCTCTTCCTCGTGTTCTACTTCCTTGGCAAACGCCTTGCTCATTGAAGTGTATCCCTCAAAACTTGGTTAGATTAGTAAGATATCCTCTACACAAGTTCCCTCTCCCCTAGCCCCTCTCTCACACGTGGAAGAGGGGAGAAAATAAAGGGCGCCTCTAAAAATTCAGAGGGTACCCTAAAGTGGGTTACAAGATTAGATCAGGTATCTCTCAGAACGGAATATCGTCATCAAAGTTATCAAAACCGCCACCCTTGGCCGGCGCAGATTTGCCAGCCTCGGGCGCGCCGGCCGGTGCCGATGCAGCGGGCTTGTCCACCACTTCAAAACTGCCGCCACCCGATGATTTCCCGCCCAGCATCTGCATTTCGTTGACCACGATCTTGGTGGTGTAGCGATCCTTGCCTTCCTTGTCCTGCCACTTGTCGGTGGTAATTTTGCCCTCGACATAAATCTGCGAGCCCTTCTTCAGGTACTCCCCGGCGACTTCCGCCAAGCGGCGGTAAAACACCAGATTGTGCCATTCGGTCTTTTCCTGTTTCTCGCCGCTCTTGTCTTTCCAGTTTTCCGAAGTGGCCAGGGTGACATTGGTCACCGCCTCGCCGTTGGTCATGTAACGCGTTTCCGGATCTTTGCCCAGACGTCCCACCAGTATCACTTTATTCACCGACATTTCACGCCCCCTTTAAAAGTTGTTCCACCGCCGCTTCATCAAAAACCTGCGTATCCACCTTGAGGCAGGCCATACACTCTGCCGCCACCACCATGACTTCACGCACCCCCCGCACCTGCGCCAACTGCCGCTGCAACGTGCTGGAACCTGCCTCGTCGAGTTCCGGCAGGTGATACAGCCTGGTGCGCACCGTAGCTGACATCTGCAAGGTGCTTGCCACCGCCAGCCAGAGCAGCAACAACACCAGAGCAAACACGAACACCGAATTACCCCCGAAATATTGCATCAACAAACCGCCGGTGGATGCGCCGACGAATGCGCCGAGAAACTGCATGCTGCTGTACACGCCCATCGCCGTGCCTTTTGAGGCCAGCGGGGCAACCTTGCTGATCAGCGAAGGCAATGCTGCTTCCAATACATTAAACGCGGTAAAAATCATCGTCAGCGCCGCCGCTATGCCCCATATGCTGTGCTGCACCAGCATCAGTGTCAATTGCCCCAGCGCGGCCAGCGCAATCGCGCCCACGAACACCTGCTTCATCATGGCTTTTTTCTCGGCGGCGAAGATGGGCGGCACCATCAACACGAAAGCCAGCAATAACACCGGCAGATAAACGTGCCAATGCTGTGCGGCATCCAGCCCGTTATTCCTCAGCACGGAGGGCACCTGCATGAACACCGACATCAGGATCGCATGCAGCGTGAAAATGCCGAAATCCAGACCCAGCAGATCCTTGTTGCGCAACACTTCGCCCAGATGCTTGCTGCTCGCCTCGGTATCGGAATGAAAGCGCGTGATGGCCGGATTGGGGATTACGTATTTCACCACCAACATGGCCAGCGTGGCCAGAATGCCGGTCATGGCGAAGATTCCCGGCACGCCTATCGCCTGATACAACACCGGCGACAACACCAGAGAAATCGAAAAAGTGATGCCGATGGTGATGCCGATCAGCGCCATTGCCTTGGTGCGATGCTCCTCGCGCGTCAGGTCGGCGACCAGCGCCATCACCGCCGCGTTCAGCGCACCGGCGCCCTGGATCACGCGCCCGATAATGATCCAATAAATGTCATGCGCGAAGGCCGCGATGAAGCTGCCCAGGGCAAACAGCAGCAAGCTGATGTAGATCACCGGCTTGCGTCCGTAGCGGTCGGACATCAGACCCGCCGGAATCTGCAGGATGGCTTGCGTCAGGCCATAAGCGCCCAGCGCCACCCCGACCAGCAACTTGTTATCGCCGCCGGGCAGATGTTCGGCGTACAGCGCAAACACCGGCAGAATGATGAACAGGCCCAGCATACGCAGGCCATAAATGCCCGCCAGGCCAACACTGGCGCGGCGCTCAACAGGCGTCATGGAATCTTTATTGTCTTGCATCGAAGGGCTATGTGGGCTGAAAAACCCGTGCATTTTAGCAGTTCGCCAAGCTTGCCGACAGGGTATATGCAAGCGCGGAAATATCCCTGTGGGAGGTTAGCGCGGGGCCATCACCAGTTGCTCCACCGCCGCCTCGTCAAATCCGTGCCTGTCCACTTTGAGGCAGACCAAACGCTCCGTTGCAACCACCATTACTTCGCGCACCCCGGAAAGTTGCGCGAGATGCCGGCGCAGCTCCAGCGCAGCCGCATCATCCATTTCCTGCATGTGGTACATCCTGGTGCTTACCGCTGCCGGCGGCTGCATGCCGGACGCCACCGCCAGCCACAGCAGCAGCACCGCGATATCGAACACAAACACGGCATCACCACCGATAAATTCCATCAACGCGCCACCCAACGCCGAGCCTACAAATGCGCCGATAAACTGCACGCTGCTATATACGCCCATCGCCGTCCCCCTTGCAGCCAGCGGCGCAATGCTGCTGAACAGCGCGGGCAGTTTGGCGCCAAGCACATTGAATGCGGTAAAGAACATCAGCAACGCAGCAGCCACGCCCCACAGGCTGTGTTGCGCAAACAGCAGCATGGCTTCCGCAATCACCGCCAATGCAATCGACAGCAGGAACACCTGCTTCACCTTGCCCTGCTTTTCCGCAAAGATGATAAGCGGCAGCATCAGCGCAAGAGCCGCCACCATCACCGGCAAATAAACTTTCCAGTGCTGCGACACTTCCAATCCATTGGCTTGCAGCAGGAATGGCACTTGCAGGAACACAGACATCAATACCACATGCACCGCGAAAATGCCGAAATCGAGGCGCAGCAATTCCCTGTTGCGCAACACTTCACCAAAGCGTTTACTGCTCGCTTCGGCGTCGCTATGAAAACGCGTAATCGCCGGGTCTGGAACCACGAAGCGCACCACCAGCAAGGCCAGCAAAGCCAGTACGCCGGTCATGGCAAAAATGCCAGGTACGCCAAGCAGGCCATTGAGCAAAGGGGACAAAATCAGCGACAGCGAAAACGTAACACCGACGGTCATGCCTAGCACCGCCATCGCCCTGGTGCGCACCTCTTCGCGCGTGAGATCGGCAGTAAGCGCCATCACTGCTGCATTGATCGCGCCCGCGCCCTGAATGGCGCGACCGGCAATAACCCAGTAGATGTCACTCGCCATCGCGGCGATGAAGCTGCCCAGCGCGAACACCAGCAAACCGCCATAGATGATCGGCTTGCGCCCATAGCGGTCGGACAGCCAGCCGGCGGGGAGTTGCAGCGACGCTTGGGTCAACCCGTAAGCGCCGAGCGCGATGCCCATCAGCAGATGGCTCTCGCCGCCGGGCAAGCGTTCCGAATACACCGCGAAGATCGGCAGGATAATGAACAAGCCCAGCATGCGCAGGCCATAAATACTGGCCAAGCCAATACTGGCGCGGCGTTCAACAGGCGTCATGGAATCTCTGCCGTCTTGCATCGAAGGGCTATATTGGCTGGAAGACTCGCGTATTTTAGCAGGGCGCCAAACTCAAGGAGCTTGCTGTTGACTATTTAGGCTTCTTTGCTATCATGGCGTATATCCATGACTATACATAGGAACCGCCATGAAACTGCAAGTCGCAAAATGGGGAAATAGCTTGGCCGTCCGGCTTCCCGTCGAATGCGTCCGCGCTGCGGGATTGCAGGAAGGGGATCGGGTCGAGGCGGAAATCAGCCCTGCGGGCGAGGTCACGCTGAAACCCGCAAAATCTTTTGACAAAACGGCATTCCTTGATCGCGTGCACAAACTGCACGCGAAAATGCCCATGACAGAACCGGTTGTCGGGCAAATGCGGCGCGATGCCCGTTACTAATGGTTTACGCCGACACCAGCGTGATCGTCGCGCTCCTGACGCCGGAGCCGGCGACTGGAGCCGTGACAGCATGGTTTTCAAGCCTCAAGAAAACACCCGTAAGTTCGGACTGGCTGTTGACGGAATTTTCGAGCGCAATATCCATCAAGCTCCGCACCGGGCAGATCACTGAAGCCCATGCCAAGGCCATCCACCTGGAATTCCAGTCGCTCCTGTCGGGCGGCCTGCGCCTGGCACCCGTCAGCCGGACGGCATTCCAAGCCGCCGCCAACATGACGCAAGCCCATAAGAGCGGACTTCGCGCGGGCGATTCACTGCACTTGGCAGCAGCCCAAGAGATCGGTGCCAAAACCATCGCAACACTGGATGAGACAATGGCGAAAAACGCCAAGCGCCTGAAAATGGCAACGGTACAGTTTTGACGCCAGAACAGTTGGCAATTTGAGGTAACTTGAAGCCGTTGTCTGAACCGGTTGTTCCATCAGCTTTACATTATTTTATCCGCGATCTGCTGACGTACGTCGCGGCCATGCTCATCCTTGGCAACCGCCATCAGAAACAAACAACGCCCGTCACTGGATTTTTCCCACTGTTGTCCAACCTGATTTTTCTCGCGTGAATCGTCGTTTGTTTTGTACGGTTCGCCTTTGTATTCCACGGCCAGCACTCGCCCGTCCTCCAACTCGGCAATAAAATCCGGATAGAAATAATCTGTTGAGGTCGGTAGCCAAAACGAGAATTTTTCCTGCCGCTCTATGTTTCGCACCCATTGCTTGACCTTGGGGTGTGCGTCCAACGCTTGCGCACACACGAACTCTTCTGCAATTTGTCCGGCGTTGGTCTTCTCGCGCAGGTCGTGAATGACCGGGTAAAAATGTTTATTGAATTCGTAACTGCCTTGATAACACTGGCGTGCGGGATACATCCCTGCCTGAAACTGGAAGCTGTAATGCCCTGCCTGATCCAGTGTTGGTACAGTCATTTCAAACAGCCGCCCCTGAAACCCTTTATCCATCGCAATCTGGCGCAAGCGTTCCACCTCGTGTGCAATGGCCTGAGCGAGTTGAAACCGTGCGCGCACCAACGCCGTCAGGCTAAAGCCACGCTCATGAATCAGGTGCGCAATCATCTTGACCAAATACGCTTGCAACTGCGTTTGCGATAGATACGGCTTGCGTACCTCCTTGTCCAGCCAGCTCACAAAATTCTGTTCGCTAACATGGCTGGCCACTTCGTTCAGCTTGAGTTGTTGGGCTTCAATGTGGCGATATTTTATTTTCTCACCGTTTACATCAATCTCGAACGAATTGATGCTCTCGGTAATCGAAAATCCAGCCAGTTGCACTGGCTGATCCAGCAAGTCCCAATCGCCCAAACTGGATAGTGTTTCTTTTTCGACCACCTCCAGATAGCCATCCAGGTTCAAGCAGAGCTGAGGAATCGGCGCAAAGGTCAGCCCGAGTTGTGCTGGTGCGCGCAATGCCCGGCGCATGGCACGATGTGCATCGAACTGTTCCTTGACTGCACCCCGCGCTTTTTCCGGTAGCGCATGGCTGATAAAAGTCTCTGCCTGCGCCAGCGTATCGGCATCCACATCGCCTTTGAGCAGAATCGTTGCGCCTTGCGTCGTGGTGCGAATTTGCACCGCATTCTTGATTTCGTCCGGCCAATGCTGGGTATCGAGTGCTTGGGGCACTTCGATATGGCAATCAGGTATGGCTGGTAGTGTTGCTTTCTCACCCTCCGGCAAAGACAAAATTTTCTGCTCGGGTAAGATTGCCATGTTGGCCTCGAACCGCTCAAAGCCCATGTTCTGCACCATCCGGTCTTTCAGGTTAGACGCAGCCTGTGCAAAATTTTCCGCGACAATATGCGCGTAGGCTTTGTTCAATGCCTCCTGCTGTCGCGTTTTCGCGTAAGGCATACGTAACACGCGACCCAACAGTTGCTCGACATCCTTGGCCGAATTGACCGATTGCAATGAAGCCAGCACGTAAGCGAACGAACAATCCCAACCCTCCTTCAATGCCTCGACCGTAATCACATAGCGAATCGGGCAAGCCGGATCGAACAGGTTAATGCCGTCCAATTCTTTCTGCGCACCCGTGGCAACTGCAATCTGGCTTTCTGGGATGTTTTCCTGCTCAAGCAAATGCTGGCGCACGACATCGACTGTGGCCTCATTGCCCCTGGGCGCAGCCTGCACCAACACGATGGGGCGAATATATTCCGGCTCTTTTTGCGCCACCAACTCCAAACTGTCGCGCCGCAAAATCGCATCACGCAAGCATTCGCGCCATCCTTCCGGGTGTTCCGCCAACACGATGGGCAGCTTGA
>OESW01000345.1_pt1 | contig 10159 bp, 7 predicted proteins | sample 1534831 | NCBI WGS metagenome assembly OESW01 (sample SAMEA104161952, study PRJEB21768) | metagenome | isolation source: underground water
CAGGAATTGCCACGGCGGCCAGGATACCGATAATCGCGACCACGATCATCAATTCGATCAGGGTAAAACCTTTTTGTATTTTCTTCATGATGAAGCTCCTTTAGGGGTTAAACATAACACACGAGGTGTGCGATTGTTATACAGCAGGATTTATGCCACAGCAGTCTGCCTGGCCAACAGCCCGTGTTTAAAGGGTTACGGGGGAGGCGAGGCATTTTTCGCGGCATCCGCCCAGCGTCACCCGCCCACCCGCGTCATCCGCAGTGACAATTTGCGTCAACCGCATTCGCCGCATTTCGGTATTTCAAAACAGTCAATCGGCATTAGGTGCAATCAAAAGTGTTGGTCTGCATGGCAGGCGTGAAACTTCATGGACAGTTGGCTGCCGCACAAAACAAGACACGTAGAAAGGCAAAAGTAGCCGCGAAGAAGTAATTTATGATAAGGTAATACCTGTTTATACCAAATAGGAGAGCGCCATGACTGCCGCAGCCACTCGCCCTGTAGCGATCAAGATCGACCAAGACACACGGGATCGCGTAAAGCGTCTTGCTGAAGCGCGTCACCGCACCTCGCACTGGGTGATGCGGGAGGCTATTAGCCAGTACGTTGAGCGTGAGGAAAAGCATGAGGCGTTCCGGCGGGACGCTATCAATGCCTGGAACGAATATCAGGAAACCGGTTTGCATGTAATGGGTGATGAAGTTATTGCATGGCTTGATACATGGGGCGAAGAAAATGAGAAGGCCGCGCCCGTATGTCACAAGTGAAGTTTGCGCTCGCCGCGCTGAATGACTTGGCGCGATTACGCGAATTTTTGCGACCCAAGAATTCGGCAGCGGCGAAGCGGGCTGCTGTTGCCATCACCGAGGCCGTTCAGTTGCTGGGGCAGCATCCGCAGATCGGCAGGCCAGCCGAAGAAATGGACATCGAGTATCGTGAGTTACTGATTGACTTTGGCGACAGTGGCTATGTTGCTCTGTATCGTTACGAAGGCGATCTCGTGACTGTTCTGTCATTGCGACACCAGAAGGAAGCCGGGTACTAGCGGAAACCTGTAATTCCAATTCTAAATTCAAAGTGCATTTTCGTAGGGCGGGCTGCGCCCTCAAGGGGCAGGCCGTGGTTGTAAAGCCGCTAAAGCGGCAACAACCACGCACTGCCCGCCGTATCAAGCTGTCGGGCACAGCCCGACCTACGGATTGTTGTACCCTTGAAATGGAATAAACGTCACATGCAGCCCCGAAGCTTGATATTCATTCCACGCATTGATACCGTCCTGACGAAATACCTCTCGTTTTTTTTGCTCAACGTATTCTCGAAGCCAACATCAGGGTGTATGGCAATACGCCCTTACACAAGAGAATCACGCCTTACGGCTGATAACCGGGAATTTTGCTCACGTCCACTTCGTCTATCTGCTCGGGGTCGAGGAACTGCTGTGCGTAGGCCAGATACACTTTCTCGCGCACGAAGATATCGAACAGGTCGGGGTCAATATGCCCACCGAGCTTAAACTTGCCGAGGATGGTGAGTGATTCGGTGAGGGTCTTGCCTTTTTTGTATGGCCTGTCCTTGGCAGTGAGCGCCTCGAAGATGTCGGCAATGCCCATCATGCGCGCCTGCACCGACATCTGTCCGCGCGTCAAACCCTTCGGATACCCGGCACCGTCCATGCGCTCGTGGTGGCCACCGGCGTATTCCGGCACGTTCTTGAGATGCCTCGGCCAAGGCAGCGATTCCAGCATTTTGATGGTGACATCAATGTGGTGGTTGATGATCTGGCGCTCATCCGCCGTCAATGTACCGGCGCGTATGGTGAGATTCTCAACTTCATCGTCACTCAGAAAATTTCCCGGTTTGCCTTCGGTGTCGCGCCATTGATAGGTGGCGATTTGGCGCACACGCTGCTGTGCTTCCTCCGACATGGCTTCGTCACCGACGTTGCAATGGCGCAGGAATTCGCGGTCTTGTTCCAGTTGCGCTACTCGCGCCGCGAAGGCTTGGTGCGTTGCTGCGAAAGGGTCGCTGCGCAGCCCCCGCGAGGGGGACGCCGGTGGGTGCCCGGCAGCTTCGCTGCCACCCTCTCGCAGCATGGCGATTTCCGCATCGCGCTTGAGTACCTCAAAGCGCGTATCCACCAGATGGATACGGTCGAACAGGGTCTGCAGTTTGGCTGACTTATCCACCACATGCACCGGGGTGGTGATCTTGCCGCAATCGTGCAGTAGCGCCGCGATCTTGAGTTCGTATTTATCCTTGTCGGTCATCACAAAGCCCTGCAACGGGGAGCCGGGATTGGCGCGGCTCGCCGCCTCGGCCAACATCATGGTCAGCACCGGCACGCGTTCGCAATGGCCGCCGGTATAAGGCGATTTGTCGTCGATTGCGGTGTTGATGAGGCTGATGAGAGATTCGAACAGGTCTTCCAGTTGCTTGATCAGGCGCCGGTTGGTAAGTGCAATGGCAGCCTGCGAAGCGAGCGATTCCAGTAACTGCTGGTCATCCTTTGAGAACGGGATTATCGCGCCGCTTTCCCGGTCTTGCGCGTTGATCAGTTGCAGCACGCCGATGACTTCATCCTCGTGATTGCGCATTGGCACCGTAAGAAACGAAGTGGAGCGGTAGCCGGTTTTCTTGTCGAATGCCTTAGTGCCGGAAAAATCGTAGCCCTCTGCCGTATAGGCATCGGGGATGTTGACCGTTTCACCACTGAGCGCCGAATGGCTCACTACCATCGCATGAACGGGATTACCCGCATTATCGTAAAGATGGATCGGATAGAACTTGATCGGCACACCGCTGGTTCCGCCCATCGCGATGTTCAGCGAATCGGTGCGCAGGATTTCGAAACGCAGCACCCGCTGTTCCGGTTCGTGCAGATAAAGCGTGCCCGCATCGGCATTGGTAATGCGCTTGGCTGCAACCAGGATGGTTTCCAGCAGGCTATTGATGTCGCGCTGCTGCGACAGCGCGATACCGATCTCGTTGAGTTCTTTAAGGCGATGCAGGAGGCTGTCTGCAGAATTCATGGGAATGTTTTTTACTTGATACAAACTGCGCGTATCTGGTGCATATCGGTAATACCTTGCAGCACTTTTTCCATCCCATCCTGCTTCAGGGTATGCATGCCATCTTCAAGGCAGATGGCCAGCAATTCAGCGACACGTGCGTGTTCTTGAATAGCTTTTTTGACCGCATCTGTTCCGATCAACAGTTCGTGCAAGCCCACCCGCCCACGATAGCCGGTACCGGAACATTTCACGCAGCCAACCGGTTCATACAACGTAAATTGTCCCTTGTCATCGGCGAATAACTTCACCCATTCAGCATACAGAGCCTTGGTTGCGGCAAGCGGGTCTTTCTTCCAAGTTGCCGTATTGGTCAACTCGCCGCTGTACTCAGTGAGCATTAATTTTATTTCCTCTGCTGTTGCGATATGCGGCTTCTTGCAGTCGCCACACAGGCGCTTCCCCAAACGCTGCGCCAGAATACCCAGCAGTGCATCGGCAAAGTTGAACGGATCCATACCCATATCCAGCAAGCGGTTGATAGACTCCGGCGCGCTGTTGGTATGCAGGGTGGCAAACACCAGGTGGCCGGTCAGCGAGGCTTCGATACCGATGGACACGGTTTCCTTATCGCGCATTTCGCCGACCATAATCACGTCCGGGTCGGCACGCAAGAAGGCGCGCATAATGGTGGCAAAGTCCAACCCCGCTTTCTTGTTGATCTGCACCTGACGCAGCCCTTTCTGGGTGATTTCCACCGGGTCTTCCGCCGTCCATATCTTGGTGTCCGGCTTATTGATGTATTTGAGGATGGAATGCAGCGTAGTGGTTTTGCCGGAGCCTGTCGGGCCGCATACAAAGAACAGTCCGTAAGGCTTGCTGACGGTGGCTTTGACCAATTCCGAATTGCGTGCCGAAAAACCCATTTTCTCCAATGGCAACGGTTCGCCGGAAGCAAGAATACGCATCACCACATCCTCGACGCCACCTTGTGATGGGATGGTCGCCACGCGCAGCTCAATATCCAGGGGGCCATATTTCTTGAATTTAATCTTGCCGTCCTGTGGCTTGCGTTTCTCGGAAATATCCAGATCACACATGATCTTGAGACGCGTCACCAGGGCGTTGCGGTAAGTGGCGGGTACTTCGATGTAATTCAGCAGAGAGCCGTCCTTGCGCACGCGTATCCCCGTCTTGCCCTTGCCCGGCAAGGGTTCGATGTGAATGTCGGAAGCACCCATCCTGTAAGCATCCACGATGATCTTGTTGACCAGTTTGACCAGCTCGTTATCGGCTGCGGCGCTGACATCTTCCTGGCTGACGCCTGCGGCTTCCTCCTCCTCGCCACCCAGGGAAGTGAGCAGGTCATCCATGGATGATTCATCCGCCGCAAAGCTTCCGGTGGCATCGGAAGATGCGCCTCCACTATAGAACAAATCCAGAGTCTGTTTAAATTCGCGTTGCGAGCAAACCTTATAGACCAGGCGGTTCTTGGGGAAAATATTGTTGACCACACGCGAAGCCTGTATCCGCTCAGGGTCGGTGGTGAGTATCACCAGTCCTTCCTGTGTATCTTCTATCGGCACCCAATGGCTGCTTTCGACGTATTCGCGCTTCAGGTTTTTCAGCAGTTCAGCCGGCTTGATGCGATCAGGCTTATGCGGCTCGTAGGGCACCCCGAAGAAGGTCGAAAGTGCCTTGCCCAGCGCGGGCAGGGTAACTTGAAACTCATCAATCAGCACGCCTTCAATATCAACACCCTTGCGCCGTGCGGTACGGGTGGCCAACTCAAACTCGGCAGCGGATATGACCGCATCCGCCACCAGATTGTCATATTTTGTTTTGACAACGGCATGTTGCTGGCGCTGGCGTAACGCCACCGCCAGGGTTTGCGCCAGTTCAAGCACGCCCTCTTCAACTATCGACGGAAAAGGTTGATTAGCCCTATTGTTGATAACCTGGATGACGCCGATCAACTCATTGTTGCTCGCCTCGACGATAGGCGTCACCAGCATCTGCTTGGTGCGGTAACCGGTGCGTTTGTCCACGTCCTGCAAGAAGCGCAGGTGCGGGCCGTACGTAGCCAACTCCTTCTCGTCGTACACATCTTTAAGGTTGAGCGTTTTCTTATTCAGCGCGGCATAACCGGCAATGCTCTGCTCGGCGATAGGCAGCTTGAGGTCCTTGAACGAGTTCAACCCCGTCTTGACCTTGGAAATCAGCGAAGCCTTATCCTCTCCCACCACATAGATGGTGAGACGGTCGGCGTTAAACAGGTTACAGATATCCTTGCCGACATCCAGCATGATCTCGTCAATATTGCTGGTAGCATGGATATTGTTAGTGACGTGATTAAGGCTCTTGGTGAATTCCAGCCGCATCGTAATGTCGCCAACATTATCTTGTGCCAGATTGTTTGTTGCTACGCTATTCATCCACTACTCCCTTTCAACTTTGCACGAGCTTCAGCCCGTAGCAAATTGCGTACACCCTCCGGGTGCGAGTGTCAATTCTGCATCGAGCTTGCTCGATAGCAGATTGCCTGACTTTGTTGCTGTGTTATTGCTGCTGCAACTTGGGCACCGTCCACAACCCGCCTTCCAGTACATACACGTCGTATCCTGCTTGCGCCAGAATAAAGGCCGCAGCCGAACTTCGCCGTCCGCTCTGGCAATAAGCAATATAGGTATGGCTCTTGTTGAGCGCACCGATTGCGTTGCGGATATCGTTCAGCGGTACATTGATCGCGCCCGGCAATTTATCGTAACGGTATTCCGACGGATGGCGCGTATCTATCCATATTGCACCCTGCGCAACTTTTTTTATGGCATCCCCATAGTTCAAGCGATGCAACAGCGGCTCCTGCATCAACTCAAGAAAATCCTGCCGCTTCACGCGCAACAGCATGCCGTTAGTTTGCATCGTTACCGTGGCGTTGCGCCTGGCGCCGGAAACCAGCGCCTCCTCGCCGAACGCATCGCCCGCCTTGAGTTCCGCCAGCAGCATATTAACGCCCCCCACCAGGCGGGTAACCTGGGCACGGCCGCTTTCGATCATGTAGTAATAATCACCCTCATCTCCCTCCCGGATGATGACGTCGTTGTCCCACACCGCAATCGCCTCGGTGCGGTCGATCAACTGTCCGATGTTCGCCGGCGGCAGGTGGGCGAACGGGCCATTCTTGAGATACTCCGCACTGAACATGCCGGAATTCAGCAGGCGTTTTACGCTGGCAGAGGCATCGGACGCCGCTTCCATCTCATGCATCGGCTTGAAGCCACGACGCGGCGAGAATTGATCCCAAGTCACCATCATGTCGAGCATAACATCGTCCACGCGCAGCAACTGGATGTCGGTCAGCGCGGTGGCGCTGATAATCTCAGGCTGGCGCTTGCCCAGCGGGTGTTTGGCCCATTCAGAATTGGCGCGGATAATCACGCGATTGCCGTCCTCATACACCAGTTCCAGTTCACCCTGAAGCAGATACACAGACTGCCCATGCAGGCTATGCGACTTAAACGGGCCTTGCCCCTGGGCAAACGTTTCCAGATGACAGTAGTCGAGCAGCTCGCGCAGGCGCGCCGGGCTGAACGATGAAATCGGCTTCAGCGCGGCGAGCATCCTGATGTCCAGCATACCGCTCATCATTGTATTCATCATTACCGGACGCTAAAACTGGAACACCTGCCCATTTTGCAACATCTTGGGTGTGAATCCGTGTACGCATTCGCCGATTTCCTGCATAGTCAGTTCGACTTCTCCCGGTTTAAGGTGGGTGATGTAAATTTCCGGATCGAGCTTGAGCTTGAGCAGCTCTTTAGCCAGCATGCTGGGGCATAGATGCTTGGAGCGCACCGCCAGTTCTTTTTCCGCATTGCAGAAAGCGGTTTCGATAATGAGATAACGCAGGTTGGTGATGCAGTTGACCACTTTCCACAGCGCATCGTTGGTTGTAGTGTCGCCGCTGAATACCAGGCTGGTTGCCCCGTTGTCAATCTGGAAACCTACCGCCGGCACCACATGGTTGGCCGGCAACACGGTAATCATGCGCCCTTCCAGTTCCACGGTCTGTCCCAACTGTATCGTGCTATAGCGCATGAACGGCCGCAGTGCATTGGGAATCTGGGTGAAGTCCGGCCAGATTTTCCAGTTGAATATATGTTGCCTGATGATTTCCAGCGTCGCCTCGGTGGCATGGACGGTCAACGGCTTGTCGCGCATGAAGCCCGCGCTGTCCACCAGAAAGGGGATGCAAGCGATGTGGTCGAGATGGGAGTGGGTAACGAAGACGTGGTCGATCATGCTCAGTTCGGTCAGGCTGAGCTCGCCCACGCCGGTGCCCGCATCGATCAATATGTCGTTGTCCAGCAGCATGGAGGTGGTACACGCGTTACCCCCTATGCCGCCGCTACAGCCGAGTATTCTGAGTTTCATCATCAACTATCCAGATTGATTATTCGATCCACCGGTTATTTGGTTTGCCCACTATTTAGTCTGAAAGACAAACACACCATCCCAATCAGCGTCCGGTGGGCTACCCCGGAAATACGCAACCCGTTCGGCATAAACTTTGTACAGCTTACATTCCGGGAACATGCGCTGCAAATTGTACAACTGCAACTCTGCCTGATCCCAATCCTGCTTGCGATACAGCTTCAGTGCCTGATGAAACAACTTGGTCTCTTCCAGCACCGTCTTGTCCACCTGCCCATTCAAGCCTATAGGCTCATAAATGGCGACCGGCTTATCTTTGCCTTTTACACGCACCTGGTCAAGCTCACGGTACAAAAAATCCGGTACGGCATTTTTGGTGTTTTCGCCCACTACGACGCCCACGCCATATTGTTTGGTGATGCCTTCCAGGCGGGAGGCAAGATTGACCGCATCGCCCATGACCGTATAGGCCACGCGCACCTCCGAACCCATGTTGCCCACGCTTACCTTACCCGTATTGATGCCGACGCCGATATGGATTTCAGGCCAGCCGCGTTCCTTGAAGTGCGGCTGCAATTTCTGCAATGTCTGCTGCATCTCGATGCCCGCCAGCATCGCATGTTTCGCATGCTCAGGATCATGCAAAGGCGCGCCCCAGAACGCCATGATGCAATCACCCATGTATTTATCTATGGTACCACGGTGCTTATAGACCACGCGCGACAGCGGGGTGAGAAACTCATTCATCAGCAAGGTCAGCTCCTTGGCGTCCAACCCCTCGGAAATGGTAGTAAAACCGCGCACATCCGAAAACAGGATGGTCATCTCGCGGCTGTCGCCCTCCATTGACACCTGCTCTGGATTCTTGCTCATTTCGTCAACCAGTTCGCTCGGCACATATTGCCCGAACAGGCTGGTAATCTGCCGCTTGGTACGCGTTTCGACGAAATAACCGTAAGACATGTTCAGCGCGAACAGCCCCAATACCATCAGCATACCGCTGGCCAAGGGCAGGGCCAAACCGGCGTAATGCCAGATCGCCACATTGCCCGTCAGTGCGGTCACTAACGCAAACGCAGTCAACAGCGTGGCTTGCACCGGGCTTAACAACGGCAACAACAAACTCAGCGCCACACCGGTAACCAACAGCAACACGACTTCCGCACCCAGCACATAGGGCGGTTTTTGCTTGAGGTTCTGGTCGAGAATACCGGCAATCATATTGGCATTTATTTCCACCCCGGGATAGATTGAACCGACCGGCGTGGAACGCATATCCATTAGCCCCGGCGCGGAAGTGCCGATCAACACGATTTTGTTTTTCAGCTCTTCTGGCGGAATGCGGTCATGCAACACATCGGTGACCGGAATATAGCGGAAACTGCCTCGCCCGCCACGATAAGGCACCAGCGTACTCACATCCTGATCCACCGGGATTCTGAAATTACCCTGCGCGGCTCCCAGATCGAGCCATTCCAGACCTGCATAATCGGAGTCCTTGCTGGTCGCGTAACCCGGTGTTAATTTCGGAAAACCCAGCAGGGTACGCACCATGGCGAGTGACAAGGATTCATAATAAGCACCATTGTATTCTGCGATCAACGGCACACGCCGCACTTCACCGTCGAAGTCTACCAGCGGATTAAAATGGCCCGCGCTGACTGCGCTGTTCTGCAATTCCGGCAGATTGCCCCCGTAGCCGTCCCACTGGGTAAAGCCGATCAGACGCCCCTTGAACGTCCCGGGCGGGAACACCGCTTCTGGCAACGCACCTGAAACACTTTTTTCGGTGCCCTGCGCACTATTGGCGAAGTAATATCCCAACACCACCTTGCGGTTTTTGATCTTGCCGGCGAACAAGTTGTCGTAATCCAGTTGTGGCCTGATTTGCGCCAAAGCGGACTGGTACTGCGGCACATCCCTGAGCTGGTTGCGCCCCAATTCCTGCAATGTCTTGAGTCCGGAGCTTTCATCCTTTTCGGCGAACACCACGTCGAATCCGGCCACTGCGATGCCGTAGCGGTCAAACAGCTTATCCATCAGCAACGCCAGGCGATCACGGCTCCACGGCCAGCGCCCCTCTTCCTTGAGGCTCTTCTCGTCAATATCGAGGATGACAATGCGGCTGTCCACTTCGCGCGGCATGGTCAGCCGCAAGCGGTAATCGTAAAGCATGTCATCCAATCGCTGGATGAATCCTATTTGGTAAAACTTTGCGGCGTTACCCAGGAACACCAAAACCAGCACCAAACCAAGCCCGATTAGCAGTGCATGTCGTTTCACACGGTTTCCCCTGACCCAGCAGCCGGCATATCTATCGAGTAGAGTATTCCATCAATATGCCAATTGCGTGCACCCCATTAATTTTTGAAATAGAACTCCATCTTGGTTCCTGCCAGTTCGATGATATCGTGGTCATTCAGTTGATGCTGACGTTCGTCCAGCGCCTTGCCATTGAGCGTCGGATAATTTGCCCCTTCCACATGGGTGATGAAATAGCCATGCGGGCGGCGCGTCAAAACCGCCACCTGCACGCCGGGCTTACCCAGAGTGGTCAGGTTCTTTACCAGATCAAGTTCCTTGCCGGCATTCTGGCCACTGAGTATCTGCACTGCAGCCAGATGAACTGCGGCGCCCGGCTGCACGGGAGCCTTCTGGGGTGGCGGCGATGCTGCAACGGGTTGGGCAACTGTCGCTTGTGGCTGTACAGCTTC
>OESW01000196.1_pt1 | contig 10099 bp, 8 predicted proteins | sample 1534831 | NCBI WGS metagenome assembly OESW01 (sample SAMEA104161952, study PRJEB21768) | metagenome | isolation source: underground water
TTCACTATTCGAACCGGTGGAGTAACGGCTCCGAGCGCAGCAGGCTGTGCTCGAGCGCGTGCATGAAGACATCGGCGAGCGTCTTCAGCAGCACGAAGACCAGCAGCGATTTGACGCCGCCGAACCAGAGGCCGCCGACCAGGATGGTATGCCAGGCGCCCCCGAAATAAACATCGCCCACGGTGGGCGTGCCATCAACGAAATAGCGATGGTTGACGTCATATGTTGCATCGGCCAGCTTATAAAGATTGGGCATGACAATCGATGGGACATAAGCCCACGACTCTTGTCCGCCAGCGGCAGTAAAGGCATGCAACATACCGTCGTTGGATGCGACATACACCATTCCCTGGCGCGTAGTTTGGGACGTCCTGAATGTGCTGTAGCCGTTGCCTATATACTCAAACATCGGCGTCTTGACATATACGGCTTCAGCCGAAACGATGTCACCGAGGGTGCTCACGCGATCACGATACCAACCCTTGTTGGTCATATTCCCGCGCAGAAACTTGACCAGATTGTCACCTGCCATGAGGACTTGATTGGCCGCGCTCAAGCTGGTGTACTGGGAAAGCAGCGAAACTTTGGTACTGTCAAAATAGCTCCGCTCTGCCGTCGCTACTGCGGCGGTGCCGGCTGAAGTCAGGTTAGCCCAGGTGAAGGTCTTGAGCCTGTTCACCCCAGCCGGATCAAAAGTGTAAATGGTGCGTAAGTTATCCAAGGCGCGGTCGGTGGTGCTCGCAGTGGATATCTTGGCATCGAGCAGCGCTTGCGATGCCCAGTCTATCGTTGAAGAAACTGCTCCGGTCGACAGGTTGATCTGCTGCCGCACCACTTCACCGATCCAGTCCTTGGAGACAAAAGTTGTGCTGAACACGAAATTGTCGCCCGAAGTAACATTCGGGTTGCTGGTCGTTGCCGCGGCAGCGGCGCCAAGGCGGCGGCTAACGCCGGCCAGAGCCGAGGACAGGCCGTTGGCCAACGCTGTCGGATTGCCCGCGCTGAAATAAGTGCCCCTCCCATTAACTGCGGCATGCCACAGGTCGTCGATTGCGCTTGGAGCGTTCGCCACCGGTGACGGCCAGTTACAGGTACCGAGTGCTCCCGCCCAGGGGCAGGGAAGGCTGCTCGCATCATTGATGGTACCCTGCTTGATGTTAAAAAAATCGCCGGTACTGTCGGTATCGTAAGTCGGCGAAAATACCATATCTCCCGGTGCGCCAAGCCCTAGCGTAAAGGTGGTCATGTGCTGGTGCGGCGCGGTGTCCGTTGGAGTGGTCGGCACATTATCCTGCGACACATCGGTACCCAGTGCCCCGGTGCTTCCGGCCAGCCGCAAGTCGGTATTGTAATAATATGCGGCGATATCGGCCAGCGTGCCGGAGCTGCCTGCCAAGCCGCCATCGTACATGCCCGTGGTGCGCGGCATGGTGGCTATATTATTGTCGTAGTTACCCATGGCGCCGCCCCCGATGATGGAGCCAGCTCCGCTGTTGTAACAGCCGGCGCTGCCGCTGTTGCATGACCCGGTGTTCCAGTAACCGTCGGTGGACAGGATGGTGAAATTCTGCTGGCAGGAATACTTGACCGGGTCAATAACTGCCACGCTGTTGTAGCTGGCAATGTCCTTCGCATAGATGCGGCCGGCAATCGAGAGCGCCGAGCGCAGCGGCGTGCTGCTGTTTGGCATGGCGGCATAGAACTTGGCATACCAGCTGGTTTTTTGCGCCGTATTAAAATCATCGATATTGAGAAAATCCGTGCCGGTATTGTTGTTGATGCTCATGTAGCCGACCCGGTAGCTGTTGTCAATGCCGCTGAACGCCTGCCCAGCGGCGGTCTTCATGGCTTGCATACGGGTGTGGTAGTAGGCGTACCAGTTGGCGAAGTTGGTCATTTCCTCGGTGTAGGTGCAGCCACCGGCACCTACGGCACCGGCACAATCCGTCCGCGTGCCGTATTTGTAGTAAGTGGGCGTTGTCGGCTTGATATCAATGCGCTGGAATACGACCGCCGGAACAGATACCGCCGGATAGGCCGGGGCGGCGGTGACCCCGCCGCCGATGGCGGTGCTGACGCTGGTGCGTGCTGCCGTTCCGGCTACCGCAAAGGCATTACCATTCATGGAAGCGCCGGTGCCCACCAGGGCCGTTACGGTGATGACCGACGTAGAGGTGTTGCCGCTCGAACATTGGCCGCTGCAAGTGACCGTGTATTCCGGCGCCGACACATAGGCTGCCGCATTGCTCAAGACAGCGGCAGCCAGCGCCCCATTGTTGGTGGCAGTGGGAATGGCAGTCGTGTTAAGGATCTGGATGCCATTGACCGTGATGCTGCTGATGGTTTTGGACGTAGTTCCCGAAAATTTGCTGATTGTAAATTGCGCCTTGGCGAGCACCTCGGGCACCGCTGCTGTTGCGGCCGTGCTGGCGCCATACAGATTGGTGGAGGTATAGGGCGATACCTGGGTCGCCTGGCAGGCAAGCGGTGCGGTCGTCGTGCACCAGCGGATCTTGCCCGGCTCCGTATAGGCGCCCGTAGGCCCCGTGGAGTTTACGCAGCTTCTAGCACCTGCGTCCGTACAGTATTGCTGCGGCACGATGAGGTAGTAATAAGGCGCGCCGTTGACGGTTTTGGAATATTTATACGTCGCGTCCGGGTAGAAATAGTCGTTGTTGGTGACGCAAGTGGAGCCGCCGGAAGTGGTGCACCATTGCTCGTCTGGGTAGCTGGTGGTGAGATTGATCGTGCCGGTGCTCTGAATGTTGTAACCGTCGATTTTAACGGCAGTCCACGGCGAGCCGAAGCTTGGGTAGCTGGTGATGCCATCCGCCTTTAGCGGCGGTGAATAGGTCGTCGTGGGCTCGTAGTACATGCCATTGAAGTCGCCATTGGAGTAGGGCGGGTCACCCAGCTGGCAGTTGCCCAGGACGGGCAGGTAACCCTTGATTGTGATGCTGCCAACCGTCTGTGATTTATTGATTGTATACGTGCCGATTCCGCCTGTTCCGGTTCCAAGCGCTGTAATCTGGGTGTTTGCAGTCACGCCGGTTCCGGAAAGGTAGGCGCCAACTGTCAGGGCGCCGGAACCTACAACAGTCACAGTTAATGTTGTTGACGAAATGGAGCCGGTTACACTTGCGGAATTCGTGAGGGCGCTCTTGCAGTAACTGCTATTCACGTAGTCCGGAAGATAGTCCAATCCCATGCTGCCGGAATCGTCGAGTACGAACATGATGTTGGGCTTGACCACCGTGCTGGATGAGGTCACCAAGGGGGAGGTGGACAAATCTGCCAGCGCCGCCAGCGCTTGGTCTTGGGGCAACAGCACCGCCAGTAAAACCGTCGCGCACCAGGTTGCACCACCACGATAAATTTTTGCGAATTGTGTGTTCATGATTTCCTCCGGTTTTCCTTCAAGGGTGCTTGTCGTAAAACCTTTACATTACTATTACAGCCTGAACAAAACTCACGGTGCCACGCGGCCCCGCCGTACGAACCGTAACCCGGTAATAGGCGTGGGTACGGTACAGAGTGTTCTCCAACGTCTTGGTGGTAAGGCAACTCATGCCCGCTGCAGTCACTGAGCCTATCGTGGTACAGAGGCGATGAATTACATAGGCAACAGTGTTCCCGGTGGTAGGGTCCTGAGGCAGCGTTTTGACGAGGTTGTTTCCAACCAGCGTGGCTTGCCAGAATGTCTCCCAGGTTTGACCTGCCGCGGGGGCAAATAATGCGGGGGCCATCCCGTTGGAAATATAGCCCGCCGTGGCGCCCGCTACTGGATTGCCGATGTAGGCTGTGCCATCCAGGTCGTAGGGTAAAAGGGCTGCGCCACTCCTCATGGCCACCGCACTGGCGGTCAGTTCGGCAGATGCCACTTCGACACCTTGATCGCTGGTTATCGTCGCCGACTGCTGAAAGGCGATGTTGCCCGCGATCAATGAGGAGGTGTCGGCAGAGCGGATCATGGCAATGCCGGCCAGTGTCATCATCACCAGCACGATCAGGGCAATCATCAATACGACGCCCCGTTCGCGGCCTGGGGGAAGGCGATGTAGAGTAGGGTTTAACATCCTGTTTTATCCATCCAGACTACGTTTCTCAATGGAATGAGTGTCTCAAAAACCTTGTAACGATAAAATTGCCAGTTGGTGCCGGTGGGCAAGGGATCAAGTATCGTGCCGGTCATGGTGAAGGTTCCTCCTCCTCCCACACGCCACACCGGTGCGGCAGTTGTCACGGCAGAGGGTGCCCTTTGGATGCTTTTTGCCAGCAACACCACTCCTGCTCCGGGAACACGCTCCCAGAAACAAGCATTGGCGAAAATGGGGGTGTTGTCGTGAGCTGGCCGGGTAGCAGCTGTGTTCTCGGTCCAGGTTATGGTGTCAGGCACCACCGCACGGCGGGTAGGCGGGTTGGAGGTAGTCACGACCAGCGGGTTAGGGCTTGTATCGCGGCCATAAGCCACCTTCAGGCTGACAATACCGGGAACAATGGGCTTCCATACGGTTGCATCGTTGATGAGAGCGGCATTCTCACATGCGCTCGTCAGCATATCGCATAAAGTCAGATTGCCATTGCGTACCGCATAGACGTGTACTTGGGGAGCGTTGCCCAGATTGAATATTGTCGCACCCACTTGAGGAATAGTGGCCGGATCGAATTTCACATAATTGACTGCCCCCTGTCCGCCGGCAGAATTATATTGCCCGGTAGCGGTCGTAGCCGTGACACCGGCAACGGCAGTGACCTGACTGAGCCAGCAAGCCAACCCATTATTGGCAAAAGCGATAAAATCGTTAGCAGATAAACCGGCAATGCTACTCAATGTGTAAGCAGGGAACACGCTGGAGGCGCTGTCTATTGAAAGTGTCATGCCCTCAACGGCTGCGTTTGAATTTCCATAGGCGATCTGGACCACATCACTATTTGCATCGCCTGCCGGGATGTTACGGGGAGTGACTATCAACGGTGCTGCAGTGAAGCTGAAGGCGGGGGTCGAACGTGCGTTGTTATAAGCATTGACTGAGCAGTTCAGCAATGGTGTCGATGCAACACCGTTCACTGTCACCGCAGTAAAGCCATAGCCAGCTTGGCGTATGTCACGCTCAAGGGTGAACATGCCGAGTGCGCCGTTGATATGTGCATCTGCCCCGCCGCTGGTGGCACGCCGTTGCGCTTCGGCCATGGAAAGCACCTGCATGATGATAATCACGCCGATCAGCCCGATTAACATCCCCACCATCACTTCGACCAGGGAAAATCCAGATTCTCGTTTTGATTTCATGGTTAGCCTACCAGGTGCATGCCGCATTGTTTTCATCGGTTACCGTGCAATTAATGTTTGCTGCTGTGGTGAAATTATGAACCCCTTGTCCGGGTACCTGCCAAAAGACTGTAGCCACCATCTGGGTCGAATTCACCCCATTATTTACCGTATTAGCGACCACTACAGTCGGTTGAATTGCGGGTGACCCCCCCAATACCCCAGGCATGGCGTTCTGCACATCCGCCAACCACTGCAAATACGCAGCACCGCCCGGACTGTTGTAATTTGCCTGTAGCGTTGCCAGATCCTTGTTGCCAACCACCGCCTGACTGATTAATGAGTTGGCGAGCATTGCCGCATCGGTGCGGTTTTTGGCTTCGAGTGAATTTTTCACCGATACCGCCTGTAACCCCATCACCGCAAAAATACCGATAGTGAAGATGAGAATGCCCACCATCGCTTCAATCAGCATGACACCGCGCTGCCAACGGGCAACACCGGCGTAGACCATGTTTTGTGGCGTTCTCATTTTCAGCATCCTTGTGGCGTGCTCGGTGAATAAGCGATAGCGGATTTACATAATCTGATGTTTCCAGCCGGGCTAAGAACGACACGAAGGCAAGTCATGAGTGTGCCACAGGTACCGCCAGCAGGATTGGTAACATCGAACCAGACATCAGTGCCAGGCAGAGGGGTAATTCGCCCCAATCCGTTGAAGGTAACTTGACCGTTGTGTGCGACAGCGTTCTGGGTTGCCGATACCAGCGCGTTACTGGTGCCTTCTGACGCTGTCCGCTTGTGCAACACCTGAGCACCGGTGTCGCAGGCTCCAGTCGGGTCAGCGGTGCTGACTATCCAATTTGCCGCAACGCCGGCTGCCGGAGTACCCAAGGCTGCATACGAGGAGCAAGTATCGTCTATAGAAGTGGTTAAGCTGAACATGACTTGCGAATTACTCTTGACTGCCTCGGTGCGGGCCACTTGCAGTCCGTTCTGAATGGCATCCGCAGTGGTGCGTATTTTCGCGTTTTGTATCCAGCTAGTCAGTGCGGGAGCACCGACTGCCAACAGGATGGCAAGAATGACAATCGCCGTCAACAGCTCAATCATCGTTACACCGCGTTCAAAGGTATTCATGTCGATACTGCCTATTCAGCAGATTCCCGGTTTGGTGCGCCAGCAATTCACCACAGGTGCCCCGGCTACCACCTCTCCGGGAAAATCAGTGGTCTGGTGTTTATTCGCCTGGTCTATGGTATAGCTATAACCACCCATTCCCTGGGCGGGAATGCCGGTCGCTGTAATCGTATAGGCATTGGTGCCCAACGTAGGGCAGGTAAAGGTGAAATACTTCACGTTTGCAGGCGCGGTGCAGGGAAAGCCTACATAGGTGTGGGGAGTGGTATCCATATAGTAATTTTCCATTTGCACCCGCATCGACAGCAGGTTGGAGGTTGATTCCGTGATTTTGCCGCGTGTCACATAGTTGTCATAGGCGGGTATGGCTATCGCAGCCAGTATTCCGATGATGGCAACGACAACCATCAATTCAACCAAGGTGAATCCTTTTTGCAATTTCATGCTGCCCCCTGAATTTTTCACGTAACGAACGTTAGAACATAATCTGGAAACATGGCTAGTGTAATCCGATGAAAGGCATACTTGCCAGAATCGGCGGCGACATTCACGTAATTCATGACGGAGTGGTGGGTCGCCTGCCGTTGCACTCATTCGGAATAACAGTCCAACCCCTTTCTTGACACTCTCTTACACCTCCCCGATACTGGGCGCATCGCATTAGTCAGGGCTTCCCGCTTTGGACGAGTTCTCATTGGGCATGCTGTTTTTTGTCCTTGTTGTAATCCTGATTTGCTCCGGTTTTTTTTCTTCTTCAGAAACCAGCATGATGGCGTTGAATCGCCACCGGCTAAGCCATCTGGTACGCAAAGGCAACAAGAGCGCCAGGCTCACCGCAAAGCTGCTGGCGCAGACGGACAAGCTGCTCGGTTCCATCCTGTTCGGCAACACATTGCTTAATGTGGCGGCGGCGACACTCACCGAGATTATTGTGCTGCGCCTGTTTGGAGAACATAACAGTGTGGCGCTGGTGTTGGGATCGCTGGCGATTACTTTCATCATCCTGGTGTTCAGCGAGATCATGCCGAAAGTGATTGCAGCCAGCTATCCGGAGCGCGTGGCGCTGCCATCAAGTTATGCGCTGTCATTTCTCATCAAATTGTTCCACCCCGTGGTGTCTGTCGCCACTGCGATAGTGCGCCGGTTCTTGTGGCTGCTGCATATCAAGGTGCAAACCGACCAGAGCAAATACAAGATGAGCATGGAGGAGTTGCGTATGCTGGTGTTGGAGTCGGAGCAGTTTCTGCCGCGCAAGCACCAGGGCATGCTGCTTAACCTGGTGGACATCGGGCGCATCGCGGTAAACGATGTGATGGTGCCGCGCAACCAGATCGAGGCGCTCGACCTGAACGCTGAGCCCGGCGTTTTGCGCGAGCAACTGGCGACCTGCCACCACACGCTGCTGCCGGTGTACGAGGGAGCTCTCGACAACATTGTGGGCATCCTGCATGTGCGTCGTACCCTGGCACTAGTGCAGCGCGATGATCTCGACCGCGATAAGTTGCGCGGGTTGTTGAACGAGCCCTACTTCATCCCATCCGACACGGCGCTACTGTCACAGTTGCAGCATTTCCAGGAACGGCAAATCCGGCTGGGGCTGGTGGTGGACGAATACGGCGAACTGTTGGGCCTGGTGACGCTGGAAAATATTCTGGAAGAGATCGTCGGCGACTTCACCACGCTGTCGCCCGCACAAACCGGCAAGTTCCTGCGCCAGGAAGACGGCAGCCTGCTGGTGGAAGGCGGCACGCCGTTGCGCGACCTGAACCGCAAGCTGGGTATGCATTTTCCGCTGGATGGGGCGAAGACGCTGAACGGCTTGATTCTGGAGCATCTGCAGGACATTCCGGAAGCGGGCACCAGCCTGAAAATTGCGGATTATCCGATTGAAATCATCCAGACGCAGGATCGCGTGGTGAAGGTGGTGAAGATTTTTCCTGCGTTGCGCCAAAAAGAAAGCAAATAGCAAGCAAATGAATAGCAAACAACCGATTAGCCGCTTTACAATACCCGTAAAGCTCGGCATGATGGGATTTATTTGTCATTAAGGGAATGCCATGGCAGTGGACAAGAAAGCCGAAAAGAAGAAAGAACCCCAATACTCTTGGGAAGGTAAGGACAAGACCGGCAAACTAGTCAAGGGCGAGATGCGGGCCGCCGGTAAAGAAATGGTTTCCGCGCTCCTGCGCCGCCAGGGCATCAATGTTACCAAGATCAAGAAAAGCAGCGGGGGCGGGGGCAAGGTCACCGAAAAAGATATTACCCTGTTTACGCGCCAGCTTGCCACCATGATGAAGTCCGGTGTGCCGCTGATACAGTCATTTGACATAGTGGGCAAAGGGCACAGTAACCCGGCCGTCGCCCGCCTGCTGCTCGACATCAAAACCGATGTGGAAACCGGCAGCAGCCTGTCACAAGCATTCCGGAAATATCCATTGTATTTTGACGATCTGTATTGCAACCTGATAGATGCCGGTGAACAGGCAGGTATTCTGGATAGCCTGCTGGATCGCCTGGCGACCTACAAGGAAAAAACCCAGGCTATCATAAGCAAAATCAAATCGGCCTTGTTTTACCCGGTTTCCATTATCGTGGTGGCCTTCGCCATTACCGCAGTAATCATGATTTTCGTAATCCCGGCGTTCAAGGAGTTGTTCTCCAACTTTGGCGCAGACTTGCCCGCCCCCACACTGATCATCATGGGAATTTCCGATTTCTTCGTCAAATGGTGGTGGGCAATCTTCGGCGGTATAGGAGGTGGGCTCTATACCTTCTTCTACTTCTGGAAGCGCAGCAAGAAAATGCAACATGTGATGGATCGGATCCTGCTCAAGATACCGGTCTTCGGTCCGCTGGTACGCATTGCCTCCATCGCGCGCTGGGCGCGCACCCTGTCCACCATGTTTGCAGCCGGGGTGCCGCTGGTGGAAGCGTTTGACTCGGTGGCGGGCGCGGCCGGCAACGCAGTATATTTTGACGCGACCAAGCAGATACAGCGCGAAGTCAGCACCGGCAACAGCCTGACAGTGGCCATGCAGAATACCGGGGTGTTTCCCAGCATGGTGTTGCAAATGACGGCGATTGGCGAGGAAGCCGGTTCGCTGGACAGCATGTTGAGCAAGGTAGCCGATTTCTTCGAGGCCGAGGTGGATGATGCGGTGGCGGCTTTATCCAGCCTGATGGAACCTATCATCATGGTGGTGCTGGGCACGCTCATCGGCGGAATGGTGGTGGCAATGTATCTGCCTATCTTCAAAATGGGACAGGCGGTTGGTTAAACAATCAGCCGGGGACTTTTTTCCCCTGTATGAGGCCATGTTTACTTAATGGGCAACTATGACCTCTTTTGTTCCATTAATGCAAAGCTCCCCGATCTTCTTCACCGCACTGTGCAGCATCGTAGGCTTGATGGTTGGCAGTATTAGCCCCGGCATAACCCGCAAGCGGATTAGTCTTCACTGAAACAGCCGACATGTCAGAATTATTCCAGCTTCTTCAATCATCACCGCTCGCGTTCATCAGCTTATGTACAGTATTAGGCCTGATGGTCGGCAGTTTTCTGAATGTGGTGATCCACCGCCTGCCGAAAATGCTGGAGCGCGAATGGCATGTACAATGCGCCGAACTCAACAGCCAGTCTGAGGAAGACCCGCTGCAAGCCGCACACCCTGCGGACATGCCGCGCTACAA
>OESW01000338.1_pt1 | contig 10000 bp, 8 predicted proteins | sample 1534831 | NCBI WGS metagenome assembly OESW01 (sample SAMEA104161952, study PRJEB21768) | metagenome | isolation source: underground water
GCTGCACTGATTTCACCGATTACCCAATTAGCTGCAATTTTTTTATCCGATATCTTATTAGCTACAGAATCAAAATATTCTGAAATGCCACGAGACGTAGTAAGTAGATTAGCATCGTAGGAAGAAAGGCCAAGCTCGTTCACATAACGCGCCTGCTTGGCCTGTGGCAGTTCCGGCAGCGTGGCGCGCACTTCTTCGATCCACTGCGGCGAAATTTCCAGCGGCAGTAGGTCGGGGTCGGGGAAGTAGCGGTAGTCGTGCGCTTCTTCCTTGGTGCGCATCATGCGCGTCTCGCCCTTGTCCGGATCGAACAGCACGGTGGCTTGCTGTATCGATCCGCCATTTTCCAGCGTCTCAATCTGCCAGTGCGCTTCGTAGTTGATCGCCTGTTCGAGGAAGCGGAACGAGTTGAGGTTCTTGATCTCGCGCCGCGTGCCGAGCGGCGCACCGGGACGGCGCACCGAGACATTGGCATCGCAACGGAACGAACCTTCCTGCATGTTGCCGTCGCAGATACCGATCCAGCGCACCAGGGTGTGCAGTGTCTTGGCATAGGCCACCGCTTCTGCTGCCGAGCGCATGTCCGGTTCGGAGACGATTTCCAGCAGCGGCGTGCCTGCACGGTTCAGGTCAATGCCGGTCATGCCGTGAAAATCTTCATGCAGCGACTTGCCCGCGTCTTCTTCCAGATGGGCGCGGGTGATGCGCACCACCTTTTCGTAGGGTTTGCCGTTGCCCGATAGCGGCTCGACCTGGGTGGTCAGCGCGCCTTGCCCCACCACAGGCAAATCGAACTGGCTGATCTGGTAGCCCTTGGGCAGATCGGGATAAAAATAATTCTTGCGCGCGAATACCGAGCGTGGCGCGATATGTGCGCCAACGGCGAGGCCGAACTTGATGGCGCGTTCGACGGCGCCCTTGTTCAACACCGGCAACACGCCGGGCAATGCGATGCTCACCGCGTCAGCCTGCGTGTTCGGCTCAGCTCCATATGTGGTGGATGCGCCCGAAAATATTTTACTGTTGGTCGAGAGTTGCGCATGCACTTCCAGCCCGATGACGATTTCCCATTGCATGATTTATGTAGTCCTATCCGTGTGTGCCTTTGGTGGGTATGCCCTGACGGGCTTTTCCACCCTACCTCTATTCGTAACGTAGGGTGGATAAAGCGTAGCGTATCCACCACAAGCTGACATCTCATACTCATTGCGGCGCGCGATTGTGCCAATCGGTCGCCTGTTGATATTGATGCGCGACATTCAGCATCTGCGCCTCGGCGAAATAATTGCCGATGATCTGCAAGCCTACCGGCATGCCCGAATTGCTATTGTTGGCCGCGCCGAAACCCGCCGGGATGGACATGCCGGGCAAACCCGCCAGGTTCACGGCAATGGTGTAAATGTCGGACAGATACATCTGCACCGGGTCGTCGCCTTTCTCGCCCAAGTTGAATGCGGTGGTCGGGCTGGTCGGCCCCATGATGACATCGCATTGCTTGAAGGCCTCGGTGAAATCCTGCGCAATCAGGCGGCGGATTTTTTGCGCCTGCAAGTAGTAGGCATCGTAATAGCCGTGCGATAGCACGTAGGTGCCGATCATGATGCGGCGCTTTACTTCTTCGCCGAAGCCCTGCGCGCGGCTCTTCTCGTACATGTCCGTCAGATCGGTGTAGTCCGGCGCGCGGTAGCCGTAGCGCACACCATCGAAGCGCGACAGGTTAGATGATGCCTCCGCCGGGGCAAGCACGTAATACACCGGGATGGACAGGCGCGAGTTGGGCAGGCTGATATCTACCACGCTGGCGCCGAGTTTTTTGTATTCGGCGATGGCGGCTTCTACAACTTGCGCGACATCGCTGCTCAAACCTTCGGCAAAAAATTCTTTCGGCAAGCCGATGCGCAGGCCGTTCAGCGGTTTCGCCAGGTCGCACGCATAGTCTTCCTTCTCACGTTGCAGCGAGGTGGAATCGCGTTCGTCGAATCCGGCCATCACGTTTAGCAGCAGCGCCAGGTCTTCCGCGCTGCGCGCCATCGGCCCGGCCTGATCCAGGCTGGAGGCGAAGGCGATCATGCCATAGCGCGAGCACACGCCGTAGGTGGGCTTGAGGCCGGAGATGCCGCAGAGTGCTGCGGGCTGGCGTATCGAGCCGCCAGTGTCGGTGCCGGTGGCTGCTGCGCACAGGCGCGCGGCCACTGCAGCAGCAGAGCCGCCGGAACTACCGCCGGGTACGGCATTACGGTTCCAAGGGTTCTTCACCACGCCGAAGTAGGAGGTTTCGTTGGACGAACCCATCGCAAATTCATCCATGTTGGTCTTGCCGAGATTCACCGCACCCGCGCGGTTGAATTGTTCGATGACGTGCGCATCGTAAGGCGAGATAAAATTTGCCAGCATTTTCGAACCGCAAGTGGTGCGCCAGCCCTTGGCGCAGAAGATGTCTTTTTGTGCGACAGGGATGCCGGTGAGTGCCTGCGCCTGGCCTTGTGCGATCTGTTTATCTGCGGCACGCGCCTGTGCCAGCGACATGTCCGGGTTCAGCGTAATGTAGGCATTGAGTTTAGGATTGAGCGCGGCGATACGGTCAAGATATATCTGCGTCAGTTCGACGCTGGAGATTTTTTTCGCAGCCAACCGGGCAGAGAGTTGTTTGAGTGATGCGTTTATCATGTTTATTTGCAATTCTGTGAAAAGTGAAACGTGAAATGTAAAACCGGGTTCCCGTTTCACGTTTCACTTGAGTCGCGTAGCGGCGAGTCACGTTTCACGCATTATTCAATCACCTTGGGCACGAGATACAGGCCCGCCTTAACTTGCGGGGCAATGGACTGGAACAGCTCGCGCTGGTTGGATTCCGTGACTTTGTCCTCGCGCAGGCGCTGAGTGACGTCCTGAGCATGCGACATCGGTTCGATGCCGGTGGTATCCACCGCCTGCATTTCGGCGATCAAACCGAATATGTCCGACAGTTGGGCATGCGCTGTTTGCGCTTCCTGTTCGGTTGCCGCCAGCCGGGCCAGCCGGGCAACTTTTTTTACGTCATCTATAGTCAGTGGCATGATGGAGATAGGCTTTATTGAAACTGGCGTAATAGGGTATCATAAACGCTTTTACGGGCGCACTCCTTCACGACTTTCGGGGTACTATCATGTTTGGTTTTTTAGACAACTATTTTTCCAATGATCTGGCAATTGACTTGGGCACCGCGAATACCCTGATCTGGGCGCGCGGCCAGGGCATCGTACTGAACGAACCATCGGTCGTGGCAATCCGCCAGGAGGGCGGCCCCAACGGCAAGAAAGTGATCCAGCAGGTTGGGCTGGCGGCTAAACAAATGTTAGGCCGTACGCCGGGCAACATTACTGCCATCCGTCCGATGAAGGACGGCGTGATCGCCGATTTCACCGTCACCGAACAAATGCTCAAGCAGTTCATTCGCCGCGTCCACAAGTCCGGAATATTTACGCCCAGCCCGCGCATCGTGATTTGCGTGCCATGCGGCTCCACCCAGGTGGAACGGCGCGCCATCCGCGAATCTGCTTATGGCGCGGGTGCGCGCCGCGTGGAGTTGATCGAGGAGCCGATGGCGGCGGCGATAGGCGCCGGCCTGCCGGTGGAAGAAGCGACCGGCTCGATGGTGGTGGACATCGGCGGCGGCACTACCGAGGTGGGCGTGATCTCGCTGGGCGGTGCCGTGTATTCCGGCTCGGTGCGCGTTGGCGGCGACAAATTCGACGAGGCGATCATTAACTATATCCGCCGCAACTATGGCATGTTGATCGGCGAAACCACCGCCGAGCAAATCAAGAAGGAAATCGGCTCCGCTTTCCCGGGCAGTGAAGTGCGCGAGATGGAGGTGAATGGGCGCAACCTAGCTGAAGGAGTCCCTCGCAGCTTCACCATTTCCAGCAATGAAATACTGGAAGCGCTTAGCGACCCGCTGAACAGTATCGTCAGCGCAGTGAAAACCGCACTGGAGCAGACCCCGCCTGAACTGGGCGCGGACATTGCCAGCAAGGGCATGGTGCTGACCGGTGGCGGTGCGCTGCTGCGCGACATTGACCGCTTGCTGATGGAAGAGACCGGCCTGCCGGTGCTGATCGCGGACGATCCGCTTACCTGTGTGGTGCGCGGTTCCGGCATAGCTCTCGACAGGATGGATAAGTTCAGCAGCATCTTCACCAGCGATTGAATCAGGAATCAGGTGTCAGCAACCAGAATTCAGGTTCAAATGCGGTACGTGCATGGATTTGCTACTGATTCCTGACCATGGAGCATACCCAGTCCTTCCGCTTCTTTAATCGCGGCCCCAGCCCCGCCGTCCGGCTGGTTTTCTTCGTATTGCTTTCGCTGCTGCTGCTGTTCGTGGATGCGCGTTACCAGTATCTGGAATCCGCACGCAGCGGGCTTTCCGTCCTGGTCTATCCATTGCAGCGCCTGGTTGCGGTGCCGGGCGCGCTGTGGCATCAAGCCGATACTTTTTTTGTCCTTAAGGGCAACCTGGCCCGTGACAACGCCCAACTGCGCCAGCAGCACGGTGTGGATACTGTACAGCTGCAGCAATTGCAGGTATTGCAAGCGGAGAACCAGCACCTGCGCCAGTTGCTTTCGGTGCAACAGCGCGCCGATTATCCGACGCAATTGGCCGAGATCGTGTACACCGAACGCGACATCTTCAAGCGCAAGCTGTTTCTCGACAAGGGCGCGCAGGCCAATGTGCTGGCGGGGCAGGTGGTGATGGATAACAACGGCATCGTCGGCCAGGTCACGCGCGTCTATCCATGGTTGAGCGAAGTTACGCTGGTTACCGACAAGGATCATGCAGTGCCGGTGCAGGTGCTGCGCAACGGCTTGCGCGCGGTGGTATTTGGCTCCGGCGATACCAGCGAACTGGCGCTGCGCTATATGCCCATCAGTTCCGATATTCAGGAAGGCGATATGCTGGTGACCTCCGGCATAGATGGTACCTATCCGCCCGGCTTGCCGGTGGCCAAGGTGGGCCGCATCGAGCGCGACCCGGCCTATCCGTTCGCGCGCATCCTGTGCACCCCGGTTGCGGGCGTGGACAGACAGCGCCAATTGCTGATCCTGTCCGGGCTGCCGAAATTGCCGGAGCGACCCGAAGCCGTGGCGGAAACAGCTACTGACAAGCCCAGAAAGGGCAGGCGGAGGAAGCCATGAGCGTATCGTTCCCCAAGGATCAGGAACTCCTGTTACCGGCCAGCAACCTTTTCATCACGTTGAGCCTGCTTGGCGCGCTGTTGCTCAACTGGCTGCCGCTGGACGGTGTCTGGCTGGCGCTGCGCCCGGATTTCGTGGCGCTGGTGCTGCTCTACTGGTGTATCCATAAACCGTATCGTGTCGGTATCGGCATCGCATGGATGGTGGGCATATTCGCCGACGTGGCCGATGCCAGCCTGTTCGGGCAGCACGCACTGGCTTATGCCGTACTGGCGTTCGGTTGTATCGTGCTGCATCGCCGTATGCAGATGTTTGACCTGCGCCTGCAGACCCTGCAAATTTTCCCCGTGCTGCTGCTGGCCTACGTGGTGTATGCCGCAGTGCATTGGCAGTTGCACGGCTATATCGCCTGGGGATATTTTCTCGGCAGCGTGGCGTCGGCCTTGCTATGGGCGCCGCTGACCGTACTGCTGCAAGGATTGCGCCACTCCCGCTCCGACCCGGATAAGTTATGAAGCGCGACCATCTATGAAACGTCGCGTCGAGCTCAAGAACACCCAGCGCGAAATTTACTACTTCCGGCTGCGCCTGGTGCTGAGCCTGGGCTTCGTGCTGGTGATGCTGTTTACGCTGCTGGCGCGCTTCGTTTACTTGCAGGTGGTGAAGCGCAGCCATTACCAGACCCTGGCGGAAAACAACCGCATTTCCGTCGTGCCCATTGTGCCCAATCGCGGCCTGATACTCGACCGCAACGGTGTGGTGCTGGCGCACAACTATTCCGGCTACACGCTGGAAATCACGCCGAGCAAGGCGGGCGATCCGGAGGCCACGATAGACCAACTGGCGCAACTGGTGGACATCCAGCCCAAGCACCGCAAGCGCTTCAAGAAACTGTTGGCGGAGAGCCACAATTTCGAGACCCTGCCGATACGCAACCGCTTGTCGGATGAGGAGGTGGCGCGCTTCGCCGCGCAGAGTTACCGTTTCCCCGGGGTGGAAATCAAGGCGCGGCTGTTCCGCGAATATCCTTACAATGAGCAGACCTCACACCTGATCGGCTACATCGGGCGCATCAACGAGAGCGACATCGAGCAACTCGATGAAAATGAAACCGCCGCCAACTACCGCGGCTCCGATTACATCGGCAAAACCGGCATCGAGCAGAGTTATGAAAGCGAACTGCACGGCACCACCGGCATCGAGCAGGTGGAAGTGGATGCGGGCGGGCGCGGGGTGCGCGTGCTGTCGCGCACCCCGCCGGCGTCGGGCAACAACCTGATATTGACCCTGGATGCCAAGTTGCAGGAAATCGCCGAGCAGGCGTTCGGCGATTACCGTGGCGCGCTGGTGGCGATAGACCCGAGTAATGGCGAAGTGTTGGCCTTCGTCAGCAGGCCGGGCTACGACCCCAACCTGTTCATTGACGGCATTGATGAAGATAGCTGGAACGAACTGAACAATTCGCCCGATGTGCCGCTCAACAACCGCGCCTTGCGCGGACAGTATCCGCTCGGCTCTACCATCAAGCCGTTCATGGCGCTGGCCGGGTTGTATTACAACAAGCGTTCGCCCAGCCACACCATCAGTGACCCGGGCTACTACACCCTGTCGGGCAGCAGCCACCAGTACCGTGACTGGAAAAAGGGCGGGCATGGCATGGTGGATATGTTCAAGTCTATCGTGGTGTCGTGCGACACTTATTATTACGGGCTGGCCACCGAACTGGGCATAGACAACATGTTCAATTTTCTGTCGCGGTTTGGTTTCGGCAAGAAAACAGGCATAGATTTGGAAGGCGAAGTTGCCGGCCTGCTGCCGTCGCAGGAATGGAAGCAGAAGCGCTACCAGCAGAAATGGTATGGCGGCGACACCGTATCGGCAGGCATCGGCCAGGGCTACAACCTGGTCACGCCGATGCAACTGGCTTTCGCCACGGCGGTGCTGGCCAACGACGGCGTGGGCTACCGCCCGCACCTGGTGCGGCAGGTGCAACACAGCGGCAGCAATGACACAGCTATACCGGAAGTAAAACCGCAGTTCACCGTCGCCCTCAACCCGGAGCATCTTGCGCTGGTGAAGCGTGCCATGGTGGCGGTGACGCAGCCCGGCGGCACCGCCGCGCAGGCCGGGGCGGGTGCGCCCTACGCCTTTGCCGGCAAGACCGGCACAGCGCAGGTGGTGGGCATGAAGCAGGGCGAGAAATACATCGAGAGCCAAGTCGCGGAACACAACCGCGACCATGCATGGTTCATTGCCTTTGCGCCCGCCGACAAACCGAGGATCGCGCTGGCGGTGCTGGCGGAAAACGGCGGGCATGGCGGTACCACCGCCGCGCCCATCGCGCGCAAGGTGCTGGACTACTACCTGCTCGGCAAGGTGCCCAAGCCCTTGCCTACCGTGAACGCGGCGGAGGATACGGAAGATGATTAAGCAAAGCCCGTGGCCGCGCCTGCGAAAGCGCTTAATCGCTCATCTCGACCCAGTGTTGCTGGCAGCGCTCGGCCTGTTGATTATGACCGGGCTGGTGGTGTTATACAGCGCCACCGATGGCAACTGGAGCAGTGTGCTGGCGCAAGTGAGGAATATCCTGGTGGCATTCGGCTTCCTGTGGCTGGTGGCCAACATACCGTTGCATTACCTGATGCGCACCGCCTTGCCGATGTACGCCTTAGGCATGGTGTTGCTGATCGGCGTAGCGCTGTTCGGTGAGGTCAGCCACGGCGCGCGGCGCTGGCTGAATATCGGCGTGACCATCCAGCCTTCCGAACTGATGAAAATCGCCGTGCCGCTGATGATGGCCTGGTATTTCGAAAAACACGAAGCCACGCTGACGCTGAAAAATTATTTTGTCGCGGCGCTGTTGTTGCTGCTGCCGGTGGCGTTGATTGCGCGCCAGCCCGATCTCGGCACCGCCGTGCTGATCTCGGCCAGCGGATTTTACGTGCTGTTCCTCGCCGGGTTGAGCTGGCGCGTGATGGGAGCCATGTTTGCCGCGGCACTCGCCAGTGCGCCAGTGCTGTGGTCCATGCTGCATGACTACCAGAAGCACCGCATCATGATGTTGCTTGACCCCACACAAGACGCGCTGGGCAAGGGTTATCACACCATCCAGGGCATGATCGCCGTCGGCTCCGGCGGGGTGCTGGGCAAGGGCTATCTCAGCGGCACGCAGACCCATCTCGACTTTCTGCCGGAGCGCACCACCGATTTTATTTTCGCGGTGTATTCGGAAGAATTTGGCCTGCTCGGCAACATCATCCTGCTGGGTATGTACCTGTTCATCATCGGGCGCGGCTTCATCATTACCGCCAACGCCTCCACCTATTTCACGCGCCTGATGGCCGGCTCGATCACGCTGACCTTTTTCACCTACGCCTTCGTCAATATGGGTATGGTGAGCGGTATCCTGCCGGTGGTGGGCGTCCCGTTGCCGATGGTCAGCTACGGCGGCACATCCATGGTCACATTGCTGCTGGGATTTGGTATGCTGATGAGTATTCACACGCACAAGAAGCTGGTGCAAACCTGAGGACGGAGCTTAAAGATGAACAAACAAATAGGTTTAATATTATTTGCAGCAACCATGCTCACCGCCTGCGGCAGCGCGCCGCCACGCAAAGCAGAGGCGCCGCGCAGCACACCCGCGCCGGTGGCCGAAGCGCAAACCACACAGATTGAACCCATTACCCAACCTATCACCCAACCCGGACGCGGCGGCTATCTGGAAGGTGATGGCCCCGGCGCCGATGTGCCCGCCAACCTCGAAGCCACCCCTGATGCTGTGCCGCGTGATGAGCCACTGCACCGCTACGCCAACCGCCAGTATGTCGCTCTGGGCAAGACCTACACCCCGCTCACTGCGCCGGGCAACTACAAGGAGCGCGGCATCGCTTCCTGGTACGGCAAGAAATTCCACGGCCAGCGCACCTCGAACGGCGATGTGTACGACATGTACGGCATGACCGCCGCACATCCCACCTTGCCGATACCCAGCTATGCGCGGATCACCAACCTTGGCAACCACAAATCGGTAGTGGTGCGCATCAACGACCGCGGCCCTTTCCTGCATGACCGCATCATAGACCTCTCCTACACCGCCGCGCACAAGCTCGGCATCGTGGGCAACGGCAGCAGCGAAGTGGAAGTGGAAAGCATTGTGATGGATACCGCCGTTACTGCGCCCATAGCCACAGCCGAACCTATCAAGAGCGAACCCCTGACGCCCGAACCTGTAACTGCACCAGCCGCAGCCAGCGCCAGTACACCAGCTGCCGCCGGCAACACCTATCTGCAACTCGGCGCGTTCAAGTCACAACAGGGAGCAGAAAGTTTCCTCACCCGCATGCGCGCCGAATTCAACGGCAGCGGCAAACAGGTCAGCCTGTATCAGAAGGATGGCTTGACGCGCGTGCACCTCGGCCCCTACGCCAGCGCGGAGGAAGCCAAAGCGATTGCGGAGAAATTGCAGGGGAGGTTGGGGTTTAAGCCGCTGGTGAACGTGCATTAGCACAACTACTGTGCGCAGAGATCTTGCAACACGCGTAAGGCGCAACCAACCGTAGGGCGTCAACGCGTAGCGGTTCCGCCGGGTGGTTTTCGGGTGTTATTATGACGGCATGGCTCCTACCATTTTCCGCGCATATGGATTTCGCTTCTTTTTCTTCTCTCGTGAAGAGTCTCGTTTGCATGTGCATGTTAATCATGCGGAGGGGGAAGCCAAGTTCTGGCTGGAGCCACAGATCGCACTTGCGCAGAACATCGGCCTGAGCGGAAAGACGTTACGGCAAGCGCAGGCGCTTATTGAGGAGCACGAACATGACAT
>OESW01000144.1_pt1 | contig 9894 bp, 5 predicted proteins | sample 1534831 | NCBI WGS metagenome assembly OESW01 (sample SAMEA104161952, study PRJEB21768) | metagenome | isolation source: underground water
ACCCCTCGTTGACCGAAGAGCGCCGGGCATTTTTCGAATACCATGCCGCCCTGATGGAGCCGTGGGACGGCCCCGCCGCCGTAGCCTTTACCGATGGCCGCCAGATCGGCGTAACGCTGGACCGCAACGGGCTGCGCCCGGCGCGTTACCTGATTACCGACGATGACGTGGCGCTGATGGCGTCCGAAATGGGCGTGCTGGATATTCCGCAGCACAAGATCGTGAAGAAATGGCGCATCCAGCCCGGCAAAATGTTCCTGATCGACTTGCAGGCCGGACGGGTGGTTGACGTCATCGAAATGAAGCAACAACTGTCCACCGCCAAGCCTTACCGGCAATGGATAGAAAAATCGCGCTATCTGCTGGGAGATTTGCCGGACGCGGAAACCCGTTCATCCGTTCGCCCTGAGCCTGTCGAAGGGCGGGGAAGCCTTCTCGATACCCAACAAGCGTTCGGCTATACCCAGGAAGACCTCAAGTTCATTCTCGCGCCGATGGCCGCTACCGGCAAGGAAGCTGTCGGCTCGATGGGCACCGATACGGCATTGCCGGTGTTGTCGGATAAGAACAAGGGCTTGTACAACTACTTCCAGCAACTGTTCGCCCAGGTAACCAACCCGCCGATCGACCCGATCCGCGAAGAACTCGTGATGTCGCTGACGACATTCATCGGGCCCAAGCCCAACCTGTTGGGCATTGATGAAATCGCGCCGCAGCCGCGCCTGGAAGTGCACCAGCCGGTACTGTCCAATGAAGATTTGGCCAAACTGCGCAACATCGGCCCGCTGACGCAGGGGTACTACAAGTCGCTGGTGCTGGACATCACTTATCCGGCAGAACAAGGCGCAACGGGTTGCGCAGCGGCAATCGAAGCGCTGTGCGCCAAGGCCGGCCAGGCGGTGGCGGATGGCTACAATGTGCTGATCCTGTCCGACCGCGCGGTGGCGTGCGAGCGCGTAGCGATCCCAGCGCTGCTGGCTTGCGCCGGGGCGCATCATCACTTGGTGCGCGCAGGGCTGCGCACCCGCACCGGACTGGTAGTGGATACGGGCTCCGCCCGCGAAGTGCACCACTTCGCCTTGCTCGCCGGCTATGGCGCGGAAGCCGTGTGCCCGTGGCTGGCCTTTGACACCCTCGATGCCATGGACTTGCCGGTTGCCGGGAAGGACACCCACAAGCACTTCATCAAGGCCATCGGCAAGGGATTGCTCAAGGTGATGTCCAAAATGGGCATTTCCACTTACCAATCCTATTGCGGCTCGCAAATTTTCGAGGCGGTGGGCTTGAACGCCGGTTTCATCGAACAGTATTTCACCGGCACCGCGACCCAGATCGAAGGCATCGGCCTGCAGGAAGTCGCCGAAGAAGCCGTGCGCGCCCATCTGTCGGCATTCGGCAGCGATCCGGTGCTGTCCGACGCGTTGGAAGCGGGCGGCGAGTATGCCTGGCGCACGCGCGGCGAAGCGCACATGTGGACGCCCGAATCCATCGCCAAGCTGCAACACGCCACGCGCGCCAACAACGCCCAGAGCTACAAGGAATACGCCAGGCTGATTAACGACCAGAGCCAGCAAATGAAAACGCTGCGCGGCTTGTTCGAGATCAAGCAGGCTGGTTCGCCGGTGCCGTTGGAAGAAGTCGAGACGGCGAAGGAAATCGTCAGGCGTTTCGTCACCGGCGCGATGTCGCTCGGTTCCATTTCCACCGAAGCGCACACCACCCTGGCCATCGCGATGAACCGCATTGGCGGCAAATCCAATACCGGCGAAGGCGGCGAAGACGCGGCGCGTTATCGCCCCATCAAGGCGGGCGACACGCTGGCGGGCATCATTGGCAAGGGCCGCATCGAGCGCGACCTGGTGCTTCAGGAAGGCGATTCGTTGCGCTCCCGGATCAAGCAAGTGGCCTCCGGGCGCTTCGGCGTGACGGCGGAATACCTGTCCAGCGCCGACCAGATCCAGATCAAGATGGCGCAGGGCGCCAAGCCCGGCGAAGGCGGCCAGTTGCCCGGCCATAAGGTGACCGAGTACATCGCCCAACTGCGCTTTTCCGTTCCGGGCGTCGGCCTGATTTCCCCGCCGCCGCACCATGACATTTATTCGATCGAAGATCTGGCGCAACTGATCCACGACCTGAAAAACGCCAATCCGAGCGCCTCCATCTCGGTCAAGCTGGTCTCCGAAATGGGCGTGGGCACCGTGGCGGCGGGCGTGTCCAAGACCAAGGCCGACCACATCGTGATCTCCGGCCACGACGGCGGTACGGGCGCATCGCCCTTGTCGTCCATCAAGCACGCCGGCACACCGTGGGAGCTTGGTCTGGCGGAAGCGCAGCAGACACTGGTGTTGAACAAACTGCGCGGGCGCATCGCGTTGCAAGTGGACGGCCAGCTCAAGACCGGGCGCGATGTGCTGATCGGCGCCTTGCTTGGCGCCGATGAATTCGGTTTCGCCACCGCGCCGCTGGTGGTGGAAGGCTGCATCATGATGCGCAAATGCCACCTCAATACCTGCCCGGTCGGCGTGGCGACGCAAGACCCCGAGCTGCGCAAGAAATTTACCGGCCAACCGGAACACGTGGTGAACTTCTTTTTCTTCATCGCCGAAGAACTGCGCGAATACATGGCGCAACTGGGCATCCGCAAGTTTGATGACCTGATCGGCCGCAGTGATTTACTCGATATGAAGCACGGCATTACGCACTGGAAGGCGCAGGGTTTGGACTTTTCCAGGGTGTTCCATCAGCCGGATGTGCCTGCCAGCGTGGCGCGTTTTCATGCAGAAGAGCAGGATCATGGACTGGAAAAGGCACTGGATAACAAGCTGATCGCGCAAGCCAAGGCCGCGCTGGAACATAAAAAACCGGTGGTCATCGAGAGTGCCATCAGAAATGTTAATCGCACCGTCGGCACCATGCTGTCGCATGAAGTGGCGAAGCGTTATGGACAAGCCGGGCTGCCGGCCAACACCATCACCGTAAAGTTAAAAGGTACAGCCGGGCAGAGCTTTGGCGCCTTCCTCGCGCATGGCATTACGCTGGAGCTGTCCGGCGAGTGCAACGACTATGTCGGCAAGGGTTTGTGCGGTGGCCGCATCGTGGTGCTGCCGCCCGGGGAATGCAAAATTGTGGCGGCAGAAAATATCATCGTCGGCAACACGGTGCTGTACGGCGCGACCAGCGGCGAGGGCTACTTCTGCGGTGTGGCAGGTGAGCGTTTTGCCGTGCGTAATTCAGGCGCGGTCGCGGTGGTGGAAGGCTTGGGCGACCACGGCTGCGAATACATGACCGGCGGCATGGTGGTCGTACTGGGTCTGACCGGGCGCAATTTTGCGGCGGGCATGTCCGGCGGCGTGGCTTACGTGCTGGATGAGGAAGGCACATTTGCCAAGCGCTGCAACATGTCCATGGTGCAGCTGGAGGCGATCCCCGAAGAGGCGGCAGCCAGCGAGACCGGAGAGGTCGAGGCACATGGCCGCGTGCATCTCAATCATCTGGGCAAGGTTGATGCAGCGGCGTTGCGCGGCAAGATCGAGAAGCACCTGCGCTACACCGGCAGCGTTCGCGCCAAGCTTATTCTCGATAACTGGGCGCGCTACCTGCCGAAATTCGTCAAGGTGATGCCGACCGAGTATCGCCGCGCCTTGCAGGAAATTGCGGCACAACAAGCCAGGCAAACGGGCATGGCATGATGAATCCACCCCTGATTATGGAACTCGCTATGCCCGTTTCCCTCACATCCCGCGACACGTTACTGGCGGAGCCAGCCGTTTGCGGGAGCGGGTGTGAGGCGGCCATTCCCGCCCAGGATGCTTCGCAACGCCGTGTCATGGCCGCCACCCCAACCCTCTCCCGCAAGCGGGAGAGGGGGCAAACGAATCGCTTCGCGAGTTTCACATTAATGGAGGTTGCGTAAGTGGGCAAGATCACCGGGTTTATGGAATTCCACCGCTTGAGCGAAGAGTATTTGCCGGTTGCGAAACGCCTGAAAAATTATCATGAGTTCGTGCTGCACCTGACTGACGAGCAGGCCCAGACGCAAGGTGCGCGCTGCATGGATTGCGGTATTCCGTTTTGCACGACAGGTTGTCCGGTCAATAACATCATTCCCGACTGGAATGATCTGGTGTATCGCGGCAACTGGAAGCAGGCGCTGGATGTGTTGCACTCCACCAACAACTTTCCGGAAGTGACCGGGCGCATCTGTCCCGCGCCGTGCGAAGCGGCGTGTACGCTGAACATCAACAACGATGCGGTGGGCATCAAGTCCATCGAGCACGCCATCATTGATAAGGGCGGGGAAAATGGCTGGGTGGTGCCGCAACCGGCACAGCACAAAACCGGCAAGAAAGTCGCGGTGGTAGGCTCCGGACCTTCCGGGTTAGCGGCGGCGCAGCAACTGGCGCGCGCCGGGCATGACGTGGTGGTGTTTGAAAAGAATAGCCGCATCGGCGGCTTGATGCGTTACGGTATCCCCGACTTCAAGCTCGACAAGCGCCTGATTGATTGGCGCATGGCGCAGTTACAGGCCGAGGGCGTGGAATTCCGCACCGGTGTATTCGTCGGCAAGGATGCACCAGGCAAGGGCGTGGCCAATGATGCGAAGAAAACCATCACGCCAAAAGAATTGCTGAAAAAATTCGATGCCGTGATCCTGACGGGCGGCGCGGAGCAGCCGCGCGACTTGCCGGCGCCGGGCCGCGAATTGGCGGGTGTGTACTATGCGCTGGAATTCCTTATTCCGCAGAACAGGGAAGTGGCGGGAGATGGCAAAAACCCGATCAATGCGAAGGGCAAGCATGTAGTGGTGATCGGCGGCGGTGATACCGGCTCTGATTGCGTGGGCACTTCCAACCGTCACGGCGCGGCCTCGATCATGCAGTTTGAAGTGATGCCGCGCCCGCCGGAGCAGGAAAACAAGCCGCTGACCTGGCCGAACTGGCCGCTCAAGCTGCGCAGTTCCAGCTCGCACGAAGAAGGCTGCCAGCGCGACTGGGCGGTGGCCACCAAGGAATTCATCGGCAAGAACGGCAAGGTCAGCAAGATCAAGGCGGCTCGCGTCGAGTGGAAGGACGGCAAGATGCAGGAGGTGCCGGGCAGTGAGTTTGAAATGAAAGCCGACCTGGTGTTGTTGGCGATGGGCTTTACCAATCCGCTGCAACAAGTGCTGGATGCATTCGGCGTGGAGAAGGATGGCCGCGGCAACGCCAGGGCCACGACCGATGGCGCGGCCTGTTACAAGACCAACGTGGATAAGGTGTTCGCCGCCGGCGACATGCGCCGGGGCCAATCGCTGGTGGTATGGGCCATACGCGAGGGCCGCCAGGCTGCACGCGCAGTGGATGAGTATTTGATGGGCAGTTCCGTATTGCCCCGTTAACCGAAAGAGAAAATATGAACTTCAAACTGAAAAACGATACCTTCTTGCGTGCTCTGCTACGCCAGCCAACCGAGTACACGCCGATGTGGATGATGCGCCAGGCCGGGCGTTACCTGCCGGAATACTGCGCCACGCGCAAGCGCGCGGGCAGTTTCCTGAACCTGTGCAAGAACCCGGACATGGCGACGGAAGTGACATTGCAACCACTGGATCGTTTTCCGCTGGATGCCGCGATTCTGTTTTCCGATATTTTGACCGTGCCGGATGCGATGGGTCTCGGCCTGTATTTTTCAGAGGGCGAAGGCCCCAAGTTCGAGCGCCCCTTGCGTGACGAGGCTGCCATCAAGGCGTTACGCGTGCCGGACATCGGCAAGGATTTGCGCTATGTAACCGATGCCGTGTCGCAGATTCGCAAGGCACTGGACGGGCGCGTGCCGCTGATCGGTTTTTCCGGCAGCCCGTGGACATTGTCCTGCTACATGGTGGAAGGCGGCAGCAGCGACGACTACGCCAAGGTGAAGACCTTGATGTACAAGGAGCCCAAGCTGATGCACCACATCCTCGACGTGACCGCACAGGCGGTGACGCAATATCTCAACGCGCAGATTGAAGCGGGCGCGCAGACTGTGATGATTTTCGATTCCTGGGGCGGAGCGTTGTCGCATGCCGCTTACCATGAATTTTCGCTGCCCTACATGCAGCGTATCGTGGAAGGCTTGATCAAGGAAAAAGACGGTGTGCGTATTCCTTCCGTTGTGTTCACCAAGGGCGGCGGTTTGTGGATAGACAGCATCGCCGACATCGGCTGCGATGCGGTGGGTTTGGATTGGACCATGGACATCGGCATCGCGCGCCAGCGCGTCGGCCACAAGGTGGCCCTGCAAGGCAACCTCGACCCGACCGTCCTGTTCGCCACCCCGGAAGTCATCCGCGCCGAAACCGAGCGCGTGCTCGCCAGCTACGGTTATGGCAGCGGCCACGTGTTCAACCTGGGCCACGGCATTTCCCAATTCACCAACCCGGACAACGCGGCAGCACTAGTACAGGCGGTACATGAACTGAGTCGCAAATACCACTAAAAATAGTGCTAAGAAGTGCTTGACATTCGCTGGGTTGTACACAACCCAGCGCTAAGCTAAAGGCCGCGATGGGTTTCCTGTGCGGCCTTTGCTTTTATATGTAACTGACTGTTTCTATTGATGTATTTTTATGCTTATGAAATGAGCGGGCGAACAAAACCGTATATATAATTTGCACTTAACAGAGTTGTTGCAGGGTTATTCACATCATTATCCACAGCTTGTGTGGACAACAAAAAATATGCAAGTGAGTCAAGCTGCTTAGCGCGGCTTTGTAGAATTTGCCGGAGAATAAATCACTAAATGTCGATAGTTAGCGTCGCGCTGGATATGCCGTTGTCAACACTATTTGATTATGTGTTGGCGGATGGCATCGCGGTCGTGCCGGGGCAGCGTGTGCTGGTACCGTTCGGGCGTAAGCAGGTGGTCGGTGTGGTGATGGAATGTGCGGCAGATTCCGATCTGGCGGCGGAACGTATCAAGCCTGTGGAGCAGGTGCTGGACGAGATTCCGCCGTTGCCAGCAGAGTTGCTCACCCTGTTGCGTTTTTGTAGCGACTATTACCATCATCCCCTCGGCGCCACCGTGCTGTCCGCCTTGCCGGTGCGGTTGCGTTCCTGCGAGCCGGTCACGTTCAAGGAGGCGCTGCAATATACGCTCAGTGTCAGTGGGCGCACGCTCGACTTGGGCCAGCTTCCCAGGCGCAAGGTGGTGCAGCACCGCATCCTCACGGCTTTGCAGGCCGGCGCATTAAGCGCCGCACAGTTGCGCGCGCTGTCGCCGAGCGCACCGTCTGCGCTCAAGGCGTTATTGCAGGCGGGGTGGGTGGAAACCTGTGCAGTGCCTGTCGCGCCGGCTTCGTTAGCGTTCAACAATGCGCACACGCTGACTGCCGCGCAGCAGCAGGCGGTGGACGCCGTCATGCAAACGCAAGGCTATGGCTGCTTTCTGCTGCACGGTATTACCGGCAGCGGCAAGACCGAGATTTATGTGCACCTGATGCATCAGATGTTGCAGCAGGGCGGGCAGGTGTTGCTGCTGGTGCCGGAGATCAACCTCACGCCGCAACTGGAAAATTATTTCCGCAGCCGCTTCCCGGATGCAGAGCTGGTCAGCCTGCACAGCGGCCTCGCCGATGGCGCACGCACGCAGAACTGGCTGCGCGCGCAGTCCGGCCAGGCGCGCATCGTGCTCGGCACGCGCTTGGCGGTATTCACGCCGCTGCCGCAACTGGTGCTGGTCATCGTGGACGAGGAGCACGATGCCTCGTTCAAGCAGCAGGATGGCCTGCGCTACTCGGCGCGCGATGTAGCGATTTTCCGCGCCAATCAGCGCGGTGTACCCATCGTGCTGGGCTCGGCCACGCCCTCGCTGGAGAGTTATTACAACGCACAGACCGGGCGTTATTGCCTGCTGCGGCTCACCGAACGCGCCTTGGCGGCGGCCAAACTGCCGACGGTGCGCTGCATCAACACCAGCAATGCCGTATTGCAGCACGGCATCAGTGAGCACCTGCTCAGCGCATTGGGGCTGTGCCTGCAACGCGGTGAACAGAGCCTGGTGTTCATCAACCGGCGCGGCTACGCGCCGGTGCTGATGTGCACCGCTTGCGGCTGGCTGTCCGGCTGCCCGAATTGCGCGGGCAAGCTGGTGCTGCATTTGCAGGAGCGGCGCTTGCGCTGCCACCACTGCGGCCATCAGGAGCGCGTGCCGCATGCTTGCCCAAGCTGCGGCAACGCCGACCTGCAGCCGGTTGGTATCGGCACACAGCGCGTGGAAAGCGCGCTACGGGAATATTTTCCCAAGGCGCGCATTCTGCGGGTGGACCGCGACAGCACGCGCAACAAAGGCGCGTGGAATGCCATGCGCCAGCAGATACACGATGAGGCGGTGGACATCCTGGTGGGGACACAGATACTGGCGAAGGGGCACGATTTCCCCAACCTGACGCTGGTAGGTGTGCTCAACCCGGACAGCGCACTGTACAGCGGCGATTTCCGCGCCTCGGAAAAACTGTTCGCACAACTCGCGCAGGTGGCGGGGCGTGCCGGGCGTGCCGGCAAACCGGGCGAAGTGCTGATCCAGACTGCTTTTCCAGATCACCCGCTATTCAGCGCCCTGCGCGACCATGATTACGACAGGTGGGCAAAAATCCTGCTGGCGGAGCGCCAGTCCGCCGGTTTCCCACCCTTTATGTATCAGGTGATGCTGCGCGCCGAAGGCAAGCAGCAAGCCGGGGTGTATGCCTATTTGCAACAGGCGCGCGAAGCCGCCACAACACTTGCCATGCCGGTTGAAGTGTACGGCGTCGTTCCCTCCGCCATGCCGCGCCGCGCCAACCATAGTCGTGCGCAACTGCTGGTGCAATGCGTTACGCGCAAACCTTTGCAGCAATTCCTGCGTGCGTGGCGGCCCTTGCTGGATGCGCTGCCTGCACAGAAGTTGCGCTGGTCGCTGGACATTGACCCGCTGGAGTTTTAGAGTGGTTTAAAGTAAGGAACAGGGTTCTTATGCCGACCAATTTGATAAATTCACTGCTTGCCATCGTTGGCGCTGAGCACGTGCTGACCGGCGATATCGCTGCGCCGTACTGTTCCGATTGGCGCGGGCGCTACACTGGACGGGCGCTGGCCGTGGTGCTGCCCGCCGATACGCAACAGGTCAGTGCAATTGTTGCGCTGTGTGCCAGGCAAAATGTCGCCATCGTGCCGCAGGGCGGCAATACCAGTTTGTGTGGAGCCTCGGTACCTCTGGCCGAAGGCAAACAGATTGTGCTCAACCTGTCGCGCATGAACCGCATCCGTGCACTGGACGCCACCAACTACACCATCACCGTGGAAGCGGGCTGCATACTGGCCAACGTGCGGGCAGCGGCGGAGCAGGGCAACCGCCTGTTCCCGCTCGGCCTTCCCTCCGGGCAGCAATGCGAGATCGGCGGCAATCTCTCCACCAACGCGGGCGGCATCAACGTGTTGCGCTACGGAACGGCACGCGACCTGGTGCTCGGGCTGGAGGTGGTGCTGCCGGACGGGCGCATCTGGAACGGCCTGCGCGCCTTGCGCAAGGATAATTCCGGCTACGACCTCAAGCACCTGTTCATCGGTGCGGAAGGCACGCTGGGCATCATCACCGCCGCCGTGCTGAAACTGTTTCCGCGTTCGCAGGCGATGGCGACCGCCTGCGTGGGGCTGTGCGACCCGGCTGCGGCAGTCGAACTGTTTGCGCACCTGCGCGCCACCTGCGGCGACCGCATCAACGCCTTCGAGATCATCGGGCGTTCCTGCCTCGACCTGGTGTTTTGCCATACCCCCGATACGCACGAACCCTTCGCCAAACAGCATGAATGGATAGCCGTCATCGAGCTGTCCGACAGATCGGAAGAGCGTCGTGTAGGGAAAGAGTGTAGATCTCGGTGGTCGCCGTATCATTAAAAAAAAA
>OESW01000143.1_pt1 | contig 9872 bp, 12 predicted proteins | sample 1534831 | NCBI WGS metagenome assembly OESW01 (sample SAMEA104161952, study PRJEB21768) | metagenome | isolation source: underground water
GCCGCGATGACGCCTGTCGCGGCCAGGAGACCGCTCCCACCGGAACATTATTTTAATCCAGAATGGGGTTAAGGACTTCTGATGGCTGTATTCGCCTATAAGGGAAGGAGTGCGCGCGGCGATATGGTGCAGGGCACCCTGGACGGCCCCGATACAGGAGCTATTGCCGACCAGTTATTCCATATTGGCATTACGCCTACCGAGATCAAGCCATCAGGTGGGATGCGCACCGCCAACCCCAAGAGCCCCTCGCTGTGGCGTGCCTTGAGCGCGAAGAAAGTCGAGCCGCTGGATTTGATGCTGTTCAGCCGCCAGATGTATACGCTGCTCAAAGCTGGGGTACCCATCATGCGTGCGCTGTCAGGTTTGCAGGAGTCATCGCAACACCCTGCTTTTGCCGCTATATTGCAGGACTTGCGCGAAAGCCTGGACAGCGGGCGGGAACTCAGCATCGCGATGCGGCGCCATCCAAAAATATTTTCGCCGTTCTACATCAGCATGGTGCAAGTCGGGGAAATGACCGGCATGCTTGATGAAACCTTCTTGCGCCTGTATGGACATCTCGAGTTCGAGAAGCGAATGAGTGAGAGCATCCGTGGCGCATTGCGCTACCCGATGTTTGTGGCGGCGGCTATGGCGATTGCCATCGTAATCGTGAACATCTTTGTCATCCCGGCGTTTGTCAAAGTATTCGAGGGGTTTCACGCCGAATTGCCATTGCTTACCAAGGGACTCATCGGCTTCTCCAGCTTTATGGTGCATTTCTGGCCGCTGTTGGTGGCGATGGCAATTGGTGCAGTGGCAGGTTTCCGCGCATATACCAGCACGCCGGATGGCAAGTACAAATGGGATAAGTACAAGCTCCATATTCCTATCGCCGGGAAAATCATATTAAAAGGGACTATGGCGCGATTTGCGCGCAGCTTGGCGCTGGCCTTCAAAAGCGGCATTCCTATCGTGCAGGGACTGACCGTGGTAGGCATGGTGGTGGACAACGAATTCATGCGTGCACGCATTGAACAAATGCGTGACGGTGTCGAGCGCGGCGAAAGCATATTGCGTACTGCAGCAGCGACCGGCGTGTTTAACCCCACTGTGTTGCAGATGATTGCGGTGGGCGAGGAAACAGGCGATATGGATGGCCTGATGTTTGAGATTGCGGGCATGTACGAGAGTGAGGTGGAGTACGAAGTGAAGACACTCAGCCAGCAGATCGAACCCATCATGATTATCGCGCTGGGTATCCTGGTGCTGATCCTGGCGCTGGGCGTCTTCCTGCCGATATGGGATCTGGGCAAGGCAGTGCTGCACAAATGAAACAGGACTGAGGTGCGAGGCTTGAGTAAGACAGGTATGAGGACTGAGGTACGAGGGGAGCCCTCATACATGCCTTTGCCTTTCCTCAGCCCTCAACCCTTAGCCCTTAGTCCTCGGCTCTTAAAAGGCTTCACCCTGATTGAGCTGATCGTAGTTATCGCCATTTTTTCAGTTCTTGCCGGGACACTCCTTAGCCGCGTGTGGTTTTATCAGGAACAGGCAGAAAAGACGGCGATGGCCGGGGTGGCAGGCGCGATACAAAGCGCGCTGGTCATGCAGCATGGGCGCTTGCTGGTGCGCGGCATGGAGTCGGAAGTCACCGCGCTGGCGGCGGACAATCCGATGAAATGGCTGGCAAAACAGCCGCATAATTACTCAGGCGAGTTTTATGACCTGACGCCGCGTTCGGTCGCGCCGGGGAATTGGGTGTTTGACCTGAAGACGCGTGAATTGATCTACGTGCTTGATCGCGCCGATCACTTTATCCCCGGCAAGGATGGGCAAAAATGGATACGTTACCGGGTTAACCTGATGTATGACCCCGTCTTGGGCGCATCCGGCAAAACTTCCAAAGAATTAGTCGGAGTGCTGTTCGAGCCGGTCGAGGCTTACCAGTGGTTTGACAGAGGGAGTTGATGGGCACACTGACTACAGAGATAGCGCTAAGAACTTTATTGCTGTTTTTGATGCTGGGCAGTATTGCCGGGCTGCTGACTGGAGCGGTGCTGATCATGCGCCCGGATTGGATGCTGCGGCTGGGCAAATACACCAACCGCTGGGTTTCCACGCGCCAGCTCAATCGTAAACTGGAACGGAAGGTCAAGCTGGACCGCTGGTTTTACCGGCATCACCAGGCCAGCGGGTCGCTGATGCTGGCGGGGGCGCTCTGGATCATCGGTTTTTTTACTATCGCATTCGACAAGCCCCGCTCCCTTGCCGCTCTGTCCAAAAACGTTGTCATTCCACCTGCACTCATGGAAGGGTTGCTGGATGCGCTGGTGGTTGCCAGTCTGACAGGCGCGGTGTTTGCCGTGATTATCAGCCTGTTCCTGCTGCTGCGGCCGAGCCTGTTGCGCGGGTTCGAACAGGGCGCCAATCAGTGGCTTTCCCTGCGCCGTGCCCTCAAGCCGCTGGAAATTTCGCATTCCGGCGTGGATGAGTATGTCCTGGGGAATTTTCGTTTGATTGGAATATTGCTGCTTTTTGGCAGTCTTTACACGCTGGTAATGTTTGTCTTCTGGTTGGGGTGACCTTTGCATCCTGTGACAAGTATGGTTGCAGGGCTGGCAAACCACGGTGAATCAGCTTGCTTATGTAACAGAAATCATCTAAATTGCCGCTTGCCTCATTTGCCAAGGCACTGCGGTGCGGCGGCGGGATGGGCCTGGGTTGTCAATTAACGGGGCTGCGGCCCTTCTACACCACTCCCCTGACAGGGGGTGAGTGGTGACTTTAGGAGAGTTAAATATGAAACAACAACAAGGTTTTACATTGATCGAACTGATTGTGGTGATTGTGATTCTGGGCATTCTGGCGGCGACTGCATTGCCACGCTTCGCGGACTTTTCGAAAGATGCACGCACTGCGGCAGTTAGAGGTATCGGGGGTGCGATGGGCTCTGCTGCGAGCATTGTCAAGGCGCAATGGATTATCAACGGTAGCAGTGCATCAACCACCGTTACGATTGATGGCATAGCAATCACGACAACGGCCTCCGGCATTCCTGTTGCTACCTCTCTTGGTATTGAAAGAGCATTGCAAGGTATTCAAGGGATGACTTCTTCTGTCGCAGGAAGCACCTATATCTTGCAACCAACCACTGGCGGCGGTGCTACCTGCCGAGCCGTGTACGATCAAACTACCATGGCCGTTACAACTGATACAAGCGGCTGCTAATGCTTGAGTGTTAATGAAAGGGGCGGGGGCACCCGCCCCTTTATTCTTTGAATGCACATGAAGCGGCCAGCAGGTTTTACTCTAGTTGAGTTGGTGATGACGATGGTCATTATCGGCATTCTTGCCACTATTGCCGTCCCGCGTTTTTTTGACCGCAACGTATTCGATAGCCGTGGTTTCTACGATCAGGTTATTGCCAGCCTGCGCTATGCGCAGAAGGCTGCCATCGCGCAGCACCGTTTTGTGTGTGTGGCGTTCACCGCGAATAGCGTTACCCTGACCACTGGTGTGACTGCTGCTTGTGGTACTAATCTCACCGGCCCGACAGGGCAGTCTCCTTATTCGGTTTCCAGCAGCAACACATCATTCACGGCTACTCCGGCAGCATTTAATTTTGATGCGCTGGGCAGGCCCAGTGCAGCACCACCGCCCTTTACGGTGAGTGGTTATGCTGCTTCCATCACCGTTGAGACGGAAACTGGTTATGTGCATTAGCAATTCAGGATTGAGGAACGCACCCTCTTCCGCCCAGCGCGGCGTCAGCCTGATCGAACTCATCATGTTCATCGTCATCATCAGCGTCGCCGTGACGGGTATCCTGCTGGTGATGAACCAGGTTACCGGGCACAGCGCCGATTCGCTGGTGCGCAAGCAGGCGCTGGCGATTGCCGAATCGCTGCTGGAAGAAGTGGAGCTGATGCCTTTCACTTACTGCGATCCGGATGATGCCAATGCGGCGAATGCAACGGCAGCGACTGCCGTGCAATGCCCTGCAGCAAGCGGCGTAGGTGGCGTGGAAACCATGGGGCCGGAAACGCTCGGTGGTGCTGAAACGCGCTATGCCGCGCCGAATTTTGATAACGTCAACGATTACCACGGCCTTGTCATGAATGCCGGCAATGGCGGAATCAAGGATATCACCTATCCCGCTAACCCTGCCATTGCCGCTTTAAGCGGTTATTCCGCAAGCGTTTCCGCCGTGCCGCAAGCCTTGGGGGGGATTGCCGGAACCGATGTCAATCTTGCGCCACAATCGTTGCTGGTCACGGTAACCGTTACCGGGCCGGGCAATACTACAGTGGTGCTGGATGGCTACCGCACCCGTTACGCGCCTAACAATTTGCCATGATGATGAAACATAGTGCTGAGGTGCAAGGGCTGAGGACTGAGTGCAGTTCCTGTGCCATGGTTTCCACTCAGTCCTCAGTCCTCAGTCCTCTCTCCTCAAAAGAACGCGGCTTTACTCTCGTCGAGATGATCATGGTGATCGTCATTACCGGCATTATCGGAGGCATGGTGGCGATATTCATCAAAGCGCCGGTGCAGGGCTATGTGGATAGCGCGCGCCGCGCGGAGATGACCGACATCGCCGATACCGCGCTACACCGGATCACACGCGACCTGCGTTTGGCGTTGCCGAACAGTGTGCGGGTGACCGGTACGTGCAATGGTACCAACACTACCTGTTTTATCGAGTTTCTGCCGACCGGTTCGCCAAGTTGCCCAGCCAACACGGTCTGCTTGGGCGGTGGGCGTTACCGTGCCGGATCAGGAGGTGGGGCAGGTTGCCCTGCTACTGCGGGAGGAGAGGGTGAACTACTGGATTTTACTGTGGCCGATGGCTGTTTCGGAGTGCTGGGAACAATGCCGAATATGGTTGCGGGTGCGACACCGGATCAAATCGTGGTGTATAACCTCGGTATCCCTTGCGCGGATGCCTATGAGACCATTCCTGCCGCGCCCTGTACGTCTACAAATCGCGCAGCCTTTTTATCGAACCCTACAGCAACAACCGTAGCTATTACACCCAAGCAATTTCCATTTGATTCTCCGAGCCATCGCTTTCATGTCATTTCAACGCCGGTAACTTACGTTTGTGCACCGGCTGTCGGCGGGGTGGGAGGTACGCTCACGCGCTGGCAAGGTTACGCTATCCAATCTGCACAACCGATCGCCTTGCCCGCGACTGGCACCCCCAGCAGTGTCTTTCTTGCAACAAACGTGAGCACCTGCAAATTTACTTATGACCCTTTAGTGTCCGCCCGTAACGGTTTGGTAACGCTTAACCTGGGTATTACCGAGAGTGGCGAGACGGTGACGTTATATAGCGCTGCCCATGTGAGCAACACGCCATGAAAATGCACCATAAATTACTACTTCCGGATTCCCGGTTTCAACCAATGAAAACATTGCGAACAATGCAACGCGGATTCAGTTTGGTCACAGCCATCTTCCTGCTGGTGGTGCTGTCCGGGTTGGGCGCCGTGATGATGACGTTTTTTACCGCGCAGCAGCAAAGCTCGGCGCTGGACGTGCTGGGTGCGCGTGCCTATCAGGCATCCCGCGCGGGGATAGAGTGGGGTGCATATCAGGTCATACAATCCGCGAGTGGCGTATTTGCCACTGCATGCCAATCGGGGCCGGCATCGCAGGTGCTACCCGCACTGGCCGGTACGCTGTCTGGCTTTAATCTTAAAGTGCAGTGCAGCGCCACGTCGCATGTCGAAGGGGCGAGCACGTTATGGGTGTACAGTATCAGTTCCGTTGCCGCCACAGTAGGCGCAGCAGGTCAGCCGGATTATGTCGAGCGGCAGATGAGTGTGACAATTGCGCAGTGATTATTGAGATCGTCAGGAGGGTGATATGAAAGCGAGCGTATTGTTGGACAAAGCAGTTTCTTTGCCTGTGGAAGAGCGCGCGCATTTGGTTTTCCCGGCAGGTGTGGATAGCTTCTATTGACGATTTGCTGGCCATGAAGCGCATCGCGAATCGCCCCAAGGATCAACTCGATATCGTGGCACTAGAGAAGATCAAGCGTGGAGAAGACCCGAATGTCTGAACCCGATAGCCTCTCACGCGCGGTGATCCCTGAACATCTGATGCTCAGCCGTTTGGCACAGTCTGAACAAATGCGGGAATTCTTTATTCAGATGTGGCTTCAAAATCCCGTGTTGGCCAAGCAAAGCGGGATCAAAGTGCAAAACCTGCTGTCCCCGCTTGCGCCCGCCAATGCGGTGATTTCTCCCAATTCCCCAACCGGTTTTACGGTTGATATCGAAGGAGACGGAAAATGAACGGTATTCTGGCTTATAAGAACCATAATCTGCCTTTCTTTCGGACAATCCTCGCGCTGATCCTCATTGCAGGCATGTGTAGTCCCAGCGTCGCGCAGGCAGCCGCAAGAACCTACTTCATGTATTTCAATACCGGCACAGTGCTCACCCAGCCAGCCGTGACCACCAATACCACCTGCCCTGCGGCTGCCGATACCAACCTCGCAGTTTCCGGCATCGGGTTGATGGTTGATGTTAAGGATGCAACCTGCGTTCCCGCCATTAACAGGGATGTCATCTGGGCTAGCGCAACCCAGACGCTTGCGCTGTATTACAACGGGACTGGCTACGCGTCAGCCACGAACGTCACCGGCACGAGTGTTGGGGTCAGGGTCAGATCTCAATCTGCTACCGCGACACTGACGGTCAAGCTGTTCTACACCACTTCGGGGAATGTCAAGGTCTATTTCACCGGCACGCCAGCGACGCAGGCGGTCACCAGCACCCGAACCGATTTCACCATCGTCCTTGCAGGGCTGTCGGCGACCAATGTGCCGGCCGGCTCAAAAATCGGTGTCGAGTTTTCATGGAATGACCCTAGCGGCATGCGCCTGTCGGTCAACCAAAGCTCAAATAGCGACAAACTGATCGTGGACGAGACTGCCCTGACCTACCAATACGAGAACTGTGCTGGCGTAGCGACCGCCTACCCATGGCGGGACATTTCCGCGACCGGCACCACGGTGGCCTTGGCGGACGATGCCACCTCCGCTGCCATCAACTTGGGTTTTACCTTCAGCTACGGCGGAACCAACTATACCCAGTTGAGGATCGGCAGTAACGGCTGGCTGTTCTTCGGCGGTACGGCGACAACCTTTACCAACACCGCCCTGCCCTCAGCCGTGGATACGGTGGTGATGCCCTTTTGGGATGACCTCAATCCGGCCAGCGTCGCCAGCCGCATACGCTACCAGACCTTGGGCACCGCACCCAATCGGATTTTTGTCGTCTCATATCTGGATGTGCCCCACTACTGTACAGGCGCTACCGGCTGTACGAGCAGCCAGACCAATGCGCCAATTCGCTATACCTTCCAAGCCCAATTCCGCGAGACCAGCAACGAAGTTGTATTCTCGTATCAGACCATGGGCACCCTGGGCGGCGCCTTCACTATCGGTACTTTCACAGATACTGGAGCAACCATCGGCGTGGAGGTGAACAACACGAATTACACCCAGTTTTCTTACAATACCAACAGCATCACCAATAATTCTGCCATCCGGTTTTTCAGTTCTTCAGCAACACCGATATGCGGTGCCGGCCCAGATCATATTCGTGTTCAGCATGACGGCAACGGATTGACCTGCACTCCCGAAACTTTAACCGTCATAGCCTGTGCTAACGCTGCTTGCACGGCGCCTAACTATACTGCCAGCGCAGTAACTGGCAATGTGACATGGACAGGCGCGCCCGGTGGGTCTGTGCCATTCAATATCACCGTCGGTGGAACAACTACGGTCAGCCTTCCGGTGACCACGGTGCAAACCGTCACGCTGGGAACCAGTGCGGTTTCTCCCGCGCCGCTCAACCCGAGTGATTGCTGGAATACCACGACAGCAACAGCGAGTTGCAGCTTGCCGTTCGCCGACTCCGGTTTGCTGGTGAGCGCGCCGAATCATGTTTCGGAAACTGTGCAGAACATCACCATCAGCGCGGTGCGCAAGGCCAATAACGCGCTGAATTGCGTACCGGCTTTTGCGAATGTTTCGCGCGCGGTCAACCTGAAGTGCGCGTATGCCAATCCAATCACCGGCACGTTGCCGGCGCGTGTGGCAGGGTCGGCGTTGAATACCACCAATAATGCAAATGCGGCCTGCGATGCGACAGGGCAATCACTCAGTTTGAGTTTTAATGCCAGCGGCACGGCGGCCACCACGCTGCAATACGCCGATGTCGGGCAGATGTCGCTGAATGCGACCTATACCGGCAGTGCCGGCACGGGGGATGTGGGGCTGGTGATGACCGGCAGCGGCTCCTTCATCGCGGCGCCGGCCTCGTTCGCATTCAGTGCGATTACGGCGGCACCGATCAAGGCCGGAACAAACTTTAATGCCACCGTCACGGTAAGGAATGCGGCTGCCACACCTGTGGCGGCGCCCAACTTCGGCAAGGAAACTGCGCCGGAAGGCGTTACACTGTCGTTCAGCAAATACCAGCCGACCGGCGCGGGTGCAGTGAATGGCATTTTTTCCGGCAGTGTGGGAGCTTTCAGCAATGGTGTGGCGACCGCCACCAACCTTAACTGGAGCGAGGTCGGCACCATAGACCTGACCGCCACGCTGACCAGCGGCAGTTATCTTGGCTCCGGCTTTACGGCCACTGGCACAACCGGCACCACCGGCGCGGTCGGCCGCTTCATCCCCGATCACTTCGATACGGCGATCATCAACGGCTGCATGGGCTGTGGCTTTACCTACTCTGGGCAGCCTTTTACCGTGACTGTGACAGCAAAGAATGGGCTGGTTACACCGACCACGACCGTCAACTACGATGGCACGGCCAGTACCTCGCCCAATTTCGCCAAGGCGGTGACGCTCTCCGCATGGGATGCAGTCACCGGCGCCACCCAAAACCCCGGCCCCGGCTCACTACTCCCTCCCAGCAACATCGCCGTAGCGTTAACGGCATTTTCGCAGGGGATGGCCTCATTAAACACTGCAGTCACCATGCCTTTCTATACGTTTACCACTGTCCCAACGATACCCACAATCATAAGGGTGCGCGCCGTGGATACGGACAACGTCACCTCGCTGCGCGTTCCGCTCTTATCCAGCACGGAGGGGCAACCCGAGATTCGCAGCGGGCGTATCAAGATATCCAATGCGCACGGTTCGGAGTTGTTGCAACTGCCCATCGCGGTCACCGCACAATACTGGAATGCTTTGTCGAACTATGTCACCAGCACCACGGATAGCTCGAGCAGCTTTGTGGTGGTGACACCTCCGGCGACCAGCGCGGTGAATTTTGGCAATTATCAAAAGAATCTCACTACGGTATCAGTAGTAGGCTCTCCGAAAACGGTGACGTTTTCGAGTGGTGTGGGTGGATTCAACTTGGCCGCACCTGGAGCCGGTAATAACGGCAGCGTGGATATGTCTATCCCCGCACTAACTGGGGCAAGCTGTTATGTTGTGCCCATCCCGCTGGGATGTTATCTGCCGAGTAATACTGCGCGCGCCACTTTCGGCGTGTACAAGGGCGGCAATGAGTTCATCTATCTGCGTGAAAACTACTAAAGCGGCTACACCGCTTTAGTAGTTTCAGTGAAGGCTAACATGCGAAGCATGTTATGCCGAAACTAAAACTACCAAAAGGAATTTTGCAAATGTGTTTGGCATTGCCGGTTCGTATTGTGGAACTGCGGGAGAATGAACTGGGTGTCGTTGACCTGGGCGGCGTGCGCAGGGAAATCTCCCTGGCCATGGTTGAAGACGTGCAGGTGGGCGACTATGTCATCGTGCACGTGGGTTACGAGATCGGAAGAGCGTCGTGTAGGGAAAGAGTGTAGATCTCGGTGGTCGCCGTATCATTAAAAAAAAAAAAAAA
>OESW01000070.1_pt1 | contig 9862 bp, 10 predicted proteins | sample 1534831 | NCBI WGS metagenome assembly OESW01 (sample SAMEA104161952, study PRJEB21768) | metagenome | isolation source: underground water
AGCGGCGCGTCGCAGTCCATATCATCGAGCAGCCTGCGGATGCGCGGCACCTGCGCGGCAGCCTCGGAAGTGTTGACGGTGATGCGCACCAGCTCGGAACCGGCCTGCGCCAGTTCATACACCTGTTGCGCCGTGGCTTGCGCGTCGGCAGTGTCGGTGTTGGTCATGGACTGCACCACGACTGGCGCGCCGCCGATGGCGATGTTGCCGACCATGACGCGCTGCGCCGTGCGGCGGTGAATCGGGGAATGGCTCACTCTTATTCCAACGTCAGGTGGGCAACTTCAGCTTTGGTGTGCGGCGCCAGATCAACGGCCTTGTCCTTGTAATACAGGCGCACAGCACTGCTGCGCCCAATCACCAGCGAGAACGGCGCTTTCCCGTTGAGGCCCTGTTCGCTGCCGCGCGGATAGACTTGCGACAGCAATATCCTGCCATCCCTGTCCTTCACTTCTATCCAGGATTCTTCGTCAAATTCCATGCGTATGGCGGTATGGCGTTTAGGCGCGCTCGTGGTGGCAACTGCCGGCTGTGGTGGAGGCGTGACAGCCTGCGGCGCAGGCTGTGCGGGAACTTGCGGCGTTTTCATTATCTCCGTATCGGGCACCGCCGAAACGGGCAATGCCGCAGGAAGCGCCAGCGTTTCCACATGTGGCGCAATTGGTGCGCTTGGCGCATTACCGTGCAGCCAGGCGAACAGCGCCAATGCGGCCGCAACAGCGAGCGCCGCCACCAGCCAGATGATATTGGGTTTGCGCGCCGAATAAATGTTTGGGAAGGGTACTTCCGCCAGTGTGCTTGCGGCCGATGGTGCGGGCTGCACAGTCGCTCCCGGCAGTGCGGCCAGCAATGGGATGGGGTCGAGTTGCAACAATCTGGCGTAACTGCGCACAAAGCCGCGCACGAAGGTGATTTCCGGCAGGCGCGCGAAATCGTCCATCTCCAGCGCTTCAATCTGGCGCGGTGCAAACTTCAGGTGGTTGGCCACATCGGCCACGCCCAAGCCGAGGCGCGTGCGCGCTTCGCGTAGCGCGGCGCCCACGCTGAACGGCTGCGCCTCAATACTGCCTGGGGCAATACTTGGGGCGTTGCCTGAAATATCATCCGGCTGGTTATCTATCATTGTCCATGCAACATCAATTGGGTTTCACGCGAGTCGGGAAAGTGCTTGCGCAATTGCAACGCATAACTTTCCTCAGAATTTTTATCGCCCAGCCTGCGCTCAATGCGCACCGCCAGCCACAGATTATCGGCGGTCAAGGAAGAGGGCTCACTGGCCCGCTCAAAGCGCATGAAGTAGGATTTCGCACCCGCATAGTCGCCGTTGGTAAAGCTCATGTCAGCCAAGCCCAGCAGCGCTTCCGGCATATTTGGCCGAAGGATTAAAGCCTTTTGTAGAAACTCCTCGGCATCCCTGGCATTGCCACCCTTCTTGGAACACACACCGGCGTTCAAGTAGGATTTTTCCGGCGTAGCGTAAAGCGGATTTTTTAGCGCCGTCATGAACTGTTTGATGGAATCGCGCTCCTTGCCGCGCTGGCAAAGGAACCAGCCATAGTTGTTATGCGCATCCGAATCACTGCTGTCCAAACGCAGGCTGTGCTGGAAATCCTCTTCTGCCTGTTGGTCCTCATGCAATGCCATATTTATCAGCCCGCGCACGTTGTAGGCCGGCGCATAGTTGGGCTCGGCGTATAGCGCCTTTCCCAGCTCTTCCATCGCCACGCCAAGCTGGACACGTTCGTAATAACTTGCTGCCAATTCGGTGTGCACCTTTGCACTGGCCTGCGCGCGCGTAGTGACCTGCTGGCCGGATGAGTTGGTCTGTTGCGTAGCGCATCCAGCCAAACCCAAGGCAAACAGAACCCCACTCAGCAGTCCCGTGTACGAAAGCAATCTCATGTGCGAACCTCCATCAATTGGTGCGTTCTTTTGGTTTTATCCTGCACCTGCCCGGCCAATTGTCCGCAGGCCGCCGCGATGTCATCGCCGCGTACTTTGCGCGTGGTGGTGACAATGTCGGCCTGCATCAGCACATCGCGGAAACGGCGCACCGCCTCCGCGCCGGAACGCCGGTAATGTGTTTGCGGAAACGTGTTGAACGGGATCAGGTTGAACTTGCACGGCACATCGCGCACCAGCGCAACCAGTTCACGCGCCTGTTGCGCGCTGTCATTCACGCCTTCCAGCATCACATACTCGAAGGTAATAAAATCGCGCGGCGCACGCTCCAGATAACGCTGGCACGCCGCCATCAATTCGCGCAGCGGATACTTCCGGTTAACCGGCACCAGCACATTGCGTAGCGCATCGTTCGGTGCATGCAGCGACACCGCCAGCGCCACCGGGCATTCCTCGCGCAGGCGATCCATGGCGGGCACGATGCCGGAAGTGGACACCGTCACGCGGCGGCGCGACAGCCCGTAAGCATTGTCATCCAGCATCAGGTGCAGCGCGCTCACGGTATTGTCGAAATTCAGCAGCGGCTCGCCCATGCCCATCAGCACCACGTTGCTGATCGGCCACAAACCGTCCTCATCCTTGCCAATCTCGCGGTTGGCCCACCACAACTGGCCGATGATTTCCGCCACGCTCAGGTTGCGGTTAAAGCCCTGCTTGCCGGTGGAACAGAACGCGCAATCCAGCGCGCAACCTGCCTGAGTCGAGACGCATAACGTACCGCGCGATTCTTCAGGAATGAATACCGCTTCGACCGCGTTGCCAGTCCCCACATCCAGCAGCCACTTGCGTGTGCCGTCATCGGACAATTCCTCGCGCATCACGTTGGGCACCTGCACGCAGGCTTGCTGCTTGAGCTTGCCGCGCAGTGACACGGCGAGATCACTCATCGCATCAAAATCGGACTCCCCCGTCTTGTGCAGCCAGCGCAACACCTGGCGTGCGCGAAAGGGCTTTTCGCCCTGCGCGGCAAACCAGGCGGCTAATTGCTGTGCATCAAGATTGAGGAGATTGGTTTTTGTCATCGTTATAAACCTATTGCGCAGCCCGATTGCTGCGTCGCGTGCTCGCTCAGTCCTCGCCTACCTGCGAGGTATGTCTCGTCTTTCACTGCGCGGCTCCTTGCACTCAGGCTGCTCATCACGATTTCTAACGATGACCAAGCATCAACGGGAGTGGATGTTCTTCGGCGCAAAGAAATAGGCGATTTCGGTTGCCGCGTTCTCGGCGGAATCCGAACCATGTACCGCATTGGCATCAATGCTGTCGGCGAAGTCGGCGCGGATGGTGCCCTTGTCGGCCTTCTTCGGGTCGGTAGCGCCCATCAGATCGCGGTTCTTCAGAACCGCGCCTTCGCCTTCCAGTGCCTGAATCATGACAGGGCCGGAAATCATGAAATTGACCAGATCATTGAAAAACGGGCGGGCACGGTGCACCGCGTAAAAGCCTTCCGCCTCGGTGCGGGTCAGGTGGCGCATCTGCGCGGCAACAATCTTCAGGCCGGCGTTTTCAAAGCGGGTGTAAATCTGGCCGATGACATTCTTGGCAACAGCATCAGGTTTGATAATAGACAAAGTACGTTCAACAGCCATGCGACATTCTCCAAACTAAAGTTAATAAAAAAACAGGGCGTTATTCTAACAGGCTTTGCTTGCGCGGTCTGCAACGGCAAGGGGTGTATTGGCAGGGCTATAGGTGCAGGCCAATTGCATCCCCGCCTCTCCCGCAACAGCCTGATACTCCGCCGCAATCGCCACACCGGGCACGCACACCAGCTCATCGCCGCAATACAGCAGCGGCAGGCGGTCGCGCTGCCAGGGCGGGACGTGGTGTTCTTGCAACAGATTCTTCAGGGTGCGTGTTGCGGCATCAGGATGGGGGCGCAAGGTTTCGCCGCCGCTGCGCAAGCGCAGCGTGACCCGCGCGCGCTGCAATTTTGCCAGGCTGATGCCTCTGTTTTGTGTACGAATAAATTGCAGCCGCGTATTCAGTGCAGGCCAATCCAGCTCGGCTTCTCCGTGCCATGGCAATACAATGCTCCGGTCAAATTCGCCCAGCGCGCGTTGCAAATACACCCTGCCCTGATAGCGGCGCACTTGCCAGTCGCTGTAGGCGATGCACACTGCTGCATCTTCCCGCGCGCTGCACAGTTGGTGCAGCATGTCGTCCAGTTGCACGGCTTGCGGCATCGGTGCGCCGGTGCTGTGCAGGAAGTAGCGCAGCAGGTTTTTGGCGCGTGGTTGGTTGAGGGATTGCAGGCGCGATACCTCCAAGGTTACATCGTGACCTTCACCCCTCTCCCTAACCCTCTCCACTCCTAAAGGGAGAGGGGATGAGTTTTGCTCATCCAGCCGCGCCAATTCATCGAGTAATTTACCGGCCTCGGCAAAATGTTGCGCACTGCGCGCCATGGTGTCGCGATAGGCGGGGAATTTTTCACTCAGCAACGGCAGCACGCGATGACGCAAGAAGTTGCGCGGATAGCTATCGTCCGCGTTGCTCTCGTCTTCTATCCATTGCATGTTATTAGCGGCGGCATAGTCGAGAATCTCCTGGCGGGGACAGTGCAATAACGGGCGCAAAATATTTGGCATAGCAGCACAATTATTGAACCCGCCATCCGTTCGCCCTGAGCTTGTCGAAGGACATGGGGATGTAATATCAAATTGGGCTTCGACTGGCTCAGCCCGAACGGTATCAAAGACATTCCGTTTTAAGGCAACCGCAAGCAGCGGCCGCTTCGACAGGCTCAGGACAGGCATGGCGCTCGCGCCGCGCACCCCTGCTCCGCGCAGCAGTTGCAGCAGCAACGTTTCCGCCTGATCGTCGGCGTGGTGAGCCAGTGCCACGAAGTCACACGGCTGCGTGGCGAACGCCGCATGGCGCAGCTTGCGCGCCGCCGCCTCGATGCCCAGTTCGCGCAGCGGAGCAATATCAACGTGTTCGATGTGCAAGGGAATGTGGTGGCGCGCGCACAGTTCGGCGCAAAAATCTGCCCACGCATCGGCATGGGGGCTGATGCCGTGATGGACGTGCAATGCGGAAAGTTGCCACGAGTAGCGTAGGGCGAGTGCATGCAAAACATGCAGCAGCACGACCGAGTCCACCCCGCCGCTCAAGCCAATCAGAATCGAGCTATTCGTGGGCAGCAGCGGCGCGATGTGCGCCGCAACTTGGTCAGTGAGACGATTTTTGGAAATCACTATCAAACCCGGAGATCGTCATTCGTGCGAAGGCCGGAATCCAGTTCAATTAAATATCTGGATTCCGGGTCAAGCCCGGAATGACGGGTGAATAGAGATTTACTGAATCTCAACTTCCTTGAATTTGCCATAGCTCATCAGCCGGTTGAAACGGCTCTGCAGAAGTTCATCAATGGGTTGGGATTGCACTTGCTTGAGCGTATCCTGCAAAGCCTTTTTCATGGTCTGCATCATCGCCGGATAATCGCGGTGAGCCCCACCCAGCGGCTCATTGACGATCTTGTCAATCAGCCCAAGTGTCTTCAAACGGGTGGCGGTGATGCCCAGTGTTTCTGCTGCGTCTGACGCCCTTTCCGCGCTCTTCCACAGGATGGAAGCACAGCCTTCCGGCGAGATCACCGAGTAGGTGGCATATTGCAGCATCAACGTCGCGTCGCCCACCGCAATAGCCAGAGCACCGCCTGAGCCGCCTTCGCCGATCACCGTGCAGATCAGCGGCACGCGCAGCTCCGCCATCACATACAAATTTTTGCCAATGGCTTCGGACTGGCCGCGCTCTTCAGCGCCCACGCCGGGATAGGCGCCCGGTGTGTCAATGAAAGTCATGATCGGGATGCCGAACTTCTCCGCCAGGCGCATCAGGCGCATCGCCTTGCGATAACCCTCGGGGCGCGGCATCCCGAAATTGCGGTACTGCCGCTCCTTGGTGTCACGCCCCTTCTGTTGCCCGATCACCATCACGCTCTGGCCGTTGAAACGCGCCAGCCCGCCGACGACGGCCGCATCATCTGCATACACGCGGTCGCCGTGCAGCTCCTCGAAATCGGTGAACAGGTGCTGGATATAATCCAGCGTGTAGGGGCGCTGCGGATGGCGCGACACTTGTGATATCTGCCACGGCGTCAGCTTGGCATAGATATCCTTGGTCAGCGACTGGCTTTTCTTTTGCAGGCGGACGATTTCATCGGAGATATCGAGCGCGGAATCATCCTGCACGTAGCGCAGTTGTTCGATCTTGCTTTCCAGCTCGGAGACAGGTTGCTCAAAATCCAGGAAGGTAATTTTCATAGGTTGTATTTCTTTGTTGTATATCCAAATAATTTTTACGCTTGGCCGCCCAAGCCAAAAAATCGCTTGATGGTAGCCAGCATTTCGCCGCGCTGCCTTGAAATTTCTTTCTGGGCGCCTTCCGCATCAATATCGTGCAGCGCACTTTCCAGCTCGGCTCGGCGCGACACCAGAATATGCGACATTTCATCGGCAATACTTGGGCGCGCACGCAGGATTTCCTCGAACATTTCCTTGTCCACGCGATAGCATTCCACATCCGTCTTGGCTACCACCGAAGCGGCACGCGGCGCGCCGGTCATCATCCCCATCTCGCCGAAAAAGCTACCCTTGCCCAAGGTGCGGATGATGCGCTTCCCGCCTCCCGGTGTTTCCAGGTAAACCTCGGTCTCGCCGTTGATAATGATGTACAGCCAGTGCGCGGTCGAGCCCTGTTTGGAGATGATGTTGCCCTTGGCAAAAGGCGAGTACTTCAAACGCTCGGCCAGCACTTTGAGTTCCTCGTCCGTCATCTGCGAAAACAGCTCCACGCGCCGCAAAGTCTTCATGCGCAGCAGGACTTCGCGGTTATGCACTACTTCCTCGTACTTTTCGTTTTCCTTGGTGATGTGGATGCTACTCTCCTCCACCGCCAGCTTGATACCCACGCGCTGCAATGCCGTCATGATATGCCAGCGTATGGCAGCGTCCGTCGGATCATCCAGTGTCAAATCAGTCAGCCAATAGCGCATCGCGTAACGCGCATAGCCTTTGTTGTCCATGTCCATCAGCACACAATTGGGTAGTGGATTCTTTGCCACGTTGTTGATCTCGGTTTGCAGGATTGATTCCTCGACCACGGCAATCACCCTGGTGGGCAGCGTATCCAGGCTCACGTTGAACCACACCCAGCGACGCCACTGCACCGGCTGATCGGTGCGCCGCCCCAGCACGACGAACTTGTTCTTCATCAACTGGCTGTTGGGAAACACCACCGTTTCCCAGTTGCGCGTCTCTACCAGGGTGGAGCGCCAGCGGATATCCACCACCTTGCCGGAAATATCATCCACCTTGATCCAGTCGCCGATCTCCACTGAGTTATCCAGTTGCAGCGCCAGCCCGCCGAGAATGTTGCCCAGCGTATCCTGCATGGCAAACGCCACCACCGCAGTCATCATCGCCGATGTCGCCACGATGCTGCCCAAGTCCAGTCCGGCATAGCGCAAGCGCACCATGCCCCAGGCGATATAGGCGATGATGACGATGATATCTTCGGTGATGCGCGGCGGCGAAAGCTTGATCAACGGCAGCACAATGCGGAACAGCAGTTCCCCCCACAGGCGGATAACCGCGATGCCGGAACCAATCACGAATACTTCGTGCAGCACCTCCGAAGCGCGCGTGAATTCCATGGCATACATCAGGCTGCTGGCGAATTGCCCGAGCAGGCAGGCGAAGAAGAAGCCGAGCGTGTTGAACAGGCTCTTGCGCTCGTCCTTGCGGAAATGGAACAGCAACACCGCAATGCCCAGCACCATGACCAGCACAGCAAGTGTCTCGTCGCGCCAGAAGAAACCGATGGCTGTATTCCAGAAATTCATTGTGCCAGACCCTACCGTGAGATTCCGCGTAATAACGGGCTCATTTTACCCTAGAAGCGGCAACGGTTTTGTAGGTGCGAATTTATTCGCATATAGCTCGTTGTTAGTGCGAATAAATTCGCACCTACGAATGCAGCCCAATGGCATGAAGCTATGAAAAATTCCTGCCAACTGCCGTTTCAAGGTTTACACCAATGCGTAATGCGTGAGCCTCTTTGGCCGCCGCCATAATTTCCATGCTGCACCGCGTGTCAGCATAAAGCGGCGCGATGCACCGATCTGCAATACATCCAGCGTGAGTTGCGCGATGCGCCCGGCATACAGCGCATTCAGCAAGGGCGCTGCACAGCATTGTTCGAAACGCTGCAATCCATCGCGCCAGGCATGCAGGTCGCCGTGCTGAAGAGCACGACGCAATCCTTCCCAGACGATGAGCGCGCCGCCGTCATCCCCTTCAACACAGTGTGTCACGTCATCCGGCAAAGACTCGCAGGGAATGCCTGCCGCCTGCGCGAATGCCCCGGCCAGATCGCTGTCGCCGCACAGCTTGGCGAATGGCCGCGCCAATTGACCCGCCGCACACCCGCCGCCCCACAGCCACACGCTGTTGATGGACAACTCGCCGCGCGCCTCGCGCGCCTGGTTCACCGCGTGTTCAAACAACAGCATCTGGATTTCATTGAACACACCATGCCAGCGCAATGCATCTGGTCCTTGCGGCAAATACGCGTGGACGTTCCTGCCTGCCACCTGTGCCAAAGGGTGTGTGGTCATGCCCGGCGCGGCATCCAGTTGCAGATACCAGCGCTGCGGATGCGGTGCGAAAAAACGCAGCCCTTCCCCGGCAAAATGCGCATTCAGGCTGGCGCACAATTGCGCCGCTTCGCCCGTATCCAAGCGCATGTCGGGTTGCAGTATCAATTGGTCGCGCTGGATGCGCAGATGCACCGGGTCGGCGCGCAACCAGTAAGCCGCGCCCGGCTCCATTCCATCCGTCCGCAGCGTGACTGCGGCAATGGCCTGATCCGATACGCCGAATGTCGCGCACAGCCACGCTTCCAGCGACTCCGCCAGCAAGGGCGCAGGCTGTGCCCGCGCCAGCAGTTTTTCCAGCGCGGGCAACTTCAGCCCGGCGCAAGCCTCGGCAGCCACTTCATGGGGCAGGAACAAATCGGGGATGACCACGTGCACATTTTTCATGATGGCGAGTTTAGCATCTACGGGAACGGCTGAATCACCGGCGCATGAAGCAACAAGCACCTTAGGCGCAAACACCGGCATCAACTGCGGCCAAGTGCGCGGCCCGGTACAACTCACCTTTGCCCGTTCCGTTGATCCCATCGTAGCGCTGGAACACTCCATCACCCGCATGGCCGTGGCCACCGAAGCGGAAGCTGAGAAACAATCCGGCGACAACCGCACCATGGGGCGCAAGTTCACCGTCCCCTACGGCCTCTACGTTGCCAACGGTTTCGTCTCCGCCCACCTCGCCAACCAGACCGGCTTCGGCGAAGAAGACCTCGAACTGTTGTGGCAGTCGCTGACCAACATGTTCGAGCACGACCGCTCCGCCGCACGCGGCGAGATGTCCACGCGCGGACTGTATGTGTTCAAACACGACAGCGAGTTGGGCAACGCCCCCGCCCACAGCCTGTTCGCCCGCATCCAGCCCAAGCTCAAGGATGGCATTTCTGTAGCGCGTGATTTTTCCGATTACACGGTGACAGTGAGCGAGGCAGATATTCCTGCGGGAGTCTCGTTGCAACGAAAGGTCGGATAAGTAAGGCGGGTATTATTTGCGACGACTCAGTGCCGACATATAATGCCCAACAGAACGTTCATCAGTGCAAACGTAATCCCAGCATGATTTGAGCAAGGAGGTGTGAAATGGAATGGCGAGACCGGATTATTTCCGACCCCAATATTTTGGTGGGCAAGCCTGTCATCAAGGGTACTCGGATTTCCGTTGAATTGATTTTGGGCTGGCTGGAGATCGGAAGAGGGTGGTATGGGGAAAGAGTGTAGATCTCGGTGGTCGCCGTACCGTTACAA
>OESW01000275.1_pt1 | contig 9840 bp, 11 predicted proteins | sample 1534831 | NCBI WGS metagenome assembly OESW01 (sample SAMEA104161952, study PRJEB21768) | metagenome | isolation source: underground water
ACATCAGTATGTGAGGAGTGCGAGCACTGCCCGACCCCGCCCCAGAGTCGCGCAGTAGATTTATGTCGCTATGTATAGGCAACCGTCAGGCAATTGGACAACGTGAGCGAAAAAATCAAAGAGCCAGGCCATACCCCGATGATGCAGCAATACCTGCGCATCAAGGCGCAGCATCCCGACATGCTGCTGTTCTACCGCATGGGGGATTTCTACGAACTGTTCCATGAAGATGCTGCGCGCGCGGCGAAGCTGCTCGACATCACGCTGACGCAACGCGGCGCCTCCAACGGCCAGCCGATCAAGATGGCGGGCGTGCCCTATCACGCTGCCGAGCAATATCTGGCGCGGCTGGTAAAGCTGGGTGAATCGGTGGCGATCTGCGAACAGATCGGCGACCCCGCCACCAGCAAAGGCCCGGTCGAGCGCAAAGTAGTGCGCATCGTCACACCGGGCACGCTGACCGATTCCGCGCTGCTGGAAGAGAAGCGCGACAGCCTGTTACTGGCGCTGCATCAGCGTAGCGGCAAATTGGGATTGGCATGGTTGAATCTGGCATCAGGGCAATTCTTCGTGTGCGAGACCACCGCCGAGAACCTGTCCGCCGAACTCGAAAGACTGCAACCTTCCGAGATTCTGCACGCCGAAAACGCTGCCCTGCAAGCCAGTATCCATGCGGCTTTCAAGGCGCTCCCCAACTGGTATTTTGAGCTGGACACGGCACGCCGCGCACTATGCCAACAATTCGCCACGCTCGACCTCGCCGGATTCGGCTGTGATGATTTCAGCGTGGGGCTGGAAGCGGCGGGCGCACTGCTCGGTTATGCCAAGCTCACCCAAGGCCAAGCCATCAGCCACATCCGCAGCTTGCAGGTGTATAGCGCGGATCGCTTCGTGCGCATGGATGCCAGCACGCGGCGCAATCTGGAGATCACCCAGACCCTGCGCGGCGAACCTGCCCCCACCCTGCTCTCCCTGCTCGACACCTGCGCCACCAATATGGGCAGCCGTTTGTTGCACCACTGGCTGCATCATCCGCTGCGCGACCGAAATGCGCTGCGCGCGAGGCTGGATGCGGTGGACAAGCTGGGCGATCTGCATCACAAGGTACACGAACAACTCAAACCCAGCGTAGACGTGGAACGCATCACTGCGCGCATTGCCCTGCGCAGCGCCAGACCACGCGACCTCTCCGGCCTGCGCGACACGCTGGCACAACTGCCGCAACTGCACACCGCATTGGCGGCATGCGATGCACCACTGATTCAGGCTTTAGCCAATGCACTCCACCTACCCGTTCGCCCCGAGCATCACCCATCCGTTCGTCCTGAGCTAGTCGAAGGATCGTCGCACAGCGACGTGCAGGCCGTTGGTACGCTTTCGTCCGGTGCACTCGCTCACCCTTCGACAAGCTCAGGGCGAACGGAAGATAGTGATCTGGTTTCTATTTTGCAGCGCAGCTTAAAACCCGAACCTTCCTCCGTCCTGCGCGAAGGCGGCGTGATCGCCGACGGCTTCGATGCCGAACTGGACGAATTGCGCGGCATCCAGACCAATTGCGGCGACTTCCTGCTGGCGCTGGAAGCGCGCGAACGCGCGCGCACCGGTATCACTACCTTGAAAGTGGAATACAACCGCGTGCATGGTTTCTACATCGAAGTGACGCACGCACAAAGCGCCAACGTGCCGGACGATTACCGCCGCCGCCAGACGCTGAAGAATGCCGAGCGCTACATCACACCGGAACTCAAGGCCTTTGAAGACAAAGCCCTCTCCGCCAATGACCGCGCACTGGCACGCGAGAAATTTCTCTACGAACAATTACTGGATCAACTCGCGCCGCACATCCCAGCATTGCAGAGCATCGCCGCCGCTCTTGCCGAATTGGACGTGCTCGCCACCTTCGCCGAGCGCGCCGCTATGCTGAATTTCAGCGCGCCGCAATTCGTGGACGAAGCCGTGCTGCGCATCACCAAGGGACGCCATCCGGTGGTGGAAGCGCAAGTCGAGAACTTCATCGCCAACGACACCGACCTGCACGCCGCGCGCAAGATGCTGCTCATCACCGGCCCCAACATGGGCGGTAAATCCACCTACATGCGCCAGGTCGCGTTGATCGCGCTGCTCGCGCACTGCGGCTGCTTCGTCCCGGCGCAGGAAGCCGTGCTCGGCGAGCTGGATCAAATCTTCACCCGCATCGGGGCATCGGACGACCTCGCCAGTGGACGCTCCACCTTCATGGTCGAGATGACCGAGGCCGCCAACATCCTGCACAACGCCACAGAGAAAAGCCTGGTGCTGGTGGACGAGATCGGGCGTGGCACTTCAACCTTCGACGGCCTCGCGCTCGCCTACGCGATCGCCCGCCATCTGCTGGAAAAGAACCGCAGCTACACACTATTTGCCACGCACTATTTCGAACTGACGCGACTCGCCGAAGAATTTGCTCAACTCGCCAACGTCCACCTCTCCGCCATCGAACACCAGCACAGCATCGTCTTCCTGCACAGCGTCAACGAAGGCGCGGCCAGCCAGAGCTATGGCCTGCAAGTCGCCGCGCTCGCGGGCGTGCCCAACGACGTCATCCGCGCCGCCAAGAAACAACTGCTCAAACTGGAACAAAACAGCGCCGCGCAAAATCCGCAGGGGGATTTGTTCGACAAAAAACCGGAGGCACCCGAACCGGAAGAGCATCCGGTATTGAAGTCACTGCGCGAATTGCAGCCGGATGAATTGAGTCCGAAGGATGCACTGGAGAGGCTGTATCAGTTGAAGAAGCTGGTGTAGCGCCAACAGCTTGCCCTTCTTCCTGCGCAAGTGTAAATTGCAGTATCTGCATCGATCAGGAATTCGTAAAAATGACTACCGCTACAGTTTCCAGCAAATATCAAATCGCCTTCCCCAAGGAAGTGCGGGAAGCCATGCAAATCCAGCCGGGACAGCAATTTGAATTCATCCCGATGGGCTCGGTTCTCCAGTTGGCTCCAAAGACCTCCATCAAGGAACTGCGCGGCATTGCTCGCGGGGCGAACCCTTCTCATTACCGGGATCGCAAGGATCGCACCTGATGTATCTGGTAGATACCTGCGGCTGGATCGACTGGATGACCGATACGCCGCTGTCGAAGAATTATTCGCGTTACCTGAACACCCCAGACTCCCTGATCGTCCCAACGCTCGTACAACACGAACTCTATAAATGGCTGTGCCGGGAAAGAGACCAATCGGTCGCCTTATCCGCTATTGCAGCGACACAAACTGCGATCATCGCTCCGCTTGATACCTCCATAGCGTTACTCGCGGCGGATATCGCAAAAGAATTCAAACTGGCGACAGCGGATGCCATCATCTACGCCACTGCGCGGCAACATCGCGCCACGTTGGTCACCAGCGATGCACATTTTGCCGATTTGCCACAGGTAAAGCTTTTCCAGAAATAAGGCCGTCAACGAGGAAAAACATCATGGGACAAGCACTGCACGCATTTAGCTTAGTCAGCATGGCTTACTGAAGAGTCATGGTATCTGATGAACCATAAAGACTATAAACCCAGCTAAAACGCTAAAGAAATGGGTTAAATGTGCCAGGGTCGAATTGATTTTGGCTATGCTTGGGCTAAGGTTGCGCGTTGACTGGATCAGGTGGTTGATTGTCGCCTGCGGGCGATTGGGTCGCGGTGTCTTCCTCGACCAACGGCGCGACAAGCGGGGCAACGGCCGCTGGGCTGTTTGCCTCGGGCTGCGTGGCGTGAGGTGTCGCAACGATTGTGGTTACGGGCTGGATCGGGGCCGGCAGCTTGGGGGGCTGTTGCATGCCCGTTTGATTCATTGATGAGTTGTTGTTTGTGGCAAGTGACGCCGCCTGCGGCTTGCTTGCTATCAACGGCTGAGTTACCGGCTTCGCAGCCGTTTGTTCAGGGGCCTTCAAACCGAGTGGTTGTTGCGGTGCGCTCTTCTGGCCGGTCGCCGGTTTGTTGATTTCGATTTGTGGCGGCGAGTCCGGTTTGCTCTTCACTGATGGCGGAGTTGCAGTGGGGGGGATGTATTCAGGCTGGAAAATTGGCGTGCTTACCCGTACCGTTGCACTTAAGGGAGGAGCTGCGAGCGGTTCGGTTTGTTGCGATACGCTCCATCCCTGCCAGACTGCGGCAGCCGTCGATATGACCGCCAGCCCAATCAGCAACCATGAGCGGCGTTTCTTGTCCTGTTTGCGGATTACGCGTACCTTGGCCCTGCCGAAAATCGTATGGGTGATTTTCGCCTCGCCGATGTCTGTCCACATGCCCACTCTTGGCTGTGCGTTGGTTGCCAGTTTTTGAAGGCCTGGAATATCGAATTGGCTGATTTCGTGCCCCATTTTTCTTTTCCCTGAATATTGCAGCTCGACAGCCACATGATGGCATATCTAGAAAGCGAAGCATATGTGTTGCTACAGGTTAGATCAACCCCGGGATAGCATCGAAAATCAACTCATAAGTAATTTCCCTTACTTGTATGCAACGATGCCAAAATCTGAACTGACATATGTGCAACGATGAGGTACAGATATGAAGCTACGCGTATTGATTTTGGGCTATGGCGAGATGGGGCATGCCATGGAGTATCTGTTGTCTGCACGGCACGATGTTCGCATCTGGAACATGGGCGTTGTGGTCAAGGGAAGCGGTTCGACGCTGGAGGATGAGGTCGCCGAGGCGCAGGTGGTCTTGTTCTGTCTGCCGGTGAATCCGCACCATGAGATTGCAAGCCGCATCGCGCCTTATCTGGCGGAGGGCAGTGTGTGCCTGACTATCGCCAAAGGATTAGATGAATCGGGGCGGACGGCGGCACAGGTATTTGAAAGTGTATTCGCGGATGGGCATCACTACGGGGTGATCTATGGCCCGATGATCTCGGAGGAGGTCAGGATGGGGCGCCATGCCTTTGCCGATGTGGTGTTGTCCGACACGGCGGATTTCCAGGTGATACAGAGTTTGTTTCAATCCAGCACGCTGGTCTGCCAGCAGGCGGCTGACATGCACGGCAGGAGCTGGTCGGTGATCCTGAAGAATGTGTATGCCATCATGTTCGGTGTGGCGGATGAGCTGAAGCTGGGTGACAACATGCGCGGGCATCTGATGGTCGCCGCGATTGCGGAGTTGTCCGGCATCGTGCAGTCGTTCGGCGGGCAGGCACACACGCCTTACAGTTATGCCGGGCTGGGCGATCTGGTCGCGACCGGCACCAGTGAGGATTCTCATCACCATGCGCTCGGACGCCACTTGGCTTCCGGCCAGTGGTCGGATATTTCCGGCGAGGGAGTGCATACCTTGCAGATGGTCGAGAAACATCACCTGTTCGATTGGCGCGCCTATCCCTTGTTCGAACTGGTGCGGGACATTGTCACCGCCCCTGATTCGCTCGATCGCCGGGTACAGGCTTACCTGAAGCAACTACGAACCTGGTGAGTTGTTTGGCATTAAGGATACGCATCCAATTGCTAAGTATTACATAATTCATTACACCGTTCACCCTGAGGTATCGAAGGGTGAGCTTGCGCGTAGCCTTGAGCTTCGATACCTCAGCCCGAACGGAATGGTTGTCGCGAATTATGTAATACTCAATAAGCAAGGGTCTTAGGAAGTTAAGCACTGATTAGACTGGGCCAGCCACGCCCTATGCCGGTTTCGGAAAGTGCAGGGCAAGCGGTGGGTTAGATAGCTGAACGATTGCAGAAATAACAGGTGTCCGCAATCCAGCATGCTCGGCGCGATGATGGCGGCACTACCTGCCGCCATCATCACCGGGACATATGATGCGATTACTTACGGGTGAAATCGATGACGATCTGACCCGGTTCACGGGCGACATAATTGATTTCGATGCCATCGCCGTAACGGTCCTTCAGTTGCGCGAGCAGCGGCAGCGGATCATGGTCATTGCAGAAAAACATGGTTTCGCCAGGATGCAGAGAGTCGAGCGCGCCAAAAATGGCAGCATGACGGAAGCGTTTGGCGACACCACGGGCATCGAACGGGTAACGCATGTCAGGTGAGGTGGAATTGGCGCAATTGTGAATCATTTTTGGTTCCTTAAGGTTATATTGATCGAAAAATAAAGCCCCGCCATTTTAATATGACGTATCGAAAATGCAACAATTTTGGAGGCCACGGTTTCCTGGCGATTTTGCGCTGTGATTATTTGCTCATAGATAAACCATGCCGCGCCCGGCCAGTCTGGGCGACCGCGCAAAGTGTTAATAAAGGCCAAAAAGTGTAAGACTCGAATTGTTTTTGAGCGTTAAGCCAAGAACACAAAAAGCCCGCAGCACCCGCGGGCTTCGTTTATTGATCGGTTTCGGCTTAGTGCAGGTGCCCACCCTCGCCATGCGTGTGCCCATGCTCCAGCTCCTCGGCGGTAGCGGGACGCACGCCGGTGACAATGCCGACGAAGTTCAGCGTCTTGCCGGCGAGGGGATGGTTGCCGTCCACAGTCACTTCGGTGTCGGTGACATCCACCACGGTGTAGAGCATGTAGTCGTCATCGTTGGCATCTTCCGCGCCGCCCTCGAACTGCATGCCGATAGCGATTTCATCCGGGAACAGGTTGCGCGGCTCCACGCGCACCAGATCGTGCTCGTACTCGCCGAAAGCCTCATCCGGTTCCATCGTGATATTGAATTGCGCACCCACATCCTTGCCGTGCACTGCCTCTTCCACTGCCGGAAAGATGCCGTCATAACCACCGTGCAGGTAGCTGACCGGGTCGTCGGTCTTTTCCAGCATGGTGCCATTTGCATCGGACAGCTCATAGCGCAGGGATACGACGGTGTCTTTTGCAATTTTCATTTCAGTTCCTTTATCAAGTTAAGAATTTCATCGGCATGACCGTGTGCGTGGACACCGTACAATGCATGGCGCAACTTGCCTTGCTTGTCTATCACGAAGGTGGAGCGCTGTATCGCCACCTTTTTGTGGCCGTCCACACTTCGACCATGCTCAGTGCAGGCTTCCTTGTCATAGAGCACGCCATATTTTTTGCACACCCTGGCTTCCTTGTCGGATAACAACAACACAGAAAGCCCATATTTGTCGCGGAATTCGGCGTGGCTCAGGCATTCATCGCGGCTGACGCCGACCACTAGCGTGTCGAAACGGATGAAGCTGTCATCCAGGTCGGTAAATTCGTTCGCTTCCATGGTGCAGCCGGGCGTGTCGTCTTTCGGGTAGAAATACAGGACGATATTTCTCTTGCCGCGCTGCGCCTCCAGACTGAATGTCTCCATGTCCGCATCAGGCAGATCGAATTGCGGTGCGTCCATTCCAGCCTGCAACAGCATATAGCCACTCCTCCTGCGAAGAATTTTAACTTATTTCGTTTACCGCGAAAGTGTTTTTGTGCACAATATTTTTTGTGCGCTGGCGCGGCTATAATCAAAAAACAAGTTACTTTACCACCGGTAAGCAAACGACTATATTGCGTTCGTCGAGAGTAAACAAAAGGCATCTCATGAGTGATGATTTGCAACACACCACCTTAAACGGAACGGCGGATTACATAGCGGCACTGGATACGTTATGCAGCCTGGCGCAACGCGGCCTGTATGTCTTTGAAAAAAATTTCAATGATATCGGTTTCAATTCTGAAGCGCGCCACGACATCCTGCGTCGCTTCCTGCTCGCCAATCCGGCCAACCGTCTGCACCTGCTGGCGCATGACGCGCGCCCGATAGTGCAACACTGCCCACGCCTGATGCTGCTGTTGCGCCAGTTCGGCCACAGCATGCACATTTACCAGACACCCCAGCACTTGCGACACCTGTCCGAGCCCTTCGCGGTGGCGGATGAATCACATTATGTGCGCCGCTTTCATTTTGATGATCCGCGCGGCATCTTGGCACAACATGATGTAGAGGGCGCGCGCGTCCTGAAATCACGTTTCACGGAAATGTGGGCATCCTCCCACCCGGCGCTTTCTGCGACCACCATTGGACTATAACCCCTAAAAAACCTGACGTTTTTCCAGAAAGTTGATAGAATGCCGCGTCTTCGCTATGGCACCGTCTGTGGCGGACTGAATTCTCTGGTTTTTTGTGTGGTCATTAAATAATAAAGGAAAAGTAAATGAAATATTCTGCTCTGGTTGCTGCATTGTTGGCCCTGTCCTTAACCGCTTGTGGCAAAACTGAAGCCCCTGCAAAAGCACCTGCTCCAGCACCTGCTCCAGTTGCTGCACCTGCACCTGCTCCAGCTCCTGAAGCTGCGTCCGCTCCGGCTGCCGCTCCAGCACCTGCTGCTGAAGCTAAACCCGCCGAACCCGCAAAGAAATAAGCAGGTTTTGCCCAACAAAAAAGCCGACGCGAGTCCTAGCCGTTTACTTAAAGTGTTGGGAATTTGAATAAAGCAGCATAGAATCCCCTTATGTCTTTTGACGTAAGGGGTTTTTTTGATGTCCAAAATTTCAACGCTGATTAAGCCGACGCGCATTCCCCCTGCAGCCGGTGGCATCCAGATCAACTACTGCAAAAACCCGGCCTGCCAGAACTATGGCGTTCCGGCTCTAGAGAAGCAATCTGGCCGCAAGCTAATGAACGATGGCTATATGGCTTCTGGAGGGGGAGCGAGCCTCCCAGTCCTGAAGTGCAAGCTCTGCGGCGAATTCCCTCCCATCAAAAGCAACATCGCGGTTTCCGAAGAATTGACCCGAATGTTGGCTGATCTAACCCCGGCACCAGACCCGTCTTGCCCGGACTTTCAGTGCGCAAATCATAATACCCCAGTGAATTCAGGCAAGGGGCATTACCAGTCATACGGGGTGACGCATTCAGGCTCAAAGCGGTATCTGTGCAAGGTATGCGGAAATACTTTCACCGTTTCCTCCGTGTCCACGCTACGCCAGCGCCATTCTGACAAGAACCAGATGATCTTCTCGCTGCTGATGAACAAATCGCCCATGCGGCGCATCTGCGAAGTAGCGGAAATCAACCCCAGAACCCTATACCAGCGCATCGACTTTTTTCACGAGCAATGCAAAGCATTTGTGGCAGCACATGAGCGGCCATTACTTGAAGGAATGGCTATACCGCGTTTATACATCGCCGTGGACCGGCAGGACTACACGGTGAACTGGTCGAATCAGCACGACAAGCGGAACGTCATCATGCACGCGGTCGGGAGCGCTGACCATGGCACCGGGTATGTGTTCGGCATGCATCTCGATTTCGATCCATCTCTGGATACAGATCAGATCGAAGCTGACGCCGCAGCACTAAATGACCAAGCCATCAGCTATCCATTCCGCCGATATGCCAGGCTGTGGCTCAAGTCAGATTACACAGACCACATGCGCCAGCACAGACGTATGAGAAAGCGCAAAAGTGGCGTTGCGAGGGATGTGTCCGCTGATGTGGCGGATACCTATGACGCGTTCGCCGACCGGATGGATGTGGAAGCCCCGCTGTCACAGTCGTTTGACACGGCGTTGCCTAACAAGGGAATGCAGGTACATGGCGAATACACGCTCTACGGGCATTTCTTATACCTCAAGCGTTTGTTCGGCGGCATCGAGAAAGTGCGTTTCTTCATGGATCAGGAGTCGGGCATCCGGGCCGCATGCCTGTCGGCATTTTGCGATGAAGTAAAAGCCCGGAAGGCCGATGCCTTCTATGTGCGTATCAACAAGGATTTGACGGTCAATGAGCGCAGGCATGCAATAGCGATCAGCCGAAATGAATTTGATATTGCCAAAAGCAACCATCCGGGGCTAAAGGACAGTGAAGTTGAAATACGGTTAAGGCAACACTGATTAAGTACACCGATTCCACAGGCCATGCGTTATAGCCGTATCAGATAAACACGGTAAACAGA
>OESW01000276.1_pt1 | contig 9836 bp, 8 predicted proteins | sample 1534831 | NCBI WGS metagenome assembly OESW01 (sample SAMEA104161952, study PRJEB21768) | metagenome | isolation source: underground water
ATCATCTGGTTCGGCAATATCGAATACCGCAAGCTGATCAAGCCGGACGAAGGACGCTATGCCGAAATTCCGCGCGAAATGGTGGTCAATGGCGATTGGGTCACGCCGCGCCTGAACAACCTGAAATACTTCGAGAAGCCACCGTTGCAATATTGGGCAACGGCGGCTGCATATACTGTATTCGGCGAACACCAGTGGACTTCGCGTCTGTGGACAGCATTGACCGGGTTTGCCGGGCTATTGCTGGTGTGGTTTGCCGGAGCGCATTTGTTCGGGCGCGAAGCCGGGCGCTATGCGGCGCTATTGCTCTGCAGCAGCTTGCTGTATGCATTGATGGGGCACATCAATACGCTCGATATGGGCGTCACGTTTTTCATTACGCTGGGCATCGTTGCGCTGCTGCTTGCCCAGCGTGAGGGTGCGGATGCACGCATCCGGCGCAACTGGATGTGGCTGGCATGGGCAGCTCTTGGTTTGGCGGTTTTGAGCAAGGGGCTGATGGGGTTGGTGTTACCGGGTACGGCGCTGGTGATTTATTCCATACTACAGCGCGACATTACCCTGTGGAAGCGGATAAACCTGGTGACCGGCCTGTTGTTGTGCCTGCTGGTTACCGCACCGTGGTTCTATCTGGTGATGAAGGCCAACCCGGAATTTTTCCAGCGTTTTTTTATTTTCGAACACTACACGCGCTTTACCACCAAGCAGCATGGCCGATATCAGCCATGGTATTACTTCATCCCCATTTTGCTGATCGGTATGCTGCCGTGGACTATTCTGATGTTCGATACTTTACTGCGTACATGGAAGGAGAGTCACGCGCGGGTTGGAAAATTCTTCAACCCGGAACGTTTCCTGCTGGTGTGGGCAATGTTTGTCTATGTGTTCTTTTCAATCTCCGGTTCCAAGTTGCCGTCTTATCTGCTGCCAATGTTCCCGGCACTGGCGCTGTTGATGGGCAAACAACTGGCTGAGATGAACGAGCACAGACTGTTCTGGTTAATTGCCCCGATATTGCCTGTGGTGGTGCTGGCGCTGGTGCTCGCGCCCTTTACCGCCCGGCTGGCGAGCACGCCCCAGCAAGTGCAGATTTATGGTGAATATTCCGTCTGGCTGGCGGTGGCGGCATTGGCATTGTTGTTGGGTATGGTCACGGCACTCGTTCTGCTGCGCCGCCGCAACAAGCCGATGGCCGTTCTGGCGTTGGCGTTAAGCTTTTTGCTTGCCGCGCAGCTTGGAACGTCCGGGTACAACACTATAGCGAGGGAACGCTCTGCCTTTATTATTGCCGAGGCGATCCGCCCTTACGTCAAGGCGAATGAGCCGTTTTATTCGGTGGGCTCCTACGAACAGACATTGCCCTTTTATATAAAGCGCACCTTTACTCTGGTGCAGTATCAGGATGAGATGGCATTCGGTATCATGCAGGAACCGCAGCGCTGGATACCGGACATTGCCAGCTTCGCGAAGGTCTGGCAGGCGCAACCGGCGGCGCTGGCGATCATGCAGGTGGGAATTTATCCGCAACTTGTGCGGCAAGGCCTGGCGATGAAAACTATTTACGAAGATACCCAACACATTGTGGTGAGCAAACCATGAACCTGATTAGCTTCAGCCTGATTTTCGTAGGCGTGATGCTTAACGTCGCCGCGCAGCTCCTGATCAAGGGGGGCACCAACAGCATTGGCTATTTCGAGTTCAGCCGCGAAAATATCCTGCCCATTGGCCTGCGCCTTGCCACCGAGCCGCACATCGTCGGTGCGCTGTTTTGTTATGCACTCAGCGTGGTGATCTGGATACTGGCGCTGTCGCGCGTGCAGGTCAGCATCGCCTACCCGCTGCTCTCCATGGGCTATGTAGTGAATGCGGTGGCAGCCTGGTGGTTTTTCAACGAAGCTTTTAATCCAACCAAAGTGGTCGGCATCGGCGTGATCATTCTTGGAGTAATTATTATTTCGCGGGCATAAACACTACACCGTCATTCCGGCACAGGCCGGAATCCAGCGGTTCTATTTAACATGCCTTTGGGTTTTGTCCTCGCATTGCGTGGGGATTTTTTGTTGACTGGATTCCGGCCTGTGCCGGAATGACGAATTTATTTACGGATATATCCATGAGCAATTTCCTTCCTTTCTCCCGCCCTACCATAGACGAAGCTACCATCGCCGCAGTGGCGGACGTGCTGCGTTCCGGCTGGATCACCACCGGCCCCAAGGTGCAGGAATTCGAGAAACAGCTTTCTGCCTATTTCGGCGGACGTCCGGTGCGCACCTTCAACTCCGGCACCTGCACCATGGAAATCGCCCTGCGCATCGCGGGCATCGGCGCGGGCGACGAAGTCATCACCACGCCGATCTCGTGGGTCGCGACCGCGAACGTAATACTCGAAGTTGATGCGACGCCGGTATTCGCCGACATTGATCCGGTCACGCGCAACATTGATCTCGACAAAATTGAAGCCGTCATCACCCCGCGCACCAAGGCGATCATTCCGGTGTATCTGGCGGGGATGCCGGTGGATATGGACCGGCTGTATGCGATAGCTGATAAACACAAACTGCGCGTGGTAGAAGATGCGGCGCAGGCAATCGGTTCGTCATGGCATGGCAAGCCCATTGGCTCGTTCGGTGATTTCGTTTCGTTCAGCTTTCAGGCCAACAAGAACATCACCACTTCTGAAGGTGGCTGCCTGGTGCTGAACAATGAAGAAGAAGCAAAGCTCGCGGAAAAATATCGGCTGCAAGGCGTCACACGCAGCGGTTGGGATGGCATCGATGTGGATGTACTGGGCGGCAAGTTCAATATGACCGATGTCGCCGCCGCGATTGGATTGGGCCAGTTCGCGCAACTGGATGCCATCACCGCACAGCGGCGCAAACTGGCGCGGCATTATTTCGCAACGCTGGGCAAGGATTTCGAGGTGCAAACCGGCGCGCAACTACCGCCAGAAGATTACGAAAGTACCAACTGGCATCTGTTCCAGGTCGTGTTGCCGGAACGCATCACGCGCGCCGAGTTCATGGCGAAAATGAAAGATAGAAACATCGGCGTTGGCTATCACTACGCGCCCATCCACCTGTTCAAACTATATCGCGCACTGGGGTTCAGGGAAGGCATGTTTCCAGTCGCCGAGCGTGTCGGGCGGCAGATCGTTTCCTTGCCGATGTTCTATGCGATGAATGAAAGCGATGTCGAGCGCACCTGCGCGGCGATGCGCGGAGTGTTGGCGGTGTCGTCTATTTAACGTTGGGCAGCTAAGGGGCTACAGTGATCGAATGGTTCTATTTCCCGCAATCCTTGGAACCTCCTAGCCTTGCGCGTGATGTTGTCGCGGCATTCGAAAAAACCCGCGTAGGGCGCAATAACCAACGGGCATTGCGCCGTATGTGTCTCTCCTGAACATCCGGTGCAATGCGCTTCGCTTATTGCACCCTACCAACCCAATTCCGCTAACCCCTCCCCATGCGGTAGAATGCCGCCCCATGACTATACATGGCGACATAAATCTACTGCGCGAACCGGCATCGGGGTCGTGCGGTGCTCGGCATCCTCATGTACTTCTGTGTACACTCCGGCGCCTGCGCTCCGGACTCCCCCAACGCCGGTCTGCTCGCTACGATTTCTGTTGCCATGCATAATCCCCAACTTTCCGTCGTCATCCCCGTCTATAACGAAGAGCAGGGCTTGCAGGCGTTGTTCGACCGGCTGTATCCGGCGCTGGACAAGCTCGGCATTGCGTATGAGATCGTGTTCGTCAATGACGGCAGCCGCGACCGTTCTGCCGCGATTTTGCGCGAGCAATTCCAGGCGCGACCGGATGTGACGCGGGTGATCCTGTTCAACGGCAACTTCGGCCAGCACATGGCGATCATGGCGGCCTTCGAGCATTGCCGGGGGCAGCGCATCGTCACGCTGGATGCCGATTTGCAGAACCCGCCGGAGGAGATTGGCAAGCTGCTCGCCAAGATGGACGAGGGTCACGATTACGTCGGTTCGATCCGCAAGCAGCGCAACGATAGTTGGTGGCGGCATGTCGCTTCTCGCGCCATGAACGGCCTGCGCGAGCGCATCACGCGCATCAGGATGACCGACCAGGGCTGTATGTTCCGCGCCTATGACCGCCGTATCGTTGACGCGATCAATTCGTGCCGCGAGGTGCATACCTTCATTCCTGCGCTGGCTTACACTTTCGCGCGCAATCCCGCCGAGGTGGTGGTGGAACATGAGGAGCGCGCGCTGGGGGAGTCGAAGTATTCACTGTACAGCCTGATCCGCCTCAACTTTGACTTGATGACCGGATTTTCCGTGGTGCCGCTGCAATTGTTTTCCATGATCGGCATTGCGATTTCCCTGCTGTCCGGTTTCTTCGTAGTGTTCCTGGTGATACGCCGCCTGATAGTCGGCCCGGAAGCAGAAGGACTGTTCACCCTGTTCGCCATCGCCTTCTTCCTGATCGGCATTACGCTGTTCGGCATCGGCTTGCTCGGCGAATACATCGGTCGTATCTACCAGCAGGTGCGGCACAGGCCGCGTTACCTGGTGGAGGCGGTGCTGGAACAACGTAACTCGTCCCCTCTCCCTCCGGGGGAGGGCTAGGGTGGGGGAGCACTCTATGGGCAGCGCTGTTGTATTTGCCTATCATAATGTGGGCTACCGCTGTTTATCGGTGTTGCTTGCGCACGGCGTGGAAGTGCCGCTGGTGGTGACGCACCGCGACAACCCGAAAGAAAATATCTGGTTCGCCAGCGTGGCGGAGCTGGCCGCGCTGCACGATATTCCGGTGATCATGCCGGACAACCCGAATACGCCGGAAGTGGTGGAGCAGATTTGCGCCTTGCAGCCGGATTTCTTTTTTTCGTTCTATTACCGCGAGATGCTTAAGCGCGAGTTGCTGGAGATTCCCAAGCACGGTGCACTCAATATGCACGGCTCGCTGCTGCCCAAATACCGTGGCCGCGTGCCGGTGAATTGGGCGATAATCCACGGTGAAACGGAAACGGGCGCGACGCTGCATTACATGACGGAAAAGCCGGACAACGGCGACATCGTGGCGCAGCAGGCGGTGCCGATTTTGCCGGATGACACGGCGCTGGAAGTATTCCAGAAAGTCACCGTGGCGGCGGAAATCGCGTTGAATGCCTGCCTGCCGGAATTGCTGGCGGGCAGGGCGCATGCGGCTTCGCAGGACTTGAGCAAGGGCGCTTACTTCGGCGGGCGCAAGGCGGAAGACGGCGTCATCGACTGGTCGCAGGATGCGCGCAGCATCCACAACCTGGTGCGTGCCGTGGCGCCGCCTTATCCTGGCGCGACTACACGGTTGATGGGCAAACCCATGCGCATTTTGCAAACGCTGGTAACGGGTTGCGAGGTTTCCGGCGAGACACCTACCTTCTACGTGAAGGAAGGCAAGGCTTATGCGATTTGCGGCAGCGGGGTGCTGCGCGTGGTGAGCTTCGAGCTGGATGGTGTAGCGATGAGCGCTGAGAAATTTGCCGCGCAGTATGGCGCGGGGAAATTTGAGTTTTAACTGCAATGGAGAATTTACTATGCCGTTCGTGGTGAGCTTGTCGAACCACAACGGCATACGGCCCGTTGACGTATTTACCCTTCGACAAGCTCAGGGCGAACGGCGGGGAAGGTTTCTGGAATTTAATTGTTAAGGAAATGGAAATGAAAAAAGTTTTGATCCTGGGCGTGAACGGCTTCATCGGCCACCACTTGTCCAACCGCATTCTCGCCACCACCGATTGGGAAGTGTATGGCATGGACATGAATACCGAGCGCATCACCGATCTGCTCGACCAGCCGCGCTTTCATTTCTTCGAGGGCGACATCACCATCAACAAGGAGTGGATGGAATACCACATACGCAAGTGCGACGTGCTGCTGCCGCTGGTGGCGATTGCCACGCCGGCCACTTACGTCAAACAGCCGCTGCGCGTGTTCGAACTGGATTTTGAGGCCAACCTGCCCATCGTGCGCGCGGCGGTAAAGTACAACAAGCATCTGGTGTTTCCTTCCACCTCGGAAGTGTATGGCATGTGCCACGACGACGAATTTGATCCGGCTGAATCCGAGCTGGTCTGCGGCCCCATCAACAAGCCGCGCTGGATTTATTCCTGTTCCAAACAGTTGATGGATCGCGTGATCTGGGGCTATGGCATGGAGCAGGGGCTGAACTTCACCCTGTTCCGCCCGTTCAACTGGATCGGCGCCGGGCTGGACTCCATCCATACCCCGAAGGAAGGCAGCTCGCGCGTGGTGACACAGTTCTTCGGCCATATTGTGCGCGGCGAAAACATCAGCCTGGTGGACGGCGGCCAACAAAAACGCGCCTTCACCTACATAGACGATGGCATAGACGCGCTGATGAAAATCATTGCGAATAAGGATGGCATCGCCTCCGGCAAGATTTACAACATCGGCAATCCAACCAACAATTATTCCATCCGCGACCTCGCGGCGATGATGCTGAAGCTGGCCGGGGAATATCCGGAATACCGCGATTCCGCAAAGAAGGTGAAGCTGGTCGAAACGACTTCCGCAGCCTATTACGGCAAGGGGTACCAGGATGTGCAGAATCGCGTGCCGAAAATCACCAATACCTGCGAAGAGCTGGACTGGAAGCCAACTATTGCCATGGCAGAGACCCTGCGCAAGATTTTTGATGCGTATCGCGGACAGATTATTGAGGCTCGCGGCCTGATGGACTGAACAACAGGGGGCGAAGAACGAGGATTGAGGAACGAGGATAATCTGCTGCTCTGTTTTTTGCTCAATCCTCCACTCCTCGCTACGCTCTCCTCAATCCCCGATCATGATATGAAACAACTCGCGCTCAAGGTAGATGTGGACACCTACCGCGGTACCCGCGAAGGTGTGCCGCGCCTTATTGAAACCCTCAAAAAGCATAACGCACAAGCTACTTTCTTTTTTTCTCTCGGTCCCGATCACACCGGGCGCGCCATCTGGCGTGTATTCCGCCCCGGCTTTCTGGGCAAGGTGTCGCGCACTTCGGTGGTGGAACATTACGGCATCAAGACCCTGCTGTACGGCACATTGCTGCCGGGGCCGGACATCGGGCGCGGCTGCGCGGACATCATGCGCTCGGTGCGCGATGCGGGCTTTGAGGTTGGCATCCATTGCTACGACCACATCCGCTGGCAGGATCATGTCGCGGGCAAAGATGCCGAATGGACACGGCACGAGATGCAGCGCGCGGTAGACAGGTTCACCGAAATTTTTGGCGAGGCGCCCAGGGCGCATGCCGCAGCGGGCTGGCAGATGAACCGCCATGCCTTGCGCCTGACCCAGCAACTGGGCTTCGATTACAGTTCCGACACGCGCGGCACGCACCCCTTCATTCCTACCGTGAACGCCGAGATTGTCGCTTGCCCGCAACTGCCCACCACCCTGCCGACGCTGGACGAACTGATGAATCGCGACGGCATCACACTGGACAACATCGGGCAACACATCTTGCAACTGACCGCGAATCCACGGGCTACTGGTCATGTGTTCACCCTGCATGCCGAGCTGGAAGGCGGCAAATGGATGCCGGTGTTCGAGCAATTGCTCAGCGGCTGGAAAGAGCAGGGCTACGAACTGGTGTCATTGCGGCAATATTTCGAAGGGCTTGATGGCATACTGCCCCGGCACGAAATGGTAATGCGCGAAGTGGATGGGCGTATTGGCACGCTTGCCGTGCAGGGGTAATACCTGAGGGTGCGCATAGGTCAGTTGATTCATCATAAGTGCGGCTTCAGCCGCACATGGCCGGCTAAAACCGGCCTTGCAAAGGGTTGCGTCAAGATCATACGGGTTTAGATAACACTCCCACGAAGCGCGCCTGGCTGCCCATAAAGATTCCTGCCTGCCGAAAACTTTTGTAGAGTAATGATGCCGGGTGGGCTTGCTACACACGGCCTATATCTTTTGATATTGCCTATACATATCTATATATATCTATATATATCTATATCTATATATTCGGCATAATTGACTGGGTATGGCTATGAGTGTTATAGCTTGCCACTGTAACCAGATGGCAGGTAAACGGCTGGAATGGGGGAGCACGATGTGAAAAAGTTGCCGGCGTTATTGAACACCCCTGTGAGAGCGGTGATTGCGGTAGGCTTGATCATACTGGTGTCCGAGTATTTGATCATGGCACTGTTCGAAGCCATTCATGGTACTTTCTTCACCAAGGATAATTATCAGTTGGTGGTGGTTTTTAATTACCTTGATCCCATCATGCTCATCGCGATTGTTTCTCCCGCTCTCTATATTTGTATTTTCCGTCCGATGCGCACCCAACAGGCCGAACTTGAACGGCAGCTCGACGAGTTGCGCCGCTTCCAGAAGGTGACTGTCGGGCGCGAACTGCGCATGAAGGAACTGGTGGAAGAAAACGCCGCGCTGCGCCACCAGTTGGCTGATGCGCAACCGGACAACGCGCAACCATGAGCGATACGGTAGGCAAACTGCGCCAGGAACTGCAAGCCGCGCAGCGCGCGCTGGCCGAAGCCAAGGCGCGTTGCGAACGCCATGATGCCGGGCACCAAGCGGCCGCCAAAGAGCTGGAAGACAACCGCAGCGCGCTGCTGTTCATGCTCGAAGACCTGGAAAGCGCGCGGCGAAAAATCGGGCAGGCGCACCAGGAATGGATGGCCGCGCTGGACGTGGTGAACGACCCGATTTTCCTGCACGACAAAAATTTCCGCATCCTGCGTTGCAATCTGGCTTACCAGCAATGCGCCGGGGTTCCGTTCCATGAAATCATCGGCCATCACTATTACGAAATCTTCCCCAAAGCAGACGCGCCCTTACCCTGCTGCCTGCGGGTGACGGAAAATGCAGAAGAAGAAGAAGAAGAAGAAGTGGCGGTCGGCAACGCGATATACCGCTCGCGCGCCTTTTCCATCCATGATGAGCAGGGCGCTTATCTGTACTCCGTGCACATCCTCGAATGCATCACCGAGCGCAAGCGGATGGATGAGGAATTGCAGCTCGCCTACTTTGCACTTAACCATGCTGTCGATTCAGTCTTCTTTATGGAACCGTCAGGAAAGTTTCTCTATGTTAATGAAACCGCCTGCCGCGCGTTGGGTTATTCCAAGGAAGAGTTGCTATCTATGAGTGTGGCAGACATTGATCCAAACTTACCAGACGGTGTTCCGCTGGAGATGTCCCAGGCGACAAAAGAAGCGGGGATTGGCCGTGAGGAATCGAAGCACAAAACCAAAGACGGCCGCCTTATTCCGGTCGATATCATAGTGGCCTACCTTCAATATAAGGGAGGAGACTATCATTGCTCCTTTGTCAGGGACATCACCGAGCGCAAGCGGGCAGAAACTGCCATTCATCACGCCAACCGCGCCCTTGCCACGCTGAGCGCGGCAAACAAAAGCCTTGTTCATTCCACCAGCGAGGATGAGTTATTGCGGGCAATCTGCCAGGCCATCGTCAAACAGCGCGGTTACCGGCTGGCGTGGGTGGGCTACGTACAGCATGACGAGAACAAATCCATCAAGATCATGGCGTGTGCCGGGCACGACGAAGGCTATCTGGATGCCATTCAACTCACCTGGGCAGAAACCGGGCGCGGCATGGGGCCTAGCGGGCGCGCCGTCCTCAGCGGCGCGACGCAACTGTGCCAGAACATCGCCACCGATCCGATATGCGAGTCATGGCGCGATGAAGCGATCAAGCGCGGCTTTGCGGCCAACATTGCGCTCCCGTTGATGGATGGAAACGGCGAGGTGTTCGGCATACTCCATGTGTATGCCGAAGAAGTTGATGCCTTCACGCCCGCCGAAATCGCCCTGCTGGAAGAA
>OESW01000279.1_pt1 | contig 9811 bp, 10 predicted proteins | sample 1534831 | NCBI WGS metagenome assembly OESW01 (sample SAMEA104161952, study PRJEB21768) | metagenome | isolation source: underground water
CTGCTTAACCCCAAGCTCTACCAGCAATATGCCGACGGGTTAACCAAGCTGATGGGCGGGCTGGGCGACTTCAAGGAATCGCATTTGGAAGAGGATGTGATTGGCAGGAAGGAAGTGGTCTTGAAAAAGGTCAGGGCATTAGCCGAAGTCAACCCGATGCTGGGCCATCGCGGCGTGCGGTTGGGCATCACTTATCCTGAAATTTACTCGATGCAGATAAAAGCGATTCTCGAGGCTGCTGCGCTGTGTGCCAAGCAAGGAATCGAAATCTACCCTGAAATAATGGTGCCGCAAGTTGCTACAGTGGAAGAGCTCAAGCGCATCCACAGTTACGTTCAGCGTATCCACCAGGAAGTAAGCGCGACCCACGGCATCAATGTGAAATTCAAATTTGGTTCCATGCTGGAAGTGGTGCGAGCCTGCATACGCTCCGGGCGCATGGCGGAAATCGCCGAGTTTTTCTCCTTCGGCACCAATGACCTGACCCAGGCAACGTTTTCCTTCAGCCGTGAAGATGCGGAAAATAAATTTCTTCCCTCTTACACCGAAACCGGTATTCTGGAAGACAATCCATTTGAAGTGTTGGACATTAAAGGCGTGGGGCAATTAATGAAAATGGCGGTAGCGAAAGGCCGTTTGACTAATCCGGATTTAAAAATCGGCATCTGTGGCGAACATGGCGGGCATCCTGGCTCCATCCATTTTTGCCATCACATCGGACTCAACTATGTTTCCTGCTCCGGTCCGCGCGTGCCCATCGCACGCCTTGCTGCGGCGCAAGCCAAGTTGCTGGAAGATCAATATAAGGAACCGAGCTGATCAGCCTGCGCCACAGATCACGCTTGTGACTGGTGCAGGTATATAGCGGGCGTAATAATCAGGCCCGTATGGGCCAGGCAAGAAATACAAGCAGTGCCAAGGCAAGTAGTTAACACGCGAAAGGAGAATTAAATGTCATTAGTGATGGATACGCTGCGCACCTCAACGATTACAGAGGAGTTGAGTGATGCCGAATTGGGAGTTATCGCAAAACTGTTTAAGGTTCAGGATTACAAGGCGGGGGAGGTGATTGTTCAGCCCGGTGATAATCAACCAGACAATTTGTACATTCTTGCGCAAGGCGAAATACAGGTAAGGATTCAAAGCAGCGAGGGAGAAGCCGCAATTTATGTGCTTAAGCCAGGTGATTTGGCTGGCATCATTACATTTGTGGGTGGTGCAGCTTCGCAGCACAGCGCAACACTTTTCGCGAAAGGCGAGGCCAAGGTGTTGAGCTTGCCAAGAGTTAAGTTTGAGACGCTGATTGGCTCACATCCGATGATTGAATACAAAGTGATGCGCGGTATAGTGCGCTATGTGCATGGCATCGTGCGTAGCATGAACGCCAAATCAGCGGAATTGAGTAGCTACATCTATCGTAATAGCGGCGGATACTAGGAATTGCAGTTATGCCGGTTAATCCGGCGCATTATTTTCTTGGTTGACTCTTGCCTGCACGAAAGCCACGGATCACGCTGCTGACGGTACTCAGGATGAACAACACCAGTGCCGCCGCATTCAACAATCCGCCGAGGCTGCGCAGCTCCGGCAGCATCAGCCCGTCGCCGGCGAGGCGTATCAGCAGTGACGCATGCAGCACAAGCAACGGCAGGTAGAAAGTCCAGTGATAAGGCATCCTGACCCGCACCACGGCAGGAAAAATTATTGGTGCGTGACCGAATACCATCGAAAACACGAAGCCGATCAGGATGGCATGCAGTACCGCATCGTAGGCCACCCCGGCCAAGCTGCCAGCGGTAAGCAACATAATGCTGCCGATGGCAAGCCATGCGTAGCCGGAGAGCAGGCAGACGGCGATGAAACGGGTCAACCCCTGCTCTTTTACCGTGCGGCGTGCGATGTCCTGGCGCAGCAGCCACAGTGCTAATCCGAGAAGACCTATGCCGTATATGGCAATGCCAGCTCCGGTTGCGCTGAGGATGCTTCCTGCCATAAGCACTGCAAGGATGACCGCAAAGATTTGTTTGGCTACGGGTGAAGGCGGCAGGAAGCGCGATAGCTCCAGCCGCTCGCCTGCAATGGTCAGCACCAGAAAGTTGATCCACAGCGCCACCACTCCCGGCACCGGGGTGCCGGTCAGCCACAGCAGATTGCCAGCCAGCCAGCTGGCTGCGCCGAGCACCATCGTAACCATGAACAACTCGCGCTGGCGTAGCATGATCAGAGTGGTTCCTGTGAGCAGCACAGCACTACCGAGCACCATGGCTGATGCGCCTGCGGAGAGTGGAAAGCCGAGCAGAATGGCGACACCACCCAACCCGGTAAACAGCGGGCCGGCATAGGCCCAGCGGTAACCCAGTGCGACTGCCCGCTCCAGGCCGATGACGGTGCCAAGGAAACCGCACACCATCAGCGGCCCATGCAGCAGAACCATTAGTGCCGAGGGAAGCGGCACGCCCCAGCCCAACCGTGCGAGGCCGGCCAATACGCCCGATGCCAGGGAGGCGAACCCCAGAATCAAAAGCGGCAGGCGGAATGGAACTCCCAAGTCACCAGGTCGCACGGTCATTTCCGGTTCTGGTGGTGTGAGCGGCGGTCGGCGGGTCTGGAGTTTGCAGTTATCATGATATTGGCTTAGGGAGCTTAATCCCAGCCGAAATGATCGCGTGCGTTCTCGCTCATTTTGTCCGGGCTCCACGGAGGTTCCCACACCAGGTTAATGTCGATTTCGGCATCCGCTGGCACCAGCCCTGCCAAGGCTCGCCGCGCATCATCGAGAATCATATCTCCCATCGGGCAAGCCGGTGTGGTCATGGTCAAATCGACACGCAGTTTGTTGCCCGAAATTTCCACACCGTATACCAGACCCAGATCGACAATGTTTACACCGACTTCCGGATCGATGACGTTATGCAGAATATTCAGGACAATTTCCTCGGTGGGCATTTCTGATTGCATGGGTATCACGCGTTCCATTTTCAGGTAGCAGATGCAACATCCCGCGAGTGGATGTTTATGGATTTTAGCGCCCCTCCACCAAAGGTCGTAGCGACCTTGGGGAAACATTCGTGATGTTTATTTCTGTGATAACGCTGAATCAAAATATATCTTTCTGATGTCGATGGAGTGCGCAAGACCACTGAACTGCTTTATGTCGGCTTGCAGGAGAAATTATTCATGAAATCCTTATTTGACACAAATAAACTTGATGCACCAAGGAGGCACTAAATAAGCACCATTCACGGTGATAACCGGGAAAACTGTTCTCAACTGCCGAATTTAAGATGATCGCTTCCCGATCCTGATATAGCCACTTGGCAAATGTGGGAATGGTGCAAATCTGCTGCAGGAGCTTCCCTAAGTTTGTGCGCTGCAATATAATTTGACTGGTGAATTTTTGATTGAACGCTTCATGCATCGTGTTGTCTCTTCCTTGCAGGCTCAGCGTAGCGCGCAAATTCAGATGCGGTTCTTATTCATGCGGTGCAAGGATACCCGTTCATCTGCCTTTGATGAAACCCTGATAGGGCTACACGCGCGCTGCTTCCAGACAGTTGGACGGGTTTCCGGCATGGCGTTCGCCCATCTGTTTATGCAACCTGTGGAACATTTTTTGTTGGTGACATCACTTTTGCGTACGATGGTTCAAACGCCCCAAACAAGCAGGGGATTACTTAATTGAGGCCGCACCTTATGTCTACCGCAATGTCGCGCCGCCGCTTTATTACTTTCGTTGCCGCTGCCGCAGGCCTGCCGCTGTTGTTAAAAGTGGGTGGCGCCCAAGCCAGGCCGGTGCGCTGGGATGGAACCGCTCTGGGCGCACCTGCCTCCATCCAGCTTTATCACACTGACGAGATTCAGGCGCGTGCCGCCATCGCTGCCGGACTGGACGAACTGAAGCGCCTTGAGGCGATCTTCAGCGTTTACCGCGCAGACAGTTCCATCTCGATGCTCAACCGCGAGGGCGTGCTCGAAAACGCGCCGGACGATTTCATCACCATGCTTACGCGCGCCTTGTTGCTGGCCAAGATCAGCGACGGCGTCTATGACCCCACCGTACAGCCGGTGTGGCAGCTCTATTTCCGCCATTTCACAACAAGCAATCCCGACCCTGCCGGACCGGCGCCGCGCGATCTCACCGCTGCGCTTGGTTTGGTGGACTGGCGCGCAGTCGAGGTGGACGCCGGGCACAACCGGGTTTCCTTTGCCCGTTCCGGTATGGGGCTAACGCTGAACAGCGGCGCCCAAGGCTATATCACCGACCGCGTTGCTGATGTGTTGCGCGCCCACGGTTTCGATCGCATGCTGGTAGACATGGGTGAGCCGCGCGCGCTCTCGACCAAGCCGGACGGTTCTGCCTGGCGCATCGGCATTGCCAACCCCGCCGATCCCAGCCGCACGGTTGCCACGCTGGATGTGGTGGACAAGTGCGTCTCCACGTCGGGCGGTTACGGCACCCTGTTTGATTCCGCCGGTGCTTTCACCCACCTCATCAATACACGCACCGGTAGCACCGCACCGGCGCTGCTGGGTGTCTCGGTGGTGGCAGATACCGGCACCATTGCCGACGGCCTTTCCACCGCCATGCTGATGGCGCCGGTCGAGCGCAGACTAGCCATACTCAAGGCCGCTGGCGGATTGAAAGCAATCTACGTCACGCCCGAGGGCGTGGTGTCCACCGTGGAGGCATGAGCGTGGGCGAACCTGCATACAGCGTTACGGATTTCAGCGCACCCACCATGGTCGAGGGTACCGCACATGTGGTAGCTGTGGAAGGTAATATGGCATGGCTGGTGCCCGAAACGGGCTCCAGTTGCGGTGGCTGCGCTTCTGCATCCGCGTGTGGCTCCAAGGGTATCGGTACCACGGCCAGTCGCCTGGAGGCGCGCCGCTTCCAGCTCGTCAATGATGCCGGTCTCAGGGTCGGTGAGCGGGTGGTGGTGGGCATCCGCGAGAATGCGCTGCTCAAGGCTTCAATTACTGCTTACGCCATTCCGCTGGCTACGCTGCTGAGCGCTGGCGCACTGGCGCAATGGGCCGCTGACAGCGACACTATCACCATCGTAGCCATGCTTGCAGGTCTTGCACTCGGATTGGGATTGGCACGCGTGGGCGCTGGCCGCCTGTTGGTCAGGGGTGAACTTGCCCCACGCTTTATTCGCCGTGCCAGCCCGGGCGAAACGTGCAATTCTTGAACAGGCAAGGGATAGCAGAATGAAAGAATATATTCTCTTAATGATCAGCGCGGCGCTGGTGAACAACGTCATCCTGGCGCGCTTCCTCGGCCTGTGTTCGTTCATGGGCGTGACCACGCGCATCGATACCGCCATCGGCATGGGCATGGCAACTACTTTCGTGATCACCGTCTCGTCCATGGCGGACTGGGTAGTCGAAGCCTCTTTGCTGCAACCCTACGGCCTGGGCTATTTGCGCACGGTGACTTTTATCCTGGTTATCGCCGCCACCGTGCAGTTCACCGAAATGATTGTGAAGAAAGTATCGCCGCCGCTGTTCGAGATGCTGGGCATCTACCTGCCGCTGATTACCACCAACTGCGCGGTGCTGGGCGTTGCCTTGCTGCTGGTCGAGGGCAAGATGAATTTCATCGGCGCTACGTTGTTTGCCTTCGCTTCCTCCATCGGCTATAGCCTGGTGATGGTCATTTTCGCCGGACTGCGCGAACGGCTGGCGCTGGCCGATATTCCGCGCCTGTTCGCCGGCCCGCCGATCGGCTTCATCGTCGCCAGCCTGCTGGCGCTGGCGTTCATGGGTTTCTCAGGTATGAGCACGAGCTGAAGATGTCTACCATGTTGATCGCTGTTATCAGTCTCACCTTAATGGGTATCGTTCTGGGCGGCTTGCTTGGCGTGGCTGCGCGCTTCCTCGCCGTGGAGGAAAACCCGCTGGAAGAAGAACTGAAGGCCATGCTGCCCGGCTCGCAGTGCGGCCAGTGCGGCTATGTCGGCTGCGCCCAGTACGCGGCGGCTCTGGCGAAGGGCGAGGCTTCGGTGACCCTGTGCTCTCCCGGCGGCAAAGCAGTGATTGAGGCGCTGGCCAAAAAACTGGGTGTCACCGCCGATCTCTCCGAACACGAAGAAAAGGGGCCGGAATACGCCTTCATCAAAGAAGACCTCTGCATCGGTTGCACGCGTTGCATCAGGGAGTGTTCGACGGATGCCATCCTGGGCGCCAACAAATTGATGCACACAGTGATCGTCGATGTCTGCCACGGTTGCAGCAAGTGCGTCAAGGTCTGCCCCACCGATGCCATCGTGATGATTCCTGTGCCGGTAACGCTGGCCAACTGGCATTGGCCCAAGCCCGAAGTTGAGCAAACTCAACCCAAGTCCGAGGTTGCGCATGCGCATTAGTGTAGGAGCGGGCCATGCCCGCGATATTTTTTTATTCGCGGGCATGGCCCGCTCCTACGGTTAATTGAAGGAACATGACCCAGATGAAACTTTACCCCATCCGCGGTGGTATCCATCCGGAATACCGCAAGGAGTTGACCAGCGAGAAGGCCATCGTTGCGCTGCCGTTGCCGCCCGCGCTGTACATTCCCTTGCAGCAGCATATCGGCGCGCCTGCCGAGGTGCTGGTGGCTGCGGGCGACCTGGTCAAGAAGGGCCAGATGATCGCGCGCAGCCAGGGTGTGGTATCGTCTCCCCAGCACGCAACCACCTCGGGCCGCATTGCGGCGGTGACCCAGGTGGCCGCACCTCATCCTTCGGGATTGCCGCAGACCACCATCGTCCTCGAACCCGATGGCAAGGATGAATGGGCTGACCTGCCCGGACCGGTCGCCGATCCCTTTACCGCCGACCCGCACACGATCCATGACCGTGTCGCACAATCGGGCATCGTCGGCATGGGCGGTGCCGCCTTTCCTTCTGCGGTGAAGCTGAATCTGGGCACGCAGAAAAAACTCGAAATATTGTTGCTTAACGGCGCGGAGTGCGAGCCTTACCTGACCTGTGATGACCGCGTGATGCGCGAATATCCCGACGAAATAATTGACGGTGCCCGCATCATGGCTCACGCGCTGGGTACGCCCAGGATAATCATCGCCATTGAACAGAATAAGCCGCAGGCAATCGAAATCATGACCAAGGCGGCATCCGCCTTTTCTGGAGTCGAAGTGATCGGCGTCCCGGTGCAATACCCGATGGGTTCCGAGCGCCACCTGATGCAGGCGATCACGGGCCGCGAGACACCCGCGCGAAAGCTCACCGCCGACCTCGGAGTGGTGGTGCATAATGTTTCTACCGCCCGCGCCGTGCACCATGCCGTCCGCTTCGGCCGACCGCTGGTCGCACGGGTGGTGACGGTGAGCGGCAGAGCCATACGCGAACCCAAAAATATTTTGACGCCCATCGGCGCGCGCATAGCCGACCTGGTCGAATTCTGCGGCGGCTTTGCGGCCCGCCCCGAGAGCGTGGTCAACGGCGGGCCGATGATGGGCCAGCCGCTGGCCAGCCTGGAGGCGCCGGTGGTCAAGGGGACATCGGGCATCCTGGCGCTCACCGCAGAGGAAATCAATAACCGCCAGGCCAATTCCTGCATCCGCTGCGGCAGTTGCGTCACCGTCTGCCCGTGCGGCCTGTCACCGCTGGACATGGCCGCCTTCATCCGCAAGGACAATCTTGAGGGCGCAGCCAAGTTGGGCGTGATGGACTGTTTCTCGTGCGGCAGTTGCTCGTGGGTGTGCCCGTCGCACATTCCGCTGGTGCACTACTTCAACTACGCCAAGGGAATGCTGAAAGATCTGGAAAACGAGCTGCGCAAGAGTGACCGCGTCAAGTCGCTGGCCGAGGTGCGCGTTATCCGTATCGAGAAGGCTACCGAGGCCAAGCGTGCAACTTTGGCCGCGCGCAAACCGGCCGCAGCCACTACCCCCACAGCCGATACACCGCCAGGCAATGCAGGGGAAACCAAAGCAACACTACCCACCGCTGAAGAAAAGGCTGACGCATGAATATTGCTACTACCAGCGGGCCGTTCACCCACGGGTCCAACAGTGTCCAGAAAACCATGATCACGGTGCTGCTGGCGCTGGTGCCGGCCACCGCCTTCAATTTTTATCTGTTCGGCTTGCCGGCAATCCTGCTGTTCACTGTCACAGTCGGCTCCTGCTTGGCAGTCGAAGCAGGATGCATGGCGCTGGCCGGCAACCCGGCAAAGGCGGCGCTCAGCGACTACTCGGCGGTGATCACCGGCTGGTTGCTGGCAATGAGCTTGCCGCCGTGGGCGCCGTGGTGGATCGGTTTGCTGGGCGCGATTTTCGCCATCGCCCTGGCCAAACATGCTTTCGGCGGCCTCGGCCAAAATGTGTTTAACCCCGCCATGGTGGGGCGTACTGCCATGCTGGTATCGTTCCCCGTCGTGATGACCGCATGGGTCATGCCGCACCCGCTGTTCTCATCCGGCTCACCCGGGCTTGCCGAGGCCATCGCCATCACCTTTGGCGGCCACATGCCCGACACGGTGAGTGCGGCTTCTGCGCTGGGCTACATCAAGACCGAATTATCTCGCGGCATCCCGGTGACACAGTCGATGGCCAAGGTGCCCGACCTGATGGACATGGCGCTGGGCTATCGTGCAGGCAGCCTGGGCGAAACATCGGCGATACTGATACTCGCGGGCGGTCTGTTCTTGATGGCCAAGCGCATTATCACGTGGCACATTCCGCTGAGCGTGATGGGCGGGCTGTTCCTGATAGCCGCGATATTCCATGCCGTCGATCCTGGCCACTATGCCAGCGGCACTTTCCACCTGGTGTCCGGCGCAACATTTCTGGGGGCGTTCTTCATCGCCACCGATTACGTCACCTCGCCGGTTTCCAAAAAAGGGCAAATCGTATTTGGCCTCGGCTGCGGCGTGCTCACCTGGCTCATCCGTAACTTCGCCGGTTACCCGGAAGGCATGGCCTTCGCGGTGCTGCTGATGAACGGGCTGACTCCCATCATCGACCAATACACCCGCCCGCGTGCATTCGGACGCGACAGCAAGGGTGAACCGTTGCCGCTGGAGAAGCCATGAAACAACAGCGCATGATGATTCATGGGGTAATACTGGGGGTGTTCTGCCTGGGTTTCGGGTTGTTGCTTGCTGCTACCGACCAGCTTACCGTAAAAGACATTGCAGCGCGCGCCATGGAAGACAGGCTGAACTCGCTCAGCCAAGTGATCCCGGAAAGCATCCACGACAACAACCTGGTCACGGATGCCATCGCCATGAAGGACGGGCAAGGCAATGAAATCACCGTCTACCGCGCCACCAAGGGAGGCAAGGTGACCGGCTTGGCCTACGAAATATTCGGCTCGGGCTATGCCGGAAAAATGAAACTCATGCTGGGCGTAGATATGCAGGGCAAGGTGCTCGGCGTGCGCGTCCTCGCCCACAAGGAAACGCCGGGCCTGGGCGACAAGATCGAGACAAAGAAGGGCGACTGGATACTGCGTTTCACCGGCCTGTCCATCGGCAATCCGCCGGTCGATAAATGGAAAGTGAAGAAGGACGGTGGCCAGTTCGACCAATTCGCCGGCGCCACTATCACGCCCCGTGGCGTGGTGCGCGCCATCCGCGAAGGGCTTGAATTCTTCGCCGCAAACAAGGCGCAAATGATGGACTTGAATGCACCGAAAACTCCCATGAAGGAGGTACACTAAATGACGACACAATACAAAACCATCGTTAAGGATGGCCTGTGGGATAACAATGGCGTGCTCGCCATGCTGCTGGGCCTGTGCCCGACCATGGCCATGACCACCAGCGCCACCAACGGCTTGGGTATGGGTCTGGCGACGGCTGT
>OESW01000188.1_pt1 | contig 9782 bp, 8 predicted proteins | sample 1534831 | NCBI WGS metagenome assembly OESW01 (sample SAMEA104161952, study PRJEB21768) | metagenome | isolation source: underground water
TTTTTTTTTAATGATACGGCGACCACCGAGATCTACACTCTTTCCCTACACGACGCTCTTCCGATCTCCGTCTGCCGGTGGAATTATTCAAAAATTTCCCTGAAGCGCTGCTGCGCTGGCAGCAACGCTTTCGTTACCTGCTGATAGACGAATACCAGGACACCAACGATTGCCAGTACCAAATGACACGCCTGCTGGCAGGCAGCCGCGCCGCACTCACTGCGGTGGGTGACGATGACCAGGCGATCTACGCCTGGCGTGGGGCGAGCACCGAAAATTTGCAGAACCTGCAAAACGACCACCCGAGCCTGAATGTCATCAAGCTGGAACAGAACTACCGCTCTTCGCAGCGCATACTGGCCTGCGCCAACCACCTGATATGCAACAACACCAAACTGTACGAGAAAAAACTTTGGAGCGAACACGGGCCGGGTGACCCCATCCGCGTGTTCGCCGCCAAGGACGAGGAGAATGAGGCCGAGTCCGTGGTGATGCGCCTGCTGGCGCATAAATTCGAGTTCCGCACGCGCTTTGCCGATTACGCCATCTTGTACCGCAGCAACCACCTGTCGCGCGTCTTCGAAGAACAGCTGCGTGCGCAGAAAATACCCTACACAGTCAGCGGCGGCACCTCATTTTTCGACCATGCGGAAATCAAGGATATCACCGCCTACCTGAGGCTGATTGCCAACACCGACGACGATCCGGCCTTTATCCGCGCCATCACCACGCCCAAACGCGGCATCGGCAACAGCACGCTGGAAAAACTCGCGGCCTATGCCGCCGAGCGCAACATCAGCCTGTTTGCAGCCGCATTCGAAAGCGGCATGGTGCACCAGATTCAGGAACGGCAGCACGAAGACCTGACGACGTTCTGTAACTTCATCAACCGCATGGAAGTACGCGCCGGGAAGGAAGCCTGTGCTCCGGTGCTGGCGGATTTATTGAGCGCCATTGATTACGAAGGCTGGCTGTTCGACAGCCACGAGCCGCGCCAGGCCGAAACCAAATGGGCCAACGTGCAGGATTTCGTCGGCTGGATCAACCGCAAATCGGAAGCAGACGAAAAGAGCATGATCGCCATGACGCAGACCATCGCGCTGCTCAACCTGCTCGAATCGCGCGATCAGGAAACCGATGCGGTCAGCCTGTCCACGCTGCATGCCGCCAAGGGACTGGAATTCGGGCATGTGTTTCTGGTCGGTGCGGAAGAAGGCATCCTGCCGCATGAACGCAGCGAAGTACCGGAACAGATCGAAGAAGAACGCCGCCTGATGTACGTCGGCATCACCCGCGCACAACGCTCGCTGCAAATCAGCTACTGCACCAAACGCAAACGCGGCAAGGAATGGCGGGTCTGTGAAGCCAGCCGCTTCCTGCAAGAATTGCCTGCTGGCGAAGTGATCTATTCGGGTGTGCTATCCGCAAGCGGCATGCCAGAGGTGAGCAAGGAAGATGGTATGGCAAAACTGGCGCGGCTGAAGGCAATGCTGGGGTAATAGCCTCGATGTAGGCCGAAAGCCAAAATCCGTGGCCAGGAGACGTATCCGAAAACAACCAGGATTTCACTGCGCCCCATCCGGACTACGCTCGCTTCAGATTCAGGTAAAATATTCCGGTAAGAATTATTCAGAGATAGTGAACATGAAGCCAGGAAGAAACGACCCGTGCCCCTGCGGCAGTGGAAAAAAATACAAGAAATGTTGCCAGCAGAAATCCGAGGTTTATCCACCAGCGTCTGACTATCCCACGAAGGAAGCAACACCGACCCCGGCCGAATACGACCAGCTTATCGCCTTGTTTAATGCCGGGCATCACGCGGAACTGGAAAACCGGGCGCGTTTGCTGCTGGAGCGGTATCCGGATTCCGGGTTTGCCTGGAAGTTATTGAGTGCAACTCTCCAGATGCAAGGTAAAGGTAGCCTGTACGCTTTGCAAAAGGCATCTGAACTCTTGCCGGATGATGCCGAGGTGCATAACAACCTGGGTCTTATCTTCCAGGAACTGGGCCAGCTAAACGAGGCCGAAGCCAGCTACCGGCGGGCGCTTCAAGCCAAGCCAGATTACACTGCGGCACATTACAATCTGGGCAACACCCTCACGGGGCTGGGTCGGCTAAACGAGGCCGAGGCCAGCTACCGGCGGGTGCTTCAGATCAAACCAGATGATGCTGACGCGCATTACAACCTGGGCAACGCCCTCAGGGAACTGGGCCGGCTAAACGAGGCCGAGGCCAGCTACCGGCGGGCGCTTCAGATCAAACCGGATTTCGCTAATGTGTATAACAATCTCGGCAACACCCTCCAGGCGCTAGACCGGCCAGACGAGGCTGAGACCAGCTACCGGCGGGCGCTTCAGATCAAACCGGATTTCGTTGAGGCGTATAGCAATCTGGGCAATACCCTCAAAAATATGGGCCGGCTAGACGAGGCCGAGGCCAGCTACCGGCGAGCGCTTCAGATTAAACCGGATTCCGCCAAGATGCATAGCAACCTGGGCCTCATCTTCCAGGACATGGGCCGGCTGGATGAGGCCGAGGCCAGCTACCAACGGGCGATTCGGATCAAACCAGATGATGCCGTGACGCATTACAATCTGGGCATCATCTTTCAGGAGTTGGGCCGGTTAGACGAGGCCGAAACCAGCTACCAACGGGCGATTCAGATCAAGCCCGATTACGCTGCGGCGCATAACAACCTCGGCTTCATCTTCCAGGAGCTGGGGCGGATTGGTGAGGCTGAGGCCAGCTATCGTCGCGCGTTTCAAATCAAACCGGATTACGCCGAGGCGCGTTACAACCTTGGAAATGTTCTCAAGGAACAGGTCAAGCTGGAGGATGCTGCCGCATGCTATAGATACTGCCTGGAAATTGACCCAAAAGACCACCTGGGTGCCCGGCTATTACTTGCGGCCTTGGGCCTTGAGCCTATGCCATTAAGAGCATCAGAAGCTCATCTTGAAGCTTTTTATATCAAGAGAGCTGGGGCATGGGACCAGGCTTTAGGCCGCACGCAGACATATCGCGGAGCTGAGTTGGTAGCTCAGGCCCTTAAGAGTCTGTCGAATAAAGCAGGGAAGCTGGATATTCTTGACGCGGGCTGCGGTACGGGGCATGTCGGATTGATGGTACGCGACTTGGCAAGCCGGCTGGACGGAGTCGATATGGCGCCGGGTATGCTGGAAAAAGCCAGAGAAAAAAAGATATACGACAATATATATCAAGGCGATCTGGAATTGTTTATGAAAGACCATCCGGATGATTATGATGCCATTACCTGTGCCGCCACACTAATACACTTCGGTGACTTATCGCCAGTATTCAGTGCCGCTGCGGCATGTCTCAGAAATGACGGTTTGTTTGTATTTACTGTTTTCCCGAATGAACATGAGCAAGAAAGCAAAGAAGTGGTTGTCGCTCATATAGACGGGCTTGCGAGAAGCGGTTGCTATGCTCATAGCAAGAGTTATGTCATTCGCATGGCCGAGACTGCCGGGTTTATTGTTGAAATGTTCAATACTGATATCCATGAGTATTACAAAGACATACCCATTATGTGCTTTGTGGTAGCGCTGCGCCGGCGCCCCCGGTTGGCTGGTTTGAACTGACCCACATGCGGGAAAGCAAGACTCAGTAGAACAAACCAAGAATGGTGGGCACTTTTATTCCGTTCCAACCGTTAGTTGAAAGTGTTTCCAAATTTCCCCTGGATTCACTGCTGCTGCGCCGTTGTTTTGCCATCCTGCACATTCTAGCGCCAGAACATCTTCTGCCTGACGAACCTCTTCCACACCTCGCGCAACTCGTCCATACGGCCCGCAAAATCATGCTCAATCCAGCCACGGATCAGGATTAGCATTTCGTGCCGCCCCGCATTATCCAGCTCGTCGAGCAGGCGGCGCGCGACGGCGATGTCGTTCAGCATGCCCAATGTATCTTGCAACGGAGCCAGCGCGGACAAGTAGCGCTTGACCTTGGCGCCTGCATACAACGAGGCAAGCAGTTCCGCGCTGTAACGCAATTTCTTGCAGGCGATGCGCAGTGTGTGCAACTGGCTGGCATCAGCGGCGGCGAGTTGCTTGCCGCATTTTTTCACCTGTTTGCTGTGCCGTTGCAGGATTTGCGCGGCGAACGGTGGCAAGCTTAATGTCGCGTCAACAGGCGTTTCACGCCAATAATCGCCGTGCATCCACGCGCCGAAGCGCAACAGCAGACGCTGATAATTTTGCGACTGCAACCCGTCTCGTACTTTTGCGTGATGCTGTTCACGCAATTTCGCGCTGGCGCCCAACACTGCGCGCAACCCGGCATGTTCAGGCAGGCGTGCGCGCACCGGCGCCAGAGTTTGGGTGGTGAACACATCCCATTCACGCGAACGCCCCAACTCCACACACAGCACCGCAACATCGTTGTGCAATGCGGCCAGTTCGTCATCGGCACGGAAAGTTTTTACCATGCCCAGCACCACGCGCAAGCGGCGCAGCGCGACGCGCACCTGATGCAGGTATTCGTCATCCAGCTTATGCACTGTGCCCGGCACGTTGGCTTGCAGATGAAACAAACACGACCAGATCATGGCCTGCAAGGCACAGGGAATATCTGGGCATCTCGCCAGATCAGACATGCTCGCCTTGGTAACCACAGGCTTGGCATGAGCGAACAGGCGATAGCCGTATTCCGCCTTGCTGATGTGTTCCACTTCCAGCGGCACGGCGTCGAGCAAGGCCAACGCCAGTTTGAACAACTGCACCGGCTCGCCGGATTTGAGTTCGAGTTCCAGCTCGGAAATCGGCCGTGTGCGCCGCCCTGCCCTGACTTCTCCGCTGTCCATGCTGAGTTCGATTTCCGCACCCCCGAAAATCAGCATACGGCTGGTGCGGGAAAAATCCGTCACGAATAGCGGCTGTAGTTTTTTGTGCACGGCATGCGGCAAGCGCTTGGCACCGCTGGCTTCCAGCGCCTCGAAGTCGAGCGCCTCACCGGCCACCGGTGTTTCCCATTCATTGCGCTGATGCAAACCCGCCTGCACCTCTCCGCCACCCTTCAGGGTTTGCAGCCATTGCCGCCCGGCGCGGCGCAGACGCAATGCCATTCCGGATTGGTGCAATTCGAGTTTCGGCGTGTCGTAATAAATGTTGTGCAGGCGGCGCGTGACCGGACGCGCAACCTGATGCGCCCTGAGCAGCGCGTGGCGCTTCAGCCTGGCAAGCTGCTCCGGAGCAATGCGTAATTTGAGTTCGGTTTCGACTGCCATGTCTGCCTCAAACGAAGCGCGGGGGCGTTTACTATATCAGGCTATGGGGAAATGCTGCATATGCCTATCGGCCAATCAATAAAGATATGAAGCTTTTGAATGCCGCTTGTGATGCCACAAAATAAAGCGTTTAATCCAAATCGCATAAGCTGGTTCAACACATATGGCAGATCGAATTTTTTGATTTCTATGGAAAGACAACCATGCCGTTCATACTCCGTGCAGTCCAGGCCGACATCACCACGCTCAAGGTCGATGCGATCGTCAATGCCGCCAATTCTTCGCTGCTGGGCGGCGGTGGTGTGGACGGGGCGATTCATCGCGCCGCTGGCCCTGAGTTGCTGCATGAGTGCCGCTTGCTGGGTGGCTGCAAAGTTGGTGAGGCGAAAATCACCAGGGGCTATCGCCTGCCGGCAAAATTTATCGTTCACACCGTAGGCCCGGTCTGGCGTGGCGGCATGCACAATGAATCTGAGCTGCTGGCTTCCTGCTATCGCAACTCGCTGCAGGTTGCCGCCAACAAGGGTGCGCACACCATCGCGTTTCCTTGCATCAGCACGGGCGTCTACGGCTATCCCGTGGAACTTGCCGCCCAAGTCGCAGTTGCTGCGGTCAGTTCATCGCTGCCGGAACTCGGCTCCATCCGCGAGGTAATCTTCTGCTGCTTTTCCGCCAGCGATTTCGCCATCTATCAAAAACTTCTCGATGCCGCTCCAGCCTGACAAAAAGGCTATCGGCCTGTGGCTGCTTGTCGTGGCGCTGGCCACCCTGACATGGATGCTGCCGCGCATCCCGCAGCCGCTGCAATACCATCAATTCGCCGACCAGCGCGCCTGTTTTGGCATGGCCAATTGCCTCGATACCTCCTCCAACACGCTGTTCGTGCTGGCGGGGCTGGCGGGAATGCGCTTCCTGTTCGGCAAGGCGTGGCGGCGCGCCTTCATCGACCCGCGCGAAGCCCTGCCCTACCGCCTGTTCTTTCTCGCCGCAATCCTGGTCGGTATTGGCTCAGGCTATTATCATCTGGCCCCGGACAACAACCGGCTGGTGTGGGACCGCGCAGCGATTTCGCTGACGCTGATGTCCTTGCTCGCCGCAATCCTGTGCGAGCGCGTCAGCCTGACCGCCGGACTGCGCCTGCTGCCGCTGCTGTTCGCCGCAGGGCTGGGCAGTGTAGGCTACTGGGGCTGGAGCGAAGCGCACGGCAGCGGCGACCTGCGCGCCTACGGCTTGATACAGCTCTGTCCGATGCTGCTGATCCCGCTGCTGCTCTGGCTTTATCCGCCGCGCTACAGCGGCGACAAGGACATCCTGGCCGTCATCGGGCTCTACCTGCTGGCCTTGTTGTGCGATTTCATGGATCATCAGATTGCCGCACTGACCGGCTTGTTCAGCGGGCACACGGCAAAGCACGTAATCGCCGCATTGGCGATGTATTGGGTGGTGGTGCGATTAAGACGGCGCCGCGTCTTGTAAAATCCAGCAACCCCCGAATCTGATTAGAGGTAACGATGACCACTACTGCGCCCATTCCACAAACCCCACCCGACTATGACCTAACGCGGGTGATTGAGCGGCCGGATGGTTTTTACTGGCAGGATAAACTCACCGACGAATTGTATGGCCCCTTTCCAACGCTGCTTGAAGCGGTGCAGGATATGCAAGACCAGGACAATACCGGCTATGAAGAAGGCGAGTCACTGGAAGAGGCGGAGGCGGAAATCGGCATCGCCGACTGGACAGACCCGGAAACCGGTGAACCGGCAGAAGGTTTGCAGCCGCACCTTAGCGACGAATAACCACACACTGGCGAGGCGTTAGCGGCTTCAGGCTAGCGCGCTTGGGTATCGCGCAGATGACAAGGGGGCTCAATGCAATGATGCTAAAACGACATGCCAGTCCATAACGCCGACATCACTACCATCTTCGAAGAGATCGCCGACCTGCTGGAGATTCAGGGGGCGAATCCGTTCCGCATCCGCGCTTATCGCAATGCCGCGCGCATCCTGGGCGACCTGCCGCAGGAGGCGCGCCTGCTGGTGGAGCGCGGCGATGACCTGACCCGCCTGCCCGGCATCGGCACCGACCTCGCCAGGAAGATTAATGAAATCGTCACCACCGGACATTGCAGCCTGCTGGAACGCCTGCCCCGCGAGTTGCCACCCGCGATCACCGAGCTGCTGAAAATTCCCGGCCTGGGGCCAAAGCGGGTAAAGGCGCTGTACCACGATCTCGACGTGCAGACCGTCGAGCAACTGCATCGCGCAGCACAGGATGGCCGCATCCGCGCGCTGCCCGGCTTCGGCGAAAAAACCGAGCAGAACATTTTGCAGGCTGTGGAAGCCCATGCCAGCCAAAGCCGGCGCTTCAAGCTCGCCACGGCGGCGCAATATGCCGAAGCGCTGCGCGCCTTTCTACAAGCCATTCCCGGCGTGCAGCAGGTGACCGTAGCCGGCAGTTTCCGGCGCATGCGCGAGACCGTGGGGGACCTGGATATTCTGGTGACTGCCGCGCCGGATAGCCCGGTCATGCAGCGCTTCATCGCCTATGACGAAGTGGCCGAGGTATTTTCCGCAGGTGAAACGCGCGCCAGCATTCTGCTCAAATGCGGCATGCAGGTTGACCTGCGCGTGGTGGCGCTACAAAGCTACGGCGCGGCGCTGCATTACTTCACCGGTTCCAAGGCGCACAACATCGCCATCCGCCGCATCGCGCAGCAGCTCGGCCTGAAGGTCAACGAGTACGGCGTGTTCCGCGGCACGCAACGCATCGCCGGGGACAGCGAGGAATCGGTATACCGCGCCGTCGGCCTGCCTTACATTCCACCGGAGCTACGCGAAGATCGCGGCGAAATCGAGGCTGCGCACGCCGGACGATTGCCGCAACTGGTGGAACTGGCCGACCTCAGGGGCGACCTGCATGCGCACACCAAGGCCACCGACGGCCACGACAGCCTGCGCGACATGGCGCTGGCGGCCAAGGCGCTGGGGCTGGAGTACCTGGCCATCACCGAGCACTCGCGCCGCCTCACCGTGGCGCACGGCCTGGACTCCTTGCAACTGGCGCGCCAGTGCGACGAGATCGACCGGCTCAACGCGCAACTGGACGGCATCACGCTGCTCAAGGGCATCGAGGTGGACATCCTCGAGGATGGCAGCCTCGACCTGCCGGATGCAGTGCTGGCGCGGCTCGATCTGGTGGTGGGCGCGGTGCACAGCCGCTTCGACCTGTCGCGCGCCAAACAGACAGAGCGTATCCTGCGCGCGATGGATCACCCGCACTTCACGCTGCTTGCCCACCCCAGCGGCCGCCTGATCGAACAGCGCGAGCCCTACGATGTGGACATGCTGCGCATCATCCGCCATGCCAGGCAGCGCGGCTGCTTCCTCGAACTGAACGCCCATCCGGAACGCCTCGACCTGCTCGACAGCCACTGCCAAAGCGCAAAGGAAGAAGGCGTGCTGGTCAGCATCAACTCGGACGCGCACAGCACATTCGATTTCGCCAACCTGCGCTACGGCGTCGGGCAGGCACGGCGCGGCTGGCTGGAAAAAACCGATGTACTCAACACCCGCTCGCTTGCCGCGTTGCGCAAGCTGCTCAAACGCACGATGTGACTCCCATTTGCGTTATAACGATAATGATTTCGTAGGGTGCGTTCTACGCACCATTAACATCTGGTGCGTAGAACGCACCCTACGTTATCCCTGTTTCTATTGTGGACTGGAGCAACCATGCTAACGCTGGCCTTTACCGGTGATGTAATGCTCGGCCGCCTGGTCAACGACAGGCTCAAGTCCATGCGGCCGGAGGAAGCGTGGGGCGATGTGCTGCCGCATCTGGCGCAAGCCGACCTGCGCATTGTCAATCTGGAATGCGCCCTCACCAGCCATCTCCAACCGTGGACGCGCACTTGGAAGATGTTTCATTTTCGCGCCGATCCCGAGGCCGTGCGCGTGTTGCAGGCCGCCCATATCGATGCCTGCGCGCTGGCCAACAATCACATTCTGGACTACGAAGAACGCGGCCTGCGCGACACATTGCGCATGCTCAACGCGACCGGCATCCGCCATGCCGGTGCCGGCGCCAACGCTGCGGAAGCCGCCGCCCCGGCGATGCTCGAAGTTCACGGCACATCACCCTGCCGCGTCGCGTTGCTCTCGTACACCGACAACGAGCCGGACTTCGTCGCAACTGCCGAGCACCCCGGAACCAACTATCTGGAAGTCTCGCTGCAGGAAGAATCGCTGGCGCACGTCGCCGACAGCATCGCGCAGGCGCGTGCGCAGGGCGCCGATCTGGTGGTGTTCTCCAACCACTGGGGCGCAAATTTCGTCGAACGCCCCTCCCCGGAATTCCGCAGCTTCGCCAGACGCGTGATCGGACTCGGCGCCGACATCTACCACGGACACAGCGCACATATCTGCCAAGGCATCGAAATCTACCAAGGCAAACCGATAGATCGGAAGAGCGTCGTGTAGGGAAAGAGTGTAGATCTCGGTGGTCGCCGTATCATTAAAAAAAAAAACA
>OESW01000351.1_pt1 | contig 9706 bp, 13 predicted proteins | sample 1534831 | NCBI WGS metagenome assembly OESW01 (sample SAMEA104161952, study PRJEB21768) | metagenome | isolation source: underground water
GATCTGCTTGCAGTAGGAAGGGTCGGTGAGAATTTCCTGGTAGCCGGTCATCGCGGTGTTGAACACCACCTCGCCCGCGCTCATGCCGGAAGCGCCGATGGCAATGCCGCGAAATACCGTGCCATCGGCTAAAACTAGAATGGCAGGGTTCGTTTGCGACACCGGATACTCCCAAGACGTATGACATAAAGAAGCGGGACGAACCATTCGTTCATCCCGCCTTGAATTAAGGGCGAATTATATCCGAATGCGAGGGGTGCATCAATACGAATGCCCGCGACATACGAATGCTCCGCATCATGACAGGTTCAGAACTTCAACCGCTCAGACTCATTCCATGTTGGAAGATGCTCGCCGTAAACCCAGCCCCCCAGTCTACCCGCGTGAGTTTTATCGGGGTGGAGCGAATTCCCCCAATGGCCGAAAACAAAATACAAAACGGCCATCGTCGAAATCCACCGCCAGCGCCCCGCCCCGGTTCATGGCGTAATCCCAAAACCCCTTGATGGGGCAGCCCTCGTGACACTCGCTGACATGCGCAGGCGATTCCAGATCGCGTTCGCGGTCGTACCAGGACAGCAGTATATTTTCGCCAATCAGCTCGTCAGCGACCGCTGAAGCGCGCTTGATGGCAGCGTCAAAGTCGAGTGCAGTTCCGGTTGAAGCGATGCGGTGTATTTTCATGACTGCACCTCAGGAAAGATTCATTGGTCTTTGTTCATGAATTCCGTTTTTATTATTTATCCTGCAGGACGGCTTCCCGAATAATACCGTCAAATCCGACTCGCAGACCAAGTCTGCCTTCTCGCCCACAATTCAAAACATGCGCGGTGTAACATTGAACCATGAACCCCATGCCCCTCTTCCTGTGCGACGAGATGCTTGGCCGGTTGTGCCGCTACCTGCGCGCCGCCGGTTATGACACACAGTTTGCGCGCAACGGCGCAAGCGATGCTGAGCTGCTGCGGCAATGCCACGCCGAAGGCCGCCATTTCCTGACGCAGGATACGCTGGTGCAGGAGCACAAGGCAGCGCGCGGCATTGCGCTGATCTTGCCGCACGCGCCGCTTGACCAGCTTGCGGCGCTGCTCGGCGCCCACTTCAAGCTGGATTGGCTCAGCCATGCTTTCACCCGCTGCCTGGTGGACAACACTCCGCTGGTTGCGGCGGATGATGCGGCGCTGGCACGCGCGCCGCAGGATGCACGCCAGCATGATGAGCCGCTGTACCACTGCCCCGCTTGCGGGCGTGTGTACTGGCGCGGCTCGCACTATAAGCGCATGCGCGCGAAGCTCAGCGCGTGGCAAAAAACTCAAGTTTAGGGAATAGGGAGTATGACAGTTTGATGCAACTCACCTTGCAGGAGCGGGCACCCAGCTATAAGTTTCACAGGCAAGTTTTTAGAATCGCTCGCCTGCTCACGCCTTCCACAGCGTCCAGACGCCGATGATAACGAAGCCTACTCCGGCAAAGTAATGCAGGTGTTTTTCGCTAACGTAGTTCGACAGCGTGCTGCCAACCATTACGCCGATGCCCGATGCGGTGACCAGTGCCAGCGAAGCACCGAGGAAGATCGTCCACTTGCTGACTTCCTTGTCGGAGGCGAACAGCATGGTGGCGAGTTGCGTCTTGTCGCCCATTTCGGCGATGAAGACGGAGGCAAAAACGGTGGCGAGTATTTTCCAGTCCATAGCAAATTCCAAGTGATATTAGGATTATTGGAGATGTCTAAAAATTCAAATTCCGTCATTCCGGCGAAGGCCGGAATCCAGCGGTTTTATCTAACATATCTTTTGGCATCGTCCCCGAGTTGCGGGGAAGTTTTTTTATTAGGCTGGATTCCGGCCTTCGCCGGAATGACGAATCTTTAGCGGTTCACGGTTGGCTATAGCTTACTGCTTTTTCCTGAACAGGGCTGATTGCGCATGCGCATGCAAGCCTTCACCGAACGCCAGCGTGGAGGCGATTGCCCCCAGCGTTTGCGCACCTTGCGCGGAAACCTGGATCAGGCTGCTGCGTTTCTGGAAGTCGTACACGCCCAAGGGAGAGGAGAAGCGCGCCGTGCCGGAAGTGGGCAGGACATGGTTCGGCCCGGCGCAGTAATCGCCCAACGATTCGGAGGTATAGCGCCCCATGAAGATCGCCCCGGCGTGTTTGATTTTAGGCAGCCATTGCTGCGGGTTTTCCACTGACAGTTCAAGATGCTCGGGCGCGATGCGGTTGCTGATGGCACACGCTTCATCCAGATCAGCGACGTGGATCAGCGCACCGCGATTTTCCAGCGCGGTCCGGATGATGTCGCGGCGCGGCATCTGCTCCAGCAGGCGATCTGCACTTTGCGCCACTGCTGCAATAAATTTCGCATCCGGCGACAGCAAAATGGCTTGCGCCAATTCGTCATGCTCGGCCTGCGAGAACAAGTCCATCGCAATCCAGTTAGGATTGGTTTGCCCGTCGCAGATCACCAGAATTTCCGACGGCCCCGCGATCATGTCTATGCCGCACACTCCGAATACGCGGCGTTTGGCGGAAGCGACGTAGGCGTTGCCGGGGCCGACGATTTTGTCCACCTTCGGAATAGTCGCTGTGCCGTAAGCCAGCGCGGCAACTGCCTGCGCGCCACCGACGGTGAACACACGATCCACGCCGGACAGATACGCCGCCGCCAAGACGAGTTGATTCTTCACGCCGTCCGGAGTCGGCACCACCATGATGAGTTCGCCCACACCCGCCACTTTCGCGGGCAGCGCATTCATCAGCACCGAAGACGGATAGGCCGCCTTGCCGCCCGGCACGTAGAGGCCGACGCGATCCAGTGGCGTGACCTGCTGGCCGAGCAGGGTGCCGTCCGCCTCTGTATAGCTCCACGAGCCTTGCAATTGTTTCTGATGGTAAGCGGTGACGCGCTGCGCGGCTTGCTCCAATGCCGCGCGCTGTGCGGTTGGCAAACCCTCGAAGGCGGCGCGCAGTTCGGCTTGCGGCAGTTCCAGCGCTGCCGCATTGCTCACGTTGAGGCGGTCAAAACGCCGTGTGTAATCGAGCAGGGCTGCATCGCCGCGCTGCTTCACGTCGGCAAGGATGGAAGCTACGGTCGCTTCCAGCTTTTCGTCGGCCGTTTCCTCGAATGCCAGCAACTTACTGAGCTGCGCGTCGAAGTCGGCTTGTTGGGTCGAAAGTCGTTTGATGTTCATTCTATTTCCGTCCTACGGTGCGTCATTCCGGCGCAGGCCGGAATCCAGTTGATTAAACAAGTCCCGCATAGCGGATCAATTTATGGTGTTGCCCGCTACGCGGAGTAATTGAATACTGGATTCCGGCCTGCGCCGGAATGACGGATCAGTTTTTATTTACCCACCGCTCCCGCAAACGCATCCAGCATGGGCTGTATGACTGTGCGCTTGAGCTTCAGCGAAGCCTGATTCACTATCAGGCGCGAGGAAATTTGCGTGATCTCTTCCACTGCCTTGAGGTGATTGGCCTTCAGCGTGTTGCCGCTGCTGACCAGGTCCACGATGGCGTCAGACAGGCCGACCAGTGGCGCCAGCTCCATCGAGCCATACAGCTTGATGAGATCAACATGCACGCCCTTGGCGGCGAAATGTTCGCGTGCGGTCTGCACATATTTGGTCGCCACCCGCAGGCGCGCACCCTGACGCACAGCCAAGGCGTAATCGAAATCGTCGCGCACCGCCACCATCATGCGGCAGCGCGCGATGTTCAAGTCCAGCGGCTGGTACAGGCCGGTGCCGCCATGCTCGTTGAGCACGTCCTTACCGGCAATCCCCAAATCGGCGGCTCCATATTGCACATAGGTCGGCACGTCGGAAGCGCGCACGATGATGATGCGCACATCGGTGCGGTTGGTGGGCAGGATCAGCTTGCGCGAAGACTCAGGGTCTTCCAGCGGCGTGATCCCAGCCGCCGCCAGTAGCGGCAAGGTTTCTTCAAAGATGCGGCCTTTGGATAAGGCGATGGTTATCATGGTTTCTACCTCATCATTCATTTCAGGCGGCGAATGTTAGCACCCAGTTGCGCCAACTTCGCCTCGATATGCTCATAACCGCGATCCAGATGGTAGATGCGGTCAATCACGGTTTCGCCCTGCGCCACCAGCCCGGCGATCACCAGACACGCCGAAGCGCGCAGGTCGGTGGCCATCACCGTGGCGCCTTCCAGATAATCCACACCGCGCACCATGCAGGTGTTGCCTTCCACATCTATCTGCGCACCCAACCGGCGCAGTTCCTGCACGTGCATGAAGCGGTTTTCGAAGATGGTTTCCACCACCATCGCGCTGCCATCGGCCACTGCGTTCAGCGCCATGAACTGCGCCTGCATGTCAGTGGGGAATGCCGGATATGGCGCGGTGCGCAGGTTGACCGACTTGGGGCGTCCGCTCATTTCCAGATGGATGCGGTCGCCCTCGGCATGGATGCGCGCGCCCGCCTCGGTCAATTTTTCCAGCACGGTATCGAGGATGTCGGCGCGCGTATCGGTCAGCGTAATGCTGCCGCCGGTCGCCGCAGCCGCCACCAGGAAGGTGCCGCTCTCGATTCGATCCGGCATGATGCGGTGCGGTGCGCCATGCAACTTTTCCACACCGGTGACGGTGACGGTATCGGTGCCGTCACCGGAAATCTTTGCCCCCATCGCGCGCAAGCAGTTGGCCAAATCCACCACCTCCGGTTCGCGCGCGGCGTTTTCCAGCACCGTCACGCCGTCGGCCAGTGCAGCCGCCATCATCAGGTTTTCGGTGCCGGTGACGCTGACGATATCGAAGAAAATGCGTGCGCCTTTGAGCCGTTTCGCCTGTGCGTGTATATAGCCGTGCTCGATACGTATCTCCGCGCCCATCGCCTGCAAGCCCTTGATGTGCAGGTCAACCGGGCGCGAACCGATGGCGCAACCGCCGGGCAACGACACACGCGCCTCGCCGAAGCGCGCCACCAGCGGCCCCAGCACCAGTATCGCAGCCCGCATGGTCTTCACCATGTCATAGGGCGCTTCCAGCTTGTCTACCTGCGCGCCGCACAATGTCATGGTCCCAGGCTCAACAGTGGCGGTCACCCCCATCTGCACCAATAGCTTGCGCATGGTGGCGGCATCGTGCAAATCCGGCACGTTGCTCAACTGCAGGGTGTCGCGCGTCAACAAACTGGCGCACATGATGGGCAGTGCCGCATTCTTGGCGCCGGAGATGCGCACTTCACCGCGTAGCGGGGTGCCGCCTAGTATTGCGAGTTTTTGCATAAATTCAGTCGCCGGTTAGTCGAGTAGGGTGGGCAGGGTTTTATCTGCCCACGCGGTTATTAATCAGCGTGGGCACAAAAACGTGCCCACCCTACTTATCTTGCCACTCTTGCGGCGTAAATGTTTTAACCGACAGCGCATGGATTTCCTCGCGCATCCGGTCACCCAGTGTTTGGTAAACCCGCTGATGGCGCTGCACGCGGCTCTTGCCCGCGAACTCCTCGCTTACCACCACCGCCTCGAAGTGCCTGCCATCGCCCATTACGCTGAGGTGCGCGGTACTCATGCCCTGTTCAATATTTTGTTTGATGCTTTCAGGTGTGACCATAATTTTCCTTCTAGTCGTTAACAGGTAGTCGTTAGTTATCACCGCTTCTAATCAACAACTAGCGACTAACGTCTAACGACTGCCTTAGAGACGTAATTTGTAACCCGACCTCAACAAAGCCAGCGTGAATCCCGCCAGCGCCACGAAACACCCGCTCACCACAGTCAGACTGAGCCACGGGGAAATATCGGACACGCCGAAAAATCCGTAACGGAAGCCGTCTATCATATAAAAAAACGGGTTGAAACGCGACAAGCTTTGCCAAAAAGATGGCAACGAGTGGATGGAGTAGAACACGCCGGACAAAAAAGTCAGCGGCATGATAATGAAGTTCTGGAACCCTGCAAGCTGGTCGAATTTTTCCGCCCAGATTCCAGCCACCACACCCAGCGAGCCGAGCAGTGCGCTACCCAGCAAGGCGAACAGCATGATCCAGAGCGGGAACTGCATGGGCGGCTGTGCAAACCAGAGTGCGGCTAGATACACCCCAACCCCCACCACCAGCCCGCGCACCACCGAAGCCAGCACATAAGCCAAAAAGAATTCCCAGTAGGCAATCGGCGCCAGCAACACAAACACGATGTTGCCGGTGATCTTGGACTGGATCAGGCTGGATGAGCTGTTGGCAAAGGCATTCTGAAGCACCGACATCATCACCAGGCCGGGGATCAGGAATGCGGTGTAGCGCACACCCGGATACACCTCGACATGCTGCTCCAGCACATGCGAAAAAATCAGCAGGTAAAGCATCGCGGTCAGCACGGGAGCCAGCAGGGTCTGGATGCTTACCTTCCACACGCGCAAGATTTCCTTGTAGAACAACGTATAAAAACTCAACATGCCCGCACCACTACTCGCCCCGTCCCACGACATGCAGGAACACGTCTTCCAGGTCAGGCTGTTGCAAGGCCATTTCCCGTACCTCCACCCCGGCCAGACGAAGTTCCGCCAGCACATTCTCCAATGACTGATAGGACGGCAATGCCAGCAGGTAATCCTGCTCCACCTGCTCGACCATCTGCGGCAGCAATGCGGCAGGCAAGCCACCCGCCAGTTTCAGCCTGACACGAAAACCGGCAATGCTATCAAGCAGGTTCTGTGTGCTATCCAGCGCCACGATCCTGCCCTGCTTGAGCATGGCAATACGGCTACACAGTGCTTCCGCCTCTTCCAGATAATGGGTGGTCAGCAGGATGGTGTGCCCGTCGCGGTTGAGCTGCTGGATGAAGCGCCACATGGACTGACGCAGTTCCACGTCCACGCCGGCGGTGGGCTCGTCCAGCACAATGACCGGCGGCTTGTGCACCAGCGCCTGTGCCACCAGCACACGGCGCTTCATGCCGCCAGAGAGGCGGCGCATATTGGTGTCGGCCTTGCCGGTCAAATCCAGGTGATGCATCACCTCGTCTATCCACGCATCATTGTGGCGCAGCCCGAAATAGCCGGATTGCAGGCGTAGAGTTTCGCGCACGCTGAAGAAAGGATCGAACACCAGCTCCTGCGGCACCACACCCAACAGGCGGCGGCTGGCACGGTATTGTTTGACTACGTCGCACCCCAGGATGGAGAGTTGCCCGCCATCGGGTATCGCCAGTCCTGCAAGCAGGTTGATCAACGTGGTCTTGCCCGCACCATTGGGGCCGAGCAGGCCGAAAAATTCGCCCTGCCCGATGGATAAATCCACACCATCCAATGCATGCACGCTGCCATAGCGCTTGTGCACCTGGCGGACATCAATAGCAGGAAGCATAAAGAGAAATCAGCCGTTCAGGGCTGTGTGGAAACTTCTTGGCAGAGTGGGATAAACTCCGCAACGCCATACATACGGGCAAGGCTCATCAGGTTATCCGGGACATTGGAAAAACATAGCGACACGTTATCGCGTTGCGCGCGACGCAACCAGGACAGCAGCAAACTGACAGCGGCAGAATCTACCGCTTCGACCTGACCCAGATCAACCACCAACGCAGACTTCCCATCCGGCGGCAAGCCGCTGTCGAACAGGGCTGTGACTACATCTATGGTCAGGCGGCCGGATACCTGGAAACGGTCACCGTCACGGCTGATCACTTAGCTTCCGCCTTTCTGGGGATCCACCTTGCGCAATGGCGTGTTGGCGGCAACCTGATTTTTTTCCACCAGGGTTTTGATCAGCCCGTCAATGCCGGACTGCTGGATCTGGTCGGAGAAAGTGCTGCGATAGTTGGTCACCAGGCTTACCCCTTCCACCGCCAAGTCATAAGCTTTCCAGCCGGTCGCGGTTTTTTCCATGTCATAGTCCACCGGGATATTCGATTCGCCCGGCTTTATGATCACCGTCTTGATCGTCACTTCGGTGGCGCCCGACTGCATCTTTAACGGCTTTATCTCCACTGTCTGGTCGCGGTATACGGTGAACGCCTTGGTGTAGGTGCGCACCAGCAAGTTACGGAACTCGGTCACCAGCGCCTGCTTCTGTTCCGGTGTGGCAGTGCGCCAATATTTGCCGACAGCAAGCTGGGTCATACGCGCGAAGTCAAAATGCGGCAGCACCTTGGCGTCAACCAACTCCAGGATTTTCTTCTGGTTGCCGGCCTGGATGTCCTTATCCTGCTTGACAATAGCCAGCACCTCCTGCACGGTATTCTTGATCAGCACATCCGGCTCCGGCATCTCTGCGCGCGCGCCCAGTGACACACCTGCCAGCAACATACTTAACCACAGCACAACAAATCTTTTCATATTCAGCCTCGATTAATTATTTTGGACTTTCGGCCTTACTGTACAAAAATTTGCCGATCAAATCTTCCAACACCACGGCGGACTGTGTCTTCTTGATTACCTCGCCAGTCTTCAGCATCTCGGCATCCCCTCCGGGAGCCAAGCCAATGTATTGCTCGCCCAGTAGGCCGGAAGTCAGGATGTTGGCGAAGGTATCCTTGGGAAACTGGTAACGCTTGTCTATGCTCATCACCACCTTGGCCTCATAACGCTCGGTGTCCAGATTGATCTCTGTCACCCGCCCGACCAGCACCCCCGCGCTCTTGATAGATGCCTTGGGCTTGAGGCCGCCGATATTGGAGAAATACGCCTGCAATTGATACGATTCCGACACGTTGTAGGTACTCAGGTTCCCCACCTTGAGCGCCAGCACCACCAGTGCCCCGACACCCGCCACAACAAACATGCCTACCCATAAATCCAGCGTGGTGCGTTCCATGCTAATCCCCTCGAAACATGAATGCGGTCAAAATAAAATCCAGAATCAGAATTGCCAGCGATGACTCAACCACGGTGCGGGTGGTCGCGCCGGACACCCCTTCCGCGGTGGGCGGCGCATCATAGCCTTCGAACAGTGCGATGACGGTCACCGCCACGCCGAATACAAAACTCTTGATCACGCCGTTCAGCACATCATGCTGAAAATCCACGGCGGCCTGCATCTGCGACCAGAATGAACCTTCGTCCACGCCGATCAGCACCACGCCCACCACATAACCACCGAACACACCCATGGAAGAAAACATCGCCGTCAGCAACGGCAGAGAGATCACCCCGCCCCAGAAACGCGGGGCAATCACGCGCGCAATCGGGTTGACCGCCATCATCTCCATCGCGGAAATCTGCTCGGTGGCTTTCATCAAACCGATCTCCGCCGTCATCGCCGAACCCGCGCGGCTGGCAAACAGCAGCGCAGCCAGCACCGGCCCCAATTCGCGCACCAGGCTCAGCGCCACCAGCGTTCCCAGCGCAGACTCGGAGCCATAGCGCTTGAGCGTTTCATAGCCCTGCAAGCCCAACACCATGCCGACGAACATTCCGGCCACCAGGATGATGATGAGTGACATCACGCCGCTGGAGAACATCTCTTTCACTATTAGATGAAAGCGGCGGAAGCTGGCACCCGAATAGAGCAAAGTCATCAGGAAAAAGCGTGTGGCATATCCGGTGCGCCACACGCCGTTCACCACGCGCGCTCCGATGCCCCGCAAGCTGCTGACAATAGCCATCAGGCCCCTACCCCCAAATCCCGGTTGTAATTGCCGCCGGGGTAATGGAACGGGATCGGCCCATCCATCTCGAGATCGGAAGAGCGTCGTGTAGGGAAAGAGTGTAGATCTCGGTGGTCGCCGTATCATTAAAAAAAAA
>OESW01000297.1_pt1 | contig 9611 bp, 7 predicted proteins | sample 1534831 | NCBI WGS metagenome assembly OESW01 (sample SAMEA104161952, study PRJEB21768) | metagenome | isolation source: underground water
GGACGCTCCGGCCTGATCTTCGGGTGAAGGCCCTTCAACGGCGATTGCGATCAGGTCGGTGGCGGGCCATAGCAGTTGCGTCGCCTTGCGCGCCGTCCAAGCCTCATGAAACTCATGGCCGTCCCGTGACGCCCTGACTTTATCAATTTTGCGCTTTCGTACCATCAATCCTCACAATTCGATTCATTCATGTTGAATAGCCCCCGAAATAGTAGATACCTCGTCGCACTCTGCATGTCCACATCGGAAATAGCTAAACGGCGGTCTGGTTCTAAGTTCCAGTCGCTTATGTGCTTAGGTTGTAGGCGCCCCGGCGCTGCAGCGTGGTCTCGAACAAGTGGCCGAACAACGGATTGATGGCATTTTCATTCCAGATATAGCTAGCGTCGACGTTGAGTTGATTGGAATTGGTGCCCATGATCGCTCTATCTTCCAGATAGGTGACACCTGAGAGATGCCGGGTTACGTCGCCAGCCGAAAGGGAAGACTTAAACTTTCGGTTGTATTTGCTCGCAGAATCGCTAGACCCGAGGTAGTCGTTAAAGAAGTGTTGTCCAAGTTTCTTAAAGAAAGTCCGCTTGGAATCTTCGAATGGGAAGACTTTCTCCCCTGACCAAGGGAAAATCACGAAGACAATGACTGTGGGCTCGTGGCGCGAGAACTTCTTCGCGTGTCCAAATAGCAACGGATGGTGGCGTTGCGCGTGCTCAAGCGGTGAGTAGGAGCCTTCCCCGAAGTAGACGCCTGATCTCCATGCGAATCTATATGACAGCCCAGGGATGACCGCGCTCGCCAGCCCATTAGGCTGCGTTATCGTGTCGACGCCGTTGATGAGTTCCTTGAGGAGCGCCCCACGATTTGCTGAATAGTGGGCGAAATCGCTGTCAAGATCGTAGGAGGGGACAATCAACAGGTTGTTTATCCCTTTGGCCGAACGAAAGTCCTTAAAGATGCCCTCAATGATTTCGCCTGTCTTATCGGAAAGCAGCTTGGTGTCCATGGAGACGCCAAGTGCTGGAAAGCTCATGTCGTGGTTTGCGTTCTGCATGCCCATCTCGGATGCTAACGTTTCTGTGGCTGACACTGTGCGATCCAGCAAAATCTTTCCTGGCCCAGTTTCCGGCTCAGCTTGAAAATAGTCGAGGGCAGCCAGTTCGGCGTAGGCGCCGTCCCAGCCAGCATCCGCGATTCGGTTCACCGCAGCAAGGACTTCTTTGCGCAGACTCGCATCGATTAGGACTGCAGTATTTAACCGTTGCAGCCGCGCCTCGAAGTTCTTCTTGAAGGCGGCGAATTCGGTCGGATGAGCCAGCGCGCCAATGACATTGTTGGATTGTGCTACGGTAATGTCGAATGTGGCTGACCCGTTTCCAAAGACGCGGTCTACCAGCGATGCAAAAACAGCCCTTTGTGTCATAGATTCTCCAAGGCGAGGCGATCACTTCTAGTCTATCGTAAGTATCGCACTTTTGAGGTGCTCAAGATGACCAGTCTGCATTGGGTGGTAAAGTCATCATGGTCTGCTTCGGGTAGCAAAGCGGTCGCACTTCTGACCACCACGGAACGCCTGCATTGGCTAGGCGATCACTATGCCAATAGCTGACACTGGTGCGTGGCTGGCTTTGGCATAAAGCCGGCACACAGTTCGTGATTTTGCCCGACTGATATTTCACCTCCATCGTTCCGTATGTAACAATGCGCCTATCCTTTACCTGCGGCTGATTCATGTCATCACACAAACTAACCCTCTCGCATCTTGAAAGCCTGTTGCTGCGCGCCTGCGATGACCTGCGCGGCAACATGGATGCCAGCGAATACAAGGAATACATCTTCGGCATGTTGTTCCTCAAGCGCGCCAGCGATTTGTTCGATCAGCGCCGCGAGGAGCTGAAAAAAGAATTCAAGGCCAAGGGCATGACTGAGGCGGCGATCAAGAAGCTGCTCGACCACCCAGATCAATACTCGGGTAAATATTTTTACGTGCCGGTAGAAGCGCATTGGTCCAGCGTCAAGCACCTGAAAGAGAACGTCGGCACCGGACTGAACAAGGCGCTGGCCGCCATCGAAGACAGTAATATCGATGCCCTGCAAGATGTGCTCAGCGGCATCAACTTCAACAAGAAAATCGGCCAGCGCACATTGGGCGACGACACCCTTGCCGACTTTATCCAGAACTTCGAGAAAATTCCGCTCAGGGACGAAGACTTCGAATTCCCCGATTTGCTTGGCGCAGCCTATGAATGGCTGATCAAATTCTTCGCCGACTCCGCCGGAAAGAAAGCAGGCGAGTTTTATACCCCGGCTGAAGTGGTGCGGATATGCGTTGAGATCGCTGACCCGCAGCCCAACATGAGCGTGTATGACCCGACTGTCGGCTCCGGCGGCATGTTGATCCAGTCGCGCGATTACCTGCAAGAGTGCGGGCACGACCCGCGCAATCTTGCGCTCTATGGGCAAGAGAGCATAGGCACCACCTGGTCGATCTGCAAAATGAACATGTTGCTGCATGGCATTTCCCATGCCGACATCCGTCAGGAAGACACCCTCAAGAATCCGGCACACATGGATGAAGGCAACGAGCTGCGCCGCTTCGACCGCGTGCTGGCCAATCCGCCGTTCAGCCAGAACTACAGCAAGAAAGAATTGAAGTTTGCCGGACGCTTTTCGGTATTCATGCCGGAGAAAGGCAAGAAAGCCGACCTCATGTTCGTGCAGCACATGCTCGCGGTGCTTAAAGCAGACGGCAAGCTCGCCACCGTCATGCCGCACGGCGTGTTGTTCCGTGGCGGGGAAGAACGCGAGGCGCGCAAATACTTTATCGACAAAGGCTACCTCGAAGCCATCATCGGACTGCCGAGCAACCTGTTCTACGGCACCGGCATTCCTGCCTGCATACTGGTGATGAACAAAGCTGGAACGAAAGACCGCAAGCATGTGCTGTTCATCAACGCCGACCGCGAATACCGCGAAGGCAAGGCGCAGAATTTCATGCGCCCGGAAGACCTCGACAAAATCGTCCACGCCTACCGGCAGGGCCGGAACATTCCTAACTATGCACAACTCGTGGCGAAGGAAGACATCGCCGCCGAGGACTACAACTGCAACATCCGCCGCTATGTGGACAACGCCCCGCCGCCCGAGCCGCACGACGTGCGCGCCCATCTGCATGGCGGCATCCCCACTGTGGAAATCGAAGCGCTGAGCCGATACTGGAACAACTATGCCGGGCTGAAAGAAAGCTGCTTTATTCCGCGCTTGCTCCCCTCGCCCGCTGGCGGGAGAGGGGCTGGGGGAGAGGGTGTTTACGCGGTGCGTGAAAAAACGTTGGGTTACGCTGCGCTAACCCAACCTACGGAATCTGCGTATGCCGATTTCACCGCGCCGCTCAAAGACAAACGCACCATCGCCGCGCACGTCGCCCAGCATCCCGGCGTGATCGAGCGCCATGCCGCGTTTATGACGCAGCTTGAGCAGTGGTGGCAAAAGAACCTGCCGCTGGTGGAAGCGCTCGCCGCAGACGCGAAAAAACCGCAAGCACATACCGGCAACGTGTATGCCTTGCGGCGCATCCTGCTGGCGAGCATTGCAGAGACTTTCAAGAACCAGAATTTGCTCAGCCCCTACCAAGTGCGTGGTGCATTCGCCAACTACGTCAACCAACTCAAGGCCGATCTCAAATCCATCGCCGCCAGTGGCTGGGGGGCGGAGCTTATCCCCGACGATGAAATCTTGCAAAGCCAGTTCCCGCAAGTGCTGGCAGAGCAGGAGCAAAACCGCGCACGGCTGGCTGAACTGCAAGCGCTGTTCGCCGCAGCTGACGAAGAAGATTTCGAAGGCAGCGACGAAACCGGCATGCTACCAAGCGACGAAGTGAAAGCGCTGAAAGCCGAACTAAAGGATCTCAACACCCGCGCCAAACTCGCGAAGAAGGAAGGCGAAAAGGGCGACTGGACGGCCTATATGGCCGAAGCCGCCGCCATCGAAAAGCGCCTTGCTGCGCACAAGGCATTGGAAGACGAAGCCAAAGCCCTCAAGTCCGCCATACGCAGCACCGACAAGAAGCAGGAAGAACTGGTGGACGCCGCCCGCGCCAAAATCAGCCGCGACGAAGCGCGGCAAGTCATCGTCGAGCGGTTGGGCAGGTTGTTGCTGGAAAGCTACCGCGCCTATTTGCGCGCCGACCAGCGCGCCTGCATCGCCGCGATAGAAAACTTGTGGAACAAGTATGCGGTGACGGCGAAAGAGATCGAGGCGGAGCGGGATGCTGCCAGCAAGCAACTGCGCGAGTTTTTGGTGGGGTTGGGGTATGAGTGAATATTTCACTCCCTTGATAGTCGGTAACAACATAACAGAGTTGCCAAAATCTATGCTTCCTGCATCGGCGGCAGATGGTGCAGGGCATTACCCATTTTTCTGCTCAAGCTCGGAGGTCAAAGCAACAACGACCTGGCTACAAGAGAAGCCAACTGTGCTGATGGGTACGGGTGGTGTGGCTTCGGTGAACTACGGCGAAGACAGGTTTGCATACTCAACTGACACATGGGGATTTCGCTCGAACAATGCCAAGCTGGAGACGAGGTTTCTGTTCCGAAGAATCCAGCAACATCTACCAAGAATTGACTACGCAGGGTTTGAGGGAAGTGGCCTTCGGCACTTACGTAAGGACTATGTTAAGAAGCTGAAAATCAATGTTCCTTCACCAGATATTCAAATGAGGATTGTGGCGATTCTTGATAGCTGTGATTTGGCCATCGAAAAAACCGAAGCCATCATCGCCAAATACCAGCAGATCAAGGCGGGGCTGATGCACGACCTGTTTACCAGTGGCGTCACCGCCGACGGCAAACTGCGCCCCACCCGCGAACAAGCGCCGGAGCTTTACCAGGAAACGCCGATTGGCTGGATTCCGAAGGAGTGGGACGTCATGGCGCTCCGTGGCTGCCTTGTTGGCAATCCAACTAATGGCATCTACAAACCACCAACTCTCATCGGACACGGTACCCTCCTTGTGGGGCAAACGGCTTTTACACTGGAGCGTTCGATTGATTTTGCGTTTGCGCGTCGTGCAGTATTGAGTAAAGACGAACTCAGCCGCTATGGTTTGATGGAGAACGACATACTCGTCACGCGGGTTTTTGCCACGGTCGAGGGCGTAGGCCAGCCGACGCTGGTCCCCGCCATGTACGAACCCGCCGTGTACGAATCTAATATGATGCGTTTGCGTATTGAGAGAGCGGTAATCCTGCCAGTTTTACTGTTCGAATGGTTGCGAAACCATACCGTGCGACGGATGATCGTTTCGGGGGCTAACGCATCGAACCAGACGAGTATCAACCAACAAGTACTCAATCTGTTGCCAGTCATCCGTCCGGCGCCAGAAGAACAGCATCGTATGACCATGATCATTAAAACCTTCGATACACGGATAAAGGGTGAAAAGTCCAGGTTGGAAAAACTTCGCCAGCAAAAAAGCGGCCTCATGCGCGATCTCCTCACCGGCCGCGTGCGTGTTAAGGTCTGATAATGAGGTGACTTATGGTTAAGCGTGGTCTTAATGAAGGAATGAAAACGGCGCGGCTGTTGATGGTGCTAAGCAGCATTTCACCGTTGTTCATCCTGTGGGCGATTCGCGGCATCAAACTGATCCCGGATATTTACTTCTTGTCATTCTGCGCATTGATGGTGATTGTGCCTAATGGCTTTCTTTGGCTGCGTATCCGCACCGCACGCAAGCTGCGAGAGACAAGAGAAATCGTCGTAGGTACTGCTGAAGACCATCGGGAGCACCTATTGGTATATCTGTTTTCGATGTTGTTGCCCTTCTATGCGACCGATCTTGGTGTATGGCGCGACCTCGCGGCGACAGTGACTGCACTTGGCTTCATCGTATTCCTGTTCTGGCATCTAAATTTGCATTACATGAATCTGCTGTTTGCAGTATTTGGCTATCGGGTGTTCACGATCTACCCGGCCGAAGATGGAAATCCGCTCAGCGGTAAAGCCAGTCAGGTACTGATTACTAAGCGCGTGACGGTTTCGCCCGGTGAACGATTGGTGGCATACCGTCTGAGCGACACCGTCTATTTTGAAGGGGATATGTAATGCTGAATTTCGATTTCAACCATGTCCATACCGTTGAATTTGGCCTTGGTCGCGACGATGGAGATGGGCGAACGTTTTGTCTGATCGCGGTGGATGGCGACGTGCAGGACGCTTTGCGGGAGATGGCCGAAGCAACCTGGGCTGCAATGCAGGGGTTAACCAAAAAACCGCCCAAATATGAACCTTCAGAGAAGCATGCTGGTATCGAGTATCTGTATTTGCCGCTGGCCAGCGACTTAGCAGTGTCAATGCGTGAATTGCACGAAGCGAATAACCTGCCAATCGATGCTCTGGCCTTGGATAACCCCGAGAGTTTTTTCAGCTACTTTGCACGATTCACTGATACCCAAGGTCGCCGGTTGACAGCTCTGCGGCGTGCTACTCAGTTCAAAGGCGTTCTTAAAAATCGTCTAATTCATTTCGTGACGGATGCGTTGAAAATTGTCGAAGACGATATCTTCAAGCTCGATACCGACTTTGATCTGCTCATTGATGCTCAGCGTGTGCATATCCTGCGACCGAGCGGCTTTGAGTTCGCTGGCCAGTTACAGGAGGCGATCATGGCGGCCGTCACGAAGAATGTGACAGCGCTTAAAATTGACCTCGATTTTGTCAACTTTGATGTCATCGAAAGCTACGCCAGCCAGCACCCCCGTGCGGCCCGATATCTCGCATCGATTCATTCACAAGAGGAATCGAAGAATATCGATCGTGACCGGTTGGTACAGCTCTGTACCCATACCGGCGTTGAAACGGCTGAGGCCGACGGGCAAATCATCATCACTGAAAAACACGTGATGGGTTTTTTGGAGGTGTTGGACAGACGCCGCTATGAAATTGAATTGGTTGCGGATGCCCCAGAGCAATACAGGGCCGCCAGCCGCAGCAAGCTGGATGCCGACTGAAGCCGCCTCATGACCTCAAAGCTCCCCATCAACCTAGCCGATCTCCTGCGCCAGCGCACGGTGGAAGGCGACCGCATCGAGTATAAGGCGGGCTGGAATCCTGATGCCATCGTGCGCACCTTGTGCGCGTTCGCCAACGATTTTGAGAATCTGGGCGGCGGTTACATTGTCATCGGGCAGGATTGCGATGCCCACGGCCAGCCGGTTTTTTCGCCAGTCGGCATATCTACCAATCAGTTGGATAAGATTCAGCGCGAGCTGCTTGGGTATTGCAACCTGATCCAGCCGCCGTATTTTCCGATGCTGAGCGTGGAGGTATTTGAGGGCCGCAACCTCATCGTGCTGTGGGCGCCGGGCGGGCAAAACCGGCCTTACAAGGCGCCTGCGGCGGTGACGGCCAAGCACAAGGTCTATCAGTATTTCATCCGGCGCTATTCCAGCACCGTCGAGGCGCGCGGCGCGGACGAGCGCGAGTTGCTCAGTCTTGCCGCGACCGTGCCTTTTGACGATCGGTATCATCAGACCGCCAATATTGGGGATCTCTCGCCGCGATTGATGGAGGAGTTCTTGCGCGAGGTGGGTAGTGATCTCGCAGAAGAGGCCGGGACACTCTCGACCGAAGCCTTGGGCCGACAGATGAATGTCGTGGGTGGCCCGCAGGAAACGCCTTTGGTGAAGAATGTGGGTTTGCTCTTTTTCAGTGAACACCCCCACCAGTATTTCCCTGCGACGCAGATTGACGTGGTGTGGTTTCCCGAGGGCGCGGGGGGCGACCGCTTCGAGGAGAAAATCTTTCAGGGGCCGCTCGCCCGCATGACCCGCGAGTCGCTCGACTATATCCAGCGCAACTATCTTCGGGAGACTGTCATCAAACATCCGCAGCGGGCCGAAGCAGAGCGCTTCTGGAACTTTCCCTATGCGGCCATTGAAGAAGCTGTGGTCAATGCTGTGTACCACCGCTCCTATGAAGAGCGGGAGCCTATCGAAGTCCGTATCACGCCGGATGATCTGGTGGTGCTGAGTTTTCCCGGCCCGGATCGCTCGATCCGGATGGAAGACCTGCGGGCCGGCAAGGCAGTCAGCCGCCGCTACCGCAATCGCCGTATCGGGGAATTTCTCAAGGAGCTGGATCTCACCGAGGGGCGCTCTACAGGCATTCCAAAAATACTGAAGGTCATGAAGGAAAACGGTTCGCCCGCGCCTGAATTCGAGAGCGACGACGGACGTACTCACCTGTTGATTCGTTTGCTCGTTCATGCAAAGGCGATGGGTCAGGCGGAAGTGGGGGCCCAGTCGGGGGCCCAGTCGGGGGCCCAGTCGGAACAGATCATGGCCGCGCTCCTGAAGGCGCCTCTATCCATGAACGAACTGGTGGCGACCTTGGAGCTGAAAAGCAAGACAGGCTCGCTGAAGAGAACGGTGAACGAGTTGCTTGCCGATGAATTCATCGAGTACACCATTCCCGACAAGCCAAGCAGCCGCCTCCAGAAGTACCGCTTGACCAGCAAGGGGCAGCAAACGCTCGAAGGTACCGGAGATTCGGCATGAGTGAGTTCCTCCACGTCGAAAAACCCTTCCTCGACCAGCTTGCGGCGCTGGGCTGGACGACCATCGACCAGGGTCAGGGCTTTATCCCAAGCGACCCGGCGGCGAGTCTGCGCGGGAGCTTCCGCGAGTGGCTGCTGCCGGAGGTGTTCCGCGAAGCTGTGCGCGCCATCAACCGCACCGTCGACGGCACAACCTGGCTGACCGACCGCCAGCTCGACGACCTGCGCGACCAGATTTTGCGCCAGCCGAACCGCACGCTGCTGGAGGCTAACGAGGCGATCCAGGCGCTGTTGTTCAAGACGCAGGTGGATGCGAACGAGTTGACCGGGGAGCAAGACCCGGTGGTGAAGCTGATTGACTTCGCCAACCCGGCCAATAACCAATTCCATGCCATTAACCAGTTCCGCATTGATACGCCGGGCTGTGTGAAGCAGTTCATCGTTATGGACATTGTGCTGTTCGTGAACGGTATTCCGCTGGCGGTGGTGGAGTGCAAGCTGGGCAGCCCGACCTGCGCGAACCCGATGCACGAGGCTTTCGTGCAGTTGCAGCGTTATCGCAATGCACGCGAGGCAACAGAGGAAGCCGGGCTGAAAGAGGGCGAGCCGCGATTGTTCCACAGCAATCTGTTGCTGATCCGCACCAGCGGCGCAGAGGCGGATTACGGCACGATCACTTCGGGCGAGGAACACTTCTACGCCTGGAAGACGCTGTGGCCGGAAAGTGATGAAGATGCGAAGAAGTTGAACCCGCAGCAGCGGCTGATTCAGGGCATGCTGAGCAAGCAAAACCTGTTGCTCCTGTTGCGCACTTGTGCGGTGTTCATGGACACCGATTCGGGCAAACGCATCAAGGTGGTGGCGCGCTATCAGCAATTCCGCGCGGCGAGCAAGATCATCGAACGCTTGCGTCGAGGCGAGACGCCGATGGATCGTAGCGGTGTGGTGTGGCATACGCAGGGCTCAGGCAAGTCGCTCACCATGGTGTTCAGATCGGAAGAGCGTCGTGTAGGGAAAGAGTGTAGATCTCGGTGGTCGCCGTATCATTAAAAAAAAA
>OESW01000282.1_pt1 | contig 9591 bp, 9 predicted proteins | sample 1534831 | NCBI WGS metagenome assembly OESW01 (sample SAMEA104161952, study PRJEB21768) | metagenome | isolation source: underground water
TTTTTTTAATGATACGGCGACCACCGAGATCTACACTCTTTCCCTACACGACGCTCTTCCGATCTTGATGTCATCCGACCAATCCTTGTCGCTGTCCACCACCGTGGGTTTCAGCAGGATAACCAGTTCGCGCTTTTCCGTGCGCTTGTTGGTTTGCCCGAACACCGCCTTGGGCAGGCCTGGCAGGCCGGACTGGTCATCAAACGTCGCCTGGCGCATCAACCCGCCGATGGCCACAATCTGGCCGTCGCGCGCACGCACGATGCTGTCGGTCTCGGATATCGAGCTGGAGGCCAGCGGCATAACAAGAGTTCCGCCCACTCCTGTATTTACCGTCTTGGTTACGGTGGACACCAGGCTCACCGAGGGATGCACATGCAGGATGATTTCATTGTTTTCATCAATGCGCGGCGTCACATCCAGCGCAATGCCGGAAAAGAACGGTTGTAGCGTTACGCTCGGCGTAGATGTGGCTACGGTGCCGGTGGTCGTGGTGGTCGAAACATTGGTCACAAAGAATTCGTCCGTGCCCACTTTCAACACCGCCTTCTGGTTGTTCAGCGTAGCGATGCGCGGGCTGGACAGTACATGCACATTCCCCTGCGATTCCAGGAAATCAAGCAACGCCGCAAAGTTGCTGGTCTGGAAGGCAAGTCCGATAAGCGATCCGGCAGCAGCTCCGCCTGCCATATTGGCTCCCGGAGTAATAGTGCCCAGCATGCTCGCAGGTAGCGTATTAGCACCCTGGTTCGTGCCACCAACCAGTGAGCCACTCGGCGCAAGTGTTCCACCGGGGGCGATTTGCCCGATGGAAGTTCTGCTGTTTGGGCTGTTCTTGAATGCCGCCCAGTTCACGCCGGACTGAAAACCGTCATTCAACTGTACCTCGACAATTTTCGCTTCCAGAATTACCTGCCGCTCAATCGAAATCTGCGAGGCTTTCAGATAAGCTGTCACATTTTTCAATTCATCCGGCATCGCACGCACCACGATTACACCGGACATCGGGCTGATCACTACGCTACGCCCCTTTTCATTACCGACAATAGCGATAAGGGACTTGCTCAACTCATCCCAGAAATCCGCGCTGGACGACATGGTAACTTTGCTGCTAACCGTACTTGAACTGGTTGAGGAAGTGGTAGCAGTAGTGCCTCCCGTGCTGGCTGGGACATCCGACACCGATCCGCCCGACACCCGCAGCAAGGATTCCCCCTTGCGCTGCCCAGTAAGATAATTTACCTGAAAAATGCGCGTCTGCATCGAAATCGGCTGGATGTAAATACGGACAGCATCAACCTTGTATTCGTAGCCGTACATCTCACGTATCACCTCCAACGCCTCGAATACTGTCACGTCCTTCAGGTTGAGCGAGATGCTGCCACCCACATCGGGAGGCACCAGCATGCTGTAGCGTGTACCCGACACGATGGCCATGAACACCTGGCTGGCCGGAGTGTTATTCACGGTAAGATCGAACTTGGCCTCCAACGGTTTGTTGTCCATTTTGGGCATGTTCACCAAGAGCGGCGGCAACAAAGCATTGTTCACCGCCTCGGGTTTGCCCGGCTTGGTGCTTTCCTGCGCTGCGGCATCCATTTCATGGCTTATGGCATCCGCCGTGGTATTGCGTCCGCCCGGTGTGGCACAGGCTGACAGGCCGGCCAATGCAAGCACCCCCAATGACAACATACACAGCATTTGCCTCATTTCTCCTCCTTCTTTCCGATCTGGCTGGCTGGTTTGTTAGCCAGCTTTTTCTTCTGAGTAGCGTGCTTCACATCGTTTCCTTTAGGCGGCTCTTTCCTCTTGATCTCCACGCCTGGGAACAGCGTCAGCACCTGCCGCCCCTGCGCTCCCTGTAACGCCACACCGCTTTCACTGACCTCAACCAGTTTAGCCTCGCCATGCTTCGCACCCAGTTCGACCGTTTGCCCATTGATGATGGCCACGCGGCGGGTGGGAGAAATGATGATCGACTGCAGCCTGTCGCCCTCCGGGGCGGCAGCCCGCGTCAGGGGAGCGCTGATTTCGGTGGGCGGCTTTGTGGGATCGGTCAGTGCTTGCGCCGAAGCCACAGGGGAAACCGCGCACAACAATAGCAACGCCAAGCCATTACAACATGCCATCCCACTACAGCAGACCCTCGCCGAAGAACGTTTGGCCGGGCACCCGAAGGAACTCATCAAATCTGCAGCCATGTCTTGTCCAGGCTCAAAGTATAAAGAGTCAGCGTCAGTTCCGCTGCGGGGTACTGCATCACATTCATCTTGGACATACCCCAAAACATTTTGGTCGGCATCTGCTCAATCGCAGTGAGATACCGCAACAAGTCCAGGTAACTGCCGCGCACGGTAATTTGCACACCGTGCCTGAACACTTGCTTGTCCAACTCTGCCGCCGTGCTTGCAGGGCCAGTACCCGCTCCCTCCGGCTTAACCGCTTTCTCGATCAAGAGTGCAGTCGGCAAGGTTTGCAGGTTAATCAGTTGCAACTGGCCATTTTTGTTGAGCACCTGCTCCAGCAAGTCAGCCATTTTTTCCGGCTGCACCAAGTGGTCGCGGCGGCTTTGCAGGTAAGCATCTCCATCAGCAAGTTGCTGCTTGACTTGGCTCAGGCGCTGACGCAACGGCGAAGCCGCATCATTCCTCTTGGCTTGCAGCGAAGCCTCAATCTGCGCCTGAATCTCTTTCATCTTTTCCTGTTGCTGCACCACTTGAGTGGAGAGTCTTTTCTGCTCTGCCAGCAAGGAATCAAGAAATAGCACCTGAATCAGCGCAACCAGCATAAACGCGGCAGCGGCAAAAATCAGTACGCGTTCGCGCAGCGACATGCCGTCAATTTTCTCAACGAGCTTTTCCCAGTACTGCCTCATTATTTCGCCACTCCGCCAGCCTCAACGGATTGTAGCGCAAACTCGACATAGTGCGCCGCCTTGCCGCTTTCCACCTTGGGTTGCTGCATCTGTAATGACGCGAATAATTTCCCGTGCATCACTTTTTCCCGGCTCAATCTCTGGATATAGACCGGCACCAGTTCGGGAGATAACACAGCGCCGCTTATGCTCATCTGCGCCGCATCCCCGGTAATATTGAACCCTGTCAGCCACAACCCATGCACCGTTTGACGCGCGAATGCGCGCATGTATTCAGAATAGCCTGTGGTATTGCCTATCACCCCGCTCTTCAACGTTTCGATGAGTTCACGTTGCGCGGCTGCCTTGGCTTCAACATTTTTCAACTCATTTTCCAGCAACTGGCTGGATTGCTGCGGCGAAAATTCCGCAGTGTAGCGCGTCAGCCTGAGCTGCTCGGCAGTGTAGCGCTTGCTCGTTTCATCAGACTGCCTGGCCAGCAGCTTGACCTGATATGCCGCGTAGCCATAGAACAGCGCCGAACCCAGCGCAATCAAGGCAAGCGCCTGCAACATCGCAGGAACCGAAAAATATTTCTTCTGTTTCAGAAAAATCGGGTTGAAGAGGTTGATCTGCTGGCTCACAGAACTCGCCTTTCGTGCCGCAGTGCCGCGCCCAAAGCAAAAAATGCCTGCGCAGCATATTCGCTGTCAGCCAGTTCAGGCACTGCGCTGATATCCAACACCTGCGCCAAGTCAAGCTGCTCCACCGGCACCTCCAGGCTGGTGGCGAGCAGTTGTACCAAACCCAATTGTTCCGGCGCGGAAACCAGCAAACGCTTTACCGAAATGTGGCTGAACTGGCGGCCAAAATAATCCAGGGAGCGATGCAATTCCAGCTCCACGCGCTCCAGATACTGCTGGCGCAGGCTCTCGTTAGCGTCCTGCAATTGCCCTGTGGTGATTTCGATACGGCGCGCAAAATACAGCTCACCTCCGCTGGTGATGGTGAGCATCCCACCGCTGTCATCGAATGCCAGCAGCACCAATCCCCGCTCGTCTTCCTCAAATAACGCGGCAATATTGCGCTGCGCCATTTCCGGAATGTCAACCACCTTGAGATCAATCTTTGCTTTCTCAAACAGGGCGATGCGTTTTTTTATGATATCGTTGGGCGCTGCGATTGCATACAGGGATTGCGGGCGGTCCACACCAATTTTACTGGCAGGAATTTGCAACACATCCACAGTAGCGTCATCTATGTGGTAACTCAGCGAATCTTTAATACGCCACCGGATGGCCGCCTTAAGCTCGTCCACCGGAATATCGGGCGCCTCCACCAGCAACATCTGGTATTCACCGGGGACAAGCAGCGTCATGAATTGAAAATCAGAAATGTGCGCATCCTTGCGGAGTTTTTCCAGCGCAGCTGGTGTCACATTTCCCACGGGATGGAAGGCGCACATTGCCACATGCGGCAGTTTGCCTTTGGCATATTTCAGATGCGCGAAATAGACACCGTTATTGTTTATGCAGATGGCGAACCAGCCTATACGCTGGGCAGTTCGACTGAATAAATCGGACAAAACTGGGATTTGCATAATCAACCAGTAATTAACTCAACAACCTGTGTTGTCGAGTAGTTTTCAACTTTTTCAACAAGCCCGGCAACCCCCTAAAGAAAACGTCTGTGGTAAGTACCGCCAAGGAAAAAACTTGCGCATCCAGCAACAATTGATCTAATACTCGCATATACAAGCCCTTATTGCAATAACTTCATTATTTTTCTACTTGTGCTTTACCACATCTCTTTGACACTGAACTTACCCCTCATGAACAAGCAATTTGTTCAGTTTTCCCCACCCAAGCGCGTCGACAACGGCGCCGTTGCTTTCTTCCTCATTGACAAACTCCACTGCACAGGCAAGTTCATGCGGCAAGAGCGGCTCCTGTGCAGCCTGTAACGTTTCCAGCACGGCAATGCCGGCCTCAGACGCATCGTTTGCCTGATTGCGTCGTTGCATGATGCGCGCCCTCAAAGTGGCTTTACTTGCCTGCATCGAAGCAATGGCAAACGGAACCGTCAGGCCATGTGCGAGCTCGCGAAACTGTTTGCGCTCTTCCTGTTTGAGAAAAGCCGCATCCACAATGACCGGAAAGCCTGCCATGAGCAGCTTACGCGCCAGTTCATGAAGACGTGCGTAAGTGCGCTGTGTTGCATCGGCGCCATATATGCCGCTGTCGATGGACGAGCGGCTGTCTGCTGATGGCGCCAGCCCGAACAAACGTTTGCGCTCCACATCGGAACGGATGCGGATTGCCTGCAGCCGTTCCAGCGCGGCCTGCGCGAAGGTGGTCTTGCCGGAGCCCGGCAGGCCATGGGTAATGATCAGCGCGGGTTGATGCCGGGCGAGGCATGCCCTACCCAACGCAAGATAGCTGCGGCAGTTTGCCAGCGCATCCGCTGTGCCGCGTTTTGACATACCTGCCTGGAATGCGCGGATAGCGCTGACCTTGGCACGCACTGCGGCGCGGTAGGCAACATAGAAGCGCAGCACGGATACACCGCCGTAATCGCCGGTGGCTTCCAGATAGGCGTTCAAAAAACGGCAGGCGAACTCGGGCCGCTTGTGATGCAGCAGGTCCATGACGGTAAATGCGGCTTCGTCCATCACGTCAATCCAGCGCAGCGCGGGGTTGAACTCGATGCCATCGAATGGAATGGGTTCATTACCGATGAGCGCGATGTTGCCGAGATGGAGATCGCCGTGGCACTCGCGCACGTAACCCTGCGCACGGCGTTCTCCGAAGCGCCTTTCACAGGCGGTATAGGCAATTTCGGTGACGCGGCGCAATGCAGCTACCGCATCCAAGTCAGCTGGCTCTTTCAGCAACCGCTGCAATTGCTCAAAATTTTGCAGCGCCGATGAATATATGACAACGGCGCTGCCGAACGCCGAACCTGTTTCCACCGCGGGCAGGCCACTGTGGAAGCGCGCAAGCGTGGCAGCCAAGCTATCTATATGCCGGGGCACAATCTTGTCGTGCGCCACCAATCGATCCATCTGATTGGCAGAGGTAAAACGCCGCATCCTGACTGCATATTCAATGGCAGGCTGAGCGCCCAGTTCAGGCGCTTCAGTATCGCCGCCGACGGGAATGACATCGAGATAAATCTTCGGCGCCATGCGGCGGTTGAGGCGGATCTCTTCGGCACAGTAAAAGCGGCGCGCCTCCAGAGCGGTAAAGTTGAGAAAGCCCAAATCGAGCGCCTTCTTGATCTTGTATGCGTAGCGCCCGGCCAGCAACACCCATGAGATATGCGTTTCAATCAGCCGCACGGTTTTTGCCGGATGCGGGTAGCGGCGGCTATCCAGCAAGGCGGCGACAAGCTTGCTCTGGGCTGAGTAATCAGCCTTACCGTTACCCATTTGGTATTCCCGTATTAACGGAAGCAAACGAACTATTTGCGAAGCCGGCCAGCGTTATGCAGGCTACACTCATAACCCGCTCAGCACCTTGATATGAGCCATTGCGCTGCGCCCCAAGGCGTGCAGGGCGTAACCACCTTCCAGCACGGAAACGATGCGGCGGCTGGCGTGGCGGGCGGCAAGTTCCTTGATCTGTTCGGTCACCCAGACATAATCGGCTTCCCGCAAACCGAAGCCGCCCATATCATCTTCCCGGTGTGCATCGAACCCCGCGGAAAAGAACAGCATCTGCGGCTGGAAGCGCTCCAGCGCCGGCAGCCAGCGCTCCTTCACGGCAACGCGAAATTCTTCACCCGATGTTCCCGCCGGAAGCGGGACGTTGATGATGTGGTCGTTGCCGCTGTCGGCGCCGCAATAGGGATAGTAGGGATGTCTGAAAGTGGAACACAGCATCACGCGCGCATCATCGTGAAAAATATTTTCCGTTCCGTTGCCGTGGTGCACGTCGAAGTCGGCGATGGCCACCCGTTGCAAGCCGTGCTGCTCCAGCGCGTGCGCCACAGCCACAGCCACGTTGTTGAAGATGCAGAAACCGGCGGCGCTGTCACGCCCGGCGTGGTGCCCGGGAGGGCGTATATTGCAAAAAGCATTCTCCGCCTTGCCGGACATCACCAGGTCTACCGCCAGCACTGCCGCCCCGGCGGCGCGCAGTGCGGCCTCGAGGCTATGTGGATTCATCGCGGTATCGGCATCCAGATAAACCAGCCCCGAGCTTGGCGCATGCTTGAATATCGTCTCGATATAGTCGCGCCCGTGAACGCGCGCCAGCTCTTCCCTGGTTGCCCGTGGCGCCTCATGCCGGTCAAGGAATGGCAACAGGCCGGAGGTGATCAGTTGATCCTCGATCGCATGGATGCGTGCAGGGCACTCGGGATGGTCCGCACCCATGTCGTGCTTGAGGCAGGCGGGATGGGTTATGTAGGCGGTGTGCATAATGATTTAAGGGCACCTCTAAAAATTGCACTTCGACAAGCTCAGTGCGAACGGCCATTATTGTAAATCAGCAAGTTATCCGTTCGTGCTGAGCTTGTCGAAGCATGAACGGATAATTTTTAGAGACGCCCTTAATGGGCAACCATATTACGTGCGCCTGAGCAGGCATCACGCCCGCGCGGGTTCGAAGCTCGCGTCCAGATTCAGGTCGTCGCAGTAATCGAGGAAATTCCCACGCAAGGTGGGAATGTGGACGTCGGCATGAATGCCCACCGTCATGGTGACGGAAAACATGGGTGTGCCGGTATGCGGCGCCGGGTAGGTGTCGGTCTGAAGCTCCTCAATATTGATGCCGTTTCTGGAGAAGAAAGCGGCCAGATCGCGAACGATGCCGGGATGATCCATGGCCACGACATCCACCGTATAGGGTACCGCCGGTTGCGTCCGCTCCCGTTGCCGGGTTCGTTTGTGAATGATGGTGAGCCCCAACTGATCGCCCAGCGACCCCATTTGCCCGTCAAGCTTGGAAAGCGCGTTCCATGGGCCGGAGAGCAGCATGATCAGGGCGAACTGTCCGCCCAATACGGCCATACGGCTTTCTTCGATATTGCATCCGCTCTCGGTGATCCTGCTCGAAAGCCGATCGACGAGGCCGACTTTGTCTTCTCCTGAAGCGGTGATCACCAGATAATTATTTTGAGTGTCCATGGTCATGGGTTGCTGAAGTGCAAAGATTGAATGGGTTCCAGTGTAATACTCAAAACGATAATGTGCCAGTGAGAGCCGTCATTCCCGCGCAGGCGGGAATCCAGCAAGGACAAACATCCCGCGAAGCGGACAAAACGAGCCGCTTGCGGCGAGTTTCGAGGAACGGCCAAACCGTGATGTTGTCCCGCTTCGCGGGAAATTTTCAAATCGTCTGGATTCCCGCCTGCGCGGGAATGACGCAGTTTTGTGCTAATGGACTATTTGGGTTTAATCCTGTTCCAGACTACCCCTTCTCGGATACCATTGTGAACCACACTTACTTTTCATAAATTCCAGCATGGCGGACTGTTGCGAAGATAAAGCCTGCGCACTTGATGCGCTGAGAAACCGGCAAAGCGCGACACTGAAGATCGTGCTGGTGATCAATGCCGTGATGTTCGTGGTCGAATTGGTCGCGGGAATGATGGCGGACTCGACTGCTCTGCTGTCCGATTCCCTCGATAACCTGGGCGACGCCCTGACCTATGGCCTCAGCCTCTACGCCGTTTCTCGCGGCCTGCGCTCAAAAGCCAAGGTCGCCCTGTTCAAGGGCGTACTGATTCTGACGGCTGGCCTCTTCGTTCTCTGTCAGGTGGCTTACCGGATCGCTGTTCCGGTTATCCCGGCCTATGAAACGATGGGCCTTGTGAGCCTGCTGGCACTATTGGCAAACGGTGCTTGCCTCGCCCTGCTCTGGAAGCACCGCGAGGAAGACATCAACATGAGCTCTGTTTGGGAATGCTCGCGTAATGACATTGCCTCCAATATCGCGGTTTTTGTGGCGGCAGGTGGCGTCTGGCTCGCTCACTCCGGATGGCCGGACATTTTGATTGGACTGGCGCTTGCGCTGCTGTTCCTGAAGTCAGCAGTAAAAGTCTTGAAGGGTGCCATTGCCGAACTGAGGCAGCCTGTTGCCTGACATCGGAAATCTAGCCCGCTAGCCCCTTTAATCTGAAATTTAGATCAATGTGCTCTTCAGACTTATTGGCGCCCACGCACTAATGCAGCAAATGCAGATACGTCCACAAGCCACTCGCGTTGTGCATTCGTGTAGGTATCATGCAGGCTTCGTGGCAACACAAGTTGCAAATCTTTCGCTTGCATTTCATCGGTCTGATTTGTACTGATGGCAGCTTCCAGCGTGAGAAGATGCTTGCGCTTTATACGGTCTGCCTCTGCCAGCACCTGCCTCCAGCGGTCTTTACATGTCGATTTAACTCCCAGCATAGTCAGATTCAATGGATTAAAAGCTGGGTTATGGTATTCAGCTTGCCCCGGAAAAATGAAATCAGGTTTTGACTTGTTTTCCGTTACCGCAGTGCGTGAGTATCGGATTCCACACTCGACAAATAGCAATTCAAGATGATTTTCAAGCGCAAGGCCGACACGGCTTTTACGACGGTTCTGCACCGAAAGGGAAAAGGAAATGAAATTGTCCACGTCATCATCAAACCCCTTTGCAAGACGATCCGCGATGAGATGCCTTTCAAGGGTACGAAACAAAATTTCTTCCCGTTCCATCCATGCCATCAGCACATCATCCGGGCCGTCTTGTGGATTGATGTCT
>OESW01000337.1_pt1 | contig 9534 bp, 10 predicted proteins | sample 1534831 | NCBI WGS metagenome assembly OESW01 (sample SAMEA104161952, study PRJEB21768) | metagenome | isolation source: underground water
ACTCGCCCTTTTTGCACGATCACGCATATTTCGTAATTTTAATCTTGAGATCGCGGGGCTTGTTCAGCGTAGCCTTAGGATATCTCGGGGCTAACCAAGTTGCTTATGAATTGTCTCGGCAACTCGTAATGCATTCGCCGCAATGGTCAGGCTCGGATTGGTTCCGCCGCTCGATGGAAAGAATGAAGCGTCAACCACATAGAGATTCGAAACATCGTGAGTGCGGTTGTTCTTGTCCAGTACGCTCGTTTCCGGATTGTCTCCAAATCGACAAGTTCCGCACACGTGCCCGTAGTTAATGTTGTTTTCGCTGGAGAGGACGATGATTCGGTGCGGTCCGAGCGCCTTGGACAGTCGCCTTCGAAAAGACTGTACTCGCGCTTTCAGCTCTTCAGTGTAGCGGTATTCGAATCGCATTCCGTTCCTAGCCTGCGGATCAAGGATAACCCGATTGTCGTAATAAGGCAGGTCTTCGATGATGCTTGCCCATACTACGGAATTCTTGAAGTTGAAGAGGTAATACGCAGCTCGCGTAGGGTGCAATAAACGTAGTGCATTGCACCGGATGTTTTACGGTAAATGGTGCAATGCCCGTTGGTTATTGCACTCTCCACGGAACCGGCCATGATATAGCCCGTGTAGGGCGGATGCCTTTAGGCGCGATCCGCCGCATGAATCATTTGGCGCAACCGCTATGCGTTGCGCCTCACGCACTTTCGATGCGCGCTACATCTCTTGAATTGCCATGCCCGACAGAGGCGATCCCGCATCATCGGCAGGCGGCTTGAGCATGTCCTGCAATCGCAACGGCTTTTCTTCCTGCTATACTTGCCGCGTTGATAGATGGGCAGTGGAACACGCGCTCAACACCACAACCACAAAGGCGGTGAAAAATGACTAATTCACGCATCACACTTGAACCCGGAAAACGCGGTGGCCGTCCGTGCATTCGCGGCCTGCGCATCAGTGTCTATGACGTGCTGGAAATGCTCGCCGAAGGCATGAGCGAGGCGGAAATCGTCGAAGACTTCCCGGAGCTTGAATCGGCGGACATCCGCGCCTGCCTCGCATTTGCCGCAGATCGCGAACACAATCTTTACACCGTGGCGGTGTAATGAAGCTGCTGCTCGACGAAAACCTGTCGAGGCGCATTGTTCCATTTTTGCAAACTGTCTTCCCCGGCTCTTCACAAGTTGCTCTGTTGGGTTTGGAAAGCGCGAGCGATCTTGAAATCTGGCAGTACGCCCAAGCCAACGACTTTGTAATTGTCAGCCGTGACTCGGATTTTCAGGAACGTTCGCTGGTTACCGGACATCCGCCGCAAGTGGTTTGGCTGAAAATCCCTAACCGCTCCAAAACTGTCGTGCTCAACATCTTGCTTGAGCACTGTGCAGAAATCGAGCAAGCTCTCCTCCAGGAAAACCGCGCCTGCGTCGAGATCAGCCCGCGCAATCGTTAAGCCAATTCCAGCCCGCGTAGGGCGAACGCCCCTGCGGGGCTTCCGCCCTACAGCTACTGAAAATCAATAGGGGTTCTATTGCACCCTATCCCGATATGGGACTAAAATGCGCCCATGCGTGTGATCACCTTGTCCACCCTCAAAGCATTTTGGGAAAACAATCCAAGCTATCAGGATGCTCGCGAGCCGTGTCTCGCGTGGTATCGGCAGGTGTTGGTGGCAGATTGGGTTTCGCCCGCTGCGGTGAAGGCGGATTTTGGCAATGCCAGCATTCTTAAGGATGGGCGGGTGGTGTTCAATATCGCGGGCAACAAGTACCGGCTGGTGGTGTGGATTAACTACCCCTACCGCGTGGTGTATATCCGCTTTATCGGCACACACAAAAAGTATGACGCGATAGACGCGCAAACAATATGAGGTGCAAATATGGACATTAAACCAATCAAGACCAAGGCGGATTACCGTGCGGCGCTCAAGGAGATCGAAGGGTTGATGACGGCGAGCGCAAATACGCCGGAAGGAGAGCGGCTGGATGTACTGGTAACGCTGGTGGAAGCCTACGAACGTAAGCACTATCCGATGGAGTTGCCCGACCCGATCGAGGCGATCAAGTTCCGCATGGAAAGCTTGGGGCTGAAGCCGAAAGATTTGCAGCCGATGATTGGCGGGTTGAACCGCGTGTATGAAGTGCTGAATCACACGCGCCCACTGACGCTTTCGATGATTCGCCGTTTGCACGAAGGGCTGGGCATTCCGGCGGAGTGTTTGATCAAATCCACCGCGCATCAGCGGCAGGCGGCTTAGTGTGTGCTATACAAATTTGCGATTAGAAAGTTGACGAAATGAAAAGCAGTGAAATCCGCCAGAAATTCCTGGATTATTTTGCCTCCAAAGGCCACACGGTCGTGCCGTCCAGTTCGCTGGTGCCGCACGAAGACCCGACGCTGTTGTTTACCAACGCAGGGATGAACCAATTCAAGGATGTATTCCTCGGTTTCGACAAGCGTCCCTACACGCGTGCTGCTTCTTCGCAGAAATGCGTGCGCGCCGGGGGCAAGCATAACGATCTGGAGAACGTCGGCTATACCGCGCGGCACCACACCTTCTTCGAGATGCTGGGCAACTTCAGCTTCGGCGATTACTTCAAACGCGATGCGATCAAGTATGCATGGGAATTGTTGACCGATGTTTACAAGTTGCCCAAGGAGAAGCTGTGGGTGACGGTGTATGCCGAGGATGACGAGGCTTATGACATCTGGACCAAGGAGATCGGCGTGCCTGCCGGGCGAGTGATACGCATCGGCGACAACAAAGGCGCACGCTACGCTTCGGACAATTTCTGGATGATGGGCGATACCGGCCCGTGCGGCCCGTGCACGGAAATTTTTTACGACCACGGCGCGGACATCTGGGGCGGCCCGCCCGGTTCGCCCGAGCAGGACGGCGACCGCTACATAGAAATCTGGAACAACGTGTTCATGCAGTTCAACCGCGATGAGCACGGCGTGATGCACCCGCTGCCCAAGCCCTCGGTGGATACCGGCATGGGGCTGGAGCGCATCTCGGCGGTGTTGCAGCATGTGCATTCCAACTATGACATTGACCTGTTGCAGAATCTTGTCTGTGCGGCGGCGCGGGTGACCGATACCAGCGACCTCACCAGCAATTCGCTCAAGGTGCTGGCCGACCACATCCGCGCCTGTTCCTTCCTGATCGCGGACGGCGTGATTCCCGGCAACGAAGGGCGCGGCTATGTGCTGCGCCGCATCATCCGCCGCGCCATCCGCCACGGCTACAAGCTGGGTGCGCGTGCTGCATTTTTCCACAAGATGGTGCCGGATCTGGTTGCCGAAATGGGTGCGGCCTTCCCTGATCTGGCGGCGGTGCAAGTGCGCGTGATGGAGATACTCAAGCAGGAAGAGGAGCGCTTTTTCACTACCATCGAGCACGGCATGACTATCCTCGAGGCAGCGTTAAGCGAGCTTGCAGTCCCTCACCCCAACCCTCTCCCGGCGGGAGAGGGAGCAAAAGTGATGAAGCCAAGAGATAGCGTATTTAACGGCGAGACCGCATTCAAGCTGCACGACACCTATGGCTTCCCGCTCGATCTGACGCAGGACGTGTGCCGCGAGCATGGTGTGGTGGTTGACGGTGCGACTTTTGATGCGGCGATGGCGCAGCAAAAGCAACAGGCTCGCGCGGCGGGCAAATTCAAGATGGCCGCCAATCTGGAATACACCGGCCCGGCCACGGCCTTTCACGGCTACGACTTGCTTGAAAGCAAAAGCAACGTGCTGGCGTTGTACAAGGACGGGGTGTCGGTCAACGAGCTGAAAGAGGGCGAACTGGGCGTGGCGGTGCTGGACGTTACGCCGTTCTATGCCGAGTCCGGCGGGCAAGTCGGTGATAGCGGCGTGTTGCACAGTGTGCACGGCATTTTCGCGGTGGAAGACACGCAGAAGATACAGGCCAGTGTATTCGGCCATCACGGCGTGGTGAAAACCGGCAAGCTGACTGTGGGCAACAGCGTCTCGGCGCGGGTGGACGTGCAGGCGCGCGTGCGCACCGAACGTAATCACTCCGTCACTCACCTGATGCACAAGGCGCTGCGCGAGGTGCTGGGCGGCCATGTGCAGCAAAAAGGTTCGCAGGTTGACCCGGACAAGACGCGCTTCGATTTCGTGCATACCCAGCCGATGACCGATGCGGAAATTCGCAAAGTGGAAACCTTGGTGAATGCCGAAATTATCGCTAATGCCGCGACCAATGCGCGCGTGATGTCCATCGAGGACGCGCAGAAGACCGGCGCGATGATGTTGTTCGGCGAGAAGTATGGCGACGAAGTGCGCGTGCTGGACATCGGCTCGTCGCGCGAGTTGTGCGGCGGCACGCACGTCAAGCGCACCGGCGACATCGGGTTGTTCAAAATACTTGCCGAGAGCGGTGTGGCAGCAGGGGTGCGGCGCGTGGAAGCGGTGACCGGAGAGGGTGCGCTGGCTTATATCCAGCAGCAGGAGCAGCAGTTGCAGGAGGTCGCAGCAGCGCTCAAGGCGCAACCGCATGAAGCCGCCGCGCGCGTGGGACAGATGCTCGACAATGCTAAGGCGCTGGAGAAAGAACTCGCCGCGTTAAAATCCAGACTTGCTTCTGTGCAAGGTGACGAGTTGGTAAATCAGGCGCTGGACATCAACGGTGTGAGGGTGCTGGCAGCCTTGATAGAAGGTGCGGACAGCAAGACGCTACGCGAGACGCTGGACAAACTGAAAGACAAGCTCAAGTCGGCGGCGATTGTGCTGGCAGCGGTGAGTGACGGCAAGGTCAGCCTGATTGCGGGCGTGACGGCGGATGCCATGGCGAAGGTGAAGGCCGGTGACCTGGTGAATTTTGTCGCGCAGCAGGTCGGCGGCAAGGGTGGCGGCAGGCCGGACATGGCGCAGGCGGGCGGCACGCAGCCGGAACATCTTTCTGCGGCTTTGGCTTCCGTTACGGCGTGGGTGCAAGCAAAATTATAGTTCAGCCCACGTAGCTTTATAGCATTGCGCAGTACATGTAGGTGCGAATTCATTCGCACGCACATTTAGTTTAGTGCGAATGAATTCGCACCTACCAACCCATTACGCGCTTTACGTCAGAACGGCAGTTGCAATTCCGGATTCGCCTGCAACAGCACACGCCGGAAGTCGTCCTGAATGCGTTTGAGCGCGGCGGCATCATCCGCTTCGAAGCGCAGCACAATCACCGGCGTGGTGTTGCTGGAGCGCATCAGGCCGAAGCCGTCGGCATATTCCACGCGCAGGCCGTCTATGGTGATGATGTCCTGCGCATCGGTAAATTTCGCATCTTTCTTGAGTTGCGCGATCAGCGCGTAGTTTTCACCTTCCTGCAAGTGAATATGCAATTCCGGTGTATTGACCGAGTTGGGCAGGCCGTTCAGTGTGGCACTCGGGTCTGCCTGCCTGCTCAGGATTTCGAGCAGGCGCGCACCGGCGTACAGGCCATCGTCGAAGCCGTACCAGCGTTCCTTGAAGAACACATGTCCGCTCATTTCGCCGGCCAACAGCGCGCCGGTTTCTTTCATTTTGGCCTTGACCAGCGAATGCCCGGTTTTCCATAGCGTGGGTTTGCCGCCGTGTTTGCGTATCCAGCCAAACAGGTTGCGCGTGGATTTCACGTCGAAGATGATTTCCGCACCGGGGTTGCGCGATAGCACATCGGCAGCGAACAGCATCAGTTGCCGGTCCGGGTAAATAATATTTCCGTTCTTGGTGATCACGCCCAGGCGGTCGCCGTCGCCATCGAATGCGAAGCCGAGTTCGCTGTCGTTATTGGCGAGAGCGTGGATCAGGTCTTGCAGATTTTCCGGCTGCGAAGGATCAGGATGGTGGTTGGGGAAATTGCCATCCACTTCGCAGAACATTTCCGTCACGGTGCAGCCCAGCTTGCGGTACAGCGTGGCGGCAAAATCTCCCGCCACGCCGTTACCGCAGTCCACGGTGATTCGCATCGGGCGCATCAGCCTGATGCCGGAGACGATGCGGGCTAAATATTCCGGCGCGATGTTGTATTGCGCATAGCTGCCGGAGCCGTGCGCCAAATTGCCGGTTTCGATGCGCGTGCGCAACGACTGGATGGTATCGCCGGATAGCGTTTCGCCCGCCAGCACCATTTTCAGGCCGTTGTAGTCCGGCGGGTTGTGGCTGCCGGTAATCATGACGGCGCAATGTGTGTTGAGATGGTAAGCGGCGAAATACACCATGGGCGTGGCGACACGGCCTGTGTCAAGCACATGGATGCCGCTCTGCTGGATGCCGCGCGCCAAGGCAGCAGCGAATGCCACGCCGGACAGGCGTCCGTCGCGTCCGATGGCGATTGTATGCTGGCCGCGCGCCACGGCTTCCGAGCCGATGGCATGGCCGATGGCTTCCACGATTTCCGCCGTCAGCGTCTTGCCGACGATGCCGCGAATGTCGTAAGCCTTGAAAATTTCGTTAACGCAAAACTTGCGTAGCGATTCGTTTGCTCCCTCACCCGCTTGCGGGAGAGGGTTGGGGAGAGGGAAACGGGCATGACAGGTTTCATCATCAGGGGCGGCATTCCCGTCATGTCCGTTGGGCAGGTTTTGCATGGTTTCACTCACCAGATTTGATGGGAATGTGTTGCATGACTTGATCCGGTGTTAATTGCATCATGCAGTTGAAATGGCCGAGCGGGCATACGCGCTTGAAACAAGGGCTGCATGGCAGATCGAGCTTGAGGACAAGTGCTTGATCCGACAGCGGCGGAGTGAACTGCGGGGAACTGGAGCCGTACAGCGCGAGCATGGGGCGATCCAATGCGGCAGCGAGATGCATCAGGCCGGAATCGTTGCTCACCACCAGGCTGGCGGTGGAAAGCAGCGCGATGGCCTCGCTCAGATCGGTTGTGCCGCACAAATTGCGGCATGATTCATTGCCTAATGCGATGATTGTTTCACCGATCTCCTTGTCCTTGGACGAGCCGACCAGCCATACGGTAAAGCCTTGGTCGCGCAAGCGTTGCGCCAGTTCGGCGAAATAGGGAATCGGCCAGCGCTTGGCCGGGCCGTATTCCGCGCCGGGGCAGAATATGGCAACGGGTTGGGTAATGGTCAGGCCAAGCTTGTCGAGTACGCGCTGACGCTGTTCCTCACTGACTTGCAAACGCGGCTGCGGAAGAGGGCGTTGCATGGCGTCGTCCGGCGCTTCGGCGAGTTGCGCGAAGCGTTCCACCATCAGCGGCAATTCCTGTTTGTCCAGTTTGCGCGCATCGTTCAGCAGGCCATAACGCATCTCACCGACGAAACCGGTGCGCAACGGGATACCGGCGAAGAAGGGCACCAGTGCAGATTTGAATGAATTGGGCAGCACGATGGCCTGTTCATAATGCATGGCGCGCAACTGTTTGCCGAGGCGGTAGCGTGCCGCCAATTTCAATGCGCCATGTGGAAAAGGGTTGATGATGACCTCATGCACCTCCGGTATCTGGCGCAGCAGTGCGGCGGTCCAGGGCGGGGCAAGCAGATCGATCTGTGCGTCAGGATGGCGCTGCATGAGGCGCATCAGCATGGGCTGCACCAGTATAGTGTCGCCCACCCAGCTTGGCGCGATGACGAGGATTTTATGCATTCGGCAAATTGTTTAGGTTGGGTGGAGCGTAGCGATACCCAACAAAAACGTGAGCGATGATGGGTAACTTTGCATAGCCATTTGACTAGTCCGTCCAAGAACGACGGACAGGTCATTGGTTATCGCTACGCTCCACCCATCCTGCATGTTAATGATGCCTTGGCAACTCGCCCTTGAACTTATACAGCGTGCTGCAATAGGGGCAGCGCGCTTCGCCCAGCCTGTCCACCGGAATGAACACCCTCGGGTGCGCATTCCACAGATCCATCCCGGGTGTGGGGCAATGCAACGGCAGGTCTGCGGCGGTGACTTCGATGTAGCTCGTGGTGTGTTCTGTTTGCATTGTTTACCCTTTACTCCCAAGCCGGACGAACCGGAACCCATGTAGGCCGGGCTATGCCCGGCTGGTGGGCATAGCCCACCCTACGACCGATATTAAACGTGTGCCAACCAATCTGCGTGCTGAGGATTTTTTCCGCTGACGCAATCGAAGAACAGCGATTGCAGGCGGTGGGTGATGGGTCCGCGCGAACCGCTGCCGATGATGCGGTTGTCCAGTTCGCGGATCGGAGTCACTTCCGCTGCGGTGCCTGTGAAGAAGGCTTCGTCGGCGCAATACACCTCATCGCGCGTGATACGTTTTTCGATCAGCGGAATACCCAGGTCTTCGGCCAGCGTGAGGATGGAATCGCGCGTGATGCCTTCCAGGCAGGAAGTCAGGTCGGGTGTGTACAGCTTGCCCTTCTTCACGATGAAAATGTTTTCGCCTGCCCCCTCGGCAACGTAACCGTCCACATCCAGTAACAGCGCCTCGTCATAGCCGTCGTGCGCCACTTCCTGATGCGCCAGGATGGAGTTGGTGTAGGTGCCCACCGATTTGGAGCGGCACATGTTGATGTTCACATGGTGGCGGGTGAAGCTCGAGGTCTTTACGCGTATGCCTTTTTCCATGCCTTCCGCGCCGAGATAAGCGCCCCACGGCCAGGCCGCAATGGCCACGTGTACGCTGAGAGCGGTGGCGGCGATGCCCATGGCTTCGGAGCCGAAGAATACGATGGGACGGATGTAGCAGGATTCCAGCCTGTTGGCGCGCACTACTTCGCGTTGCGCTTCCATCAGGGTTTCCTTGTCGAACGGCATCTTCATCTTGAAGATGTAGGCCGAATTGAACAGGCGGTTGGTGTGCTCCTTGAGGCGGAAGACTGCCGTGCCGCTGGCGGTCTTGTATGCACGCACGCCCTCGAACACGCCCATGCCATAGTGCAAGGTGTGGGTCAGCACGTGTGTAGTGGCATCGCGCCAGGGCACGAGTTTGCCGTCATACCAGATAAAACCGTCACGGTCAGCCATAGACATGGTTGGATTTCCTTAATGAGTATCGCGAGAAACGTGATTCTAGCTTCTTCTGCGCGGTTTATGAAGCTTAGCGGTGAAATTGTATAGGCCGAATGGCTTATATTTCTTTTGTGTGGTTCATGTATCATTACATAAATGGGGGTGCAGTTGTTAAGGCCGGTTTGAATCTGTTGTATGAAATATTGCCGTGGGGAAAAGATGGCTGAACTATCCAGTTTGCCGGGAGAAGCAATAACCGTAGAAACGATGGATGAGCAGGAAGACAAGCTGCGCAGGAGCTTGCTGATTTTCGCCAGCGCCTTCATGACGCTCGCGGTTATGTTGTGGCTGGCGATCTACTTGATGATGGGGTTGGACATTTCAACCAACGCGGCATTGGCCTATCAGGCGATTTCCGTCGCATCTTTGGTGTATTACCATAAGACACGCAATTTCGTTGTGTTCCGTTTCACCCAGCTAAGCCTGTTCCTGTTTGCGCCCTTCGTCATGCAGTGGAGTATGGGCAGTTCAGTGACTTCGAGCGGTGTGATGTTATGGGCGCTGCTCGCCCCGGTGGGGGCGGTGGTAGTGGCTGGC
>OESW01000032.1_pt1 | contig 9344 bp, 8 predicted proteins | sample 1534831 | NCBI WGS metagenome assembly OESW01 (sample SAMEA104161952, study PRJEB21768) | metagenome | isolation source: underground water
TTTTTTTTTAATGATACGGCGACCACCGAGATCTACACTCTTTCCCTACACGACGCTCTTCCGATCTACAAAATGCTTGCAGCTGAAATAGGCTGCCTTTCTAACTGTCACCAGATTTTTTAACCTCGTGGAGAAATAAAATGAAAAAAGTTTTAATCATTGCAGGAATTACCGCTTGTTTCCTCAGCGTACCGGCGTTTGCCGATGGTTTGGCAAATGCCAAAAAAGCTGGCTGCATGAACTGCCACGCCGTGGAAATGAAGCTCGTCGGACCAGCATATAAGGAAGTGGCAGCAAAATATAAAGGGGACGCCACTGCTGAAGCCAAACTGACCAAAAAATTGAATGACGGCGGTTCAGGCACATGGGGCACCATGCCGATGCCGGCACAAAAAGGCAAGATGACTGACGCAGAATTCAAGGAAACATTGGGCTGGATACTTTCGCTGTAATAACGGGCGAACCAATGCAGCGGCCGTTTCTCGCAACTGCATAACTGGATACATGGCGCACTACTGGTTTTTCCCGGTGCGCCATTGTCTTTTTTGCGTGGCCTAGTGTGGACAGGTAGCTGTTACCGGCAACTTGCGCCAAGTACCGAAGAAACAGCTCCGTATTTCATTATTGCGCAACCTCTCGATGTCGAAGAGGGTAACGTGCTGACGGACATTTATAATCATGGCTTACCTTTATTACACCCTGATCGCCATTGGCCTCTACTTTTCATCAGACTGGCTGCTTGACCGTCTTGAGACCGCCTACGGCAGCCGCTTCAAATACCGTAGCCTGGTTTTCCTGGTTATCATCTCGATTCTTGCGGTAACTACTTCCCAAATAATTACCTTCGTTAATCCTTGAAAAAGCGGTTCAGCCACGGATTAACATGAATGCACAAAAATTATCAATGAGTTATCTTTATTATCCTGCTTACTTCTTAGGTTAACTGAGTTGACAGATGCAGGTGAGACTCGCCCATTTGTATTTCTGAGGTCACATGGCTAACGGCAATCGCGTGTTTCACGGCCTGGTGCTGTTCACCTTCGCGCTAATGGTGGTGATCATATTGCTAAGTGCCCACATGCGCCTGACTGGTGCCGGTTTGGGTTGCCCCGACTGGCCTGCATGTTATGGACGCACCTTGGCTGGCATCACTCCTCCCCGCCCTGACTGGGTAAACATCACTCACCGCATTGCGGCGAGCACCATGGGTTTTACCGTCCTCGCCATTGCCTCACTCGCCTGGCGCCGCCGCCGCGTAGCACCCGGTGATTTCCCGCCTGCGCTAGCATTATTTGGGTTGACGGCTCTCCTTGCCGTGCTCGGCAAATGGTCGCACGACCCACACCTGCCAGCGGTTGCGCTCGGCAACCTGCTGGGCGGTCTGGGAATGCTGGCGCTGCTGTGGCGATTACATCTCGGATACGCGCCTCAATACGCTGCCTCTTCACGTTTGCGCAGATGGGTGTCGCTGGGGTTGGGGCTGCTTGTAGCACAAATAGCGCTGGGGGGCATGGTCAGTGCGAGTTTCGCTGCCTTAAGCTGTACCGGCCCATCCGGCTGCGGCGGATGGCTGCAGCACGCATCACTTGCGGACTTCAATCCGCTTCAGATGTTGAATGTGGCGCAGGGCGGCAATTTTATCCCGGGCGAAGCGCAGCAGACTTTGCACATGACGCACCGTTTTTTCGCACTGCTGGTGTTTTGTTATCTTGCATGGTTGGGAGTCTGCCTGATCCGGGAAAATCTGCGGCGTAGCGGCATGCTGCTGATCGCTGTGCTCACGCTGCAAGTCGCTCTGGGAGCCAGCGCCATGGCAAATGGCTTGCCGCTCTTTCTCGTGCTGACTCATAACGCTACAGCGGCGTTCCTGCTGCTCATTATGGTGACACTTAACTACCGGCTGCGCAGGCGGTAATTAGGTTGGTTTTTGTCGCCGGGCTTGAGCGCATGCTCCTGCGAATCTTCTTCCGGAATCGTTTCCCGCGGCAGTTGCGCGATCCGCGCACGCAGTCTGGCAAGCGCCGCACGTGCCAGCTCGCCATCCTGCGCACCGGCCCAGCATGGTTCGATACGCTGGAGTGGCACGCGCTGGCGCAAATGCGGGACTCGCTGGCGTGCCATGCGCAACTCCGTCCAGCGGATGCCAAGCCGGTATTGACAATCACCTTCACGGCAACCGACAACCATCACCCCTTCGACACGTGCGTCGCGCAGCACATAGTCAATAAATGCCGGAGGCAGCATGCCGGTACAGGGGAGCGAAAGCGCCGCCACTCCCTCTGACTGCAATGCGCGCACATCGTAAGCGCAGTCGCAGCCAAACACCATGACGCGCGCATTTCCGCTCAGCGTAGCCAGCGCGCGATCGGTATCGGCGCGCAACGTCGCCAGCAACTGGTGCGGTAATTCGATGCCGCTTACAAATTCGCTGTTCCGGAACGGCATCGAGGAAGGGCAGGCGCCGACGCAAATGCCGCAGCTCGCGCACAAGTTGGGATCCACCACCGGCTGCAATGCGAATGGCCTGCCATCCTGGCGCGGCTGCATCACAATGGCCGAATAGGGACAGTCATTAAAGCAGCGTGAACAGCCGTTGCAATTGTCCAGATGTACCTCCGCCACCGCGGGGCTTGTGCGCGGCTTGGAAAGCCAGGGCACTGAAAGCAACAACAGGGTAATCGCGCCAACCAGCGCCCATAAAGCGCCTGGCGACCAGTTATAAAGCAGCGGGTACATCCAGAGATAAAACCAGTCGAGCCGGATCACGCCGGGCGCCAGCGCCAGATCGGCGTGTGCGTGACTCAACGCCGGCTTGATTAGCGACAGCGCCAGCAGCGCCAGCAGCGTTCCGGCTGCAAGACTTGATGGGGGGTTGGTTTCGGCGTGGTTCATGCGCTTGGTATGTATCCACATGAACAGCAGCATTACCAGCGGAATGGTGATGTGGGCAAACGACAGCAGGGCAAAGAAACGATCATTGACATCGCCTTGCACGAGAAAATTGCGCGCCAGCGGTTGGCTGAACAGCGGCATCCAATCAAACCACTCCGCAGTGCCCACGGCGATGAATTGCGCCAGCCTGTCCCACACCATCCAGTAGCCGTTGATGCCGCAAGTGTAAACCAGCCAGATCAGCAACACCCCGCTCACCCAGGAAAACCAGCGAAAACTGTGGGAACGGCCGGTAATAAAATTGCGCAGCATATGCAGCAGCATCGTCACCACGATGCCATCGGAAGCATAGCGGTGCAGGCTGCGCATCACGCCGCCGGCGTACCACTGCTCAAGGGTAAGGTCTTCGACAGTTTGGTAGGCTTCGTTCACCCCGGTTCTGTAAAAGATATAGAGATAAATGCCGCTTACCAACAATATCCAGAACAGGTAAAAGGTAATCGCGCCGAGATGATACCAAGGGTTCAATGCCTGGCCGAACGGCGCATTGAATACGTTTTCCAGACGCAGCAACAAGTTTTGTAGATATTTGCGCATTCTATGCAAACTGCGTTGCGGTCAAAACCAGAGAAGTCGTAGCGAGTGCTACGAAGCCGAGATAGAGTAGCGTAGCGGCCGCCTGCGGCGCTAACGTGCTCGCCCTCTCATCGCGCGGAACACCACCACCAGAAACATCAGGCCACCGATCACGGCGATTAAACCGCCTATTCCCATCAACCCCATTCCGGCAACCTGCCCGAAACTGTGCAAATCCTGGGCTGCCCCCGCGACCTTGCGCTGTACGCCGTATCCGCCCGACCACAGCAGCCCGATGATGTGCAGCAATTGCCCGACACCGTACACATAGGGCATCCAGTGGGCCAGCTTCAAATCAGGCGTGCGAAACCCCAGCTTGGGCAACAGCACAAAAGCCATTCCCATGAAGGCGAGGCTTACCGCCCCGCCGGTGCCGTGGTAGTGCGCAGTGATGATGGTGTTGCTGTCCTTGATCATCAAGCTGATGCCGCCACCCACAGCGAATAATGCCATCGAGCACACCAAGGAAGCGAACAGTGGGCGCGCTACGGGATATGGATAGCCGCGCTTCCATATTGCAAGAGCCACCGCCAAGCCAATCGGCATGGCCGCCAGGCTGCCGCCGACTTTCATCATCTTGATGAACATCTCCATGTTATCGCTGCTATTGGTCTCATAAAGAGCATAAATTAACGGCGTAAACAGCACCGGCGCAACCCCGATGGTAAACAGTCCCAGCGTGATGCGCGGAGTTAGTGGCACTTGAGCGCCGCATTCGGTTGCCAGCCACAACCAACCCACCAGCATGAGCAGGGTGTAGGCGAATTGCATCACATGGCCGCCGCCCCAAAATAGCGCCTCATAATAAGGCAAGCCACGCACAAAAAATGGAATGGTCGCAAAAGCCCAAGCAAAGGCGATGAGCGCCATCGTCGTCGCCACCGCAGCGGTGTACAGGCCGAAACAAAGTGTGCCGCCATCTCTATTTGCACCAAATCCAGTGAGGGGAATCGTCAGTAGGCCACGCAAGGCAAGCAAGCCGATACCGCAACCAAACAGGAACAAGCCGGTAAGGAATACCTGGTTTTCCAGCACTGGAATGTAGTTGTTCATGAGCGGCCCGCCAGTGCTAACAAACGGCGATACTACAACCACCAGCACACCCACCACCGCCAGCAGCAGCGCTACCCAGCCGAGCGGCATCCACTTGGGCGGGGAAGCCGCACCCCACAGTACACCGGCGAAAGCGAAAAACCACAATAGCACCGACAAATCCACGTGCACCACCAGGGCGCTACGGAAGAAATCCACCGTTGGAAAAAGATCGGACACATAAGGCGTGCGCGCCAGCACTACCAGCAAGGCAAAGAAACCCGCACCCACCAGTGCGGCAAAACTCAGCCACAACCAGCCGGCAGCCAGACGCTGGCTGGCTTGATGCGGCGTCGGTAACGCGTATGCCCCGCCAATATCGGGCGGGACATCGTAAGGAGAATTCGCTTCTGCGGAAATAGTCATGCTGTCCTAATTCTTAAAAATAAAACCGGGAGCGCCGGGAACGTCGGCCTTGAAATCAATCACCATCACCCTGCTGGCGCCAAGAGTAATGTTTTCCTCGCGCACAAAGCTGAAATCGCCTTCTTCCTTATCCTTCAAGCGCGCCACGAAACGATGGGTGCCTGCCGGCACCGGCAGACGGCGATATATTGAAGCGGCACCATCGTGCGACAGGCCGGGCGGCGGCAACACGACATGGTACAACTGTTTGCCGTCCATCTCCAACTCCACCACCACGTCGGAACGCTCGCGCGGGCAGTCCTTGCGTATCCGCATATTGCGCGCCAGCTTGGCCATTTCCGCATCGGTGCGCTCGTGGCACGGCTTTTTGCGCTGTGCGGCATGGTTGAAGCTCAGCTTGACCAGCGCGTAATCCGCCGGCAAGTGCGTGTACTCAGGTAAAGTGGAAAAATATCCCAGCACCACGGCGAACAGTGCGTAGGCTAGCCCTTGCCCCAGATATTTCAGTGGCTGGCTCATGGCTGCACCTCCGCAACAGGTGCTGCTTTAGGTGGCGACATCGTAAAGGCATCCGAAAAACACGCGTTTTCCGGCAAACCCTGCGCAAGAAAAGCCGGACGCGCCGCCTGCACCATTAGCAGCGAACCGCAGGCATAAATCTGGAAGCCGCTCAAGTCGGGATGATCCTGCAAAATGGCCTCGTGCACCAAGCCGGTACGCCCCTGCCAGTTATCATCCGGCCCCGGTTCAGACAGCACCGGAACAAAAGTAAAATTGTCGTGCTCCCGTTGCCAGCGCTCCGGCAAATCGGCCATGTACAAATCCTTGCGCATCCTCACCCCCCAGTACAACAGCATACGGCGCTTGGAACCGGTGTAGAAAGCGTGATCCAGCATGCTTTTCACCGGTGCGAAGCCGGTGGCACCGGCCACAAAAATTATCGGCTTATCACTTGCCTCGTTCAGGAAGAACGTGCCAAGCGGGCCTTCGAAGCTCAGCTCGTCGCCCTCCTTCATTTGCGTGAATACATGGGTGGTGAACCTGCCGCCTGGAATAAGGCGGATATGCAATTGGATAAACTCGTAATCATTTGGGGAATTGGCAAATGAAAAGCTTCTGCGCGCACCATCCTCCAGCAAGATGTCGAGATATTGGCCGGCAAAAAATTGTAGCTTGCTGCCCTGCGGCAATTTCAAATACAGCACCATCACATCCGGCGTAACTCGTACCATTTTATGCACACGGCACTGCATGATTTTCACCGGAACCTGCTTCAGTGTTTCGTTTTCGAAATACTCAATTTCCAGATCGGACAACGGCATGGCGCAGCAAAACAACGCCTTACCTGCCTGCTTTTCCTGCTCGCTCAACGTGCCTTCCTGATACACGCCATAATCCACCGTGCCATGCAGAATGGTGCCCTTGCAAGTTCCGCAGGCGCCATCGCGACATACGTGTGGTAAACGAATATCCTGGCGCAACGCCGCCTCCAATACAGTCTCGCCCGGCTTGGCCGTAAAGGTGCGCATGCTCGGTGCGGTGGCGATCTGAAAACCTTCTTTCATGCGTTTGGTGCGCGTCAACAATGGCAGCAGCAGGAGAAAGGCCAGGAAGCCACCGGCCAGCCCCCACAACTGACCCGGCGACCAGGCATATACCAACGGGTAGATGGCCATGAAAAACCAGTCCAGCTTGATTTGCGTGGCTACCGTGCCTAGGTCAGCCTGGCCTCCCTGGCTCAAGGCTGGTTTAACCAGAGCCAGCGCCAGCAGCGTCAGACTCCACCCAATCACAAGTTGCCTCGAAGGCTGGGTTTTGGCTCCGCTCACACGCTGGGTGTGAACCATGACAAAAATCAGCATCGCAAGCGGGATGCCCAAATGAATGAAAGACAGCAGTGAGAAGAAACGGTCATTGATGCTGTCCGGAGTCAGGAAATTGCGCACTAGGGGGGAGACAAAAACCGGCAACCAGTCCAGGAATTCCGTAGTGGCCACGGCAACGAATTGCGCAAGCTGATCCCACACCAGCCAGTAACCATTGATGCCGGAAATAAATAATAGCAGCAGCAGAACGATGCCGGTAAACCAGGAAAAAGCGCGGAATCCGCTCAGGCGGTTCATCACAAAATTGCGCGCCATATGCACCAACACTACAATCACCATGCCATCTGAGGCATAGCGGTGCAGGCTGCGCATGATGCCACCCAGGTACCATTGTTCGTGTGTGATTTTTTCGACCGATGAATATGCTTCGCTTACTCCGGTGCGGTAAAACGCGTAAAGATAAAATCCGCTTCCTAATACCACCCAGAACAGGAAAAACAAAATGGCGCCAAGCTGATACATCGGATTCAGCTCTGCACCAAATACGGCATTGAACCTTTTTTCCACCTGCAGCAACAGACTCTGCCCAACGCGTTGTATCAACTTGATCACGGCCACCTCATCTTAACTATTTTGCAAAAGATGTATTAATAATATACCTATTGGTATTATGACAGCTGACCTGCGTAGTTGCAATTTTTGTTTGACTACCCTATGGACACAAACCATGGCATTGATCAGAGCGATTATGGTGACACAACGTGCATGAGCCCAGAACTAAGCGCAGGCATGGCTAAGATGGTTTTATTTCAACCGCCTCGCTGGCTTTGGGTGGTTTGCGGCGCAGGATGCGGCGCCACTCACGAATAAGCCAAGCGGTGAAGAAATAAATCATCACCGCACTGATGAGCATGCTGACAAAAAACGAGTAATCGGTGGTATAGGCTCCTGTTTTAGGATCGTAAATAGTGCAGAATAAGCGAATACGGTTGCTCAAGCCCTCCCAACCGGGATACTGGGTTTGCACATTGCCCACCAATTTTTTTAACGGCTCACCCATCTGAGGCAGTTCGAAGTTGTCGCCGTATATTTGGCGATAAACCTTGCCTTCCTGGTCAATCAAGGTGAGCTGGGAAATATGATCGAAACCTGTGACCGAATAGGCGTAACTAAACCCCAAATCGCGCGTGAAATTTTGCATGGTTGCCGCATCTGCACTCAAAAACTCCCAGTGCGGCAACTTGATGTTTTGGCGTGAAGCAAAATCGCGCATCGCCTGCGGTGAATCCCAGGGAGCATTGAAGCCGACAGTCAACACCTGAAAGCTGTCAGCGCCAAGAGCGTCCCGCATGTATTTGACCGCCTTGGCAAGAAACTGTGTAGTGGCGGGGCAGGTTTCCGAGCAACCGGTGTAAATAAAGCTCACCAGCACCGGCTTACCGCGATAACTGGAAAGCCTGACCGGCTGGCCGTTGCGGTCAAGCAAGGTATAGTCGCCCACTTGCTGGCCGACTACAGTTTGACTGAATTTTAATGCGGATTTTTGATCGAATTTGGCGGGTGCTGCGGGTTGAACGTTTACCTCAGAGGCAAACGCCGCTCCCGCCATCCCCAACAGGCCTAACAGCAACAACAGGCGCATCGGCAGAGTTACAAAGACGCGTCTATCATCGCCGCAGTCAGCAGCAAACTCAATTGCATGAGCGAGGCATGGAAGCACGACATCGCCGATGCGCGGCTGGGAGCGCGCGCCAATTGAAAGCTTTTCACCAGAAAATACGCACCGCCACTCGCCGCACCGATGAAATAAATCCAGCCCATGCCGAAAAAAACCGGCATCAACGAAGTCGCCACCAACAGCACAGTGCTGCCAAAAATAATGCGTGCAGCGCGTTCGTCACCTACCACCACCGGCAACATTGGCACCTTTGCGGCATCGTAATCCTTATGATAGGCGATCGCCAGGCTCCAGAAATGCGGCGGTGTCCATAAAAACAATATGGCTGCCAGAATCAACGCTTGCGAGCTTAGCTGTGGATTTACCGCAGCGGCTCCAGCCAGCACCGCAAAACTGCCGGCTAATCCGCCGATCACGATGTTCATCCAAGTACGGCGCTTCAGCCACACTGTGTAAACCACAGCATAGAAAAACGCCCCCAGAAATACGAACAGGGCCGAAACAGAATTGAGCGCCACCGCCGCCGCCGACACAGAACTCGCCAGCATGACGAGAATGACACACAGCCAAAACGGTCCATGTTTAAGCGTGCCAGTGACAAAGGGGCGCTTTCTGGTGCGTGCCATGAGCACGTCAATGTCCCGTTCAACGTATTGATTGAATGCGCCCGCGCTTGCTGAAGAGATCAACACCGCAAGCCCCAACAATACAATTTTCCAGCCAGCCAGTGAACCCGGCGTTACCACCACACCAGCCAGTGCAGTGAAGCTGATGACAATACCGATTCTCAGCTTGAACAAATCGGTAACTTGTTTAATAGCTGTTCCCATATACAAAACCCCAAGTGGTTGGGC
>OESW01000251.1_pt1 | contig 9133 bp, 8 predicted proteins | sample 1534831 | NCBI WGS metagenome assembly OESW01 (sample SAMEA104161952, study PRJEB21768) | metagenome | isolation source: underground water
GCCATGGTTTCCGGGCTGGCGCCGGGGAGCGTTGCGCTGACCGAGATGGTGGGGGTATCGTAACTCGGCAACGCGGCAATGGGTATGCCGCCGTAGGCAAGGATGCCGGCCAGCACGGCGGAGGCCGACAGCAGCACCGTCATGACCGGACGGCGGATACACAACTCGGAAAGGTTCATTGCTTGCCTGTGCTGTTGGGTTGCGCAGCAGTTTCCCCCGGAGCTTTGTCAGCGGCATTGCCGGTTTTGTCCGCCGGTTTGCCAGCTTTTCGACCAGCCTCGGCATCTCCGGTCTTGGCTTCATCCACCATACTGCCCGGCCTGAGGTTCTGCGCGCCTTCCACGACGACGCGTGCACCCGGTGCGATACCCTCAATTACGGCGATACCGTCCTGGATCAAGCGCACATTGACGGGCAGCGATGCCACTTTGCGGTCTTCCCCGATCACATAAAGAAATTTCTTTTCCGGCCCGGTCTGCACCGCTTGCACGGGAACCGTGACCGCGCCGGTCAGTGTGCGCGGCGCAAGTGTTACCGTAACGAACATGCCCGGCCAGAGGCGATTGTCCGGATTGGGAAATTCTGCCTTGAGGCGAATGGTGCCACTTGCTGTATCCACCGCATTGTCGACAAAGACCAGACGCCCTTTCAGGGCTGGCTGGCCGGGCAAATCCAGCTTCGCGCTGACAGGCACTTCGCCTTTGGCAAATGCCTGTTGCAAATCCACAAGCTCGCGTTCCGGCAACGTGAAGCTGACGTTGATCGGGTCGATCTGCGTGATGTTCACCAGCACGGTACTGTTTGGCTGCACCAGGCTTCCTGAATATATCGCAATGGCGCCCGTGCGCCCGGCAATCGGCGCTGCGATCTCGCCGAAACTGCGCGCTACGCGGTTTGCATCTTCGGCGGCATGATCGATGGCAACTTGGCCGCGTAACACATCCACCTGGTTCTGCGCCGCATCGAACTCGGCCCGCGAAATAAACTCCTGGCGGAACAAGTCGCGCTGGCGTTCGAGGTTGCGCTCGGCGTTCATCAGATCGGCGCGATCCTTGATTACCTGCGCTCCGGCCTTGCTGAGGTTGGCGTCCTCGGTGCGCGTATCGAGCGTGAATAGCCGGTCGCCCTTGTGTACGAACTGTCCCTCCTTGATATGCACGGCTTTGATTGTGGCGCTGATCTGCGGACGTACCTCGACAGTCTGCAGGGCAGATACCGTGCCGTTGGCGGTGAGCCTTGCCGATACATCAGTCTGCACAACCAGGGCACTCACTACCTGAACCGCGCCTGTTGCCTTAACCTTGGCTACGGTACTCCGGCCGAACCAGATCCAGGCGCCGGTGGCCAGTGCGATGAGCAGAATGGCGGCCAGCGCAATCCGCATGCGCCGTTTGACAGGCGCCGAATGTTTTACTTGAGACACATCTTCCATCAAAAAATCCTTCCAGAATCTTTATTTCTAACTGTGGGGGCAGAGTGACACGGTATTCCACAAAGAGGAAGCGCATCGCAACAATTGGTTAGGCCGATAGCCATCAGAGTAAACCTGAATTATCGCAAATAATACTATGGCGTGCGGGTAGTGCATGTCCGCAATTTTGTTATATGTTAAAGACAGGGATGTCGTTCTGCCCATAATAATTTGGATGATAGCTGTCTGTCACATGCCATTTGTATCGGGTTTTGTACAAAGGCGATATTTTGCTGATACACAAAAGGTTAACCATGATTGCTTGGCAAACTGAATGATGCGGTTGCGGTAAAATTATAATAAGGGAAGCGCTGCATGATGTTGACGAAGAATGTATTGATATGCGGAATTCTGGATTTTGTGATGAATCCAACAAACTGTTCAGAAAATACGGGAGTGGCCGTCTGGCTTGGGAGGCCTGAGCGCAGGAACCGGAGTGCACATAAAAGTACATGAGGATTCCAGGCTCCGCCCTGACAATTCCCTACCAACTGTGTCAGCTCCACACCCAGCATCACGGTCGCATAGCATTTTTTAAAACAGCTTCTATGAAATGGTGGCCATGCTGTCTATTTTGATTGTTGATGACGATGTGCAGATCCGCCAGTTGTTGCGCGATTATTTATCCGGGTTTGACATGTCCGTCGTTGCCGTTGCCGACGGAAAGGCGATGGCCGATGCGCTGGAAAAAGAATCTTTCGACCTTGTCATACTTGACTTGATGCTGCCCGGGGAGGACGGCCTTTCCCTGTGCCGCAGTCTGCGTGCGAAATCGGATATTCCCATACTTATGCTCACTGCGCGCGGCGAGGCGATGGATCGTGTTGTCGGGCTGGAAGTGGGGGCTGATGATTACATCGTGAAGCCGTTTGAGCCTCGCGAGCTGGTCGCCCGCATCCAGACGATACTGCGGAGAACCCGTGGCGGGCGCGAAAGTATCAAGGAGCAAAAAGAAGCTGTATTTATGGGCTGGCATTTGAACTTTGTTTTACGCCAGCTCGTTTCTCCGGAAGAATTGGTGATCCCGCTTTCCAATGCGGAATTCCGTTTGCTGACTGTGTTTATCGAACACCCCAATCGTGTGTTAACCCGTGAATTTCTTCTTGATGAGGCACGGGGGCGCGACATGGATATATTTGACCGCAGCATAGACATTCTGGTTTCCCGTGTGCGCCAAAAGCTTAATGACGATCCTCGCACGCCGTCCTTGATAAAAACCGTTCGCGGCGAAGGCTATTTATTTGATGTGAAGGTGACTCGATGAAAATTCCCGTTCCAGACTCGCTGTTCGTGCGGCTTTTTTTGCTTTTGTTCTTCATCCTTTCCATGAGCCATTTCGCCGGGAGAGAGATTTTCCTTAACTTTGGCTTGGAGCATTCTGTTTCTGCGCCTCCCCCACAGCACCATCCATTCAGGGTGGTTAGCTTTCTTGTCCGGCTGGCTGCGGTTGCCTTGACCGCGTGGGTCGCCGCACGATGGCTTTCAAATCCCATCAAGCGTATGGCACGGGCAGCAGATGAACTGGGGAAAAACTTGAATAGTCCGCCCATTGACGAGACATCCGGCCCATCCGAAATACGGCAGGCGTCAAAGGTATTCAATCAGATGCAAACGCGTCTCAAGCAACAGATGGAAGAGCGCAACTGCTTCCTGGCGGCAGTATCACACGATTTACGCACCCCGCTTACCCGGCTTAAGTTGCGCGCCGAAAAAATAGAGCGGCAGGAATTGAGGTCTGATGTCCAGAGTGACATCAATGAAATGGCCGGTATTATTGATACAACTCTTAGCTATTTGCGCGGTGGTGAACAGCCGGAGGCAACCTGTCTGCTTGATATTGGCGCGCTCGTGAATTCTTTTGCCGAAGATGCCAAAGAGTGCGGTGATGTTATTACTGTGTCTGGAAATGCGCGCCCCATAAGGCTTCAGCCACTTGCCATACGCCGTTGCCTGAACAATTTGCTCGAGAATGCGTTGCGCTATGGAGAAAGAGCAGCCATTGTTATTGGTGAAACGGATGACGAAGTTGTAATTACCATCCACGATGCAGGGCCGGGGATTCCGGAAGACAAGTTGGAAGCAGTCTTCGCACCATTTTTCCGGCTTGATGCTTCCCGCAGCCGGTATACCGGCGGAATTGGTCTTGGGCTTTCCATTGCCAGAGATATGGCCAGAAAACAAGGTGGGGACATCACCCTGAAAAATGCGCCAGAAGGCGGACTAGTTACTACCCTGGTTTTGCCGAAGCGGTATTAAGCGGCATTATTGATATCGCCCTGAAGGTGGAGGGGGAGGTGGGGGTGGATAGTAAGATGGTGCTGGTGCAGGCGGTTGAGAGTAAATTACCCGGGGTTGATAGGAGGACGCATGAGGGATCTGGTTCCCCTTGGCATACATACATTGCTCATACGCAATATCATACCGGCGCTGAGCCTCATGTCCACTATAACGCGCTTCCCCTGAGCCAACTGCAGCACCACCTAACAGCCCAATGGCAGCACCCGTCCCGGCACCCTCGTGCCCACCTCCAAGAGCTCCGGCAACCGCTCCTATTGCTGTACCGACTGCCATGCTTTTTGCTGCACTTTCTGTTGCAGCCTGATTGGCCGATATTCCGATAGACTGTTGCGCAAATTGCCTGCACTCCCGCTCTTCGGCAACAAATAGATCGAACGACTTACCCGGGGCAGGCATCACCGCAACACTAGGCCCATTGGGAATGGTGGCGGCACATCCCGCAAGAATCACCAGGAAAGCTGCCGCAAAAATAGGATACCGCATGACTACCACCTCCAGTCTGTTGGTAAGTAAAAACAACAACTGCATATCACAATATCACACGCAATCTGCTTCATCCATGCAAGTTATGCATGGCAATCCTAACGCGGCGCTGTCTGAGGAGGTTGAGCCGGAACTAACCGCCACGCCTCTGGGCAACTTGGCACATACGGATAATAACCTTTTGCCGAATCACAGTAATACCAGGCGGGCGGCTGAGGCTGAGCCGGGGCATTCTCTTGTGGCGCTACCACCACGGGAGGCTGCTGATTTATTACTGTGACTGGAGGCGTGTAAGGATCAGGATATGGGTAAACCGGGGAGGGGTAGAAATACCATATGCCGGCAGCAACCCACCACCATCCAAGCTGTCCTCCATGACGGCCATGATGCCAACGGCCTTCTCGCCAAATTCTCAAGTCATGCTCATGAAACCTGTGAATTTCACGGCCTTCCCAATGTCTTTCCCTATGCTCCCTATGCTCGGCAAGAACAGGCAATGAAATTATCAACAAGACACCAACCATTATTCCGGAAATGATTTGTTTCATCATGTCTTCCTTTGGTTAACAGGAACTGGTTTCCCGGTTTCCTGTTTTTTTCATTTTCCTGGAGGCGAGCGATCTACTTGGCCTGTGCACGTATTGTATGCTTTTTAGATTAATCTACGTAATACTGAATGGGCAGATCATCTGTCAAAATCGCAATATCCGCGTCACTGGTGTCGTTGTCCATCGCATGTTGCCAATAAGCGATGCCACTGAAGAGGCTGGCTGCAAACAGTATGGCGCCGATCCAATAGTGGATGCTGCGGCGATGTGCCGAAGCTTGCCAGATTACATCCTCGCCAGCCCATGCGAACAACGGCAAGGTTGCGCTACGAGTTTCATAGTGGTTCAGAGCCTGCAAACGTGCGTCGCGCAATCGGGTAAGCGTAGATTGGTCAAGCTGCGCTAGCGAGCGGTTGAGCAGTTGTTTGATGGGTTCCGGATTCCACACTTTTTCTATAACGCACCAACTTCTTATTGGTTGACCTCCAAAGTATTACAGATGGTTCTACCGTGAATCCTTATTATGGCCATCATGATGGTTTTCCCCATCAGAGTTCCCGCGCTGATCCCATTCATGCTCATGGCCTTCACGATCCAGCCCATGATCTTTATGGTTCCATCCATGATCCTTATGCAGAAAGCGGCGTGATGTTTGATTGAGTATCTTTCGTTGATCCTCTGTAAGTGCAGTTTGCAATTTCGCGGTTGCGTCGGCAATCCTGGTCAGCTTCTTGGCAAATTCAGATGCTCTCTCTGCATGGTAGCGTGAGATAGTAGTTGCATCCGCATCGTCGTTAGGTTTTTTCACGCTTCGCTCCGTCAGCATCCCTACCGACTTGGCAAACTCTTCCCAAGCGGTTTGCTGTGAAGATTTAATTTCCAGGCGTTCTGCCAATTTATCCAGTCTGGCCTTCATATGCTCATGCATTTTCTCTGGATTCATCTTTTCGTGGCTCATCTGTTTTTGGTCGCAATGTCCGCCCGGGCTGGCTATGGCAACCGAATGGAAAGTGGTCATCAGGAGCGCCCCAATTGCAATAGTGGGCAGTGTCAATATGCCTGGTTTGATATTCATGTCATTCCTCATAATTAAGTTTCTGCCGGTATCCACGTTCGGTTTTGGCTATTCATAAAGGAGTCACCCGCTTGACGGCGGATGACCTGAAAAAACCGCTTACCTTCAACTTCGAAGCCATATGATGAACTTCCTTCTTTCAGACAGGCGGTCTCGGGAGAGAACGCAAATGGCAATTTAATCCAGCCAGGTAACCACAGGATGTCCTCTGTGTATCAAACAAAACTTTTTTGTAAGAATCTTGATACAGTTTTTGTGTCTGGATTGATACACTAAGACGGCCTTCTGGTACAAACCGGATATGAAAAAGTTGCAAGGTTGGATTAGACTTCACAACAAGTGGCCATGATTACGAAATTTGGCCAGCTCTTGCCCACTCAATTTACGTTAAATCTTGCGCACTTGAACGGCAAATCGCAAGGCCGTTGGCAGCCTTTGATTCACGTATAGGTGTGTGAGGTCTTATCCGCAACTTTGTTATACTGCTGTCCTCAATCAGGAAAAATTACCCCGATCCCATGTGGCGATATTACACAGGCTTAGCCGTAGCGTTGTTTGAGTGCGTATTGCTTGCATGGCCATCCAGTGCGCTGGGCAGTTTTGACTTGTTTGCCACCAAACAATATGTTGCCTCCGGGCCATTTGCCGGCAGCAGCGATGCAGCAATATGTCCGAAAGACAAAATACAAAGCCAACTGGCATTGGCAGATGTCGTTGATCTTGCGTTGTGCAATAACCCGCAGACCCATTCATTATGGGCAAACTCGCGTGTCCAGGCAGCACAGTTGGGTTCCAGCATCTCGGCCTATCTTCCTACCCTAAGCGGACCAATTTCTGTTTTAAACAGCCGGACCAGTGTTGGAGCAACGACCACTGATTCCAGCCTGAAAAATGCGAGCATATCGGTCGGCTATCTGTTGTATGACTTCGGAGGGCGTGAAGCCAATGTGGAAAACTCCAAGCAGTTGCTGGTTGCGGCCAACGCCACGCGCGATGAAACGCTGCAAAGCATTTTCCTGACGGCGGTCCAATCCTATTACACACTGTTTTCGGCGCGTGCCAGCGTGCAGTCCTACCAGATTGCCGAGACGACAGCGAGCAAAAGCCTGGATGCCGCTCAAGCCCGTTATAAGGCGGGCACTGCGACGCAGGCTGATCGTTTGCAGGCACAAACCGCACTGTCCCAAACCGTGCTGAACCGGATTCGTGCCGAGGGAGATGCCGCTAATGCGCAGGGCACACTGGCCAATATCATGGGGTTTGATGCGAGCCAGCCATTCGAACTGGCGCCGGTGCCGGAACAGAGTCCTGATTCCGTGGCAGAGCAGGGCATCGGCAAGCTGATTGCGGATGCGCGGCAGAACCGTCCGGATTTGGCTGCGGCTGAGGCGCAGATCAAGGCAGCCGAGGCGAACCTGGTTGCCACCAAGGCCGCCGGCCTGCCGACATTCAGCTTGAATGGGGGAATTTCGCGATCCGAATCCACGAATGCCGGCATAGCCAGCACCAGTCACAGCAACAGCCTCGGTGTCTCAGTCAGTGTGCCGTGGTTTAGCGGTTTCAGGGATACTTACCGTAACCGTGCCGCGCAGGCGCAACTGGAGGGCAAGGTGGCGGAGCGTGACCGGCTGGCGAACCAGATTGCGCTGGAGGTGTGGACAACCTATCAGGCGCTGTTGACCAACAGCCAGGCACTGCGTGCTGCGGATGACCTGGTGGCCTCCGCAGACCAGTCCGAGAAAATGGCATTGGGGCGCTATAAGGCTGGAGTGGGCAGCATTCTGGATGCGTTGACCGCGCAGAGTACATTGGCCAGTGCGCACCAGCAGCGCGTCTCTGCGCTGTATAACTTCCAGGCGAGCAAATTCGCCCTTGCCCAAGCCATCGGGCAACTTGATCTGACCCTGGTGGGCACAAAAAACCGAGGCACCCCATGAACAGAATTGTTAGAAGAAGCTTGCTGGCCTTGCTGGTGTTGGGCGCGGCTGGGGCAGTCACCTGGTGGCTGATGCCGCAGAAAATTGCACCGGAGAACCGTTATGTGACCGCTCCCCTGGAGCATGGCCCCATTACCCAAATCGTTTCGGCGAATGGCACGCTGAACCCGGTGAAACTGGTGAATGTAGGGAGCCAGGTCTCAGGCATCGTGAAAAAGCTGTACGCTGATTTTAATGACCACGTACAGGCCGGGCAGGTATTACTGGAACTTGATCCCGCGCTGACCCAGGCGCAGTTGCAACAAAGCACGGCGAATGTATCGAATGCGAAAGCTTCGCTGGAACTGGCGCTCGCCAACGAAACACGAATGAACACTCTCTACGCGCAGGAATATGTATCGCGCCAGGAATTGGACCAGGCGGTACAGGCGCTCAAGTCGGCGCAGGCGCAGCTTGCCGTGGCAGAAGCGCAAGCCGTGCGGGACCGCACCAATCTGGCCTATACCGTGATCCGTTCTCCGGTATCCGGAGTAGTGGTGTCGCGTGAGGTGGATATCGGCCAGACCGTGGCGGCAAGTTTCCAGACGCCGACCTTGTTCAAAATTGCGCAGGACTTGAGCAAGATGCAGATTGACTCGAGCTATGCCGAGGCGGATGTGGGCAGCATCCGCGTAGGCCAGCCGACAACCTTTCGTGTTGATGCTTTTCCCGACCGCAGCTTCAACGGAGAGGTGCGCCAGGTGCGGCTCAACCCCACCACACAGCAGAATGTGGTGACCTACGATGTGGTCATTGCCGTTGATAACTCTGACCAGGCTCTCATGCCCGGCATGACGGCTTACGTGAGCATCATCGTCGCCCAGCGCAAGGAAGCATTGCAGGTGCCAAACGCCGCCCTGCGCTTCCGCCCCAAAGAAGCGAAACCTGACACGGGCAAACCGCGTGGCGGCAGTAAACCCCAAGAAGGCAGCAAGGATGGGCAAGCCCGCAAGGATGGGCGTGGCAAGGACAAGGGCGCCGCCGATGCCAGCCGCATGGGCACGGTATATGTGCTCGAAAAAAGCCAGCTCAAGCCGGTGCGCATTGCCATCGGCATTACCGACAACCGCTTTACCGAAGTGATGGGCGGTGACCTCAAGGAAGGTGACGCAGTCATCGTTGAGGACAGCCAACCGCCCGCCAAGAGTTCCAACGGCCCCCCCGGCATGAGACTGTTCTGATGGGAGGCTCTAAAAACTTAAATCCCGTCATTCCCGCGCAGGCGGGAATCCAGTGGTTCTATTCAATATGTCTTTGGGTTTTGTCCTTGCTGCGCAAGGTA
>OESW01000252.1_pt1 | contig 9128 bp, 7 predicted proteins | sample 1534831 | NCBI WGS metagenome assembly OESW01 (sample SAMEA104161952, study PRJEB21768) | metagenome | isolation source: underground water
ATTCTGTTTATAATTATGTTTTTTCTGATTCTGGAAGGCTCTCAACTTAAGCTGCAATTAAATCAAAAACAGTCAGATGGTACATTTTTACCCGGCGGGCGACCACTCGGGTTGCACTGCACCAGATGCACCCTCAGGGCGGCAAGGATGCCGACATCAAACTTATTGTTGCTACAATGATGTACAAAGTCTGCTCGACAACCTTTGATGCCTGACATGACCAACGCCGATTTACTTGCCCATTCCCTCGCCGCCGTATGGCACCCATGTACGCAGATGAAGCGGCACGAGACTTTGCCGCTGGTGCCGATTGCGCGCGGCGCAGGAGTGTGGCTGTATGATTTCGATGGCAAGCGTTATCTGGATGCGGTGAGTTCGTGGTGGGTAAATTTGTTCGGGCACTGCAATCCGCGCATCAACGCTGCAATTACCGATCAGCTCGGCAAGCTGGAGCATGTGATGCTGGCGGGATTTACGCATGAGCCGGTGGTGGAATTGTCCGAGCGGCTCGCGCAACTGGCGCCCGCAGGACTGGGGCATTGCTTCTATGCTTCGGACGGCGCATCGGCCACGGAGATTGCGCTGAAGATGAGCGCGCATTATTGGCGCAACCGGAGCAAGCCAAAAAAAACCAGCTTCATCAGCCTGCAGAACAGCTATCACGGCGAGACGCTGGGCGCGCTGTCGGTCACCGATGTGGCGCTGTTCCGCGATGCCTACGGCGCATTGCTGAAACAGAATGCTACGGTGACAAGCCCGGATTGGCGCAATGCAGAGGCCGGCGAATGCGCGGAAGATTTTGCCTTGCGTTGTTCTTCGCAACTTGAGGCACACTTGCAACAGCACCATGACAGCGTCGCAGCATTCATCGTGGAACCGTTGGTGCAGGGCGCGGCGGGCATGGCGATGTATCACCCGGTTTATCTGCAATGCGCGCGCGAGTTGTGCGATCAATATGAGGTGCTTCTCATCGCCGATGAAATTGCGGTGGGCATGGGACGCACGGGGACGATGTTTGCGTGTGAGCAAGCTGGCATTCGTCCCGACTTTCTGCTGCTGTCGAAAGGCATCAGTGGCGGTTATCTGCCGTTGTCGGTGGTGATGACCACCGATAAAATTTATCAGGCGTTTTATGCCGACGAGGTGGCGCGCGGTTTTCTGCACTCGCACTCCTACACCGGCAACCCGCTGGCCTGCCGCGCGGCTCTGACCACACTGGATATTTTTGCGCAGGACGATGTGCTGAATGCCAACCGCAGCAAAGCCGCTTATTTCAACCACATCGCCGAACCGTTACGCGAACATCCCAAGGTGCGGAACTTTCGCAACACGGGAATGATCTGGGCATTCGAGGTGGATAGTCCGCATCCCGATTTCGCGCAGCGCTGCTTTGCACTCGCGCTGCAACGGGAATTGCTGCTGCGCCCGATGGATAATACGGTGTATTTCATGCCGCCGTATGTGATTGGAGAGGAAGAAATGCAAATACTGGTAACGCGCACGCTGGGCATTGTGGAAGCGCTGACATGAATAGCTCCGGCATTCCAATAAAAATCATTTACGTTTTATTTGCCGTATTGTTCGTCGCGTTCAACGCCCATGCCGCTACGCTGCCTCCCGCCGTGCGCGATGCGTTACAGCAGGCGCACATCCCGCTCGACGGCGTCGGCATCGAGGTGCGCGAGGTGGGGGCGCGCAAGCCGTTCATCAGCGTCAATGCGCAGCAGGCGATGAACCCGGCTTCCACCATGAAGCTGCTCACCACCTACGCTGCACTGGATATCCTCGGCCCTGCCTACACCTGGAAGACCGAGGCGTATCTTGACGGAGAGTTGAAAGATGGCGTGCTGCAAGGCAACCTGATCCTGAAAGGCTATGGCGATCCGAAATTCACCATCGAGCAATTCTGGCTGTGGCTGAGTGAGCTGCGCGCGCGCGGTCTGCGCGAGATACGCGGCGATCTGGTGCTGGACCGCAGTTTTTTCGATTTGCCCGCACACGACCCAGCCGCTTTCGACAATGACCCGGTGCGCGCCTACAACGTCGGGCCGGATGCGCTGCTGCTGAATTTTAACACCCTGCGCTTGCGCTACCTGCCAGACGGCAACGCGCTGAAAATCATCAGCGAGCCGCCGCTGGAGGGCATAAAACTGGATAACCAGCTCACGCCGCAAATTGCCCCACACCCATCGAAAGGAGATTGCGACAAATGGGACGACACCATCCGCGTGCAACCTGACGGTGACAGCGTCATCCTGCAAGGCGGCTACCCGGGCGAATGCGGCGAGCGAGAACAGAACCTCAGTGTGATGCCGCACACGCGCTATGTGGAAGCCGTGTTCCGCGCGCTGTGGCAGGAACTTGGCGGCACGTTGCGCGGTAAATTACGTGAGGAAGTGGTAAGTGGTAACGCGCAACTCTTTGCCACGCACCTCTCCGATCCGTTGAGCACAGTCATCCGCGACATCAACAAATTCAGCAACAACGTCATGGCGCGCCAGTTGTTCCTGACGCTGGGCGCAGCCACTTCTATTCCATCTCCCATCGCGGGACTGCGCCAAGACCGCCCGCAGGGCGAGCGTCTGATGGAACCACTAGCCAATCGACTAGATTGGCAAACAACGCCAATCAAGTCGCCGGTTATGGCGACGTACCCTTTACGGGTGAAGGGTGGGGGAGAGGGAGCGATGTTCACCAACCTTGCGCGCAGCACCCAAGCCGTGCATGACTGGCTGCAAAAAAAGCAACTCAACTTTCCCGAGCTGGTTTTGGAAAACGGCGCCGGGCTATCCCGCGCCGAGCGCATCAGCCCGCACAGCATGGCGTTGTTGCTGCAAAGCGCCGCCAAACACCCGCTCAGCGCCGAACTGCAAGCCTCGTTGCCTATAGTCGGGGTGGATGGCTCGATGAAAAAACGCCTCAAGGAAAGCGCAGCCGCCAACCACGCTCACCTCAAGACCGGTACGCTGGAAGGCGTGAAGACCGTCGCGGGCTATGTGCGCTCGCAAGGCGGCAAGGAATGGGTGGTAGTGTTCTTCATTAACCATCCCAATGCCAAGCACGGGCAGGCCGCGCAGGATGCGCTGATTGAATGGATGCAGCAAAGGCGCTAGTATTTGAACCCATTAACTTGTATTCCCCATGCTCTTGGCACGGGGACCAACCTACATGACTGCGGGTAAGCTCCAAACAAAATGTTTCGTTATTTACGATTTGCAATACTAGGGCGCTTCCCTGGCCTCAAGAAGCATTCATTGACCCAAAACATTTTCTTAGTGTACCGTTTATACAACATAGGGCCGAATGGCCTGTTGTTCTCATAAGCTTTATTGATTATGATGCGGCATCATTGCAAAACCATTAGCCGTTGAACACCAGAAGCAGGGGCTTTTTTAACCAAACTTTGAAGGGGACATCATGAAAAAATTTATTGCTGCTGCATTGTTATCCACCGTTGTTGCAACCCCTGTTTTTGCGGCTGACAGTGGCGGCTATGCCGGCGTAACGTTGGGTAGATCCAAGACAGATAATCCGGTTGCGGGCACTATCACGACGAAGGATACCGATACCGTTGGCGGCATTCTGTTGGGCTATCAGTTCACCAAGAACTGGGGCGCTGAAGTTTTCTACACCAGCGCGGGCAAACTGGACTACACCGACCCTGGTGTAGGGACAGTCTCCGGCAAGGCTAATGCTCTGGGTATCAACGCCGTGGGGACAGCACCAATATCCGATGCATTTTCATTGTATGCCAAGCTGGGTTACGCTAGTACCAAGGTAGATGTTTCTTCCAACCCGGCCGATCCAACCGTTGTCGGCGAAAGACGCGGCTCCGTAACGGGTGGTGTCGGGGCCCTGTACAACGTAAGCAAGGATGTGGGTATCCGTCTCGGTTGGGATACGTATGAATTAGCTATCAAATGTGGCGGTGTCCTAGATAAAGGCAAGTCCAACGTCTGGTCGATGGGCGCTGTATTCAAGTTCTAAAACGGACTTGGGCATCACAAAAAAAGCCGAGGGCAGCCTCGGCTTTTCTGTTTTCTCTTTGGGCTACAAGCCCAACTCGCTCCACATCGCATCCACCTTCGCCTTCACCGCTGCATCCATGACGATGGGCGTGCCCCATTCGCGTTGCGTTTCCCCCGGCCACTTGTTGGTGGCGTCCAGTCCCATTTTGCCGCCTAGCCCTGACACCGGACTGGCGAAGTCCAGATAATCTATCGGTGTGTTCTCCACCAGTAACGTGTCGCGCACCGGATCAACGCGCGTGGTCATTGCCCAGATGACTTCCTGCCAGTTGCGGATGTTGATGTCGTCATCCACCACGATAATGAATTTGGTGTACATGAACTGGCGCAGGTAGGACCAGATGCCAAACATCACGCGTTTGGCGTGCCCTGGATATTGCTTCTTGATGGACACCACGGCGAGGCGGTAGGAGCAGCCTTCCGGCGGCAAATAGAAATCCGTGATCTCGGGAAATTGTTTTTGCAGCAGCGGCACAAACACCTCGTTCAGCGCCACACCCAGCATGGCCGGTTCGTCGGGCGGCTTGCCGGTGTAGGTGGAGTGGTAGATCGGGTCGCGCCGCATGGTGATGCGGGTGATGGTAAATACCGGAAATTTTTCCTGTTCGTTGTAATAGCCGGTGTGGTCGCCATAAGGGCCTTCCAGCGCGGTTTCATCGGGATGGATCACACCTTCCAGCACGATCTCGGCGCTGGCCGGGACTTGCAAGTCACTGCCGATACATTTCACCAGCTCGGTCTTTGCGCCGCGCAACAACCCGGCGAATTGATACTCGGACAATGAATCCGGCACCGGCGTGACTGCGCCAAGAATCGTGGCAGGGTCGGCGCCGATCACCACCGCCAGCGGGAACGGCTCACCGGGGTGCACCGCGCACCAGTCCCGATAATCCAGCGCGCCGCCGCGGTGCGCAAGCCAGCGCATGATGGTCTTGTTCTGCCCGATCACCTGTTGGCGGTAGATACCGAGGTTCTGGCGCGGCTTGTTCGGGCCGCGTGTGACTACCAAGCCCCAGGTGATGAGCGGCGCAACATCGCCGGGCCAACAGGTCTGGATGGGCAGCTTATCCAAGTCCACTGCGCTGCCTTCCCACACCACTTCCTGACATGGTGCGCTGGAAACCACTTTGGGCGACATATTCAGCACCTGCTTCAACACCGGCCATTTTTTCCAGGCATCTTTTAGGCCTTTTGGGGGTTCCGGCTCTTTCAGGTAAGCCAACAATTGCCCGACTTCACGCAATGCGGTGACGCTTTCACCAAAGGTAGGCAATCTACTGCCCGGCGAGCCGGGCGTGGAGTTGACACCCTCACCCATACCCAACGCCACGCGGCGCGGTGTGCCGAACAGATTCGCCAACACCGGAATGTTATATCCGACAGGTTTTTCAAACAGCACGGCGGGGCCTTGCGCGCGCAACACGCGGTCGCAGATTTCGGTCATTTCCAGGTTTGGGGAAACAGGCACGCTTACGCGTTTAAGCTCGCCTATTTTTTCAAGTTGTGCAATGAAATCGCGCAGGTCATGGTATTTCATTCTGAATAATCCTCTTGGGCGGGTAGCTCGTGGCGGGTAGCAAAACCTTATTCTGCTACAAGCTACCCGCTACAAGCTAATAAAATTTCTTCTCGCCTTCCGGCCTGGTCTTGAAGCGTTTGTGTAGCCAAAAATATTGCTCCGGCATTTCGCGCACGCGCTGTTCAATAAATTCGTTGACACGGCGCGTATCGGCAACGTCATTCCCGGTTGGATAGTTTTCCCAGGCAGGATAAAAGGTCAGCATATAACCCGCTGCGCCGGGCAGCAAACGCGTGATGCAGGGCACGACCTTCGCGCCTGTCATCTGCGCGATGCGCGGCACCGAGGTCATCGTCGCCGCCGCCACACCGAAAAACGGAACAAACGCTCCAGCCTTGACGCCTTGATCTTGATCCGGCGGATAGATGAAAGGGCAGCCTTCGCGCATGACCTTGAGGATGGGACGCAGTCCCTGCTGGCGTGAATAGAGGCGCTGGTTGCCGAAGCGAGCTCTTTTCTTCAGGAGCAATCCGGTCAGGTACTTGCTCTTCTGGTTCGCATACATGCATACCGTGTCGGCATGCTGGGCAACCCATTGGCCGCCAGCATCCATGCCGATGAAATGCGGCGTCAGCAAGATGGCGGGATGGCCTTTGATCGCCTCGAAGTGCTCCACTCCCTCGACACGAATCAGGCTGCGTATGCGATCGGCACTCGACCACCACAGGATAGTGCGCTCGATGAGGCCGCGCCCGAACATTTTGAAGTGATCACGTACCATGCGTGCGCGCTGATCATTGCTCATTTCAGGAAAACACAAGTGCAGATTGATGGTCGCCACGCGCCGCCGCTCCGCTGCCAATAGATGGAGCAGCAAACCCAGTGCATTGCCGATCCGCACCAGCACGCGGAAAGGAAGGAAGTGCATCAGCCATAGCAGAAATACCCCCAGCCGAGCTAACATGCGTTTTCCTCGACCACAGGCGGCGGCACTCCCTGAGGGACTTTATAACGGTTATAACTCCACAAATACTGGGCGGGAGAAGTTGCGATTACGCGCTCCATGGCCGCGTTGATTTGCAGCGGCATGGATGTGGAAAAATCCAGTGGCAATGTCTCGAAATGCAGGGCATAACCTGCGCCGTGTGGCAGGCGTTCGGCATAAGCTAACATCACTGTCGCACCGCTCTTTTGGGCAAGTCGCCCGCTCAAGGTCATGGTGTAAGCCGGGCGTGAGAAGAAATTCACCCACTCACCTTCACCCTGGCTGGGAACTTGGTCTGGCAGCAATCCAATTGCCTCACCGCGTTTGAGCGCCTTGTAAAGCAAGCGCACACCATGGACATCAGCCGTTGCCAAACGGGCTAACCCGCGTTCGCGGCCGCCTCGCATCAATGATTCCAGCCAATCTTGTTTGGGTGAGCGATATAAACTTGTCAGTGGCAGATACTGCGCAATATACAGTGCGACCACCTCAAAGCAACCCCAATGTGGAGTGAGAAAAATAATGCCTTTACCACGGGTATGGGCTACTTCGACATGCTCCCAGCCTTGACAGTTTTTTACCGTAGCGCAGACTTCATCAAATGGCCTGCTCCATATCCACGGCAATTCAACGATGCTTTTGCCTGTTTCGTCTATGGTCCGACTGAGCAAGGCAGCATAGTGTTTTTCATCGGAAACCAGGTGCGACTGGCGCAAATTCTCTTCAGTGCGGGCAGCGTATTGCTTGGATAGGGCAAAAGTGAGGCGCCCGAGTATCACGCCCAAGCCATGCAAGGTGCGCAAGGGTAACCATGCAAGGAGACGAAAAATGGCTTTCAAAATAAAGGGGGCATGAGTATTATCGCTGACAAGTTTGGTACAATATGCGCCCTTAAATTTATTGAGAGATAGAGCGGAGAACCATGGGCGAATTTCTGTTTACATCCGAATCGGTATCTGAAGGTCATCCAGACAAGGTTGCGGATCAAATTTCCGATGCTATTGTGGACGCCATTTTAGCGCAGGACAAGCATTCACGCATTGCCGCTGAAACGCTGTGCAACACTGGCCTAGTCGTGCTGGCTGGCGAGATCACTACCAGCGCTAATGTGGACTACATCCAAGTGGCGCGCGACACCATCAAGCGCATCGGCTATGACAATACCGAATACGGTATTGATTACAAGGGCTGTGCCGTGCTGGTGGCCTATGACAAGCAAAGCCCGGACATCGCCCAAGGCGTGAACAAGGCCTATGATGACACTCTTGATCAAGGAGCGGGCGACCAGGGTTTGATGTTTGGTTATGCGTGCGACGAGACCGATACTCTGATGCCGCTGCCGATTTATCTGGCGCATCGCTTGGTCGAACGCCAATCGCAATTGCGACGTGATGGCCGCCTGAACTGGCTGCGCCCGGATGCAAAATCGCAGGTCACCATTCGCTATGAGAACGGCAGGCCACACTCCATTGACACTGTAGTGCTATCCACACAACATGCCCCCGAAATGACTTTGGATAAAATTCGCGAAGCCGTCATCGAGGAAATTATCAAGCCGGTATTGCCAAAGGAGATGATTAAAGGTGAGATCAAATATCTGGTTAACCCCACCGGCCGTTTTGTTGTCGGCGGCCCGCAAGGCGACTGCGGATTGACCGGGCGCAAGATCATTGTGGATACTTACGGAGGCGCAGCTCCTCATGGCGGTGGCGCATTCTCCGGCAAGGATCCGTCCAAGGTAGATCGTTCCGCAGCTTACGCAGGCCGCTATGTTGCCAAAAATATTGTGGCGGCAGGATTGGCCAGCAAGTGCCTGATCCAGATTTCTTATGCCATCGGGGTAGCACAGCCTACCAGCGTGTGGGTCACTACTTATGGCACCGGTAAAGTTTCCGATGAGAAAATTGCGGAACTGGTGAAAAAACATTTCGACCTGCGCCCGAAAGCCATCGTGCAAATGCTCGACCTGTTGCGCCCGATATATCAAAAAACCGCTGCTTACGGCCACTTTGGTCGTGAAGAGCCGGAATTTATCTGGGAGGCTACAGACAAGGCGGTAGCGTTGCGTGCGGATTCTGGCCTGTAAGTCTAAAAACCCACCTGTTCTTTTATCATCGGCGAATTTAATTTTGGAAGCGCAATTTTTGTGCGAGTTTTATGGGCGAATGGGAAGAAAGCTTTAAGCCCTGTTAGTTCAAGGTTCACTCCGCTCTTTATTCATGAAAGTTGACGTATATCAAAGAAAATTTGAGACTAGGCAACCAGAATCGGGGTTAGCCATATTGATAAATCAACCGTTGCGTCAAGCTTGGGAGATAAACAATATCGGATCGAAATAACACCCAAGGTGCAAAAATAATGCACCCAAGTGAAAAATACAAAAAGTTTAATGAAGGTTTGTTTTTGTGGTGTTTGTGCTTGTCCAATCTTTCGGCGGCACATCTGTTGGCTTGTGGTACGGCATGTTATGTTGTATGTAGTTTTTAATAACCAGCAAAACTAAGGGAAGGGAATCATCATGAAAGTAAGTGCAATCATCGGAGCGCTGTCGCTGGGTCTGTTGGCATTTGGCTCATCGGCAACATGGGCTGCAGGT
>OESW01000019.1_pt1 | contig 9118 bp, 3 predicted proteins | sample 1534831 | NCBI WGS metagenome assembly OESW01 (sample SAMEA104161952, study PRJEB21768) | metagenome | isolation source: underground water
AGGATGTTGTCGCCGTCATTGCCATTGATGATGTTATCCAGCGAATTGCCCGTGCCGTCGATGTTACTTGTCCCGGTAAGGGTCAGGTTCTCTACATTCGCCCCCAACGTGAAATTCACCGATGAATAGACGATATCGTTGCCGCCCCAATAGCCAGCATAGGTTTCAATAACCTGATCGCCAGCGTTGTCTACGTAATAGGTGTCGTTGTAATACCCGCCGGACATTATGTCCGCACCCGCACCGCCATCGAGAATGTCGTCGCCCCACGACGTGTCGGTCAGAATATTGTTGCCGCTGTTGCCGATGATGATGTTGCTGAACTCGTTGCCGGTGCCGTTGATGTTGGCCGAGCCGGTGAGCGTCAGGTTTTCCATTTGGTAGCCCAATGTATAGCTGATTGAGCTTCGTACGGTGTCCCAACCTCCGTTAGCATTTTCGATAGCCCAGTCGCCCGCGTTATCCACCACGTAGGTATCATTGCCCCTGCCACCTGTCATCACATCCGCACCGCTGCCACCATCCAGAGTGTCGCTGCCGTTGTTGCCGGTCAACGTGTCGTTGCCCGCCCCTCCGGAGAGTACATAGTTGATGTTGCTGTTGTAGCCGGCGATGGCGTTGTTCAGTGCATTGCCCGTGCCGATGTTGCCCTGTCCGTCCAGGGAGAGGTTTTCCACATTGTCGGACAGGGTGTAGCTGACCGTGCTATAGACCAAGTCTGTGCCTTCGTTATTGTTCTCTACAATCACATCACCCACATCCCCAACATAGTAGATGTCGTTGCCCGACCCGCCCACTAGGGTGTCCGCCCCGCCGTAGCCGAAGAGTGTGTCGTTGCCCGCCCCGCCGTCCAGTATGTTGTCCGCGCTGTTGCCCTCGAGCCGGTTATCGAGTTCATTGCCGGTGCCGTTGATATTGTCTGTCCCGGACAGGTTGAGGTTTTCGAGGTTGGCGCCCAGCGCGTAGGTCACCGAGCTGTGCACCCATTCCGTCCCTGCGTTGAGATTTTCGGTAATGGTGTCTCCGGTGTTGTCCACGATGTAGTCGTCGTTGCCCGCGCCGCCCACCATGGTGTCCACACCCGCTCCACCGTCCAGCGTGTCGTTGCCCAAGCCGCCCGACAGGGTGTCATTCCCCGCACCGCCGTCCAGCCAGTCATTCCCCGCCCCACCCGACAGGATGTTGTTGCCGTCGTTGCCGGCGATGTAGTTGCCCCCGTCGTTGCCGGTACCGTTGATGTTATCTGTCCCGGTCAGGAAGAGGCCTTCGACGTGATTGCCCAGCGTATAGCTGACCGAGCTTTGCACCTTGTCCCAGCCTTCGTTGAGGTTTTCCGTCACGATGTCGCCGGTGTTGTCTACCACGTAAGTATCGTCTCCCGTGCCGCCTTTCATCACATCCGCGCCCGCACCGCCGTCGATAGTGTCGTTGCCATCGCCGCCTTCGATGGTGTCGTTCCTCGCCCCGGCGTCGATGATGTCGTTGCCCGCCAGTCCATAAATGTGTTCCGCCTTGTCCGTGCCCTGCAGCGTGTCCGCATTGGCCGTGCCGATGATGTCGAAGCCGATGGTGAAATCCACCGCTGGGCCGCCGATGTCGAGTATCTCTTGCATGGAGAGGGTGCGGTCGGCGAACTGGAAGGCGTCAATCGAACAGGTATTCGTCGGGTCGTTGGGGTCAAAGTTGTCGATGTGCAGCACGTCGCCATTGGCGAAGCTGAGTTTTAACGAGCCAAGGCCGACGACGATGCCGGAACCGGCGAAGTTGAAGTTGAATAGCGCGACGTTGCTGCCCGTGTCCACGAGGTGGTTTTCTCCGAAACCGGCATCGAATACGTACAGGTCGCGCCCATCGCCGCCGTTCAGCGTGTTGCCCCCGCCATGGGCAACAAGAACATCGTCGCCCGCGCCGCCCACGAGGGTGTTGTTGCCGCCATCGGCAACGAGATTGTCCGCACCGTCTCCGCCATCCAGATAGTTGTTGCCGCCGCCCGCAGACAGGCTGTCGTTGCCCGCTCCGGCAATCAGGGTGTTGTATCCGTCGGTGGCGATGAGGGTGTTGTTGCCTTCGCCCGCGTCGAGATAGCTGTTGCCTCCGGTGGATGAGAGGGTGTCGTTGCCCGCCCCGGCATACAGGGTGTTGCCGCCCATGTCCGCGATGAGCAGATTGGCGCCATCGCCGCCGTCGAGGTAGCTGTTGCCGCCGCCCGAAGAGAGGGTGTCGTTGCCTGCCCCGGCGAACAATGTATTTCCGCCGCCATCGGCCAAGAGGGTGTTGGTTCCATCGCCGCCGTCAAGATAGCTGTTGCCGCCGCTTGCGGAGAGGTTGTCATCCCCCGCCCCGGCAAACAGGGTGTTGTTGCCGCCATCGGCAAACAACGTATTGTTGCCCTCTTCTCCGTCGAGGTAGTTGCCGCCGCCGATGGCTGTGAGGTCGTCATCGCCCGCGCCGCCATACAGTGCGCTGCCGGGGCCGCCGCTGTTGAGGATGTCGTTGCCGTCGCCGCCATCCAGATAGTTCGCGCCTTCTCCGCCATAGAGTTTGTCGTCGCCCGATCCGCCGATCAGGGTGTCGTTGCCAGTGCCTCCCCATAGGGTGTCATTGCCCGTGCCGCCGATGAGCGTGTCGTTGCCACCGTTACCGTACAGGGTATCGTTGCCGTCGCCGCCGTCCAGGTAGTCGTCCCCGTGCAGGCTGGCATCTATGTAGGAGGCGTCGCCAATGAGGGTATCGTCGCCTGCTCCACCCATCAGGATGTCATTCCCCGCTTCGCCGATGAGGGTATCGGCACCAGCTTCGCCATACACAACATCGTTGCCCGCCCCCGCCCAGACGTGGTCGGCGCCGTCGCCCGCATAGATCACGTCGCTGCCGCTGTCGGCAGGGTCGTTCACGCCTGTGGCAGGTGAGAACACAGCCGTACCGTCCGCTTGCTGTGTGACCGTCCAGTTGAAATCTGTTGCGTTGTAGTCGGCATCGCCGAGGATGTAGTCGTCCCCTGCACCCGCAATGAGCAGGTCGTTTCCGCCTCCGCCTGATAGCACGTCGTTGCCGGCGCCAGTGATGAGGATGTCGGCGCCCGCGTTGCCGGATAGCCAGTCGCCTCTAAGGCCGGTGGCCGCATCGGTGTTGCCATTGGCGATGGCCTGGTCTACGGTGATCTGGCTATCGCCGTATATGAGGTCGTTTCCTCCTTGTCCAAAAAGGAGGTCGGCACCCCCCTTGCCTTCAATAAGGTCGTTGCCCGTGCTGCCGTAAAGGTAGTCGGCACGGCCTGCTGCGGGCTGGTTTGGGTCAACGATGAGGTTGTTGAGGTTGTCAAGGTGGTAGATGGGGTTGCCGTTGGTGTCCGTGCCGTACTGGGTGGGGGTGAGGTCGCCGACAAGGTTGAGGGTGGTGGGTGGGATTGCGTAGTTTTGTGTGGCATCAAGGGTGATGCCAAGGTTGCCGCTGTGGTAGTTCTGAATGGTGAGGCTGCCATCCACCACGAGGGTTGCACCCGTTGTGCTGTTCATGTCGCCGATGAGGGTGTAGGTGTGTGCGCCGTCCACGCTCTTGTAGTTGCGGGCATCGCCGTCTTGGTTGCCGCCAGTGAGTTGTACGTTGTCGAGATAGACGCTGCCTTGTCCGTCGCTATCCAGAATCTTGTCGCCAGCACTTGCGTAGTATGTGTCATTGCCCGCGCCTCCTTCGAGAAGGTCATTGCCTGCGCCGCCTGTCAGGATGTCGGCACCATCGCCGCCAAACAGGAAGTCATTACCGTTACCGCCGTCCAGTGTGTCGTTTGTCGTGCCGCCGATCATGGCGTCGTTGTTGGTTCCCGTGCCGGTGGCGTTGAGTGAGTTAGCTCCGGACTGGATGCTCCAGTAATTGTCCTGGGCAAGGAAGGCGCGGGCAGTTTGGTCGCCGTTGAGTACTTGGCTGATGATGGCGTTGTCGAGACGGGCAGCGGCTTTATTCGTTGACCAGCCTGCGCCAATGTCTGCCAGGTCAAACGCAATTCCGCCAGTGATGGCGTTGAAGAAGTCTTTGCCGCTGAAGCCTTGCTGCATGAAGTAGTAGTCGGCGATGGCGGTGTCGATCAGTGCCTTGCCCAGTGCGCCGTCTTTTAGATTCGCGCCGTACTGGGTGAGTTTGTCGATGTCCCCGGCGAAGCGCGACAGCAGGCCGTTGGTGTCGGTGTAGCCGACGCGGATTTGGTCGTTGAGAAGGTGGGTGAGGAAGTCGGCTTTAGACTTGCTGTTTGGGTCAACTCCATACAGTTTGTTATCCAAAATTTCTGTGAGTAAATTTTGCAATGCCGCGGTGTCATTGCGTAATGTTTGCGACATTAACAAAGCGGCATGCAGGTTTATGGAGTGCAGGGCATTGGCATTATCCCACGCACTTCCTGGCAATAACGATGTGCCGCCCACCATAATTTGATTGTTTGCACCCATCACGTTGGGCAGCGCGCTGAGATAGACGCTCAACACTTCACCAGGTACAAAGTAATTGGTGATGTTGGCATGGCGTGCCGCGTAGTCCAGCGGGTTGAATAGCAAAAAATCCGTGTCGAGATATAAGTTGAGCGACAACGCAGCTTGGACAGCAGCAATCGCAAAGGGATTGACAGCCGCAATTTCAAATGGAGCTTGCGCAAAAGTAGTAGCCGATTTGCCAAACCATGCGCCCATCACCGATGCCAAGCCACCACCGAGTGAGTGTCCCGTGAAGCTGATGTTGCTGCCGTATTGCGTTTTGACTTGTTCGTAAAACAAGGCTGCCTGCACAAGCTGCACCGACCCGCCGATTGCCGCCGCGTTGCCAAACAAAAAATCTTGCACGGTTTGCACCGTGTTCACCGTGTCCGTGCCTTTGTAGGCGATGACGATTTCGCCCGTCGTGGTGTTGCGGTAAGCGGCGGCAGTGAAGCCCGTGATGCCGCTGAGGATGATGCCACTGATGCCGGAAGAGACGGGGAGGAGTTCCCAGCCTTGTGGAACATCAAGATAGTTGTATTGACCTCTGACATTGTTGTAAACAACAGCGGATAGCGCAGCGTAATCGTATTGGGAAGCCATGGTAGTTCTCCTTATTGGATATATTAGTGGTTGGGCTTATAAGTTGGGTCAATTCTCTTTAGAGGATCACGAATACGGTCATCTGCCATTTCCTCTGCTTTCATCGCAAAAGTAACAAACTTCGCGCCATTCGGCGGTTCGTTGTCAAGCAACAAATTGGTGTCGTAAATCGCTTCGGGTATTTCGTTAAATGGTATGCGTTGCCACTGCCCTGCTTCATAGCGATATGGGACATATCTCGGAGAGGGATTGCCGTATTGGTGGAACTCAACTACGGTAGGTGGGAAGCCAACAACGTAAAGCTTGCCCTGATACACATTCAGCACTTGTGGTGATAGGTTCTCATGCCAAACAATTTCCTGACTACCAAATTCTGGCAGCTTGAAAGTGAGCTTGTAGTCGCGTGGCATTCGATCTCTGTCGTATTGCCATTTCTGCGTCACGATAATCACACGCCCATCCAGCAGCTTCACCTCTTCCTGCCAAGTCAGCGTTTTGTCGCTGCAACCACCGACAAGCGGCACACTGGCCAGTACAAAACCCAATGCCATGCGTTTGAATAATTCTGTGAGGTTTATCATGCTGCGCTCCTTTCAAGTAAGGATTGTTAGTTGCTATCGTTTGCCGCTTCACCTTTTAGGGAAAAATTATTCAGCTTCAAATTACTTTTCTGAAATTCTTTCATTCCATAATCTCCCTTGAAAAATACTGATCACTTCAATTCGTTCCCCTGCCGCGAATAGCCCTCTCGCATTTATGGAGCAACCCTACTCGCGTTGCGGTTTAATCACAATATGCCAAACGGCCTATATAATTCGGCCCAGTCCTAAGCCGCCAGCAGCATTGAATCGTTCGCCGCTTCCGGTTTTGCGCACCCAAGCAAAACGGCGCATTCCGCACCGCCGATGAGGGTGTCGTTGCCGCCTTGTCCGTCCAGGGTGTCGTTGCCGTCGCCCCCGTCCAGGTAGTCGTCCCCGTGCAGGCTGGCGTCTATGTAGGAGGCGTCGCCGGATAGGGTGTCGTTCCCCGCGCCGCCCATGAGGATGTCGTTGCCCGCTTCGCCGCTGAGGGTGTCGTTGCCGTCTTCGCCATACACAACATCGTTGCCCGCACCCGCCCAGACGTGGTCGTCTCCCGCTCCGGCGTAGATGATGTCATTGCCGCTGTCCGCCGGGTCTTTGACGCCGATGTCCAGTGGTTGGAACAGGTAGTTGCCGTCCGCTTGTTCTGTCACTGTCCAGTCAAAGGTTTGCGGGGCGCTGTGGTACCAGTTGATGTTTGTCGCAACGTCGGTGTAGCTGGGGGCGTCCGGCCAGATGAAGGCGGCGGTATAGTCGGCGTCGCCCAGGATGTAGTCGTCACCCGCGCCGCCGATCAGCAGGTCGCGGCCAGCCCCGCCGGAGAGGACGTCGTTGCCGGTAGTGCCCACCAGGGTGTCGTCGCCCGCGTTGCCGGCGAGCCAGTCGCCTCTGAGGTTGGTTGCCGCATCGGTGCTGCCGTTGCTTATGGCGGTGGCAGTGTCGATTTTGACGTTGCCATAGATTTGATCGTTGCCGTCATCGCCTGCGAGGATGTCGCTGCCCGCCCCGCCTTCGATGAGGTCGTTGCCTGTTTCGCCATTGATATAGTCGGAGCCGTTGCCGCCTTCGATCCAGTCGTTGCCCGCGTTGCCGCCGACGTCGTCATTGCCTTCGCCGGACATGATGTGGTCATCGGCGGCAGTCCCGACGAGGATGTCGTCGTAAGCCTGGACAACACCGATAAGGTTGCCCTGCGCGTCACGCGCGGCCTGGATGCCGGTTTTTGTGGGGTCGATGTCGTCGGGGGCGATGTCGCCGGTGAGGGTGGTGGTGGTGACGGGGTCGACGGGGGCATCGGAGAGGGTGATGCCGAAGTCGCCGGAGGCGAAGTTCTGGTTGAGGGTGATCTGGTCGCCATTTGAGGTATCGGTAACGATGAAGTCGCCGTTGCTCATGATGCCGCTGAATGACCCGTCAGCGCTGCGATAGTTCGTGCCGTCTGCCGTGGTGAAGTTGGCAAGCACTTTGCCGTTGAGCAGGACGCGGTTGTTGCCAACTTTGTCTTCTATGGTGTCATGCCCGCCGCCATCGAGGATGTAGGTGTCGTCGCCCGCGCCGCCCGCCATCACATCGTTGCCCGCTCCGCCGTAGAGCACGTCGTCCCCGTTGCCGCCGATGAGCAGGTCGTTGCCCATGCCGCCCACGAGCATGTTGCCGCCTTTGCCATCAAGGGTGCCTTCGCCGATGAGGATGTCGTTGCTGGCGATCTCGCTGCCCATCATTCCCGGCTTGGTGTATTGGCGCGCATCGATGGCGCTGCCGTCCCCAATATCAAAGAAAATTTTATCCGCTGGCATGTTAGCCGGGTCGTTGCCTGCAGCTATCCATGCCTGATACGCGGCAACAATGTCCGCGCTGGCGGTGGAATCAAGAGTCACCGTGCCAGGTACGCTGGTATTGATTTGCCCGTCAGCCGCGAAGGTTTGTGTGGCGATGACGCCGTTGGCGAATTTGGTGATGTCGGTCTGGCCGCCCGGGGCGGTCGGAACTTGCCAGAATTCCCGCCCGGTTTGGTTGTCCTTGATGTACAACACGCCGTTGTCGTAGAGGCGGCCAGCTTTGGCGTCACCTGTGAATTCGTAATAATGCATACCAGGGTCGGACACCTGACCGGGGATGTTGAGCCCATTGCCGGAGGCAAAGGCCGATGTGTCGGGCGCGCCTGTAGCAAACTTGAAGTAATCTAAATTCGGGTCTTGCGATAGAGCTTCGTCATAAGTGAATACCCCATCGCCATTTACGTCTCTGGCGAGCATTTCTTGATAGTGTAAATGTGGCCCGGTTGATATGCCTGTGCTGCCCACTTGGCCGATTTCAGTACCTGCAGTGACAGTTGTTCCTTTCAGACTGCTCATATCATTCTGCAAGTGCATATACTCGGTGAACACGACACCTCCGTCGGGCAAAGTGTGTTGAATGACAACAAAGTTTCCCCTACCGCCACTCAAATTTTCTGGAAGGGCATCCACTACTACACCACCATATGGTGTATGAACAGGCGTTCCGTTGGGAGCGGCCAAATCCACGCCTTGATGTGCCTTCCATTTCTTTGTTACGGGATTAAGTCTGCTGGGTGAAAAACCGCTGCTCACACGAGTGTAGTTCACAATGTTTGAATAGTTGCGTTGTGTCATTTTAGGCTCCTTGATTGATTAGTTTATTCCGGATCACACGAGTATTCACCGCCCATATAGCTACAGGAAACTTCCTGAGGAGAAGTTTCTGCAATATGTCCGGTTTCTTGATTTATTTTCCAAGCACGCTTTATCTGCTTGGTCTTGTGTGAACAGTCATACTTCCCCCGCTCTGGGCGCATAAGTCCAACGATTGTTTCTCCACGCTCGCGATAACAAAGAACGGTAGGGACATAAAACTTCCACCATTGTTTTTTTGTAACAGCCTTTCCGTTTTTTAAGTAGTACGTAAGAAACTCTATTGGCAGTAGCTGCGCATCCAAAATGGTTCGGTACTTTTCTTTGTTGTTCCGCTCTTCAACCACAAAGATGCTTAGGTTGTTTTGGAAATACCCACTAATCATCGACCCCGATGCCCCATCAGTCGAAATACGAAATACTTCACCTCCATTCATTGTCCAATTAGGTATTTCTCCATTCCTACCTGTTTCTGTATCAGGAATCCGCATCCCAATCAGTGCCTTCACCTCTGGAGGCATCGCATCTTCCGCACCCTGCGCATTGCCCGCCAGCAGCGCCATACCGCCCGCAACAGCAAGCACCACAAAAATCAAACTTCTCATGGTTGCCTTCATGCGCACATCCTCCCTTCCGAATCGTTCGCCGCTTCGCTTCTCTCTCGCACAAGAAAAATGATGTCACCCCCCGCCCCACCCGACAGGATATTGCTGCCGTCGTTGCCGTCGATGTAGTTATCCAGCGCATTGCCGGTACCGTTGATGTTATCTGTCCCGGTCAGGAAGAGGCCTTCGACGTGATTGCCCAGCGTATAGCTGACCGA